>Ga0207682_10001614_pt1 | contig 10359 bp, 10 predicted proteins | sample KBSM63metaG_FD_184332 | JGI IMG/M metagenome (GOLD analysis project Ga0207682, IMG submission 184332) | Miscanthus rhizosphere microbial communities from Kellogg Biological Station, Michigan, USA - KBS M6-3 metaG (SPAdes) (version 2) | ecosystem: Host-associated > Plants > Roots > Rhizosphere >...
TTCTCCGATCTGCCGACCGTCGCGGAGGCCGGCGTGCCGGGCTTCGACGTCAGTGCGTGGGCCGGCGCCATCGTGCCGGCGGGCGTTCCAAAAGCGATCATCGCGCGGCTCAATGCAGAGCTCAACAAGGCGCTAACGACGCCGTCAGTGCGCGACAAGCTGCCGGAAATGGGCCTCGAGATCGTCGGCGGCACACCGGAGCAATACGCGGCGCACATCAAAAGCGAAACCGTGAAATGGGCAGACGTGGTAAAGCGGTCCGGCGCGAAAGTCGATTAAGAACCGAAAGGGGAGAGAAGACAGGCGAGAGGCGTCGCGTTTCGCGCTTATTCTAGAAATGTCTGGAGGCGGTAACGGGCTTTATGGTTGGATCGAGCTTCAACTCCAGCAGCGTGTTAGTTTTGATTTTACCTTTCAACTTCGAAATAAAAGCAGTGAGTTCGGCCTCATGCGACGCTTGCGCATACTTCCAGTCATACAGCGTCGCCAAACCGCTGAAATCGATTACAGGCGGCTCGATCGTGAAGAGATCGAGCGGCTTGCCGGTAAGGCGGCTCGCGGCTTCATTGAGCGTCGCATAACGCCGGTTCGACAAGACGATCAGCAACAGCTTCGCGCGCTGGTGCGCGGCGGTCCACAGCGCCTCGCTCGCGTACAGCGCGGAACCGTCGCCGATGATGGCGACGACCTGCCGATCGGGATTGCCGATCGCGGCGCCAACCGACGCAGCAAGTCCCCAGCCGATTCCGCCGCTGCCGTTGATCAGGTATTCGCCCGCGGGCAGATTCATCCATTGCCGCACGTCGGAAGTCGATAAGCCCGATTCGTCGAACCAGATCGCGCCCGGAAATGCTTTCAGCAGCGCATGCACGGCGCGCGATGGGTGAAATATTTTCTTCGGCGGGGGCGGCACCGCGGTTTGCGGGCGCTGCGGCTGGGGAGCGGGGCGCTTGACGTCGAGCGCGCGGGAGATCGCCGCCAAGCCCGCAGCGGTATCGGTGACGGTTGCCAGCTCGAACTCGCCATCGACGGCGCGCGCCCGCGCATCGTTGCCGATCCAGAGCTTGGTTTGCGGCAACCGCGCTTCGCTGTAGAGCGTCGTGCGCAGGCCGGTGCCGCCGACGAAGAACAGGACATCGTGCGGCGCGAGCCGGTCGGAGATCTGCCTGAAGCTCGGCGGCAGATAGCCAGCATAACAGGGCGATGAACTGTCGATCGGCAAAGCGGCGGTATAAGGCGCGACGTAGACCGGGGCGCCTAGCGAGCGCGCAAGTTTTTCGAGCGCGCCGCCAGCCTTGTTCCAATGCACGTCCTCGGCAGCGATGAACGCGGGATGTTTCGCGCGCTTGAGCGCGCGCGCATAGTGCTGCGCTTCGGTCGCCGTGAGCGAGGCAAGCGCCGGCGCAATGATGCGCTGGGGGCGCGCGTCGATTTCCTGTTCGAGCAGATCGGGCGGGCAGATCAGCGCGACCGGCGCGAACGGCGGCGTCATCACCGTGCGCAGCGCGTGCCGCAGGTTGGCCACCGCATCCGATTTCGTATTGAGCCCGAACACCGCTTTGCACACCGAGCCGGCCATTTTTTCGAGCGGCCCCCACAGGATCGGCTGCGTATGCAGAAAGCGGCGGTCCTGGCCGCCGATCAAAACGAGCAGCGGCGTCTGCGCGATGCCCGCCGTGTAGAGGCCGCCCATGCCGTTGCCGAGACCCGGCGCGACATGGAGGTTGACGACGCCGACACCGCGCTTCGCGCGCGCGTAGCCGTCAGCCATCGGCACCGCGGCGACTTCGGACAGCGCCACGACGTAGCGCAGCTTGCGGCGGCGCTCGCACATGCGCACCAGCGGGATCTCGGTAGTGCCGGGATTGCCGAAGATATGGCTGATGCCATTGGCCTCGAGCGTTTGCAGCAGCAGCTCTGCGATTTTCATCGGTTGTTTATTTTCAATCGATCCGGATGTTGGCGGTTTTGATGACCTTGCTCCATTTGGCGACTTCCGTGCGCATATATGCGGCGAACGCTTCCGGTGTGGTGCTCGCGGGGTCGGCGCCTTCGCGCACCAGGCGGTCTCGCACTTCAGCCTGGCCCAGGATCCTGACGAGTTCGCCGTTCAGTTTACCGATTACCGGTTGGGGCGTGCGGGAGGGAACCACCATGCCCCACCAGCCGGTAAATTCGTACCCGGGAACGCCCGCCTCGGCCACTGTTGGCAGATCGGGCAGCGCGGATGAACGTTTGGCCGTGGTCACCGCCAGCGCGCGCAGACGCCCGCTTTCGATGTGCGGCGCCGCCGACAGGATGGTCGCAAATCCCGGCGATACGCGTCCGGCAATCAGATCGATCAATGCCGGCCCGCCGCCCTTGTAGTGCACGGCGACCATGTCGATTCCCGCAAGCTGCTTCAGGAGTTCCATCGCCATGTGTCCGGTCGAGCCCGCACCGGATGTCGAATAAATGAGCTGGCCGGGTTTACTTTTTGCCAGCGCGATCAATTCCTTCACGGAGCGGACCGGCAGCGACGGATGCACGACCAGTACGCTCGGAGAGGTCGCGAGCAGGGACACGGCCGCAAAATCCCTGGTCGTGTCGTACGGCAGTTTGGGCACCAACCCGGGATTGGTCGCGAAATTGACGTTGGCCATCAGCAATGTGTAGCCGTCCGGCGCGGATTTGGCGACCAGATCGGCGCCGATGACGCCGCCGGCGCCGCCGCGGTTGTCGATGACCACCGACTGTCCCCACGCTTCAGTGAGTTTCACGCCGATCATGCGCGCAACGATGTCGTTGGTGCCGCCGGGTGCGAACGGCACGATGAAGCGGATAGGCCGATCCGGATAACTCTGGGCAGCGGCGATGGCCGCGGCGGACATGCAGACGCCCGCCAGCAAGTGGCGCACAACAGCGCGGTTCATCGACCTGCTCCCTCCACACGTTGTCACCCGCTCGCACGGGCGCGTTGGACTCGTTTTATTGGTTAAGCCTGGCGCCGGCTAGGCAGCACGAGCTGGCACATGCTGCGCCGCGTATTTTGAAACAGCGAGCGCATTTTCGCGGTCCACGGCGTTTTGCGCGCCGCGAGTCCCGCCGGACTTTCGAAGGCATCTTTGTCCGTGAGTTCGTAGGCGGTCAGATACTTTGGATTGCCGCTGACCGCGGCATAGCGGCGAGCGCGCACGACACCGGGCACGGTGACCAGCCTGGGCAAGTGCTCGTTGTCGTACCACTCGTTGTATTCATCGACGATATGGTCGGGGATGTCCGTGTGGACGATGTAGAGCCACGGTGTGTCGGTGGCCGGCCTGGCGCCGACGTCGCGCATCAGGCGGAAATTCATGCGCTCGCGGTCTTCGCCGTAAAACGTGCGAATGCGCCGCGACCACGGCGTGGGATGGGCCACCACTTCCTGAAAAGCCGGGCCGGGCTCGAAGTGCTCGTCGGCGACGTCATACCAGGCGAGATACTTGGGCTTCGCGTTCTCGACCACGTAGCGGCGCGCGCTCACCACGCCGGGCAGCGCGACCATCTGGTTGATGTGCTCGAGGTTGTACCAGGCGTTAAATTCTTCTTCGCGCTCCGGGGGTACGTGCAGCCAGACGGTGACTAGACCTTGAGCTTCAGCCATGGGGGCAGGATTGAGGATTGTGGATTGAAGATTGAGCAAACCGGTTATTCAATAAAAGCTCCAGCCCTTTTATCTTGAACCTCAATCCTCGATCCTCAATCCTCGGTCCTTAAAAGGGCACGCTGCCGCGCACGGTCGTGCGATGCATCAAACGGCGCAGGGGCAGGTCATAATCGAAAGTCGCTTTGTGCTGCACGGAGCAATTGTCCCACAGGAGCAGATCACCCGCCTGCCAGTGGTGGGTGTAAACGAATTCGGGCTTGATGATGTGTTGATAGAGCTCGGCGAGCAGCGCATCGCCTTCCGCTTTAGGCAGGCCGACCAGCGCCGAAGTATGGGCCTCGTTGATGAACAGCCCTTTGCGTTTGGTCACCGGGTGGGTGCGCACGACCGGGGTTTCGACGTCGGGCACGGTCTTCAGCTGCTCTTCGGTCGGCATGTGCTCCTGGATCACGCGGCCGCCGCGCGCTTCTTCTTCTTTTTGCACCTGCATGTTCTTGGTGCGGTAATAGCGGTAGCTGTGGATGTTCTTCAATCCCTGCAGCCGCGCTTTCAGCGCGTCGGGCAGCGCCTCGTACGCGGCCGTCGTGCTGGCAAAACTGGTGTCGCCAAGCACGCGGCCGTCCTTGACCGGAACTTCCGCCGCATAGAGCGCGGACAACATGCTCGGCTCGCGCTTGTAGGAAAGATCGCTGTGCCAGAAGCGGCCGGCATCCTGCGAGCCGATCGCTTTGCCGTGCTCGTCGAGCACGTTGGAGACGACGAGAATTTCGGGATGTCCGGGCAGGCGGCTTTCCTTGCGCACGTGCTGCTCGAGGATGCCGAAGCGCTTCGTGAAAGCGACTTGCTGCGCGGGCGTAATGTGCTGATTGCGGAAGAATGCCACTTCATTGTCGAAGAAAGCCTCCGCGATGCGCGCGAAGGTGTCGTCGTCCAGCGGCTGCGACAGGTCGACGCCGCAGATTTCGGCGCCTAGGTGCTTGCCGATGCGTTTGATCGTGAGTTGGGGGCGGGTGGCGGTGAGCATGGTGGATCCCTTTACCGATAAGTGGGAACGCTTATCGTTCCCAATCAAGGCCGCAACATTACCAGCGCTTCGTCATGTAATAAAATGATAAAACTGTATATTGCCATGTAATTATCGTATAGTGAGAAACAGGTGAAATCATGACGCTCAAACAGCTGCGGTTCCTGCGCGAAGTGGCGCGCCAGTCGCTCAATATTTCGAGCGCGGCGGTCGCCTTGCATACGTCGCAGCCCGGCGTCAGCCGGCAGTTGCAGGAGCTCGAACGCGAGCTCGGCGTCGAGTTGCTGGTGCGCCGCAAGAACCGTGTGCTCGCGCTGACCGAAGCAGGAGAGGCCGTTTTGCTGTCGGCCCGCCGCATGCTCGACGAGGCCGACAACATTCGCCTGGTGGCCGAAGATTTGCGCAACGAGCGCGGCGGCCGCCTGGCGCTCGCGACCAGCCACCTGCACGCGCGTTATACGTTGCTCACGCCGGTCAAGGCATTTACCAAGCGGTATCCGGAAGTCCAATTGCATCTTATGCAAGCCGACCCCGACGACGTGCCGAAACTCATCGAGGCGAATGAGGCGGACGTTGGCATCAGCACGGACGTCACGGGTGCGCATCCAACGCTGGTGTTGCTGCCGAGCGAAGTGCTGAAACGCAGCATCATCATGCCGAAAGGCCATCCGCTCGCGAGCAGGAAGCGCGTGACGCTGGCCGATCTCGCGCAATATCCGATCGTCGGCTACAGCCCGCGCTCGCGCGGCGGGCAGATTATCGCGAAAGCCTTTCGGGACGAGGGCATCGACGCGCGGTTCGTCGTCAGCGCGAGCGACTCCGACGTAATCAAGGCTTATGTCGAGGAGGGGCTCGGCATTGCGATCGTGCCGGCGCTGGCAGTTGGCACGGTGCCGCCCAGGCTGCAGGTGATCGACGCCACGCACCTGTTTCCGAAGAGCGTGACCATCATCAGCCTGCGCCGCGACATCTACCTGCGCCGCTACCTGACGGATTTCATTCAGATGCTGGTGCCGACGCTGACCCGCGACGCGATTTACCGCGCGATGAACGCGCACGCCGACAGTCCGGACGCCCCGCGCCGGCGCGCGGCGAGTTGACCCGGCGAATATCGACACCGGCGGGTTTCACGCTATCATCACGTTTCGCGCGGATTGCCCTGTCATATAACCGGCCGTAGCGCCGGAGCCGGCATCCCGCAGCGGCTAATCCCCAAGGAGGATGCGATGAATAAAAGACTGCAAGCTGCATTGATATTGGCGGCCGGCGCGGCCGTTGCGCAACTCATGATGCCGGCGTTCGCGGCCGACGCGGGCAAACTGCGCGTGATTTACGACCAGACCCGCACCGGGTTCGCATTCCCCGAATCCATCGTCTACGACCCCGGCCAAAAAGTTTTCTACGTGAGCAATTTCGGCGGCAGCGAACTGAAGCCCGCCGAAAAAGACGGCATGGGGCGCATTTCCAAAGTGTCGCTCGACGGCCAGGTCATCGAGAGCCGGTTCCTGCCGGACCCGGGGGATGTGATGAACAAACCCAAGGGGCTGTGGGTGAAAGGCAATCGCCTGTGGGTCACCGACATCGATTCCGTATGGGTGTTCGACCTGAAAACGCAAAAAGGCAAAAAGCTGCCCATACCTGGCATCGTATTCGCCAACGATCCTGCATTGATCGGGAATGCGCTGTACGTAAGCGACAGCCGCGCGGATACGATCTACAAGGTCGAACCGGCCGATTTTCTGAATACGAAAGAGCCGAAGATCACGAAAGTGCTTACCGGCAAATCGGTCGATCCTAACGGGCTATGGCCGGCGAAGGGCGGAGGGTTGCTAATTGCGGGCTTCAAGTCGGACAAGGATCCGCGCGCAATTTTTTCGCTGAGTCCCAAAGGCGAGGTGAAAAAGCTATCGAAGGAGATCGGGCGCCTTGACGGCTTGTATCAGATGCCCGACGGAACGATCCTCGCGACCGACTGGAATAGCGGTTCGCTTTTCAGCTGGACCGAAAAAGACGGCATGCAAACGATCGCTTCCGGGTTCAGGGGACCTGCGGATTTTTGCGTTGTGCCGATGGGCAACGGTTACCTAATCGCTGTGCCGGATCTGGTCAAGAGCGAGCTCAGACTGATCAAGCTCGCAAAATAGTCGTATCTAATCGCCACAGGAAGCCGATCAAATCATGAAGCACGACATCATCATCACCTCACCAGGCCATAAAGGCACGCTGGAGCGGCTCACGCAGGAATTCTACGCGGTCAAACTGTTCGCGGCGCCGGATCGCGCCGCCGCGTTGAAGGAAGCGGCGTCGAAAGTTCGCGGCCTCGCGCACAACGGACACGCCAACGTCGATGCCGCTCTGATGGATGCATTGCCGAAGCTGGAAATCATCGCCAATTTCGGCGTTGGGGTCGATCAAATCGATCTCGAGCATGCCAAAAAGCGCGGGATTATCGTCACCAACACCGCCGGCGCCCTGAACGAATGCGTGGCGGATTGCGCTATGGCCCTGGTGTTGAATACGCTGCGCAAACTGCCGCAGGCAAGCGCCTACTTGAGAGCGGGGGAGTGGCAAGCGAAAGGCACCTATCAGCTCACCACATCCATTGGCGGCAAGACGCTCGGCATCCTCGGCCTTGGCCGCATCGGCGAGGAGATCGCCAAACGCGCGCAGGCTTTCGGCATGAAGATCCGCTATCACAACCGCAACAAGAAGAACGTGCCCTACGTATACGACCCGGACGCCGTCACGCTAGCGAAAAATTCCGACGTATTGCTGGTGATAACCCCGGGCGGCGCTGAAACCGACAAGCTCGTCAACGCGGCAGTGCTCGACGCGCTCGGGCCGCAGGGTTACCTGATCAACGTGGCGCGCGGGACGGTCGTGGATGAACCTGTGTTGCTGCGTTATTTGCAGGAGAAAAAAATTGCCGGCGCCGGGCTCGACGTGTTCGAGCATGAGCCGAAAGTGCCGCCGGAATTTTTTGCGCTCGATAACGCGGTGCTGACGCCGCACGTTGCCAGCGCGACTAACGAGACGCGCACGGCGATGGGCAATCTGCAGATCGAGAACCTGCATCTGCATTTTGCCGGCAAGCCGGTGAAAACGCCGGTGGTGTGATTACCGGCTAGACGGCGTTTGTTACCGGAGTCCAGCGTTGCTCGCGTCTGGCCATTCGATACTCGGATGACTCCCCGTCGTAAGATACCGGCGCGGCTTCCGCTAAATCGGGCAGCGACTGCATCGCATTGACGTTGAGCGTCGCAAATTGCCCGCGTGCCGAAGTAAGCACCGCCGCCAGGTAAACACCGCAGCCGTTGCAGATCAGGAAATCCGTGGTTTTCGTGCCGAACCGGTAGCGTTCGAGTTTCGACGCATCCGCGATGTCGAACGTAACCGATCCGTTTGGGTCCGATGTGGTGCGCGCGCCGTGTGCGCGGCAAAAGCTGCATTGACAGGCGCGCACTATCCACTGGGCAGGCGGTTGCGATGCGTGGAAGGTATATCTCACCGCGCCACAGTGGCAGCGACCTTCAAGAATGCACGGAGTGGCGGCCATTTATCCCGGGGATTTTCTTATCGTTTCAAGTGCGCGTCCAGAAAATCGAGCATCCGCCGCATCGCCTTCTGGTTGGCCGCATCGGTAAAGCCGTGGCCTTCGCCTTCCAGCACGTTCACTTCGGCGAACACACCGGCATTGCGCAGCTTTTCTCCCAGTCGTTTTGACTGATCGACAGGAACGAGCTTGTCCTCGCTGCCGTGGAAGAAAAGAAACGGCGGGGCGTCACTGGTGACGTACGTTATTGGCGAAGCCCGCCGGTACTCATCGGCATGATTCGCAAAAGAGCCGCCCAAAAACGGCTCGATGACTCCGTTTTCCAGATCGCGCGGCCAGTCGCGCGTCGAGAAATCGGTCAATCCGAAGAAGCTCACCACGGCTTGCACGCGGCTGGACTGGTCGGGGTTGCCGCCGGCGCCCTCGAGTCCATCGTTCTTTCCGGTCACGCCTAGCATCGAAGCGAGGTGTCCACCAGCGGAGAAACCAACCACACCAATACGCTTTGGGTTAATCCGGTATTTCGCGGCATTGGCCCGCAACCAGCGTACCGCGGCCTTGCAATCCTCGAGTTGCGCGGGGAAGCGGGCTGCCGGCACGAGCCGGTACGCTACAGTGACGCCCACGTAGCCCAGACCCGCAACGCCTTCGATGAAGTGATTCATCTCCTGGCGATTCCCCTCGCTCCAGCCCCCGCCGTGCAAAAACACGACGACGGGAAACGGACCGTTTCCGGTTTTTGGCATCGCCAGGTCGAGCAACAACGGCGTCCCCTGGGCCGTTCCGTAAACGACGTCGCGTTCGACCGTAAGTGCAGCCGAGTCACGCGGCGCCGCGACAAGCAACAGGAGTGCGACCAACGCGAATACTGCGGCGCTCCAGAGGGCGATGCGTTTCAAAGTCGCGTGACCGCGCGGGAGCTTATTTCATTGTTTGGCGGCGGGTTACCGACAGCGAAGGCGGCTTCGCGAGGGTCTGGTAAACGACGCAGTAGCGCTCGGTAAGGCGCAGCAGCGTCGCGAGTTGCTCGTCCGACGCGTCGGTGTCGAGCTCAAAGCTGAGCCGGATTTTCTGGAAACCGACCGGAGCTTCTTTTGAGACACCCAGCGTGCCGCGAAAGTCGAGATCACCTTCGGCCACCAGCTTCGCATCGCGTAGTTCGATGCCCAGCGCCGTTGCCACCGCGCTCAGCGTGACGCCTGCGCATGCCACCAGCGCTTCAAGCAGCATGTCGCCCGAACACGCAGCCTGCCCGGTGCCGCCGGTCGCCGGGTGCAGTCCCGCAGTCACCAGCGCCTTGCCCGTTTCAACCTTGCAGCTCACGCCTTCGCCGATACTGCCTTGCGCGCGCAGCGTGATTAACGCTGCATTCGGCGTTTCACGATAACGCTCTTTGAGCGGCGCCTGTACTTTTTTAAGATCGTCAGCGTTCATTGCTGTCACCGCATGATGAACGGATTCGGCACCTCTTTGGCAGTCGAAATCCACACGCTCTTGGTCTGCAGGTATTCCTTGATCATCTCCTGGCCGCTTTCGCGGCCAAGGCCGCTTCGCTTATAGCCGCCGAACGGGGAGAGGTAGCTGACCGCGCGGTACGTGTTGACCCACACGGTGCCTGCCTGCAGTTTTTCCGCCATCAGGAACGCACGCCGCATGTTCTGCGTCCACACGCCGGCGGCGAGACCGAACACGACGTCGTTGCCGATCGCGATCGCTTCTTCCTCGTCCTTGAACGGAATCACTGACAGCACCGGGCCGAACACTTCTTCCTGCGCGATGCGCATCGAATTCTTGACGCCCGTGAAGATGGTCGGTTCGACGAACCAGCCGTCGCCGCATTCGGGGCGTGTGGCTTTCGCGCCGCCGAGCGCGGTATTAACGCCTTCGGACTTCGCGATGTCGATGTAGCTCAGGATCTTCTTGTATTGCGGCTGGTTGGTGACGGGCCCGACTTGCGTATCCATGCTCATCGGGTTGCCCATTTTCGCGGTCTTCGCGAATGCCACCAGTTTTTCCACGAATTGATCGTGGATCGATTGCTGTACGAGCAGGCGCGAGCCCGCAATGCACGTCTGGCCGGTCGCGGCAAAGATGCCCGAGATCGCGCCTTTGACCGCGTTGTCGATTTCCGCGTCGTCGAACACGATGTTTGGCGAT
>Ga0207682_10001616_pt1 | contig 10352 bp, 8 predicted proteins | sample KBSM63metaG_FD_184332 | JGI IMG/M metagenome (GOLD analysis project Ga0207682, IMG submission 184332) | Miscanthus rhizosphere microbial communities from Kellogg Biological Station, Michigan, USA - KBS M6-3 metaG (SPAdes) (version 2) | ecosystem: Host-associated > Plants > Roots > Rhizosphere >...
GTGTGCGATCGCCGCCAGTGGCGGATGACGACGCCATCCTTGTTGTAGCAAACCCCGTTGTCATCGCGGAAATCGAATTCATTGACCTCGACCTCGTAGCCGTCGCCCATCGGACTCGCGTTGAAAGAGTCCGTGTGCCACTGGGTCATCATCTTCATGCCCTCGATCATCGTCTTGATCCCGTCCTTCGGCGTGCGGCCCGATGGTCCATGGACGCGCAACGGCTTCCACCGCCCCATCCACGGAGCGAAGGCGTAGAGGTAGGGAAGGTCCGCGTAGTGATCGACGTGGAGATGGGTGAAGAAGATATCGTTGACCGCCTGCAACGGCACCGCCATCGCGATGATGTTGCGCATGCAGCCTGAGCCGAAATCAAAGAAAAACCGCTTGCCGTTACCCAGTTCGACCATGATGCAGGTGCCGGCCTGCGCGCGCGTGACCGGGATCGGCGTGCTGCCGATGAAGGAAATCCGCATTTCGTCGGGGCCGATCTGCTCTTGTCCCGGGTAGTAAATATTGTTGCTGACGAGATAGGGCGTCGGCCGGTAGTACGCCGGCAGCGTGATCCCACCACCGGGCACGCCGCCGTAAGGGTTTTTTGCGGCGGGTGTCGAATCCGCCGTCTGCGCCGACGACACCGCACTCGTCGATACAACCGCGGCTCCAGCCAGGCCCGCCGTTTTAAGCGCATCGCGGCGGCTCACGGGTCGCCGATCAGCGTTGGCGTCATCAGTCATGACGTGTTCTCCGCTGGCTATCCACACTCAAACTCGCAGGATCGCCGGCGAAGGCTATGCAGAAACGGACGACCAAGGCGGCACCGTCCGTGTTTTTCGTTGATCGTCGTTTCGCTGTGGCAAGAGGCCGAGGTCCGATACTGATGCTGTTGTCTAATCGCTGCTGAGGCGTCAAGCATATAATTTCGTTCAGGGGACGCTGCCGGGTGCATGGTTGTCTTCGCGGTCGACATTAGCCGCCGCATGATGGAGCTTCGCAGGACGAGCCTTCAATGTGGACGACGCACTTTGCTGAGTCAGCAATGCAACAGCATCAGCGGAATGGCTCGGCTCACGTCCCGGCAGGGACACCTTGGGCGTTTAGGTTCTGAACGGTATCGGGACTTAAGCGATGGCTCCGGCGTTCGGATTGAAGAGTTCCCCAGTCTTAAGCATCGTATGCATAATAACCGCCAGCTTGCGCGCCACGGCCACGGCGGCTCTTTTGAAGCCGATCCTCTCCCGGAGCTTCAGACCCCACGTGCGCAGAGTGCTGTCGGTTGAGCTGCGCGTCAGAATAACCGCCGCCGCTTCGTAGAGAAGCCCTCGCAAATGGGCGTCGCCACGTCGGGATATATGGCCGTCATAATCGACTTCTCCGGATTGGTAGCGGCGCGTCGTTAGGCCAATCCAGGCTCCAACGGATCGGGATTTCTTGAAGTTGTCCGGCCTCTCAATGGCCGTGGTGAAGGCGGTTGCGGTGATCGCACCGATGCCGGGAATGGACATAAGGATGCGGCAAGCCTGATTCTGGCGCGCGTCTCGGACCAACTGGCGTCCGAGTTCGGCGGCGCGGATGCGAATGCCACGCCAGGCTTCCAGCATCGGAAGCACGATCGATGCAAGTCCGTCCTGATCGGTAAGAAGGCTACGGACGTTCTTCTCGAAGATGCTTCCCTTTCCGGCAGGAACGAGCAGACCGAAGGTTTTCATGACACCGCGGATCTGGTTGGAAAGCTCGGTAGTGATTCGGACCAGCCGCGTGCGTGCCCCGACAAGCGTGCGGGTCAGCATGCTGTCGAATCCCTTCACACGCACCTCACGAAAGAATCCGACTTCTGCGAGCTGCGCCAGACCATCGGCGTCATTCGCGTCCGTCTTGTTCGTCGCCATATCGAGCGCCGCTTTAGCATGGCGCGCATCGATGCAGATCGCCGGCAACCCCTCAGTGCGCAGAGAATGATAAAACCATATTGACAGTGGTCCGGTCTCGAACACCACGCGTCTCACGGCTGGCGCCCGCTTGCGGATGAGCTCGGCTATGATTCTGGGATCAGATGCGCACTTGCCGCGCCAGATCCGTTCACCTGCTCGGCGGATCGAGACTGACGTCTCTTTCATCGACACGTCGAGACCGACATACTCTTCCATGGCTGTTCTCCATTCGATGCTTGGGCCCCGCGTGCAGTCGTGAGCCCGTATTTCCATGCTATCGGGAACAGCCACCCTCCAAGACTAGTGATTGGCTTGGGCAACTCGCTCCTGCGATTACCCCATGTGGACGGCTCCTCCACCGGCACGTGAGTGCCACGGAAGTGGGTGCTGTTGAGGCCCCCACGATTCGGAGGAGCCGAGCATGCAGACGATCACAGCAATTGGTCTCGATATCGCGAAGTCGGTCTTTCAGGTTCACGGCGTTGATGCTGATGGGCAAGTGGTGGTCCGCCGGCAGTTGAAGCGTCGATACGTGTTGGCGTTCTTCCAGAAGCTACCGCCATGCCTGGTTGGCATCGAGGCTTGTGCCTCGGCGCACCACTGGTCGCGCGAGCTGCAGGCACTGGGCCACACCGCAAAGCTGATGCCGCCAGCTTACGTTAAGCCCTATGTGAAGCGGCATAAGAACGATGCCGCCGATGCGGAGGCAATCTGCGAAGCAGTCGCGAGGGCAAACATGCGGTTCGTGGCGACCAAGACGCCCGAGCAGCAGAGTTGCCTGACGCTTCACCGCGCCCGTCATTTGCTGATGCGCCAGCAGACCTCAGTGATCAATGCGATCCGGTCTCATCTTGCGGAGTTCGGGATCGTAGCGCCGGTCGGGCGCAATGGCGTCGAGCAACTTCTTGGCGTTGTCGCTGATTCAAATGACAGGCGGCTGCCTGAGATCGCACGAGCCTGTGTGGCGGCTCTTGGCGCCCAGCTGCGGGTACTGAAGGTGCAGATTCTTGAGTTCGATCGGATGATCCGGGCTTGGCACCGATCCAGCGAGGCGAGCATGCGGCTCGATCAGGTTCCTGGTGTCGGTCCGGTTCTGGCCACTGCTCTGGTTGCCAGCGTTGCCGATCCGAAAGCCTTCCGGTCAGGGCGGGACTTCTCAGCCTGGATCGGGCTCGTGCCGAAGCAGAACTCGAGCGGCGGCAAGGAGCGGCTCGGCAATATCAGCAAGCGCGGCGATCGCTATCTGCGCAGCCTGTTCACGACCGGCGCACTCGCCGTCATCCGCTACGCCAAGATCCACGGCACCAAGCATCGGCCATGGCTCACATCATTGTTGGCCAGGCGCCCGACGAAGGTTGCCGCGATTGCGCTCGCCAACAAGCTCGCCAGGATGGCCTGGGCGATGATGGCCAAGGGCGAGCGATACAAAGAACCCGCCGCGCTTGCGGCGTAACGAGATCGCGTCGGTCGTCGGCGTGATGTGAAGGTTGGGAGGGCGAACAGCACGTAATGCAGAGCCGGTCGATCCGGCGATCAGGACAACCCACTTGGGCCACAGCATTGTCGAATGCGTGCTTCTGACCGGGACCTGATCCGCGGAGGGCACTATGGCCAGCGGTCATGTGAACCGCATCCAAAGGCCGAACACATGGCTGCACCGACCAATGCTGCAAACGTGAAGAAAGCTCTTGCCAACTCGGAGCCGTCCACACATGGCCCGAAGCAGGCATTCGGACCGCCGCACGAAATGTCCGATTTTTGGAGACGTGCGGGCGCCTCGTTTTATGAGTGCACGCCCTACTCCTCCAGCAGCACCACGCGCTTCGGCTCGACCGACAGGAACGCCTCGCTCCCCTCGGGCAGCGGCTCCACCGCGGCGCCGCGGATGACGACGCGCTGATCGCCCCAGGCGACGTGCGTCTGGGTGAAGTCGCCCTGGAACACGCTGCGCTCGACCCGCACCGGCCAGACATTTTGCGCGGCAGCCGGCTTCGTGGCCGACAGCGCAAGATGCACGGTGCGGATCGAGAAGGTCAGATCGGCGCCGGCCGGCCGCCCATGCGCCATGCCATAAACGACATGGCCCGACGACGTCTCCAGCGCGACCACATCCCCCATCGCCAGATCGGTGCGGTTGCGGCCGCGAATGAGATTGGCCGAACCGACGAAATCGGCGACGAACGCGTTGCGCGGATGATTGTAGATCTCCAGCGGCGAACCAACTTGTGCGATGAGCCCGTCCTTCATCACCACGATGCGGTCGGACATCGCCAGCGCTTCTTCGAGATCGTGCGTCACGTAGACCGACGTGATGCCGAGTCGGTGCTGCAGCTCACGCAGTTCGATGCGCATGTCGGCGCGCAGCTTGGCGTCGAGATTCGACAACGGCTCGTCGAACAGCAGCACCGAGGGCTGGAACACGAAGGCGCGCGCCAGCGCGACGCGCTGCTGCTGGCCGCCGGAGAGCTGCGAGGCGCCGCGCGCACTGAAGGCGCGCATCTGCACCATGTCGAGCGCGCGCTCGACCTTCTGCGCGATCGCCTCCTTGCTCTCGCGGCGCACGCGCAGGCCGTAGGCGACGTTCTCGAACACCGTCATGTGCGGCCAGATCGCGTAGGACTGGAACACCATCGAGAGGCCGCGCTTCTCGGCCGGGATGTTCACGTGTTGCGCCGACGAATAGACCGGCGCGCCGGCGATGCGGATCTCGCCCGCCATCGGCTGTTCGAGGCCCGCGATGGCGCGCAAGGTCGTGGTCTTGCCGCAGCCCGAGGGTCCGAGCAGCGTCAGCTGCTCGCCCGGCTGCACCGAAAAGCTCACGCCGCGCACCGCCGGCACGTCGCCGTAGTGGATTTCGAGATTCTCGACCTCGATGTGCGGTTTGCGCTCTGCCATGTGGCTAATCGGTTATGTGCGTGGTCGCACGCCGCGTGATCGCCATCAGGACAGCCACCGCGATCGCGACGACGAGCGTCTGGATCAGCGCCATCGCAGCGGTGAGCTCGGTCGAGCTGGCAAACCAGCTTTCGACGATCGACGGCGTGATGACCTTCGAGTGCGGCCCCATCAGCAGGATCGAGGCGCCGAGCTCGCGGATGCTGGCGACGAACAGCAGCAGCCATGCCGCGATCAGGCCGGGCCAGAGCAGCGGCACCGTCACGGTGCGGATGCGATAGCCCCAGCCGGCGCCGCACATCTGCGCGCACTCCTCCAGGCTCTTGTCGATCTGCAGCATCACGCCGGAAATCGTGCGCACGCCGAGCGGCAGGAACACGGTGAGATAGGCGATCAGCAGCAGCCAGAGCGTTCCGTAGATCGGGATCGGGAAGATCAGCCACGCCCACATCATGCCGAACGCGAAGATCAGCCGCGGCACCGACTGCGGGAACATCACGATGTATTCGATCACGCTCGCGCCCGGCAGCCGCGAGCGATAGATGATCCACGAGATCAGCCCCATCAGCAGCACGCCGAGCGTCGCGGTCCAGAGCGCGAGCCACAGGCTGTTGCCGAGCGCCGTGGTCGCGGCATTCATCGTGAACGCCTTGTAGAAGTGCTCGGTCGTGAAATTGCTCAGCGGCGGGAACGCCGTGGAGATGTTCTGGATCGATGCATAGAACAATGTGAGCAGCGGCAGCACGACGCTGCAGAACAGGTAGAACACGCAGATCGCGCACAGCAGGTAACGCAGCCGGCCGACGTCGTTGACACGCGGGCGGAACGCCTTGCCGGTGATGGTCACGTAGCTGCCTGCCGTGATGATGCGGCGGTAGATGAACAGCGTCACGAACATCACCACGAACAGCGACGTTCCCATCGCGGCCGCGACCGGAATCTTCGGTGGATATTGTTGCACCAGTTGATAGATCGCGGTGGTCACGACGTAATAGCGGTTCGGCAGGCCGAGCACGAGCGCGACGGCAAACGAGCCGAGCATCTCGGCGAACACGAACACGGCGGCGCCGAGCACGCCGGGCAGCACCAGCGGGAGCGTGATCCGCAGCATGGTGCGCAGCCGGCTCGCGCCCATCACCTGCGAGGCTTCCTCCAGCGCCGGGTCCATCGACTTCATGACGGCGCCGATCATCACGAAGGCGACCGAGCCCTCGAACAGCGCCATCACCCAGGCGATGCCGTAGGGCGTGTTGATGTCGATGAGGTACTCGCTGCCACCGAGCGCGCGATAGACCTGATTGAGGAAGCCGCTCTCGGGGGTACCCAGCAGACTCCAGGCGAGCGCGCCGAGCAGCGGCGTCAGATAATACGGCACCACCATCATCTGCTCGAAGAAACGCCGCCCCGGCACGTTGGTGCGCGTGATGATCCACGCCATCACGAAGCCGAGGATCAGCGCCATCACGGTGGCGGCGAGCGACACCGTCAGCGTGTTGAGGATAATCTGCGGATAGGCGAGCAGGCCGGCGAAATTATCCAGGCCGTACTCGGTCGGCGGCCGCGCTTCCGGATCGCCGGTGTTGAGCGCGGCCTGCAGCAGGAACGCGACCGGATAGAGCACCAGCAGGCCCGCGACGAGCGCGACCAGCGCGCCGGCGAGGGCTTGGGGGGACCAGTTCAGGCGGCGCATGGCAAGGCCGGTGCGTTGGGCCATGGTTCGAGACGCCCGCCTTCGGCGGGCTCCTCACCATGAGGTTCAGCAAATACGGACCTCATCCTGAGGAGCGTCGCCATAGCGCGTCGCAGACGCGCGTAAACGCGCTTACAGCGACGCGTCTCGAAGGATGGCCCAAAGCGACGCTCACAGCCCCAGCATCGCGTTCCATTCCTTGTTGAACACCTCGCGCGTCTTGGCGTAGTCGTCCCAGTCCGTCGGATAGATCAGCTTGTAATCGGAGAGCTTTTGCCCGGTCGGCATCGGCGGGGGATCGTTGGTCAGCGAGCCGTAGTACAGGTTCGGGTGGTCCTGGTAGTACTTCTGTCCGCGCGGCGACATCGCCCAGTCGACGAACAGTTTCGCGGCTTCCGGATGCGGCGCCTTGTTCACCGCGCCGACGATCAGCGGCGTCGCGACCAGCCCTTCGGGCGGGCCGACGAATTCAACGTCGGCACCGCGCTGCTTGTAGAGCACGTAGGCCGAATATTCGGCGAGCGCCGTCATGTCGTCGTCGCCCTTGGCGAGCCGGTCGAACAGCTGCACGCGCGAATCGAAGGCGCGCGGGCGCTGCTTGGCGAACTCCTTCCAGAAATCGTTGCCGTAGATCTGGCGCAGCAGGTACCACTGCACGTACTGGATGCCGGAGGATGAAATCTTGCAGCTGATCTTGTTGCGGAAGCGCGGGTTGTTGATGTCCTGGTAGGTTTTCGGCGCTTCCTCGGGCTTCACCTTCGACTTGTTGTAGGCGAGCCCGGCGAAGGTGACGCCGGTCCAGAAATACGCACCCGGCTTCGCGCTGACATAGTCCTTCTTGTACGCGTCGATGTACGGGCCGGTGTAGATCTCGTAGCCGCCGCGCTTCTCGAAATCGACCGCGGGCGCGACGTCGGACAATTGCAGCACGTCGACGTCGAAGCGGCCGGCGGAGCGCTCGGAGAGGATCTTGTTGTACAGCGCGCCGGTCTGCGCGCGCACGTAGCTCGTCTTGATCTTGGGGAAATCCTTGCCGAAGCCCTCGACGATGGCGGCGGTGCCGGCCTCGTTCTCATGGCAATAGAAGACGAACTGGCCTTCCTGTTCGGCCTTGGCGACGTCCGCATAAGTGAGGAAGTCGTGCACCTTGGTCGGGGTCTTGGCGCCCTGCGCCGAGACGCGCGGCGCCGCGAAGGCGGTCGCGGCGAGCGCAGCGCCGACTTTAAGCATGTGACGACGGGTCGGATTACCGGATTCGGTCATGACGCCTCCCTCCAATTCGTTCTTGGTTGCCGCCAGCTTAGCGTGCCGGGAGGCGGGGGCAAGGCCGCCATGCCGCTCGTCCCCGCGCAAGCCCAAGGGCAACCGCACTAACGGTTCTTTCGCGTCCCGCGCTACAAGCTCGGTCATCCCTCCCCGTCTTCGGGGAGGGTGGCCGGCCACAGGCCGGCCGGGTGGGGTCGTCATGGCCAACGAAATCGCCCGTAAGCTGCGCAAGACAATGACCCGGCAGGAAGTCAAACTGTGGGTTCATCTGCGCTCCTGGCGCCAGCGCGGCTTTCATTTCCGCCGCCAATCGCCGCGCGATGGCTTCATTGTCGACTTCGTTTGCCTGAAGCAGAAGCTGGTCGTCGAAGTCGATGGCGGCCAGCACAATTTCGATGATCACGCCACGCGCGATCGAAAGCGCGACCGGTTTTTCTTACGCGATGGGTTTCGCGTGCTGCGATTTTGGAACAACGACGTTGATCAAAACCTGACCGGCGTGCTGGAAACGATCGACGCAGCGCTGCAATCGAAACACCCCCACCCGGTCGCCTTCGGCGACCACCCTCCCCCTTCGGGGGAGGGATGAGCGGAGAGATCGGTGCGTTACTGCACGGTCAGCCCGGCGCGCTTCGCCACCTCGGTCCAGCGCGTCACTTCCGACTTGAAGAACGTGTCGAACGCGGCCGGATCGGTCGCCATCGGCTCGACCGACATTGCCTCGATCCGCGCCTTCGTCTCGGGCAACGCCATCGCCTGCACGATCGCCTTGTGCAGCGTCGCGATCACCTCGGGTGGCGTGCCGGCGCGCACCAGCACGCCCTGCCAGGCCTGAACGTCGAGATCGTCGCCGAGCCCCGCCTCGCCGATCGCCGGGATATCCCGGAACGCCGGCAGCCGCGTGCGCGTCATCACGGCGAGCGCCTTCATCTGCTTCTGCTCGATGTAGCCGCGGGTCGCTGCGGTCGGCGTGTCCCAGAGCAACTGCACGTCGCCGGAAATGAGCGACTGGATCGCGGGCGGGCTGCCGCGGAACGGCACATGCACCAGCGTGACGCCGGCGCGGCGCGCGAACAGTTCCGCCGCGAGATGGCCGGACGAGCCGGCTCCGCCGGTCGCGTAGCTGACCGTGTTGGGCGCGGCCTTCGCTGCGGCGACCGCAGCGGCGACGCTCTCGAACGGCGACTTGCCGGCCGCGAACATGAACAGCGGCACGCCGGCGACCTGCGACACCGCGGTCAGGTCCTTTGCGGTGTCGTAGGTGAGCTTCGCCAGCGCAGGCGCGACCGCATGCGAGAACACGCCGAACAACAGCGTGTGTCCGTCCGGCTCGGCGAGCACCACCTGCGTCGCCGCGATGCTGGCCGAGCCGCCGGGGCGGTTCTCGACGATCACGTTCTGCCCGAGGATCGGCGAGAGCGCGTTCGCCAGGATGCGGGCGATGGTATCGACCGTACCCCCGGCCGCGAAGCCGACCATGATGCGCAGCGGGCGCTCGGGAAACGCCGCCCGCGCGAGGTGAGGCGCAGCCGCGAGGCCGGTCGCAGCAAGCATCAGGCTTCGTCGCGTCAAACGCATGCTCATCGCTGCCCTCGCGTACCGGCTCTCCCCATCGTCATGGCGTCCGCCACGGCTGCCGGTCAACCGCGCACCGCGCATGCGTCTCCCGCGATTTTGATGCAGGGAGCGAAACAGGCGATGGTCAAGTTGTAACAAATATTATACCTTCGGTTGCGTCTCCTCACGCGCCCCGCGTCATCCGTCACAAGCCAATGGTGGGCCCCATGAAAACGAAACTCACCCTCGCGACCCTGACTGCGCTGCTGCTCACGAGCGGTCTCGCTTCCGCGCAGCGAACCTGCAACGCCAACCCCGGATGGTGGGAATCGCCCGGACTCCTGCCGGTGTTCTCGGGCGAAAAAGGAACGCCCGTGACGGTCGACTGCAATTTCCAGGTCTGGTCGTGGACCGCGTTCGTGAACGCGATGCAGACCGACACGAAGACCAAGCAGCCGCGGGTGCTCTCGTTCCCGACCTATGACGATCTCAAGTCCGGCAACCCCGCGCGCGCCGCCGTCGGGCCGCGCACGCTCACGCTCAAGCCGCGCAACCAGAAACCGAAGGCGATGAGCTCGATCGAGCAGGCCGGCTCGAACGGCGTGTTGGTCGACCAGAACGGGCGGGCCGTCTACTACGCGACGCACATGAACCCGCTCTACTTCGCCTTCACGCAAAAGTATTTCGGCCCGCTCAACTACGCCAAGGCGGCACCGACGTTGACCTACCCGCTCGGCGCCACCGTGTTCAAGACGTCCTGGCGCATCCTGCGTGCGGGCGAGAATCCGACCGATGCTTACAGCACCACCGCGACGATCGACCTCCTGCAAAGCGACGGCAAAGGCGGGCTGCAGCCGAGCGGGAAGACGCAGGACAACGTCCGCGTCGCGCTCGTCGGCGTGCACGTCGTCGGCACCATCCAGGGGCATCCGGAGTTCGCCTGGGCGACCTTCGAACAGCTCAACAACTCGCCCGACCTGCCGCCGAACATGTCGCCGGGCTCGTCCGATCCG
>Ga0207682_10001618_pt1 | contig 10342 bp, 9 predicted proteins | sample KBSM63metaG_FD_184332 | JGI IMG/M metagenome (GOLD analysis project Ga0207682, IMG submission 184332) | Miscanthus rhizosphere microbial communities from Kellogg Biological Station, Michigan, USA - KBS M6-3 metaG (SPAdes) (version 2) | ecosystem: Host-associated > Plants > Roots > Rhizosphere >...
CGCGGTGTACGTGCCGCCGCAGGGCGCACGAGGCCCGGTGCCCGTGGTGTACTACCTCGCCGGTCTCACCTGCACCGAGGAAACTTTCGTAACCAAGGCCGGCGCTCTCGAGCACGCGGCGCGCATGGGCCTCATGCTGGTGGCGCCGGACACGAGTCCGCGAGTGCCGCTTGCCGGCGATCGCGAGTCCTGGGATTTCGGCGTTGCCGCGGGGTTCTACCTCGACGCCACGCAGGCGCCCTGGGCCTCTCACTACCGCATGTACAGCTACGTGGTCGACGAACTGCCCAGCATCGTGGCGGCGAATTTTCCTGCCGACATCTCGCGCAGCGGCATCATGGGCCACTCGATGGGCGGCCATGGCGCGCTGACGATCGCGCTCAAGAACCCGCAGAAATACAAGTCGCTGTCGGCGTTCGCGCCCATTGCGGCGCCGATGCAAAGTCCCTGGGGAGTGAAAGCCTTTTCCGGATATCTCGGCGCCTATCGCGCCGCCTGGTCGCAGTACGATGCGACGGAGCTCGTAAAGGCCGGCCACAGATTCCCGGGCGGCATCCTCATCGATCAGGGAACAGCCGACAAATTCCTGGATGAACAGCTCAAGCCGGAGTTGTTAGTGTCCGCCTGCAAGGCGGCCGGGCAGGAGGTCTACCTGCAGATGCGCGACGGTTACGATCACGGCTATTTCTTCATCCAGAGCTTCATCTCGCAACACCTGACCTGGCACGCGAAGCTGCTCTGAACGCATGACTGCGCCGTCTCATTCCCGTGGGCAGTGGTACTTCGTGCATTTCCTCGCGGTTTTCACGGCCGTGACGACGGCGCTCTACTTCTGGCTGCAGGCGAATTTCGATCTGATGCATCCGAACCTGCTCGAGCCGCCGCCGATTCCGCCGCGCATCGCGCTCATCACGCTCGTCGGCACGATCGCAATGTTCTGGTTCTGGATTCGAATGATGGCGGCATGCATCCGTGATCGGCCTGCGCACCGCGCCGTGGTGTGGGGCTGGATCCTGGTGCTGGGGTTCATGTTCGGGGCGCTGGCGTATTTCCTTATCGTGTGGCGTTCCGCGAACCGGCCGAATCAACCCGACAGCGCCAGGTAGATCAGCACGAACAGCACCAGGCAGATGAACGTGGCGATGAGCACCGGCAGCGTGGACCAGCCGATGACGAAGATGCAGAACGCCCCGCCGACCAGCGCCAGCGTCATTTCACCGCGCACCCGATAGCGCAGCGCGGCCGCACAAGCGCCGAGATACGTCAACAGCGCGAACAGCGTCGAAGCCTCGGCCAGATAACCGAACTGCTCGCCGAGCGTCGGCGCGATGGTGAGCGCGATCAGTGCCGTGCCTAACAAACCGGCGATGATGAGTCCGGCCACCGGCGTGTCGCCCGCACGAGTGCGGGCGAATGCCCGCGGGACCAATCCATGATCGGCAGCAGCGCGGCTCACCTGCGCGGTCATGAGCACCCAACCCGCCAGTGTGCCCAGTGCCTTGAGGCCACCACACAGTGCCACCAGAGGCCCGGCGACAGGTCCCATCATTTTGGCGGCGGCCAGCGCGAAGGGCGCATTGGAAGCGGCAATTTCGGCTGCAGGCGCCAGGCCGAAGATCACGACGCTGGCGGCTATATATATGAGTGCGGCAATGAGCACGCCCGCCAGAGTGGCTATGGGCACATTGCGTTCCGGATCCTTCACGACCGCGGCCGCCACCGAGGCGCTCTCGAGACCGGTGAACGCCCAGAACACCAACGCCAGCGAGTTCGGCAGCGCCTTGTACAGAGGTTCACCGCTCACGTTCCAGGACTCGCGAAACTGCGCGGGCTCGAATGCAGACCAGCCGATGGTGACCACCAGCAGCAATGGAATCAGCCCTGCGATGAGCAACAATCCGTCGAACTGGCCGACGAAACGCGGGCTCACAAGGTTGACGACTGTGACCAGCCACAACAGCAGTATGGTGAACATGGCGCCCTGCACCGGGCCTGCGCTGAACCCGAAGAAGTTGGCGAGATAGCTGGAGGCGGCCGTGGCGATTGCCACGTTGCCGATGAGGCAGGCTGCCCAATACCAAAGGCTCGATTGCGAGCCCCAGAATCGCCCGAACGCATCGAAGGCATACGTGGCAGGGCCGCCCGCCATGGGTTTGCGGCGCGCGAGCCGGGCAAACAGCAAGGCCAGCGCCAGCGCCCCGATCGCGCCAATGACCCAACCGAGTATCGTGAGGCTGCCCACCGTGGCGAGCGTCGCCGGCAGCAGGAAGATGCCCGACCCGATCATGTTGCCGGCGACGACGATGGTGGCGAGAACCGGTCCGAGCTTGCGTTGGCCGGTCATTAGTTAGTCAGCTCCGCGCCGGGGCCTGACGCGACCAGCCTGCAACAGGCGGAGACGGTTCACTGCACTCGGGAATCAGCGTGCGCATGCGCTTGCCAAAGCTGCGCAATGCCACCTCTCCCGCGGCCAGCGGCCCGACGCGGTAGCTGCCCGACGCCATGCCGTTCTGCACGCGTTCGATGAGCACGCGGTCTTCTTCATTCACCTGGCGATTGATGCGCCAGTTGCAGTAGCGGGCCACGCGCATCTCGCGCCGGGCGTCGGGCCGCGCATAGCCGATCTCGCGAATCAGGGTCTCGGTGGGCGAAATCGGCAGCCATTGCATGATGTCCACCTGGTCGGGGTACACGTCGAATGCGAAGTTGGGCCACAGCTTGAAATATACCCAGGAGCGACGTCGATCCGCCGGCAGATGCTCGGCGGATGGCAGGTGTTTCTGATACATGCGCTCGGGCCAGTTGCGCGACGGGTTGTCGCTGAGCTCACCCGACATGCGGTCTATCCACTCGCGCGCCTCGACGCGGTAGGTGGCGCCAAACAACCGCGTGAGCCCCGGGTGCGCGACCGTGATGTGCAGTCCGTCGGAGTAGTTGTCGCCGACATTTTTCCAGTTGACCTTGCGCGGCCGCAGCGTGACGCGGCCGACGGGCTCCAGTTTTTCGAATTGATGCGTGGCGATTTCTTCGGCGTAGGGCGCCATCATCCGGGCGACGGTCGGGCCGCCGCCCTGAACGCGCGCGAACACGAAGCCCGCATACATTTCCGTTTCCACCGGCACCAGCGATTCGCGCGCGATATCCAGATTCGGGAACGCTTTGCGATCACCGACCGAAGCCAGACGGCCTTCGAGATCGTAAGACCACGCGTGGTAGGGGCACACGATGCGTCGGGTGCAGTGTCCGCGCGGTCCATCGAGCAGGCGCGAGGCCCGATGCCGGCACACGTTGTGGAACGCGCGCACCACGCCGTCGTTGCCGCGAACTGCAAACAGCATCTCGCCGATGAAGTCGAAGCACTGATAGTCGCCGGGATTCGGGATCTCGGAGACGTGACAGATCACCTGCCACGAGGGCCGGAACACACGTTCGCGTTCCAGGGCGAGGAATTCGGGATCGGTGTACGCCCACGACGGCAGGCTGAAGTCGTCGGCGGAAAAATCGCTCATGGCGCTTGATAACAAGCCAGCGCCCCGGGCGCAACCCGAGCGATCAGTGTTTGGTGCCGGAAGGCTCGCCGTAGCGGGAGAAATCCGTCTGCGCCGCCGGAATTGCCGGCGCGGCGATGACACTGCCATCGCGCACGCGGTCGATGAGCTGCGACATGTCGTAGTTGAGCGGCGCGTTCTGCTTGTTCAACGCAATGCCCCGCTGCAGAAAGCCAATGCAGGCGGAGAAATCGTCGCGAATGAGAGCTTCGAGCCCGCGCTTGAAAGCCTTGAGCGCCGCGCTTTCGTCGAGTTCTTCGAGTGGCGCCCAGATGGCGAGGGAATCATCGGGCTTCGACATCGTGAGGTAGAGCAGGCCGAGCTGCAGACGCGCGAAGTGAAGCTTGGGATCGATGTCGAGCGCGGTGCGCATCTGCGCCACGGCTTCCGGGTATTCGCGCCGCTGTGCGAGCTCGGCGCCCAGGAGATAACGCAACTCTGCGTTACCCGGGTCTCGCACGATGGCGGCTCGCAATCGCTGCAGCTCTGGAGATTCCATGGAGTCCGTCCGCACGAAACTGGCCGGTAGCATAGCTCAGGGTTCTCCTGATGGCATGCCTGTTTGCGTTTGGGGTCACACGTTATGAAAAGCTGGCTTACGTGCGGCTCAATGCTTCGCTCTGTTTTGCCAGGTCCGCGGCGACCCGTTCGAAGGCATGTTTGCGTGCCACGGCTTCGAGCGCGCGGCTGCGCTCGAGCGGGTCGAGGCGACAGGTCCACCATAGTTTCGCCTGACACTCCGGGCAGAACTCGAGCGGCTGACGGTCACGCTCATCGGAGTGGTTAGAGCCATTCATGCCGCATTGATAGGCGATGCAGTGCCGGATACCGAACATGTGGCCGGTCTCGTGCGTGGCCGTCATGGCGGTGCGAATGGCACACAGCGTGCGCATGGCGGGGCTTTCATCGGGATCGCCGTTGCGGCACATCGACCACACACCGACGCGTTGCGTCAGCGAGGCCTGGCCGAAGACGAAGTTCCAGCCGGGTCCGGGCCACAAATCGTACGCTGTGATGCCGAGCACCGCTGCGTCGTGCTCCTGGCGACGGGCCATCAGCACTTCGTTCAGAAGGTGCGAGGTCAGCAATTGTGGTGGCTCGCCCAGCTCGGGGTGCGGCGCATCCACGGGAATGGCCTCGCCCATGAAGACGTAACGCTGAGCGTCCCTCGGAATCTCTTCGATGCGTGCAGGCGCATCCACCACGAGCGAAAGGCCAAAGAAGGGCTGCAGAAGATCCTTGGTCACTTCGAATACCGCTGTCTGGCCCTCGCTCAACGGCCCGATGGGTACGAGTCGCAATGTGGAATATTTCTCGACAGCGCGTTCACGCACGAGCGCGCGGAACCGCCGATAGCTCTGCCCCGGCTCTTTGTGCTCGGCGAGCCAGTCACCGGGCTGTGGCGCCGATTTCGGTTTGAACAGCGGCTTGATCTTGTTCATCGCCATCGTGATCTCGTCCGACTGCGCCGGAGCGCAGCCGATGAGCGTCGCACCGGCCAGCATTCCGAGCGAGTCGCGGCGCGAGATCGTCATCAGAATTCCATCGCCACTGCATGCACAGCGCGCACGACCTTGGTCATGCGCAAGTAATCCAGCGTGTCGCCCGCAAGAAATCGTTGGATGCGCATGTTGGGCGCACTCTAGCCCGGAACCGGCGCCAGAGTAAAAAAGGGCCTCGCATGCTGTTGAAACATGCGAAGCCCGCGCGCCGGTTGCAGATGTCGGGAAGAGGACCGGCGCAACTTCAGTCAGGCGCTAGTCACCGTAAAGGGGGTTCCATGGAAGCAATCTCGCGCACAGGTCAGATGCGGCGACCAGTGAAATCCATTTCATCGTGTTCCTCCTGAACGTCCGGGCGACGGTTCGATCGTCGCTGCCCAAACATAAGTGAGGAAGCACGTGCCGTTGGTACGCTGCCGCGCGAAAGAACCAAGAGTTGAGACTTATTTCCGGAGAAAGATCGCGGGCAATCCAGTCCTTAAGAGATGCCCGCCCCAATCCATCAGGTCAATTCCCAGCCGGCGCGATAGCTGCGCTTCAGCAACTTGTCGGAGTCCGGCACGTTGGTGATCTTCATGTTCGCACCGTCGTACTGAATCTTCTTGCCGGCGTTGAGCGCGGCGACGCCTAGCAACATGATCTCGGTGAGCTTGCCCGAGTATTCGAACGGGCTGGTGGTCTTCTGGGTGCCGCGGATCGCGTCTATCCAGTTCATCTCATGGCTGGTCTTGATGCGGGCGTAAGTTTCTTTCGGCTTGCCCACGCTATCGTGCAGCGATTTCGGCAGCAGCCGCGGGTTGAAGCCATAGGTGTCGTGCATGAGCTTGCCCTTGGTGCCGATGTAGAGCACGCCGCCGCCCTTGTTGAGTTCCTCGTCACCAATCTCCACGGGCTTCGGGGGTGTGAGCCCGCCGTCATACCAGGTCATCTTCACGGCAGGCCGCGCGCCTTTCGCCGGAAATTCGTAGTAGGTGGTGCACGCCATCGGATACGTGTCGTGGTTGTAAGGCGTCGAAGTGGTCTCGATGCTCGTGGGGTAATCGAGGTCCAGCGACCAGAACGAGGAATCGATGAGGTGCGCGCCCATGTCGCCAATGGCGCCCACGCCCCAGTCGGTCCAGCCGCGCCAGTTGAACGGGTGGTAGATAGGGTGGTATTCGACGAAGCGCGATGGCCCGAGAAACAGATCCCAGGCGAGCTTGTCGGGCGGCGCGTACGAACCGAAAGATCCGGCCGCACGAGTCATCACACCGTTCATGTTCCAGGGCAGATCCTTTGCATTGGCTGGCAGCGGCGCGGGGCGCGGAATGCCCTGCGGCCAATAGGCGAGCGGGCGGTTGGTCCACACGTGCACTTCAGTGATGGTGCCGATGGCGCCGGATTGAATGTACTCGTTCACCAGCCGCGCATCGTCGGAGGAGTGGCCCTGGTTTCCCATCTGCGTCTGCAGTTTGGTCTCGGTCGCGCGCTTCGCGAGCCTTCGGCATTCCTCCACCGACCAGGCGAGAGGCTTCTGCACGTAAACGTGCTTCCCGAGCTCCATGGCGGCGAGCGCGATCAACGCGTGCGTGTGATCGGGCGTCGCGATCACCACGGCATCGATGTTCTTCTGCTTCGCGAGCATCTCGCGGTAGTCGGTGTAACGCTTCGTTTTGGGAATCTGCGCCTGAAGGTCGGTCCAGGCTTTGACGTTCTGCAGCGCGCGGTCCTTCGCCGTCGCATCGGCGGCCTCGGCCACGCGCTGGTTGGCGGTTTGCAGCTGCTTGTCGATGTCGGCGAAGCGGTTATCGACGAAAGCCCAATCCACGTCGCACATCGCCACGAGGTTCTGGCTGCTGAGCGCCTGCATGTTGGCGCGGCCCATGCCGCCTACGCCGACGCCCGCGATGTTGACGCGATCGCTGGGCGCGATGTGCCGCGGTCCGCCGAGCACGTGGCGCGGGATGAAGGTGAACGCCGTGGCTGCCGCGGCGGCGCCGAGGAATTGCCGCCGGGGGAGATTCGAATTCGGGGGTTTGCGCGAGGCCATGTCATCTCCAGTCACGAATAGGGAGCGGCGACGAGGGCCGTATGATGCCGCAAAAGCGGGGCGGCGCGCGGAGTAACCGGCGGAGCGACTTCTATGCAGTAGCGACGCGCCGTTCGAGCGCAATGCGCGCGATTTCGAAGCCGCGGCGGAAATCGCGGATGTGTTTGGCCATCCATTCTTCGGCTTGTGTGGCATTGCCGGCGCGAATGGCGGCCACCAGCCGCTTTTGCGCATCGGCGATGCGGCCTCGCGCCTGCGGAACCTTGTCGATCATGGCAGCGAGCGTGGGAACGAGCAGTTGCACCAGCGGCTCGTGCGCCACCATGAAGACGCGATTGTGCGTGGCTTCGCCCACGGCGTGAAAGAAGTCCGCGGCCTGTTCGACGGCACTTGCGGTGTCGAGACTATCGCCAAGCCGGACCACCACCTTCTCGAGGTGTGCGAGGTCGGCAGCCTTTCGCTGTCGAGCCGCGGCCGCGGCGATGGGTGGTTCGATTGCGGTGAGCGCCTCCCACACATCGTGGTAGCTCACGTCGTGAAGGGCGAGCGCCCGCGACACGCCTGCAGCCACGTCGACGCGTGCAGGGCGCGTGACCATCATGAGCTTCGAGCCGCGTTCGCGTTTCAGCACGCCATTGGTCTGCAACTCGCGCAGCGCCTCGCGCACGGTGCCACGATGCACGCCGAACTGACGCGCCAGTTCCATTTCAGGAGGCAGGCGCTCGCCGGTATTGATGGCCCGAGTGGTGATGCGATCGAGCAGGGCGGCAGCAACTTTGCGATACGCGGGCTCGACCCGGATCGGTTCGAACTCGGCGATCGACTTCACACTGCCGTTTTTTTTCTTCGCCACCCTGGGCGTCACGCGGTCGCCTCGTAAATCTCGCGCCCGATGAGCATGCGGCGAATCTCCTGCGTGCCGGCGCCGATCTCATACAGCTTCGCGTCGCGCAGCAGCCGCCCGGCGGCGTACTCGTTTATGTAGCCGTTACCGCCGAGCGCCTGGATTGCCTGCAGGCAGCACTGTGTCGCGTGGTCGGCACCGAACAGGATGGCCGCTGCGGCATCCTGGCGGGAACAGCGACCCGCATCGCAGGCGCGGCCGATGGCGTACGAATAGGCGCGCGCCGCATTCAGCGACGCGTACATGTCCGCTACCTTGGCCTGCATGAGTTCGAACGTTCCCACCGCCTGGCCGAACTGCTTGCGTTCGTGGATGTAGGGCAACACCACGTCGAGCGCGGCGGCCATGAGGCCTAACGGACCACCTCCGAGCACGGCCCTTTCATAGTCGAGGCCCTTCATGAGCACGCGCACGCCGCCGTTCAACTGGCCTAACACATTCGCCGCCGGCACCAGGCAATTGTCGAACACCAGCTCGCTCGTGGAGGAGCCGCGCATACCGAGTTTGTCGAGTTTCTGGGCCGACGAGAAACCCGGCCAGCCCTTTTCCAGGATAAAGGCCGTGATGCCGCGCGGCCCTGCCGCCGGATCCGTCTTGGCGTAGACCACCACGACGTCGGCATCGGGGCCGTTCGTGATCCACATCTTGCTGCCGGTGAGCGCGTAGAACTCGCCACGCTGGTCTGCAACCTTCTGCGCACGGAGCTGCATACCCACAACATCAGAACCTGCGCCGGGTTCGCTCATCGCGAGCGCGCCCACGTGTTCGCCCGTGACGAGCCTGGGTAGATAGCGATCACGCTGCGCGTCCGTGCCGTTGAGAACGATCTGGTTCACGCACAGGTTCGAGTGCGCGCCATAGGAAAGGCCCACCGATCCGGAGGCGCGCGAGATCTCTTCCATGACGACGATGTGGGCGAGATACCCGAGGCTCGCGCCACCCCAACGCTCGGGAACGGTGACGCCGAGGAGGCCGGCGTTCCCGAGCTCGGGCCACAGGTCGCGGGGAAACTCGTTGGTACGGTCGATCTCGTCAGCCCGCGGCGCGATGCGTTCACGCGCGAACCGCCGCGCCTGGTCGCGCACCTCGTCGATGACTTCCCCCAGGCCGAAGTCGAAATCGCAGCGGTCGAAGCTACTCATTTGCCGGACTCATTCGCTTGCCTTCAAATCCAGGAATGTACTATTGTCCGACAATCATGCCGGTGCTCGAATCCAAAGTCGATAGGAAAAGTGCTGAATTCGCGGCCAACTCTGCGGTGATGCGGGCGCTGGTCGAGGAATTGCGCGCGCGCACGGCGAAAATCGCGCTGGGCGGCGGCGACGCCGCGCGTGCCAAACACGTGGCGCGCGGCAAATTGCTGCCCCGCGATCGCGTGGAGATGCTGCTGGACCCGGGGTCGCCGTTCCTCGAACTTTCGCCACTCGCGGCCTTCGGCATGTACGGCGATGAATCCCCGGGCGCCGGCATCATCACCGGCGTCGGCCGCATCGCCGGCCGTGAATGCGTCGTGGTGTGCAACGACCCGACGGTGAAGGGCGGCACGTACTACCCCATCAGCATCAAGAAGCATCTGCGCGCGCAACGCGTCGCCGAAGAAAACCGCCTGCCGTGTGTGTACCTCGTGGACTCGGGCGGTGCGCACCTGCCAAGCCAGGACGAAGTATTCCCCGACGCGGATCATTTCGGCCGCATCTTCTACAACCAGGCCAACATGTCGGCGGCTGCCATTCCCCAGATCGCCGTCGTCATGGGTTCTTGCACGGCTGGTGGTGCCTACGTTCCCGCGATGAGTGACGAATCCATCATCGTGCGCAACCAGGGCACCATCTTCCTCGGCGGCCCGCCGCTCGTGAAGGCCGCCACCGGTGAAGTGGTTAGTGCCGAGGAGCTCGGCGGCGGCGACGTGCACGCGCGGATCTCCGGTGTCGTCGATCACCTCGCCGAGAACGACGGCCACGCGCTCGGCATTGCGCGCCGCATCATCGGCGGACTGCCTGCGGTGCCGGGCCGGGAATCCGGGATAACGCCGGCCTTCAGCGAGCCCAAGTATCCCGCGCACGATTTGTATGGCCTCATTCCTTCGGACACCCGCAAACCCTATGACGCGCGCGAAATCATCGCTCGCATCGTCGATGGCAGTGACTTCGACGAGTGGAAGGCGCGGTTTGGCGTCACGCTGGTGACCGGCTTCGCGCGTATCCATGGAATGCCGGTGGGCATCCTGGCTAACAACGGCATTCTGTTCTCGGAATCCGCCCAGAAGGGCGCACACTTCATCGAACTGTGTTGCCAGCGGCGCGTGCCGCTGGTGTTCCTGCAGAACATCACCGGCTTCATGGTCGGCAAGAAGTATGAG
>Ga0207682_10001620_pt1 | contig 10336 bp, 9 predicted proteins | sample KBSM63metaG_FD_184332 | JGI IMG/M metagenome (GOLD analysis project Ga0207682, IMG submission 184332) | Miscanthus rhizosphere microbial communities from Kellogg Biological Station, Michigan, USA - KBS M6-3 metaG (SPAdes) (version 2) | ecosystem: Host-associated > Plants > Roots > Rhizosphere >...
TTCGAGGGGCCGTGGCGGCTGTGCGCGCTAGACAGAGTGATTGGGTGCCACGACAGCCACCCGCCACACCACGCTGTTGCCCGCTCCAGGCATCTACGCAGAGTGGGTGCCAAAAACTCGCGACCCGCGACAAATCTGAACGCGGATGTATTTGCCGTTTCGCTTTGGCCTGCTACCGCGTTTTGAGACGTGGACGCCGGTTCTATGGCGTGCATGGCGTCGTGGGACGAATCCCGGATGGCTGTTTGCTTGTGACGCCTCAGCGCATTCTCACGCGTGCCGTCGCTTTCTCCCCGGGGCAGGCTGACCCAGTTCACGGTCGATCACGGCATCAATGGTCGACTCGTCGACCGGGACCTGGCCATCGAGCATCAGCATCGCCAGGCCATGGGCTACCGACCACCCGTGCAGCGCGATGGCCATCGGGTCTGTGCCCGTCGGCGCAAGTGCAACGGCGTTCGCACGCAGAAACGCCATGGCGTCGGGCACGTCATCGTCGCCGCGCGACAGCTTTCCCGCGCGCGACGGGTGGGAGAAGATCAGACGGAAGAGCGCAGGGTTGGCAAGCGCGAAACGCACATAGGCGCGGCCGGTCGCATTGAATCCTCGCGGGCCGCCACCCGCGGCATCGGACGCTGCATGCTGAGCGATAGAGAGCTGGCGAAGGCCGTCTGCGGCCAGCGCCGACATCAGCGCGTGCTTGTCAGGGAAATGCCGATACACCGCCGTCGCGCTGACGCCTACCTCGCGCGCAAGTTCGCGAAGCGACAGGTCGTCCGCTTTGCGATCCGCCAGCAAGACCAGCCCCGCGTCCACCAGGGCGGCGCGAAGGTCGCCGTGGTGATAGGCCTTCTTGGTCGATCGCTTGCTCGGCGTGTTCTTCGATGTTGACATCGTTACCATTGTGGGCTATGTTTATGCTGTCAACATTAGTCGGAGAGTCGTCAGATGGCAACCGTGCTCGAAACCGCCATTCGTTCCGTCGTGACGAAGGGCATCTACCTGCTTGCCGACTTCAACCGCATGCGTCTCGGCTGGAGCAAGACGCCTCATCCCTACCTGACAGGCATCCACCAGCCGATGACAGATGAGAAGACCTTGACCGAGTTGACGGTGACCGGGCTCATACCTCGCTCACTCGACGGCCGTTACCTGCGGATCGGGCCGAACCCGATCAAGCCGAACGCCGCCGGCCATCATTGGTTCACCGGCGACGGCATGGTGCACGGCGTCGCCTTGGAGAACGGCCGCGCGCTCTGGTACCGAAATCGCTGGATCCGGTCGAACGCCGTCAGCGAAGCGCAGGGAAAGCCGCCCGCGCCCGGGCCGCGTCATGGCGCCAATGACACAGTGAACACCAACGTGGTGGGAATCGGCGGACGCACGTGGGCGATCGTCGAGGCAGGCGCCTACCCGGTCGAGCTCGACTCAGCGTTCGAGTGGCAACGCCACAACCCGTTCGACGACACGCTGGCCGGCTCGTTCACGGCCCATCCGCACTTCGATCTGAAGACCGACGAGTACCACGCGATCGCCTACGATGCGACCGAACCGAACGTGGTCCGCCACATCATCCTGTCGTCGGCCGGAAAGGTGCTCCAGGAGACGCCGATTGCGGTCGAGCACGGCCCCTCGATCCACGACTGCGGCTTCACCGAGCGATACGTCCTCATCCTCGATCTGCCGGTGACCTTCTCGATGCGATCGCTGATCGGCGGATATCGCTTTCCGTACAAGTGGAACCCCAAACATCAAGCCCGCGTCGGTCTGCTGCCGCGGGGGCGCGACTCCTCGGCGGTGATCTGGTGCGATGTCGATCCCGCCTACGTCTTCCATGTGGCCAACTCCTTCGATGCACCAGACGGAACCGTCGTCATGGATGTCGTCGCATACCCGTCGATGTTCAATGAGAACTTGCGGGGTCCCGATGCGAAGGGCGCCCTGGAGCGGTGGACCATTGACCCGGTCGCGAAGTCAGTGGTGCGCGTGGTGATTGATCCGGAGCCGCAGGAGTTTCCGCGTCCCGACGAGCGGCGCTTCGGGCAGCTTTATCGCTACGTCTACACCAGCGCGTCGCCGACGGCCGAGGAGGGCGCGCCTGCAGGCAGCAAGCTCTTCAAGCACGACATGGCAGGCGGGGCCCGGCAGGTTCACGACTTCGGCGCCGGTCGGCATCCGGGCGAGTTCGTGTTTGTGCCGACGTCGGCAGATTCGGCCGAGGACGAAGGCTGGCTGATCGGTTTCGTGGTCGACAGTGCACGCGACACGACCGAGCTTGTCATACTCGATGCGCAAGCTTTCGAGGGCTTGCCTGTCGCAGCAGTGCAGCTTCCCCACCGCGTGCCGCCAGGATTCCATGGCAACTGGCTGCCGAATTGATTGGCGTAGCGTGAGGCGACTTGTTGGACCTGCGTCCAGGTAAGTCCGTCGTTGGTAGCCGAACAGCCCGACGTGAAACTCTGCTGTGCGTGCATCTGGCGAGCTAGGCCACGCGGCCGCAGTCGGCCACAAGCGGCCGCTTTCTGTGCGGTCGATAAGAACTGCCGCGCGACCGCAACCTATGATCACGACCGCAGGTCACTGCCGCGGAAGACGATCCGATGGAGCAACCGCCCTGAACCTACAAGCAACTGCAGTCGCATTGGCGGCGCTCGTTCTGCTGGCGCCCTCTCGTTCCGACGCCGCCTGCCGGCTCGAGCTGGTTGAGATGCCCGTCAAAATGGTCGGATCGCGTGCCGTTGCGACGGTCGCGATCAATGGCCATCCTGTGCCGTTGACCGTTGACAGCGGCGCCTTCTTCAGCGTCCTCACGGAAGCCGCGGCGACGCAGCTGGATCTGCGCACGCGCTCGATGTCCGGACTGCGCGTCGAAGGAATCACGGGTGCGATGGACGCGCGCGTGACGACAGTCGAGAGGCTGCAGTTGATCAAGGGTGACATCCCCCGCGTCGACTTCATCGTCGGCGGCAACGAGCCCGGCGCCGGCACCATGGGGCTTCTGGGACGGAACTTTCTCTCGTTCACGGACACCGAGTACGACCTGGCTAACGGCGTGATCCGGCTTTCGTTCCCGAGCGACGATTGCAAGAAGGCCAATTTGGCCTACTGGGCCGGCGCGGCGCATGTCACCGAGCTTGATCTCGAGCCTTCATACCGCAGCCGCAGCAAGGCGCCGCCTTTGCGTGCGCGCGTCAAGCTGAACGGCACCGAAGCTGTTGCCTTGCTCGACACCGGCGCGAGGACCATCGTCACGCTGCGGGCCGCTCGTCGCGCAGGGATCACCGACGCCCAGATGACGCCCTCGCCGGCGGTCTCCGGCATCGGCCGCGGCACTGCCAGGGCCTGGACGGCGCCGTTCGAGCGGGTCGAGATCGGGGACGAGGCGATTTCAAACAACCGCTTGCACGTCGGCGACTTCGACCTCGAAGACGGCGAGATGCTCCTCGGCATCGATTTCTTCCTGTCGCACCGGATCTACGTGTCGAAGACGCAGGACAAGATGTTCATCACTTACAACGGCGGCACGGTGTTCGCGCTCAACAGAGGCAGCCCTACGGGCCCGTCGCCGGTGCCCGTCGAAGCCGCAGCGAGCGGTATGCCGGCGCCGACCGCTGATCAGCTCGCGCGGCGCGGCGCAGCGTCCGCAGCGCGCCGGGAGTTCGACCGTGCGCTCGCTGACCTGAACCAGGCGATCGCGCTTGACGCGACGGCGCCAGCCCATTTCGTGCAACGCGGGCTCGTGCTCGAGGCGCTCAGGCGCCCCGACGACGCGATGGCGGATTTCGAGAAGGCGATCTCGCTCGAACCTAACCACGCGGAAGCTCGCTTCGCCCGCGCGATGCTGCGCCTGGGCATGAAGGACTGGGAGGGCGCGCAAGGCGACCTCGATGTGCTGGACAAGACGCTTGCTCCGCAAGCGCAGTTGCGGCTCGCGATGTCGACCGTCTACTTGCGAATGGACCAGCCAGCGCAGGCGGTCGCGCAGTTGAACCGGTGGCTGCCCGCGCATCCCAACGAGGTGAACCGCTATTCGGCGCTGAACAGCCGTTGCTGGGCCCGCGCGCTGCTGGGCGTCGAGCTCCACAAGGCTCTCGACGACTGTAACGATGCGATCAGCGCCGAGCCGAAGAACGCCGCATATCTCGACAGTCGCGGGTGGGTGCTCTTGCGGCTTGGCCGGAACCGAGAGGCGATCGCCGACTTCGACGGTGCTCTGGCGCTCCGTCCCGCGATACCGGTAGCCCTGTACGGGCGTGGCCTGGCGATGACGCGCCTCGGCGAGGCTGCCAAGGGAAGTGACGACCTCGCTGCGGCGCGAAAAGCGGAGCCGGACATCGAGCGCCGCCTGGCGCGCATCGGCTTGACGGCTGATCTACCAAAGCCTTAACGGTCGCTCACTGAATGTCCGGTTTCTGCGCCGTCAAGGCAACCGTCCTGCCGTGGTCGTGCCCCGGACGCACGACCCCTGTCAGAATGGTGCGGGGCCTGCCGCCGTCTTACGAGGGGCCGCGAAATCTTGGTTCGCGGTCGGGTCTGTCTTGAATGCTGCGTGGCTCCTCGGGTATGTTGTTCGGTTCCTAGGAGGAGATCACACGATGCATTCCACCCACCGATTGTTCGCCCCCGCAGCCGCCCTCTGGGCGCGTACCCTGTTGGGCGGCGCGCTCGTCGCCGTCGCGGCCGGCGCGCACGCCGACCCGTACCGGCTCACCTACACCGGCACGTTCAACACCAGCGAGTCGCTGAACCTCGCCTCGGCACCGGGCCGCACGTTCTTCAGCGCGTCGACGCCGTTCACGATCACCGCCTTCTTCGACAACAGCAGCCCGAACCTGCTGCCGCCCGCGTTCCCGTTCCTCGGCTTCGTCGCCTACGTGCCGACCTCGGCGACGATCCAGATCGGCGGCACGACCTACAACATCGAGACCGCGGCGACCAACGCGACCGCGGGCGTCACCGTGTCGATCTTCGATCGCACCCAGATCTTCAACCCGGGTCGCTACGGCATCGGCCTGATCGCCAACGTGCTGGCCGACGGTGCCGGCATCGTCGGCGATTTCTCCGGCGCATCGCCCGAGTTCACCGTCAATGCGCTGACACCGACGGCGTTCACCGACTACTACGGCGTCGGCCACGGCTCGGGGCCGTGCATCAGCGGAAATCCCCCGGCCTGCCCGCACCTCGACGTCCCCTGGGTGCTGCGCGACGCGGCGAACGTCGCCTGGAATCTCACGCTCGGCAACTACGAGGAAGACTATCCGGCCCTGCATCCGGGAAGCGGCGTCACCGTGGTCGGGCCGCTCAACACCGCCGTCATCACGGCCGTGCCCGAGCCCGCCACGCTGGGCCTGATGCTGGCGGGATTGGCCGGCGTCGGCACGATGGTGCGCCGGCGGCACGGCAAGGGCTGAGCAAGAGAAGCATCGAATCGCGAATCCGCGGGCTGCCGGCCCGGGTGGCAACGCGCTCGCTGCCTCGGGCGGCGCCGCTCGAGAGGAAGCCCTGATGACCCTCAGTAGCCTGGAAACCGCTTCATCGTCTTGGGGTCATAGGCCCAGTGGAACTCCAGCTCGTAGGAGAGCGAGCGCGCCATCCCGTCCAGTCCCGGAAAGAGCGTCGCGTTCGTGATGTTCATGTTGTAGAAGTTGAACATCGCTTCGTCGCGGACCTTCGCGGTGTCGAGCACGAACTTGACGACGGTGCGTTCCGGGCTCGGGTAGACGGACAAGACGTCCTCGACCGGGCGGTCCAGCACGCCGGGCACCACGAAGGTCCCCGACTGGGCGACGAGTCGCTGGTTCATGACCAGCGGTTCGCCGGTGACCACGAAGGGGACCTCGTTGCCGAGAAAGAAGCGCTCGTAGTTGCCCGGGATGCGAAGCCCGAGCTCGTCTTCGGTGACCAGTGCCTTTCGACCGGGAAACTTGTGCTTGGCCTTCCAGATCTCGGGCAGGCAAAGCGCCCACACCGCCGCCGGCGCGGTGGCGCGCTCGAGCGCGAAGAAGGCGGCCACGAAGGGAGACCAGGTGAAGTCCAGCAAGCGTGTCGGCGCGCCGTGGTGCTGCATCAACGCCAGCCACTGGAACGCATCGGTCTCGGCCGGCACGTGCGCGAGGTAGAGATGGGCCTTGCGGCGAAAGATGCGGAGGATCCGCTCTTCCTGCTCGGCCCAGGCGCCCGGGTCGACCCGGTGCTCGAGCAGGTAGCGCGAGATCGAGCTGTAGAGCGGCCACCTCGCGTCGCCCTGGCCGCGAAAGGCCCAGCTTCGAAACCGGGGGCCGGCGACGATCTCCTGGAACGCACTCCAGGAGTCGACCGGAACGACTTGCAAGGAGGCTCCTCGCTTGATTCGGCTCACGTTTCAAGTCCTCGTTGGTACTGGCGCGTTCCCTTGCCGGGCGAACGGACAGGAGCAGGCGGCTAACCTGCCGCGCGTGCCCGCGTCTGCCCGATGATCGCCGATGCCATGGACGGCATCGGGCGCCGTCATGCAGCACTTCCGCGGCCGGCGATTCGGCACAGAATCGGGTCGATGAACGAGACCGAGCTCAAGTTCGGGATCGTCGCGGCCTCGGTGCCTGCCGTCGAGCGCGCCATGGTCCGGCACGGCGCGAAATCGGTCGGGATCGAGTCGCGATACTGGGACACTCCCGACCTGCGCCTCGCCCAGGCGGACCTGTCGCTGCGCTTGCGCAAGTCGCGCGGCCGCTGGGAGCAGACGGTAAAGGCCGCGGGGCCGAGCCCCGCGGAGCGTCTCGAGGAAACAGTGCGTGGCCCGGCCGTCAATGCCGGTGCCGAGCCGCGGCCCGATCTGTCGTTGCATGCCGGCACCCGCGCCGGCCGTCTCCTGGCCCGTGCTCTCGACGGAAGCGACAACGGCGCGGCGCTCGAGCTCGTTCATACGACGCGGGTGCGCAGGCGATTCCTGCTCGTCCCGTGGCAGGGTTCCGAGATCGAAGTGGCGCTCGACCGGGGTGCGGTCGAAGCAGGCGGCAGATCGCTGCCGCTCAGCGAGGTGGAAGCCGAGCTCAAGCACGGCGATGCGAATGTTCTGGTCGCGTTCGCGCGCCAGAGCATCGATGCCCACGCGATGTGGCTCAACACCGTCTCCAAGGCGGCGCGCGGCAACCTGCTCGCGCGCGGCGCGAGCGACTTCGCGCCGGCCGTCAAGTCGCAGCGTCCGCAGTTTCGCCACGACGCCGCGGGAAGCGAAGTCTTTCGCGCCGCCTTCCTGAGCTGCCTCGACCAGGTGCTGGCCAACGCCAGCAACATCGCTTCGGGTTGCCTCGACGACGAGGTCGTCCATCAGCTTCGAATCGGCTTGCGTCGAATGAGAACGGTCTGGCGCGAGATGCCTGACTGGCGCGGCGACCTGGCGCCGAGCTGGCTGCAACCCGCCGCGGACGTCTTTCGCGCCCTGGGCGTCGACCGCGATCGCCGCACCGTCGCGGCGGCGATGCGCGAGCCGCTCCTCGAGGCCGGCTCGCCCGATCCGGACTTGCGGGCAACTGGCGACGCGCAGCCTGTCGACGTGGTCGAGCTCGTTCGAAGCAGGGACTTCCAGCATGCCCTGCTCGACATGCTCGACTTCGCCCTCGATCGGCCGAGCGCAACGGAGGGCGAAGCTCGCTCACCGTTCGACGCTTCCGCCGAATCGCCGCGGGCGACGCTTGCCCGCCGCCTCGACAAGCTGCACCGCCGGCTGGCGCGCGACGCGAAACGCTTCGCCGAGCTGTCGATCGTCGAACGGCATGGCGTGCGCAAACGGCTCAAGCGCTTGCGCTACCTGACGGAACTGGTGGCGCCCCTGTTCGGCAAGCGCGCCGTCACCCGCTTCCTGGAGGCGCTCGAGCCAGCGCAGGACGAACTGGGCCGCTACGTCGATCTGGTCGTGGCGGGCCGGCTTGCGCGTGACGCCGCCGAGGCCGGTGACGGCCGGGCCTGGTTCAACGTGGGCTGGCTGCAGGCGAGGGAAGCGGGCGCGATCCGGCGGTGCGGCGTGGCGCTGCGCGAAGTCGCCGAAGCGGCCGTGTGCTGGAACCGGTGACTGAGCCCCGGATCAGCGCAATCGCACGAACCTGAGCCGGTCGATCGGCGCGTCGCTCCTGCCCTCCCGGAGGTGCTCGTCGACGATCCGCAACAGGCCCTCGCCTTCCATGGCCTTCAGGTCGCGCGCGACGCTGTCGTAGACGTACGGGTTCTCGAGCGAGGTGCCGGCGGGCTCGACCTCGGTGGGAACACCGACGTCGGCGGCCAGATAGATGGAGGTCGAAAGGGTTCTCATGCGGACACGTGTGGGGTCACGTCGTGGTCGATGCAAGAACATCCTACTGAGCGCACGGACGCTCGGTCAGCTCATCGTCCCGCGATGCGGAAACGCGCGCCCGCTATTCCGGATGCGCTCCGGTTGCCGCTTTTTTACGCATCGTGAACGCAGCCACGGTTGCGCGTCGATCCGCGCCGGCGCGGGCCGTTTATCCACAGGCTTTTGCACAAGGCCGGTTGACAAATTCTTGGCGCCGGGCGCCGCCGTCGATTGGAAAAATGAATCGGCGCGAGGAGACCTACTCGTGGCACCAGGGCTGGGTGTCGGGCCATAGCGTCTCGCCCGCCGGTTCGCGCCCAGGCTTGGCGGCGGCGGCCGATGCCGTGCTCCAGAGTCCCCAGGCGGCATAGCCGTCGCGGCGAGCGACCAGATCGCGAAACACCCAGCGGCGCGAATCCGCCGTCGCAGCTCCCGCCGGCTCGGCCGAGGCGAGCGCAGGAATCCCGTTTCGGAAGACGTGTGCCAACAGCTTCATGGCCATGACCGATGTCCTGGTGTTCCGGCACCGGCGCTCAGCCGGCTGGCGAGAGTCTGAACCGTTGTCGGCTTTTCGTCTCCCCTCGAGGTATGACAGGTGAACGTGCTCATGCGCGCTGATGCTCGCTCACGCCGATGTCGGAGCGGTGACATTTCTCGGTCGCGGCGATCGGCACGCCGGGCGGCGGCAGGGTGACTTCCTAGAATGGTCCATGCTTCCTTCCCGGCGCAGGGTCCCGTGAGCGGACCGGTCTTTCGCCTCCTCGCCATCGCCACCGCAGCGCGCGCGCCGGGCTTCGCGATCGACGATTGCGCCGGCTGGGCGGCGGCGATCGATCGGGTGGGCAGCGACGCCGCATTCGATGCCGTCCTCGTCGACGGCGACGCCGCGCCGGCGTCACCGGCCGAGATCGCTGCCGTCGCGGACCGAGCCGCGCTGATCGTCGTCGTCGTCGAGCCCGACGCCGAGCACGCGAGCGGATGGCTGCGAAGCGGCGCTGACGACGTCATCGGTCGCGACGAGCTGGCCGGCCCGGTGGGCTGGCGCCGGATCCGCTTCGCCGTAGAGCGCCGGCGCCGGCGCGAGCCGCGCCACAGCCATTCGACCGACCCCGGCACCGGCCTGCCGCATCGCCAGCAGCTGGTCGAGCACCTCAGCCAGCTGCTCGCGCTGCGCGAGCGCGAGCCGGCGCCGATGGCGGTGCTGGGCATTCGCATCGAGGGCCTCCGGCCGCGTGGCGAGGGCGCCGAGAGCACCGATTTCGAGACACTGCGGCGCAAGATCGCGGTGCGCCTTCGCGCCGGCGTTCGTGCCAGCGACGTCGTTGCCGCCGTCGGCGACGAGACCTTCGCCGTCATGCTCGGCTCGATCCTGACCGCCGCCGACGCGGATCGCGTCGTCGCCAAGCTCGGCGCCGCCCTGGCACTGCCGTTCACGGTGGCTGCGGTCGACCGCTCCGTGGCGGTCGCCTTCGGCATCGCCCACTATCCGCACGACGGTCGCGAGGCCGAGCGGTTGCTGCGCCGGGCGCTGGCGCTCGCCGCGGCCGCGCCGGCGACATCGGCGGCGGGCCCGGCGACGGTTCGCGGCCGCGACGGCAGCGAGCGGGCCGCCGCCAACGACGAGCGTTAGGCGCGGCCGAGCAGCTCCGACGGGCAGACGCGCCCGCCCGGCAGGCGCGGCACCGGCGATGCCGGACAATCGCCGGCCCATGCCGATATCCTTGCGCCTCCTCGCCGGCAACCGCCGCGCGACCCTGCCGCCGCCGAAAGCTCCCCTGTGAAAGCCGCCGAGATCCGATCGACGTTCCTGGAATTCTTCGCCTCGAAGGGGCACACCGTCGTGCCTTCGAGCCCGGTCGTCCCGGGCGACGACCCGACGCTGCTCTTCACCAACGCGGGGATGAACCAGTTCAAGGACGTCTTCCTCGGCTTCGACCGGCGCCCCTACGTGCGCGCGGCGACGTCGCAGAAGTGCATCCGCGCCGGCGGCAAGCACAACGACCTCGAGAACGTCGGCTACACGGCGCGCCA
>Ga0207682_10001621_pt1 | contig 10333 bp, 7 predicted proteins | sample KBSM63metaG_FD_184332 | JGI IMG/M metagenome (GOLD analysis project Ga0207682, IMG submission 184332) | Miscanthus rhizosphere microbial communities from Kellogg Biological Station, Michigan, USA - KBS M6-3 metaG (SPAdes) (version 2) | ecosystem: Host-associated > Plants > Roots > Rhizosphere >...
CTGGTCACCGTCCCCGGCCGCTGCTTGCCGACGATCCGGTAGACAAGTCCGATCGCGATTCCGGCCGCGAACAGGGCGAGGATCGGCGCGATCACCGCCGGGATCAGCACCTTGCCGACCAAGCCGTCGGCGAGCACCGCGTCGAAGCCGGCCGCGGCCACAGCCGAGCCGACGACACCACCGATCAGCGCGTGCGAGGAGCTCGAGGGCAGGCCGAAGGACCAGGTGATCAGGTTCCAGGCGATCGCCCCGATCAAGCCGGCGAAGACCACGGTCGGGGTGACCACCGCGGAGTCGACGACGTCGTTGGCCACCGTCGCGGCCACCGAGATCGAGATGAAGGCGCCGGCGAAGTTGAGCAGCGAAGCGAACCCGATCGCCACCTGCGGGCGCGCCGCCCCGGTCGAGATCGAGGTGGCGACCACGTTGGCGGTGTCGTGGAAGCCGTTTGTGAAGTCGAAGGCCAGCGCCGTGGCGACGACGATGACGAGGATGACGTCGGAGCTCATCCTCGCGCTCAGCTGTTCTTGATCACGATGCCCTCGATGATCTGGGCGGCCGTCTCGGTCGCGTCGATCGCGTTCTCGAGCACAGCGAACATGTCCTTCCAGCGAATCACGACCATCGGGTCGATCCCGTTGGAGAAAAGCGAGGCGACCGCATCGCGTGAGATCCGGTCGCCCTCGTTCTCCAGCCGGTGGATTTCGATCCAGTACTTGTCGAGGTCCTTGAAGTCAGGCAGGTGCTCGAGGCCGGTTGCGAGCTGCTCGCAGGACCCGACCAGCACCCGGGTCAGTTCCTGGGCCTGGGCCATCGGCGCCTCGATCTTGTAGAGGCCGAGGAAGTCGGCCGCCTCCTCGGTGTAGTCGACGATGTCGTCCATCTGGGTGGCGAGCCCGTAGATGTCCTCGCGGTCGATCGGGGTGACGAAGGTCGAGTTGAGCCGCTGGATGATGCTGTGGGTGATCTGGTCGCCCTTGTGCTCGGCATCGACGATCTGCTTGGGGAGGTCGCCCGCGTCGGGCCAGACCGCCATCGTCTGGTCGAGCAGTCGAGCCGCCTCCAGCGTGTTCTGACCGGCCTCGATGAAGAGATCGAAGAAGGTCCGATCGCGGGGCAGGAGAGAGAGGCGCGGCACTGCGCCAATCCTATTGATCAGCCAGACGTTGCAGCGAGCTGCTCGGCTGCGCGAGCGGCGTGGCGCTCACGCAACTCCTCCTGGACGCTGCGGCGCCGCCCGTTGTCCGGCACGCGCCGGGTCCACCCCCCGTCCGCATCCAACTCCCAGGCGTTGGCGTTGTCGGCAAAGCAGCGCTCGATCACGTCGAGCAGCTCGGCCCGCAGGTGGGGGTCTTCGACCGGTGCGACGAGCTCGACCCTACTGTCGAGGTTGCGCGGCATCAGGTCGGCTGAGCCCATCAGGACGCGAGTCTCCTCGCCGCGCTGGAAGCAGTAGATGCGGGAGTGCTCGAGGAAGCGGCCGACGATCGAGACGACGCGGACGTTCTCCGAGACGCCTGACACCCCCGGCCGTAGACAGCAGGTTCCCCGCACGTTGAGATCGACCCGGACGCCCGCGCTCGAGGCCTCATACAGCGCCCGGATGCAGGCGGCGTCCACCAGCGAGTTCATCTTCAGCGCGATCCGCGCCTCCTCCCCCGCCTTGTGCGCCTCGACCGTCACCGCGATCTCCTCGAGGATGCGGTCGCGCATCGTCGTCGGCGAGACCAGCACCTTGCGCGACTCGGCCGGTCGCCCGTAGCCGGTGAGGAAGTTGAACATCTCGGCGACGTCGGCGCCGATCTCCTCATCGGCGGTGAAGAGGCCGAGGTCGGTGTAGAGGCGAGCCGTGGTCGGGTTGTAGTTGCCGGTGCCGATGTGGACGTACTCGCGCACCTTGTCGCCCTCGCGACGGGCGACGAGGATCGCCTTCACGTGTGTCTTCAGGCCCGGGATGCCGTAGACGACGTGGACGCCGGCCTCCTCCAGCGACTTGGCCCAGTGGATGTTGGCCTCCTCGTCGAAGCGGGCCTTCAGCTCGACCATGCAGACCGCCTGCTTGCCGCGTTCGGAGGCACGGATCAGGGAAGGCACGAGGGGCGAGTCGTCGCTGGTCCGGTACACGGTCTGCTTGATCGCCAGCACGTCGGGATCGGCCACGGCCTGCTCGACGAAGCGCTCGACCGAGCTGGCAAAGGAGTCGTAGGGGTGGTGGACGAGCAGGTCGCCCTGGCGGATCGCCGCGAACATGTCGCAGGGTTCCTCGTCCTCGCCCAGCAGGCGCGGCTGGGTCACCGGAGTCCAGGGCGTGTAGCGCAGCTCGGCGTGCCCCGGTACGTCGGCGATCTTGCCCAGGTCGGCGAGGTCGATCAGACCGTCGACGTCGTAGACCTCACGATCCTCCAAGCGCAGGGCGTCGATCAGCTGCCGGCGCAGCTTCGGGTTCATCCCCGAGGCGATCTCCAGGCGCACGACCTCGCCGAAGCGGCGGCGGCGGATCTCGTCCTGGACCGCCTGCAGCAGGTCGTCGGCCTCGTCGGAGACGGTGAAATCAGCGTCGCGGGTGACGCGGAAGTAGCCGTGGTCGACGACCTCGGTGCCGGGGAAGAGCGCGTCGAGGTTGGCGGCGATCACCTCCTCCAGCGGCACGAAGGAGTGACCGTCCTCGCTGACCGGCAGGAAGCGGCCGAGCAGCTCCTTCGGCACCTTGACCCGGGCGATTACCTCGCTGCCGCTCTCGGGGTCGCGCAGCAGCACGCCGAGACTGAGCGAGAGGTTGGAGATGTAGGGAAAGGGCCGGCCGAGGCCGATTACCAATGGCGTCAGCGTCGGAAAGACCTGCTCGTGGAAACGGGTATCGATCTCGCGCCGCTCCTCCTCGTCGGCCGAGTCGAGCGAGACGATCCGGATTCCCTCCCCCTCCAGGGCGGGTCGCAGCTTGCCTTCGAAGCAGGCCTGCAGGCGCTGGTCCAGCTCCAGAACCCGGGCCTGGATCGCGTCGATCTGCTCGCCCGGCCTCAGCCCGTCCGGACCGCGCGCGTCGATCCCGGCGTCGAGCTGATCGAACAGGCCCGCCACCCGCACCATGTAGAACTCGTCGAGGTTGGAGGCGTAGATCGCGCAGAAGCGCAGCTGCTCCAGCAACGGCACTTCCGGATCCTCGGCGAGTTCCAGCACCCGCTGGTTGAAGTCGAGCCAGGAGAGCTCGCGGTTGAAATAGAGCGCGGGATCGTCGATGCGCTCATCGTACTGCCGTGCCGTCGCCATCCCGCTCGCTTCAGGCCGCGTGCACGGGCGCCGCGCTTCCGACTTTGACCACATCAGGGGTGGCTGAAAGTCGGATCGGCGACTCGATGTCCAAGGCACGGCGATAGCCGCCGGCGAGTTGCTCCATCGCTCGATCCCAGGAGCGCGAGCGGGCGGCCCGGACGGCCGAGGAGCCGAGGTGGCGACGCAGCAGTGGCGAGGCAGCCAGCTGCAGCAGCGTGCCGGCGATGTGATCGGCATCGGCCTGGCAGAGCATGCCGGTGTGGCGGTTCTCGACCAGCGAGGCCGGACCGCCCTCGGCGACGGCAACCACCGGCAGGCCACTGGCGCCCGCCTCGAGCACGACCTGGCCGTAGGTGTCGGTGGTCGAGCAGAAGAGAAAGACGTCGGCGCTGGCGTAGGCGCGGGCCAAGTCCTCGTCTTCGAGCCAGCCGAGAAAGGTCGCGTGTTCGCCGAGACGGGCGCGTAGCTCGTCTTCCTCGGGACCACCACCGGCCAGCAGCAGGTGCAGCCGCGGGTCGACCTCGCGCGCCCGCAGGAAGCTCTCCGCCAGCAGATCTACCCCCTTCTCGCGGGTGAGGCGGCCGGCGTAGAGCACCTTGATCTCGCCCGGGTATGCCGCGCGGGTGGCCTTGCCGGGATCAAAGCGAGAGACGTCGACGCCACGCTCCCAGCGGGCCAGCTTGCCCCCGTCGACACCCAGCGCAAGCAGCGAGCGATCGGCCGCCGGACTCGGCGAAAGCACCAGCGAGGGGGCGCCGTAGAAGGCACCCATCGCTCCTTTGGCGAGCTGCTCCATGCCGCCATCGCCGCTGCGCAGGCCGGCGTAGGCGACGAGCTCGGTGTGGTAGCTGGCGACCAGCGGCGTGCCGGCGATCCGGTTGAGCAGCGTCGCGGCGATGCCGGTGGGCCCGGGGGCGGTGACGTGCACCGCGTCGTAGCGGCCCTCGGCCAGCGTCTCGGCGAGCCCGGGCAAGCCGGGGACTCCCAGGCTCATGCCCTCGTAGAAGGGAACCTCGAGCTCCGCGGCGGCGGGCAGGCGGCGATCGACGCCGGCATCGGTGCCGACGACCTCGATCTCGAAGCCGGGGACGCCGAGCTCGCGGATCTTCTCGATCGTCGCGCTGACCCCATGCACCGAGCCGATCCCGTCGGCGATCAGCGCCACCCGCGGCCGTTCCGCGCGGCCGGCCAGCTTCGCCTTCTCGGCGCCGAGAAAGGCGGTCGCGGGCACATAGGGCACGGCGGGGATGACGGCGTCGAAGAGGCCCCCGACCGCCCCGGCGACGTTGCCGCCACGGGCCCCGGCCGCGCCCTGCTCGATCGCATGGCGCAGGCGTCGCTCGTGGGTGCGGCGGGCGCGGCGGTAGAGGTCGGCGTGTGAGAAGTCCTCTGCCTGCATATAGGCGAGCAGATCGCGGCCGCGCAGGTCGAGCTCGATCGAGTCGAGCCAGGCGTCGAGTAGAGCGCGCGCGTCATCGGGGCCGATGTCGGCGGCGATCTTGCCCTCGCGTGCCGCGCCCTCGCTGATCGTGCGCTGCGCAATCTTCAGCACCACCCCCGGATCGACCGTTCCGGTGCGCTCTTTGCCATTCATGCCCACGGAAGGTGCACCGGAACCGGAAAGGACGAGGGCGCGGGTGGCGAGGGCCATCGCGGCGTGCGCCCACTTGGCGGCGCTGCCCTGTTCACCGCCGGCCTCGGCGCCACCGGCGCGCATCTGTCGCAGAAACTCTTCCGGCGTGGCGGCCGCGGGCACCGTGGTGAAGGTGCGGCCGATATCCACGCCGGCATGGTCGTCGGAGCCGCCGATGCCTGTGCCCCCGTGCGTCTCGGTGTAGATCGCGGCGGGCATGTTGAGCTCCGCCGCGCGCGAGCCGTTGCGCACCTCCCAGATCGGGAAGAGCTCGGCGAGGCGGCGGCGGTGGCGCGGCGTCAGCGGCGCGTCGACGTTGTAGAACGGGTGCGCCAGGGCGCAGGCGATCTCATGCTCGCCAAGGTATGCGGCGCAGGCCTCGAGGTCGCCGGCGTGTGCCTGCAGCCACTCATGGTCTCCGGGAGTGATCCCATAACAGAGGACGTGAACCGCCTGGGGCTCGCCGGCGAAGCGAGCGGTCAGCTCCTCGGAGACGAAGCAATCGGGACGGTCGGCCAGCTCCAGGCAACCGTCGATCGTGTCGTGATCGGTGATCGTGACGAAGTCCATCCCCTGCCGCTTGGCGAGCTCGTAGACCTCATCCGGAGGGGTGGCGCACTCGGGAAGTCCAAGCGAGCGCTGTACGCCCAAGCGTGAGAGCTGCGAGGCGGTGGAGTGGCAGTGCATATCAACACGGGAAGCCATCGGTGTCTCCCTGTCTAGTCGTTTCAGTCGTCCAGAGGTTCGCCATTTGCAGGCAAAAAGATGTGAACGAGGGGGTAACTCCGAGTGAAGGTTCCGTTATCGAAAGAGCTCAGGCGCTCGACCGTCCCACTCGTTCTCGAGTGCCCAGCGAGCGCCAAGGGTCCAGGCCTGGACACGGTTCGCGACCGGGATCGGCATCGGACCGCCTGTCTCGGCCGCGAACAGCTCGGGAGCGCCACCGATCGTCGCGATCGCTTCGAGGATTCCGTGACGCACCTGCTCGGCCTCGGCGAACCTGCCCGCCGCTCGCAGGCCGCTCCAGCCGAGCCAGGAGTCGAAGGGCCAGACCGCGCCGCGATGGTAGGCGCCGGAGGCGAAGAACGGGTGGGCCGCCGAGAGCGTGCGAAGGCCCCACAGGGTGAGCACGTCGTGCTCGCAGAGACGCGCGGCAAAGGGGTCGCGCAGACCAGACGGCAGCGCATCGGCCCAGAGCAGCCAACCCAGGGAGGAGCCGGCGCCATCGATCTTTCTCCCCTCGCCGTCGCGGGCGATCGTGTCCGGGTCGAACTCGCGGCCGATCGTCGCGGTCAACCGCGCCGCTGCGTCATCCCAACGTTCCTCGTCCGAGAGCACGGCCAGAGCGCGCAGTGCGACCGCGGCCACCGCCTGCGTGTCGGCGTCGGCGAGCGGTGGTTCGGGCACCGTGCCCCTGACCGTCACGATGCCGGCGCCGTGATGGAGCGGATCGGCCGGGTCCTCGGCGTCGCGCCAGCCCTGCTGTGCCAGCCCGCCAGGTGCGCGGCGCGGGCCGTGACGAACGAGGCCCCCGCCACGCTCCAGCGCTCCGAGCAGCCACTCCCCCGCCGCCCGCCAGGCGTCGTTCAGCTCTTCGGCCAGCCCTTCGTCGCCGAGCGAAGCGAGCAGGACCAGGAACCAGGAGGTCGAGTCGGCCGAGCCGTAGTAACGCAGTTCCCCATCGCGGACCGGCCAGCCCGCCCGGCGCAACCGCTCTGGTGCCTGCGGCCACCACTCGTGCACGATCTTCCCGGGCTCCTCGTCCGTCTCGGGGTCCTCGACCTCCCCCTGCAAGGCAGCCAGCGCCCGCAGGGTCGCTCGCGCAACGTCCGGTCGTACCGGCAGGAGCTCGAGCGAGGTAATCGCCGCGTCACGGCCGAAGAGGGCGTGGAACCGGCCCGGATCGGCGGCATCCACCGGCCCGGCGCTCGCGTAAGGCCAACCCTGTGCAGAGAGCAGGCGAGGGAGCTCCGCCGGCGGCGCCGTCACGCCGCGTCGCCTAACCCTTGACCGCGCCCGCGGTCAGACCGGCGACGATTCGCCGCTGGAAGATCAGAACGAGGGCGATCAGCGGCACGGTGACGACGACCGCCGCGGCGCTGATCGTCCCCAGCGGGATTTCGAACTGCTGGCTGCCGGTGAAGAACGCGATCGCGGCGGGGACCGGGCGCCGATCGGGGGTGCTGGTGAGGGTGATCGCGAAGAGGAACTCGTTCCAGGCAAAGATGAAGACCAGCAGGCCGGCGGTGACGACGCCCGGAGCGCCGAGCGGGACGATGATCTTGCGGAATGCCTGGAACCGCGTCGCCCCGTCGATCAGCGCGGCCTCCTCGAGCTCGCGCGGAATGTCGCGGAAGAACGAGGCGAGGATGTAGACCGTCAGCGGCAGGCCGAAGGCGAGCGAGGGCAGGATCAGTCCGAGGTAGGTGTTGTAAAGGCCGATATCGGTCCAGATTTCGAACAGCGGTGCGGCGATCGCGATCGGCGGAAAGGTCGAGATCGAGAGCAGAACCGCCAGGATCAAGAACTTGAAGGGCAGGTGGAGGCGGGCGAGCGCGTAACCGGCGAAGGAGCCGATCAGCAACGAGAGGACGGTGACGGTGCCGGCGACGATGGCGCTGTTGCGCAGCGCCTTGGTGAAAGCGGAGTCTTCGAAGATCGACTTGTAGTTGTCGAGGGTCGGGCTCGGCGGCAGCAGATTGGCGCTGGAGAGGTCCGCGCCGGTCTTGAGCGAGGTGTTGATCAGCCAGTAGAAGGGGAAGAGGCAGAAGAGCACCGTCGCCGCCACCGCCACCCAGATCAGCGCCCGTTTCATCGCTCAGCCCTCTTCCTCGGTGAGGGCGCGGATGTTGCCGCCCATGAAGCGGATGTAGAGGAACGAAATCCCCATCACGGTGAGGAAGGTGAGCACGGCAAGCGCCGAGCCCAGGCCCGTGTTGCGGTTGGCGACGAGTTCAGACTGCGCGTACAGCGAGAGCGTTTCGGTGCCGTTTGCCCCCTTGGTCAGCACGTAGGGCAGGTCGAAGACCCGCAGCGCGTCGAGGGTGCGGAAGATCAGGGCCACAGTGATCGCGGGCACCAGCAGCGGCAGGGTGATGCCACGGAAGCGCTGCCAGGTATTGGCACCGTCGACCTTCGCCGCGTCGTGCAGATCGTCGGGGATCCCCTGCAGCCCGGCGAGGATGAGAAGGGCCATGAAGGGGGTCGTCTTCCAGACGTCGGCGAGGATCATCGCGGCCAGGGCGTAGCCTTCCTCGCCGAGCCAGACGACGTCGCCACCGGGCAGCCCGAGGGCGCTCAGCGCCGAGTTGACGAAGCCCAGTTCCGGTTCGAAGATCGTGCGCCAGGTGATCGCGGTGACCACCGTGAGGATGGCCCAGGGGACGAGCACGACCGCGCGCAGCACCGCCCGCCCGCGGAACGCCTGGTGCATGACCAGAGCCATACCGAGACCTATCGCCAACTCGAGGCCGACCGAGATCACGGTGAAGAGGATCGTCGTCTCCATCGTTTCCCAGAACTGGGACGAAGAGAGCGCTTCGATGTAGTTGTCGAGCCCGACGAAGCGCGAGAGGCCGGGCGTGATGACGCTGTATTCGTTGAGTGAGAGCCAGACTGCGTAACAGATCGGGTAGGCCGCGACGACGGCGATCACCACCAGCGAGGGCGTCACCATCGCCGCGCCGAGGCGACGCTCCCCTCGGAAGACGGAGCGCCGCCGGCGCTGAGGCTGGGGAAGCCTTGCGGCCCCGGCCTCCATCAGAACCTCTGCAGGGCTTTTTCAATCGAAGAGCTCATCTGCGAAGTTGCCGCGTCGGCCGACTGCCTGCCGTTCAGCACTTCGAAGGTGTTGTCGGCGATCGCTTCGGAGATTTCCGTGTAGACCGGCGAGACCGGCCGCGCCTGCGCCTGTTCGACCGCTTTCAGCAGTTCCGCGGTGAAGGGGATTTCTTTCTTCACCTCCGGGTCTTTGTAGACGGCCGTCGCCACCGCCGGCAGCGTTGCCTTGAGGAACATTTCCTTCTGCACCGGCTCGGTGGTGAGGAATTCCGCGAAGGCGAGCGAGCCATCGGGATTGTCGCTGTAGGCGGAGATGCCCAGGTTGTAGCCACCGACCACGCCGGCGCCTTCGTTGCCGCCGAAGCCCGGGAACTTGGCGACTTCGAATTCATCCGCGATCCCCGATTCCCTGCCGAGTGCGTAGGCGTAGGGCCAGTTGCGCATGAAGGTCGCGTTGCCCGCCTCGAACGCCCGCCGCGAGCTCTCCTCTTCGTAAGTGGTCACGGCTTTCGGCACGGCGCCGTCTTCGATGCCTTTGCGCATGAAGTCGAGCACTTCGCGCGTCTGCGGCGAGTCGATTTCCACCGTTTTGCCGTCTTCGGAGAGGACTTTGCCCCCATCGCTGTAGAGCAGCTCGAGGAAGTTGACGGTCAGACCCTCGTAGCGTTCGCCCTGGTAGACGAGCCCGTTGTCCTTCTGGGCGTCTTTGTAGACGTCTTCCCAGGTGGTCGGCGCTTTCGGCACTTCATTGGTCCGGTAGAAGAGGAAGCCGGCATTGGTGTTGAAGGGCAGCGCCCACTTCTGGTCTTCGTATTCGACGGTTTCCACCGTCGAGGGAATGAACTCGCTTTCGTGCGCTTCGACGACTGGCGTCAGGTCGTAGAGCCACCCCGACGCGGCGTACTCCGCGGTCCAGATCACGTCCATCCCGAGCACGTCGCACTCATTTGATTTCGCCCGCAGGCGTTGGATCTGCTGTTCGCGCTGCAGGTCCGCGTTTTCGGGCAGTTCGAGCAGTTCGGCTTCCACTTTCGGGTTTTCCTTGTTGAAGCGTTCAACTGCGGTTTTGAAGGCGCCGCTGGTGTCCTTGCCGATGCACCACGCCACCTTTCCAGAGGCGTTCTTTGCGTCGGAGGGCTGCAGCGTCTTGGCTTCCGAACCGCCGCCGTCACCTCCCCCGCCGCCTCCACACGCGGCAAGCCCCAAAGCAGCAAGGCAGGTCGCCAAGAGAACCAAACACACACGGACCGTGCTCATTTCGACGGCTCCTTCCCTCGGGCCGGAACACCCGGCGCAAGGTCGGGCTACCCCGCACATTCATTGGCAAACAGGGTTTAAGTAAAGCCCCGCCGGGGATTCCAGTAAGGCGTCCCGTAGCAGGACGGTGGAGAGAAAGGCCTGGATATGGCAGAGATAGTCCTCGACGGGGTGACCAAGGTCTTCCCCGATGGCTACGAAGCCGTCAAGGACATGAATCTGGCGATCGACGACGGGGAGTTCATGATCCTCGTCGGCCCATCGGGCTGCGGCAAGTCAACGGCGTTGCGGATGATCGCCGGCCTCGAGGAGATCTCGCGTGGAGAGCTGAGGATCGGCGGCGAGGTGGTGAATGAGCTTCCCCCCAAGGACCGCGACATCGCGATGGTGTTC
>Ga0207682_10001623_pt1 | contig 10326 bp, 8 predicted proteins | sample KBSM63metaG_FD_184332 | JGI IMG/M metagenome (GOLD analysis project Ga0207682, IMG submission 184332) | Miscanthus rhizosphere microbial communities from Kellogg Biological Station, Michigan, USA - KBS M6-3 metaG (SPAdes) (version 2) | ecosystem: Host-associated > Plants > Roots > Rhizosphere >...
GATGTCGCCGGCCGAATTCATGCAGTACAAGCGACGGATCCAGATCATCTTCCAGAATCCGTACGCGTCGCTGAACCCGCGCTTTACCGTCGGGCAGATCATCGTCGAACCGATGCAGATCCACGACATCGGCAATTCGGCACAGGAACGCACCGACATGGCATTCGAGCTCCTGAACAAGGTGGGTCTGGCGGAGGTTTCGTTCTACAAGTATCCGCACGAGTTCTCGGGCGGCCAGCGGCAGCGGATCGCCATTGCGCGCTGCCTGACGATGAAACCCGATATCCTGATCTGCGACGAATCGGTGTCGGCGCTCGACGTGTCCGTGCAGGCCCAGGTGCTGAACCTGCTGCAGGACCTGCAGGACGAGTTCGGCCTGTCGTACATCTTCATCTCGCACGACCTGGCCGTCGTCAAGTACATCTCCGACCAGGTGATGGTGATGAACGACGGCGAGATCGTCGAGATCGCCAATTCGGACGAGATCTACCGGCACCCGAAGATGCCGTACACGCAGCGGCTGCTCGCGTCGATTCCGAAGGGCTGGCACGGCCAGCACTCGCGCGCGAACGACTGAACGCCGCTAAGGCGGAATGACGATGCGAATGACCGGCGTGTTCCCGATTGCCCCGACGCCGTTCACCGATGCCGGTGACGTCGATCTCGACGGCCAGCGCCGCGTGCTCGACTGCATGATCGACCAGGAAGTCGACGGCATCTGCATCCTCGCCAACTATTCGGAGCAGTTCCTGCTGGCGGACCGCGAGCGCGATGTGCTGCTCGACGTGTGCCTTGCGCATGTGAATGGCCGCGTCCCGGTCATCGTCACGTGCAGTCATTTCAGCACGCGAATTGCGGCGGAGCGCGCAAGTGCAGCGGCGGCCGCAGGTGCCGCGATGCTGATGCTGATGCCGCCGTATCACGGCACGGGACTGCGCGCCGACGACGAAGGCGTCGTCGAGCATTTCACGCAGGTCGCCGAAGCGGCCGGCCTGCCGATCATGGTGCAGGACGCTCCGTTGAGCGGCGTCCAGTTGGCCGTGCCGCTTCTCGCCAGGCTTGCGCGCGAGGTTCCGCACGTCCGCTATTTCAAGATCGAAGTCGCCGGTGCCGCCACGAAGCTTCGTGCATTGATCGACGCGGGTGGCGACGCGATCGCCGGGCCGTTCGACGGCGAGGAATCGATCACGCTGATGGCCGACCTCGACGCGGGCGCGACGGGCACGATGCCGAGCGCGCTGTTGCCCGACCTGATCAAGGCGGTGGTCGTGCATTTCCGCGAGGGCAGGCGCGCGGAGGCGGAGACCGCGTACGCGCGGATCCTGCCGCTGATCAACTACGAGAATCGGCAGTGCGGCTTGCGCGCCACGAAGACGGTGATGAAGGAGGGGGGCGTCATCGCGAGCGACGCCGTTCGCCATCCGCTCGCGCCGTTGCATCCCGCGACGAAGGCCGGCCTGCTCGCGCTCGCCGCGCAGGTATCGCCACTCGCGCTGCGCTGGGGACGCTAGCGGGGTTTCAGGCCGTCACCAGCGTACTTCCTGGTCCGGCGTGGACGAGATCTTGTGGATCGTCAAGTCGGCGCCGTTGAATTCTTCTTCTGCGTCGAGACGCAGTCCGACCGTCGCCTTCAACGCACCATAGACGAGAAATCCGCCGCCCACGGCGATCGCAACACCCAGCAGCGTTCCTGCAACCTGCGCGCCGAATGCGACGCCGCCCAATCCGCCGAGCGCGCTCGCGCCGAAGATGCCCGCGGCGATGCCGCCCCACGCGCCGCATACGCCGTGCAGCGGCCACACGCCGAGCACGTCGTCTATTTTCAGCCGGTTCTGCGTGTACGTGAACAGCGCGACGAACAACGCGCCCGCGAGCGCGCCGGTGACCAGCGCGCCGATCGGATGCATGACGTCGGACCCGGCGCAGATCGCGACGAGGCCTGCCAGCGGACCGTTGTGCACGAAGCCCGGATCGTTGCGCCCGACGACGAGTGCGGCGATCGTTCCACCCGCCATCGCCATCAGTGAATTGATCGCGACCAGCCCCGAGATCTTGTCGAGCGTCTGCGCACTCATCACATTGAAGCCGAACCAGCCGACCGACAGGATCCACGCGCCGAGTGCGAGGAACGGAATCGACGACGGCGGGTGCGCGGCGATGCCCCCGTCTTTCGAGTAGCGACCGCGCCGCGCGCCGAGCAGCAGCACGGCGACGAGCGCGACCCAGCCGCCGAACGCATGCACGACCACGCTGCCGGCGAAGTCGTGGAACTCCGCGCCGAACGTTCCCTTCAGCCAATTCTGGAACCCGAAGTGCCCGTTCCACGCGATGCCTTCGAAGAACGGATAGACGAATGCAACGAGCGCGAACGATGCCGCGATCTGCGGGTTGAATCGCGCCCGCTCGGCGATGCCGCCCGAGACGATCGCCGGGATGGCGGCGGCGAACGTCAGCAGGAAGAAGAACTTGACCAGCGCGTAGCCGCTCATCTGCGCGAGCGCCTCCGCGCCCGCGAAGAAATGCACGCCGTACGCGACCGTGTAGCCGATGAAGAAGTACGCGATCGTCGACAACGCGAAATCCGTCAGGATCTTCACCAGCGCGTTGACCTGATTCTTCTTGCGCACGGTGCCGAGCTCGAGAAACGCAAAGCCGGCGTGCATCGCGAGCACCATGATGGCGCCCAACAGGATGAACAGCGTGTCGGCGCTGGCGCGCAGTGACTCCATCGGTCGTTACCCCCTGTCGTTCTGCGGTCGTCCAACGAATCGCTACAGCGTGAAGTTCAGCTCCGACATGAGCGCACCGGGAAGCGTCGCGCTGGTCAGCATCCGCGAGCCGTACGTGCTGGACGACAGCAGCAACTCGCGCTCGGTCGTCAGCGCTTCGAGGTTGTCGCCGAGCATCCGGAACAGGGTATCGTCGAAGCGCAGCACGTCGACCGGTGCCACGACCTTCCCGCCCTCGACCCAGAACGTCGCGAAACGCGTCATCCCGGTCATCCGGCACGCGGGACGGTCTGAATAATTGAGGTACCACAGGTTGCCGACGGCGAGCCCTGTGTCGAGCGTGGCGAGCGCATCGTGCGTTGCGACCGTGCCGCCACCGATCGACAGCGCTTCTGGCGATTCGGCGCCGTTGGCGCCATTGGCCTCGAGCGCGAATTCGCGCGCGGTCCGCGGCGAGACGAGCGCGCCGGACAAGCGGCCGTCGACGACGAGTGGCACGCTTCCCGGTCGCGCGAATCCTTCCGCCTGAAACGGTGGCGCGACGCCGGCCGCGTAGTCCTCGACGATCTGCACGCGCGGATCGAGCCGCGCATCGACGCGCATCCTCGACAGCGCGCTTTGCTGCGTCTCGAGGCCACGCGCCGAGAACCCGCCCCACGCAAGCAGTTCGACGATCTCCTGCATCGCCGCCGGTGCGAGATACGCTCGATACTTGCCGGGTCGAAGCGCCTTCGGCGGTGCGCTGATCAACCGGAACTGCTCGATCGACGCACGCATCCGCTCGTCGAGCGCCGCATCACTCCACGCGACGTCGCTGTACGAAGCCTTCACCGCCTTGTCGGCGCGGTGGTAGAGGCTCCATTGCAGGTTGAACGTCGTAACGACGTGCCAGTTGCGCTGGCCGTCAGAGTTCGCGAACCCGCGATACACCGGTCCCGCCGCGGCGAGACCGACAAGATCCAGACCGGCGGCGGCATCGAGCATCCTGGCCACGATCGCTTCCGTTGGCGGCAGCGTCGCGCCGCGTGTGGTCCTGCTCGAGGCAACGGTGGTCGGCAGCAGCAGATGCGGATCGTCGGCGAGTTGCGGCAGAACATCGCGCAAGCCCGCAACTGCTGCGCCGATTGCGCGCGAATCGGAATGCAGATCACCCGACAGCGACAGCGAGTGCGACGCGTGGCGTGCGCCCCGGATCAGCCTGATGTCGATGAACCGTTGCGACACCGTGCCCGGTTGGCGGACCTTGCCGCGGTTCATCCGGACGAAGTCGGAGTCCTCCGCGGAGAACCAGGTTGCATGGCGCTCGCCGGCGACGAGCGCGTTGTCGACGGCTCGGGCGAGATCGTTGAAATAGCTCTCTACGTCAGGCGCTCGCGCCTCGCCTGCCGCGCTCATGCTTCGCCGCCGAATACATCGACGTTGGTGAACACGCAGGCGGGCGACGTGTGGCCGACGCGAATCGTCTGCGACGGCTCGCCCTTGCCGCAGTACGGCGTGCCAAGCACGCGGACGGTCTCGGCATTGCCGACACGGGCAAGGCTGCGCCAGAACTCGGCGCTGATGCCGCGGTAGTTCGGGTTCTTCACGACGTGGCCGAGGCGGCCGTTCTCGATGACCCTGCCGCGCTCGCACCCGAACTGGAACTTGTTGCGCGAATCGTCGATCGACCACGACGCGTTGGTCTCGAGCAGCACGCCGCGCTCGATGCCCGCGACGAGCGCGTCGAAGGTCGCGTCGCCCGGCTCGAGGTTGAGGTTGGCCATTCGGTCGATCGGCGGGCGGTTCCAGCTCGCCGCACGTGCGTTGGCCACGCCCGGGAGTCCCGCACGACTTTGCGAGATCGCGCCCCCGAGCGGACGCTCGAGGATGCCGTCGCGGATGAGAAAAGTCCTTTCCGCCGCCGTGCCGTCGTCGTCGAACGCGTAGCTCGCGAGCTCCTCGGGGCGTGTCGGGTCGAACGTGATGTTCAGGTGCTCGGAGCCGTAGCGGTAGGTTCCGAACATGTCAGGCGTGACGAAGCTGGTGCCGGCGAAATTGCGCTCGTCGCCGAGGATGCGGTCGAGCTCGAGCGGATGTCCGATCGACTCGTGGATCTGCAGCACCATCTGGTCGGGTGCCAGCAGGACGTCCATCCGTCCCGACGGGCAATTCGGTGCGAGCAGCAGTTCCAGCGCCTCTTCGGCCACACGCCGACCGCTTCCTGCGAAGCCGACACGATCGAGGATTTCGACACCACCCTGCTGGCACATGCCGCGCTGGCCATTCAGCGAGCGCTGCTGGGTGACGCCGTCGGCATGCGCCGTCACGCTGATCGACGGATACAGGTAGCGATGCCACTGCACGACATCGCCGCCCTCGCTGGTGATGAGACGATGCGTCGCCTTCAGCACGTCGACGAGCGCTTCCCAGTCGACGATGCGCGGATCGCAGGCCGCCTGCAGCGACTCCCGCTGCAGCATTTCGTACCAGTCACTGTGCGACGGCAACGGCCGGTCGAACGACGGTGAGACGTACCGTCCGCGGGGTGCCGGGCGCGGCAGCGTCCGTGAATCGATCAGGGCGAGGCGGGCGGTTCCGAGTGCCCACGCCTGCGCTCGCTGCAGCGCGTTGCGCAATCCCTGCGGCGACATGTCCGCGGTGGCGGCATAGCCATAACCGCCACCGGCATAGACGGACGCCATGACGCCGCGGTCGGTCGATACGGCCCACGGCTGCTGGACGTTGCGCTGCACCGAAAACGATTCGCACGTTTCCTCGACGAACCGCAGGGACCAGAAATCGGCGTCGAGTCCATCGGCCGCGGCGGCAACGTCCAGCAAGGACTGATCAGGCATTCTGATTCCGAGGGTTGGTTGTAGACGGCCGGCCGCCCGCAGCGAGTCGCGGCAGCGCATCGCCCGTGACCCGCGCGATCCGCCAATCGGGCAGCAGCGACGCACCGAGCGATTCGTAGAACTGGATCGCCGACGTGTTCCAGTCGAGCACCGCCCATTCGAAGCGACCGCACTTCCGCTCCACCGCCAGTGCAGCGAGCGCGTGGAGAAACTGCCGCCCCAGGCCGCCGCGACGGTATTCGGGCCGGACGAAAAGGTCCTCCAACCACAGCGATCGACGGCCCAGAAACGTGGAGTAAGTATGAAAAAACAAGGCGAATCCCGCAGCCTCTTGATGATTTGCGTCAACTCTTGCAATCAAGGCTTCGGCGCAGCGGACTTCGCCGAAGAGCGCTTGCTCCAAGTCATGCTGCGTCGCGACACAAATGTCGGTCAGCCGCTCGTAGTCGGCCAATCCGGCAATCAGCGCGTGCAGTTCGGGGACATCGGCGGGTACTGCGCTTGCAATGCGGAACGAACGTCCGTTCGACGAATGGATCGTTTCGTGTTGCGCAATCACAACGGCCGCCCGAGTATCAGCAGATCCCTCGCCACGCCGTCGAGGCGCGCAACCTGCGGCAACTCGCCCCACGTCTGGAAGCCGGCCGACTTGAACAGGCCGACGCTCGGCACGTTGTGGGCGAAGGTGAAGGCCAGCAGCGTCGAAATGCCGAGGCCCGGGCCGAGTTCGATCGCATGGTCGAGGAGTTGCCGCCCGACGCCGCGCCGCTGCGCTGCAGGGTGGGTGTAAACGCCCACTTCGACGGTTTCGGCATAGGCGGGCCGGCCATAGAACGACCGTAGCGACAGCCAGCCGAGCACCTGGGCATCGTCAGCCGAGCCGTAGATCCACAGGGGGCGCCGGCCAGGGTCGAACTCGGCGAACCATGCCTGGCGATCGGCGACGCTGACAGGTGCGAGGTCCGCCGTCGCCATCCGGCCGGGAATTGACGCGTTGTAGATGTCGACAACGGCGGGAAGGTCTGCAGCTACGGCGTCTCGGATCATTGTTTGGCGGATTTGCAACACCGGGATGCCGATTCTACCGAACGGCAAGGCGATTCGTTGTCGATTCGAATAGCCGTGTTGTACCTTTGCTACTGCGTGCCGAAAGGCCACTCGTTTTCAAGACATTCGATTCGATTCCACTGGGTTTCCACGCACTACAAAGGATGCGGAAGTCGACCGACATTTCGCACCTTCATCTTCTGGGGGCTTTTAAATGGTTTTCCAACGCAACAAGCTTGCGGCGGCCGTTGGCTGCCTGCTCGGAATCGGGGGCATTCTGCTGCCGCTCGCCGCGCCGGCCCAGACGCCTGACATCCGCGTCGACGTAACCGGGTCGAACATCAAGCGCGTCGAGGGCGAGGGCGCACTGCCCGTCGAGATCGTGACGCGCGAAGAAATTCGTAGGACGGGCGCACAGACGGTCAACGAACTGCTGCGCTACCTTCCGACCGTCGACATCTATGATCAGGGCGAAATTGCGTCGAACTCACCGTCGGGGTCGGGCACCACCACGATCAGACTGCGCGGCCTGAGCGAAACCAATGTGCTGGTGCTGCTCAACGGTCGCCGCCTACCGGTTAACGCCATCTACGACGCCTCGGGGGCCGGAGCGGCGGTCGACGTCAACATGATTCCCATCAGCGCGATCGAACGCGTGGAAATCCTGAAGGACGGCGGCTCGGCGATCTATGGTGCCGATGCTGTGGCGGGTGTGATCAACTTCATCACGCGGAAGGATTTTCAGGGCATCGAAATCGGCGGTCGTTATGGCATCTCCCAGGAAGGCGATGGCGAGGAGAAGAGCGCCAACTTAGCGGCGGGATTCGGCAATTACGAGAAGGATGGCTACAACGTCTTGCTCGCGCTGGACTATTTCAAGCGTGAACCCATTCTTCGGAAGGATCGGGAGATCTCGAAGTCGGTTGATTTTCGCCGATTCGGCAGCGGCGATTTTCGAAGCTCGTTTGCACCGCAGGGCAACTATATCGATCCTGAAACTGGTGCGTTTCGGGATGACTTGGGGTCAGTGCAGCCGTGCCCGCCGGAGTTGTTTCGCATCCGATGCCGCTATGACTTCAACGCCAGCGTCCTCACCGCGTACAACGGCGCCGATCGGGGTGCCGGCATGCTGGTGGGCAACCTGAAGATCAACAACGACCTGAAGGCGTTTGCGACGCTGTCGTACGCGCAATCGAAGGACCATTTCGACGCGCATCCGGTGCCTGACTTTTTCACCGTTCCCAGCGGGTCGGGTGCGATCGCCGGTCGATTCATGCAAGGCGGTCCCCGGACGACTGATCGCAAGTCCGAGTTGTTCAGTGGTGTTGTCGGGCTGGAAGGAGTGACGAAGTGGTTCGACTGGGATGTCGCCTACACCCATGGCGAGGCCAAGGCCTCGAACAGAGATCACAATTATTACAACGCGCTGTTGTGGGTACCTGCCACGGAATCCGGCGCACTCGATCCTACGGTAAATACGAACGATCCTGCCTTTGTTGAAAGCCTTAAGGTCAGCCCCATCCGCGAAGGCAAGTCGAAGATTGATGCCCTCGACCTGAAGGCTCGCGGCCAAACAAGCTTTACCCTGCCGGCGGGCTCGATCGGATGGGCAGTTGGATCGTCCTGGTGGAAGGAATCGTTGTCCGATCAACCCGATCCGTTGACCCAACAGGGCTTGGTCGTCGGTAGCATCCAGCAAGCCGCCGTCGACGCGAGCCGCAAGGCGTATGCAGTTTTCGGCGAGGTCAGCGTGCCGATCGTTAAGACCCTGGAGATGCAGGCCGCGCTTCGCTACGACCACTATCCAACCGATTCGAAGACCTCCCCCAAGATCGGGTTGTACTGGACGCCGTTGAAGCAACTGGCGTTCCGGGCGTCGTATACCGAGAGCTTCCGCATGCCGAGCCTCAAGCAGCTCTACGGCGCGTCGGATCAGGGTGCGTCGAATATCAACGACCCCGCAAGTTGCGTTCTGCTCGGTTTCGACCCGGATTGCGACGTGGCAGTCTTCGAGGTGAGCGGCTCGAACCCCGCCTTGAAGCCGGAGAAGGGCAAGACGTGGAATGTCGGCATGGTGACGGACGTCGGTCCCTTTTCGGGCACCGTTGACTGGTGGCGCATTGACGTGACTGATCAGATCACCGTTCCGACGCCCCAGTCAGCGATCGAGCAGGGGCTGTTCGGGCGTGATCCCACTAATCCTTCGCGCCTCCTGATTTTCACCAACCTCCAAAACACCGCAGAGGCCAGGAATGAGGGTGTCGACGTTGACTTCCGCCTGAGATTCCCGGGCACGATCGTCGGCAACGTCACGTTCCGCGACACTGCCACGTATTACATAACGCAGCGTAACCGGTCAGCCGGTGGTGAGTGGGCGGACTTTAACGGGACTTACGCGCTGCCGCGTTGGCGCAACGTGTTCTCGATCGGTACGGAATTTGGCCCCTGGGAAGGCAATCTTTTCATTCGCACGGTAGATGGATTCACCGACACCGACCAACCATGGACGGCGAGCGATCCTTCGGCCGTAGAAGGCGTGCGCAAGGTCGGCACGAACGAGCAGTGGGACATCTCCGCCGCGTATACGGGCTTCAAGAACTGGCGCCTGAGCGGTGGCGTCGTCAACCTGTTTGACAAACAGCCGCCGTTCAGCGACCAGAACGCTAGGACCAACGTTTACGAGCAAGTCGGTTTTGCGCCGCTGTACAGTTCTCGCGGTCGCTTCTACCACGTCGAGGCGACGTACACGTTCAAGTAACCTCATCAGGCCGCGGCGAAAGCTGCGGAGCGTCACCTTTCTCCGCCGTGTTCCGACCGCGAGGTCGGCACGGCGGTTTTCATTGGCGCATCGCCGGCGCGATAATGCGGAAGGAATCGAAGCGGTCCTTTGTTCACCTGCCTGATACCGGGAGAATGCGATGAACCGATCGAACCTCATGCTGCTCGCAACGCTCGCGCTGGCGGGCTGCGCGACGTACGGCCCTACGTGGAGCGAGATTTCAGGTGACCGCTACACGCGCACGACGATCAACCGCGCGCCGGCGCTGATCGAGAAGGTGGATGGTTACAGCGCCTACCCGAGCTACCCGATCAAGCTCGACCCCGGCTCGCACGAGATCGTGCTGCAGGGCGCGTCGCGCTGGCCGGGCGGCGTGCCGCTGCGGACGATGACGCTGAACCTCGAGCCCTGCAAGCGCTACTACCTCAACGCGCAATTCGATGCGCCGGGGCAGCCGCGGTGGGAGCCAGTCGTCGATTACGTCGAAGACATCGCCGGGTGCCCGTTCGGCCGCGGTTGATGCACCGCACAAGCCATCGTCCAGCGTAGCCTAGGAGTGGCGCACGCCTTCTTGCCTACGACGCAAGACCGTTGCGACGGGCAAGCTCCGAACGAACCGATTGGTATCGACGATGTTCGTTTGGCTAATTTGCAACACAACCGGAGAAATTCCCGACGGTTGACCATCGATTGGTTGCCCCTCAAAACATGCGGGCGGTAACGTTGACGTCGTGCCGATTCACGGCCAAGTCAAGGTTTCCCTGTCGTTCCACATCCTGGGAGTTCCAATGGAGTTCAAGCGCAACAAGGTCGCAACGGCGCTCGCCTGCCTTTTGGGCGCGAGCGGAGTGGTGTCGCTGCCCAGTGCTTTTGCGCAGGCCGTCAATCCGGACGTTCCGTCGACCCGACCGCCTGCGGACATCCGCGTCGATGTCAC
>Ga0207682_10001624_pt1 | contig 10323 bp, 11 predicted proteins | sample KBSM63metaG_FD_184332 | JGI IMG/M metagenome (GOLD analysis project Ga0207682, IMG submission 184332) | Miscanthus rhizosphere microbial communities from Kellogg Biological Station, Michigan, USA - KBS M6-3 metaG (SPAdes) (version 2) | ecosystem: Host-associated > Plants > Roots > Rhizosphere >...
GCGGTTAGACTTCGCCGCCGTGCGCGTCGAGATTCTCTATTTCGCCATCCTGCGCGAGCGCGCCGGGCGCGACCGCGAGAGCCTCGAGCTGCCCGCCGGCGCCGACGTCCGCGCCGCCCGCCGCGCCATCGCCGAACGTCATCCCGGCATCGAAGCGCTGCTGCCGCAGGTGCAGACGGCGGTCAACCGCGTGCGCGCGACCGACGCCACGCTGCTGGCGGACGGCGATGAGGTCGCCCTGCTGCCGCCCGTCGCGGGTGGCGCCGGACCGCGCAAGATCGCCGTCCGCGACGAACGGCGCCGGACTCGACGCCGGCGCGGCTTCCGGCAGGGCCGCGAGGTTCGCCACGGGCGGTGGGTCAGCCGGCCGGGCCGTGATGGCCGGCTCGAGCAGAGCGGCAGCGACCGGGGCGGCCGCAATTGCGGGAGCCGGAGTAGCCCGGGTGGGGACTGGCGCCGAAGGCGCCATAGCGGGGGCCGGCGGCGGGGCATCTTCTGCGGCGGCGTCAGGCGCGGTCGGCCCGGCGATCACGGTGATGCGGCGGCCGGGCGCACACAACCGGCGCTCCGCAAGCCGCGCGAGGTCGATAAAGACGCCCTCCGGAAAGCGCTGGATATAGGCGCGGACCGAGTCGCAATCATTCGCGGTCTGCGCCGAGCTCCAGTACGCCACATCGAGGGTGCGGTCCGGCGACGCCGCCGATTTTTCCACCACCTGCGGCGCTGCGACGGAAGGCGCCGCGGCTGCAAAGTAGAACGTGCGCGACATGTCGCTCAGCTGCTGCGGGCGCTGCGAGCTGCGCGTCTCGCGCCGCACGTCGGCGGTGACCTCCTTCAGCATCACGGAGACTTCGAGGCCGGGCTTGGTCATGTGGCGCAGCAGGGCCGCAGTGAAGGGACTGTTCCGTTCGGCGCCGTCGGCGGCTTCCTGGCCTGGCGCGGCCGCAAAGGCAATCAGAGTGTCGCGGCCTGTTGGCTCCATCCTGGCGAGGCCGCGGCCGAGATTGCTGCCGCGCTTGAGCGCGCCCATGTTCTGCCGTAACTGATCGGCGAGCGGATTGTTGCGGCAGGCATCGAGGAAAATCAGATTGATCGGCGCCTTCGACTCCATCAGCCGGATGATCGGTTCGAGCTCGATCGCCTCGGAGGTGATGAGAAACTCGCTTTCCAGCCGCGCGTTGGTCGAGACCAGATAATTCTTCTCGCTGATCTGCAATGCATGACCGGCATAGAATAGTAGGCCCACGTCCGCGCCATCGAGCTCTCGGACGAATTTGTCTAGGATCAGCGCGAAACCGCGCTGATCGAGATCGAGCCCGAGATGAACCTCGAAGCCGACTTGCTTCAACGTCGCGGTCAGGTCGGTCGCGTCGTTCTTCGGGTTCCGCAACGCGCTGGTGTGCATATAGGCCGAATTGCCGATCACCAGCGCCACGCGGCGTTCGGCCTGCGCCGAAGCGACGCTTGAGAGAACGGCGAACACGATCCCCGCCATCATGCCCAGCCGTTTCAACATCGCAGCCTCCCGTCAAAAGCACCTTGCGTCCTGTCGGCGGCGCCGGCCCTCGGCCGCAACGAGACTCCTAACCAACAGCTTATCCTCCGGCGGCGCCGCCGCCAACTGCGGCTGTTCCGACAAAGCCCGCGGTCTATGTGGGCTGGATGCTGAACCGCTATTCCGAACAGCCAAAGACCCCATCTGGCAGGGCAATGGCGTCGGCCAATACCTGCCGAGCGACGACATCCCGAAATTTCAGCAGCCGCCGCCGACATCGCCCAGGGACAGTACGTGGTTAAGATCGTCCCTCGACGACCCGATCGCTTTTCGATCTTGCTCCTGACACCCATCTGCTGCGAGTGTTATGGCGCGCTCGTCTCGCGAACGACGTCGCCCAACGTTTGACTTCGTAACCCGCCGGCTTCGGTGTTCGAGGCTGGCGGGTTACGCCGTCGGCTAACGCGCCCTACGGCCACGATCAATTGAGCGTGACGCCTGCGCTTTTGACGACCTTGGCCCACTTCACGACATCCGCCTCCAGGATCTTCAGGAATGCCTCCGGCGAAGTAATGAGCGGTTCGGCGCCTTGAGCCGCGAGAAAATCGATCATCTCCTTCGTGCCCAAGATATTAGCAACGTCCTCGTTGATCTTTCGTACGATCGTCACATCGATGCCGGCCGGAGCGAGAATTCCCCACCAGGGATTGACGTCGAACCCCGGAAAGCCTGACTCCGCAATCGTCGGAATCTCGGGCGCGGCCGCGATACGTTGCGCGCTGCTTATCGCGAGCGCGCGGACCTTGTCGGTCTGCACCATCTGAAGCACCGACGGCACGCTGCTGAACGCGGAATCCACCTGCCCGCCGATGACGTCCGTGATGGCCGGTGCGACGCCACGGTAGGGGACATGCAGCATCTTGATGCCCGCCTCGGTCTTGAGCATTTCGCCAAGCAGGTGATTGACCGATCCGTTGCCCGACGATGCATAGGTCAGCGCGTCCGGCCTGGCGCGCGCGAGCGCGACGTATTCGGCGAGGTCCTTCGCCGGCAGCTTCGAATGAACGATCAGCACGAACGGCGTGGATGCGAGCGTCGCGACGGTCTGGAAGTCCTTCACGCTGTCGAACGGAATCTTCTGATAGAGACTCGGATTGATCGCCTGCGAGCCCGCATAGGTGACAAGCAGCGTGTAACCGTCCGGCGCGGATTTTGCGACGACATCAGTGCCGACCACGCCTCCAGCGCCCGCGCGGTTTTCGATCACGACCGGCTGGCCCCATTTCTCGCTAAGGAGCTGGCCGATCTTGCGCGCGAACACGTCGGTCGCGCCGCCCGGCGTCTGCGGGACGATAAGCTTCACGACCCTGGAGGGGTACGGTTGCGCAGCGGCCGGCGTCACGAGCAGGCTGGACAGAATAAAAGCCGAAACGAGTCCGGCCAGCAGCCTTGCGCGGTGCATCGCGTTTCCTCCGAATGGTTATGGGCGGACGCCTTCAGGCGAGGTGCTTCTTGAAGAACGTGATCGTCCGATCCCAGGCGAGTTTCGCCGACGCCTCGTGATAGCGCGGCGTCGAATTGTTGTGAAAGCCATGCTGTGTGCCGGGATACATGTGCATCTCGTGCGGCACGCCCGCGGCCTTCAGCGCCTTCTCGTACTCCGGCCACATCGCGTTAATGCGCTCATCGTTCTCGGCGTACTGGATCAGTAGCGGCGCCTTGATCTTCGTAACGCCCGCAGTCTCGGCCGCCGCGCCGTAGTACGGCACGCCTGCATGCATTTCGGGCCCAAGCGTCATGGCGAGGAAGTTCGTCGTGCTGCCGCCCCAGCAAAAACCGGTGACTCCGAGCTTGCCGGTCGAGACCGGCTGACCCTTGAGATGGCGCGCGCTGTTGATCATGTCGGTGCGCAGCTTTGCCTGATCGAGGCCCGCCTGAAGCGTGCGGCCATCGTCGTCGTTGCCCGGATAGCCGCCGACCGGCGACAATCCGTCAGGCGCAAGCGCGAGGAAGCCTTCCGCCGCTGCACGGCGCGCCACATCCTCGATGTAGGGATTGAGCCCGCGGTTTTCGTGGATCACCAGGACGGTAGCGAAGGGGCCGGGCCCATTCGGTTGCACCAGATACCCGCGCATTGTGCCGGAAGTGCCGCCCGGCGACGGATAGGTCACATAGCGCGCTTTGATCCGTGGATCGGTAAAGGAGATCGTCTGAGCCTGCGCGTACCGCGGCAGCAGGGCCTGCGCCATCGCCAGACCGCCGATCGTCACTGCGGCGGAGCGCGCCAGGAACTCGCGGCGGTCGATGTGCCCGTGGCAGTACTCGTCATAGAGATCGAACACACGCTGATCGATCCAGTCCTGCGTCAACGGTTGCGGCGCTTCGGGTGCGAGGGTTGACGCCTCCGCGTTCCTTTTTCCGACCATCGCTGATCCTCCATCCGGCATGATCGGCATTGTAGCTGAGCGAATCATCAGAGAAAGCGATATCGGCGTCAGGCTGGAAGCCTCGAGAGAGCCCGGTATTGATCATGGAGCTGATGCGTTTTGGCAGACGATGGCTATCCGTCCGGACTGCGGCTGCTGGATGCTCGCCGACGGCAAGATCCGCGCGCTGGTGCGGGGCAGGGACCCCTACGAAGGGCGGCATTGAAGCCGCCGCACCGGTCCGCGCCATTGCAACCTGAAAGGGCATGGTCTTCACTTGGCGTCACTCAGCAAAGGAGCGGCGCCATGACCATGCTGGTGCGAACCGACACCCCGAACGGGCCCGTTTATGTGAACATGGACAGCGTGAAGACGATGCGCGCGCGCAAAGGCATGCCGGGCGGCACGATCTTCCTGTTCGATAAGGATCATTCGATCTCGGTCCTGACCGACATCGAGGAAATCCTGAAAGAGGTCACGCGACAGCGGACGTGAACCGATTTGTGCGCCGGCAGTAAATAGATTTGTGCACGCCGTTCTTGATTTTTTGAGCGCGGGCGCGGTCGGGTCTCCAAAGCCAAGATCAGCGGGTTCGACTCCTGCAGCCGGTGCCAAATTTTTAGACGTTCGCGAGGCCGGTGCGCTTGCCGCGCTCGTGCCGCAATGGCGTGGTCATGCATGACGATGCTCGCGCTGATGGCCGACATGCATGCCAATCGCGAGGCATTCGCCGCGTGTCTGGCCGACGCGCAGGCGCGCGGCGCCAAGCGCTATGTCTTTCTCGGGGATTATGTCGGCTACGGCGCCGACCCCTGCTGGGTTCTCGACACCGTGATGCAGCATGTCGAACGCGGCGCTCTCGCGGTCCGTGGCAACCACGACGATGCGGTGCTGACGCCGAACGACGACATGAACGATGACGCGCAGGCCGCGATCGATTGGACCAGGCAGCAACTAGCCGAGGTTCATCGCGACTTCCTGGCGCAATTGCCGCTGTCGCTCGAGGAGGGACACCGGCTGTTCGTGCACGCAAGCGCGTACGGACCGGCGACGTGGCCCTACATCACGGGACCGAAGGCCGCAGCGCGCAGCCTTGCGGCGACACGGCGCCGCCAGACACTCTGCGGCCATGTCCATGTGCCGCAGCTCTATCTCGAAATGGAAAGCCGCGAGATTGCCGGCGGCAATGCACCGGACGCGACGGAGTTTCCGCTGCTGGCGAAGTGGCGCTGGCTCGCGGTGCTCGGCTCGGTCGGACAGCCGCGCGACGACAATCCGGACGCCTGCTACGCGCTGCTCGACGCGGAGCGTGACGTGCTGACCTTCGTGCGCGTGCGCTACGACATTCGCACCGCGGCGCAGAAGATTCGCGCGGCCGGGCTTCCGGTTTCGCTCGCGCAGCGGCTCAAGGTGGGCCGCTAGCCCCGATAAAGCGGCGCCGGCTGCGAAAAGAAGCTCAGCAGGATGTGATAGACCAGCATGTAGTTCTTCTGCTGGAAGCTCGCGTGCGAGATTCCGGGCATCACCGCGAACTGCTTGTCCGGATTCGGCAGCTTCTTGAAGAACTCGATCAGGTCGTCGAAGCCCGCGATGCCGTCCCACTGGCCGCGCATGATGATGGTCGGAGCCTTGATGTTCTCCGGATTGTTGACCGGCAGCTTCGAGCACATGTCGACATAGGTGCCGGTCGGCACTGAATCATCGAGCTTCACGATCGCGTCGGCGAAGGCGTTGATCACGCGATCCTCCGCCGTGCCCGGATGGTCGCGATTGAAGATCGAATGCACGAAGGCGCGATCGATCGGGCGGCGGTTTTTCGCGATGAACTCGGGCAGCTTCTTGCGCCGCTCGGCAAGTGTCGGCGAGCCTTCGCCGGTCCACACCGTGGCGTCGAGCGCGAGGCGGTCGACCATTTCGGGATGGCGCTCGGCGAACAGGCCGGCGCGCAGCGCGCCAGACGAGATGCCGTAAACAAGGAGGGGACGCGGCCCGCGCAGCTTCTGAATGTAGGTCGCGGCGGCGAAGCAATCGTCGGCGCCGAACGAAATAGGCGCGTTGTTGTCGCGATCCTTGGTGGAGCGGCCGTAGCCCTCCATGTCGACGCACCAGCAATCGTAACCCTGGCGGGCGAAGTACTCCATCGCGGAGGAATCCGGTCGGCCGGGTACGTCGAGATCGAAAGTCGGCTGCGAGGCCATCGAGGAGCCGTGCACGAACAGGATCGTGCCGCGAGTCTTGGCTGGATCGCCCGCGACCTTGTTCCACATGAAGAGCTTGACGTCGCCCTTGCTGGTCCAGTGCTCGGTGCCGGGGAGGCGGACCTGTACGTTCATTGATTGTGACCTTCTAATTGACGCCGATATTGTTGGCTTTGATCAGCTTTGCCCAGCGCTCGATCTCGGTCTCGATATAGCGGCCGAATTCCTCCGGTGTCATCACCATCGTGTTGGTGCCTTGGCGGCGCCACGACTCCTTGATCTCGGGGCGCGACAGGATCTTGTTGATCTCGCGGTTCAGTGTCTCGACGACCGGTTTCGGCGTGCCGGCGGGCGCCATCACGCCGATCCAGATGGTCGCGTTGTAGTCGGGAATTCCGGCTTCCGCGATCGTCGGTACGTTCGGGAGTACTGGCGAGCGTGTCTTGCCCGACGTGCCGAGCGCCTTCACGCGACCTTCCTCGATGGTCGGGGCCATCGTGGGCACGCTATCGAACATCATGTCGATCTGCCCGGACAGGATGTCGGCGCGCGCGCCGGTCGAGCCCTTATAGGGGACGTGGACCATGTCGAGCCCGGCGAGGTTTTTGATGAGTTCACCGGCCATATGATAGTTCGAGCCGGGACCCGACGAGCCGTAGTTCAGCGTGCCGGGCTTTGCCTTCGCGAGTGCGATCAGCTCCTTCAGGCTGTTCACCGGGGAGCGCTGCGGCACCACCAGCACCAACTCGGAATTCATCACTGCGGCGACCGGCACGAGGTCGCGCATCAGCTTGTAGGACCTGTTCGGATTGAGCGTCTCGACGGTCGTCTGCGTCGCCGAGATCATCAGCAGTGTGTAGCCGTCGGGCGCGGCCTTCGCGACCTCTGCCGTACCGATGATGCTGCCGGCCCCGGGACGGTTCTCCAGGATCACCGGCTGGCCGAGCGCCTTGCGCAATTCCTCGCCGAGCGCGCGGGTGAACACATCGGTCGGCCCTCCGGCGCCGAACGGGACGATCACGCGGATGGTGCGGTTCGGATAGTCTTGCGCGGCGGCGGGCGTGGCAGCAAGCGCCGCCAGAATGACTAATCTGAACAGTGATTTGTACCAATCTCTCGCCATGGCACTTAAACGGTGGCCTTGGTCGCGGTGCGAGCCGGCACCCTGAGGCCCAGCATCTCGCGTGCTTCGGCCGGGGTCGCGATGGCGGGCCCGAGCAGTTCGATGATTTTCACGGCTTTTGCCACCAGGGCGGCATTGCTCGGCGCGAGTTTGCCGCGCTCCAGATAGAGGTTGTCTTCCAGCCCGACGCGCACATGACCGCCGAGAAGCACCGCCTGCGCGACCATCGGGAATTGATAGAGCGAGATGCCGAACGCGAACCACGGCGAGCCCGCGGGCAAGAGGTTGCGCATGTAGCTCATCGCTTCTGGCGATGCGGGCTGGCCCCACGCGATGCCGAGGCAGATCTGGAACATGCCGGGCGCCTTGATGTGGCCGGTCTCGATCATGCGCTTGGCGAGCAGCAGGTGGCCGGTCTCGAACACCTCAAGCTCGGGCGTGATGCCGGCATCGCGGATGTCGATCGCCATCGCTTCGAGAATCGCCGGCGTGTTCACGAACACGTTCGCGCCCATGTTCATGCTGCCCATGTCGAGCGAGCAGATTTCCGGGCGCAGGTCCAGCACGTGCTGCACGCGCTCCCGCGGCGTGCGCATGGTCGAACCGGGCCCCGCCTTCATCGGATCGTTCGGGTCGGGCAGGAAGCGCCCGCCGGGTCCGGTGGTCAGGTTGATGACGACGTCCGTGCCGCTCTGGCGGATGCGGTCCACCACTTCGGCGTACAATGCGCCGTCCATGCTCGGCAGCGTGGTCTTCGGATCGCGCACGTGGATGTGGACGATCGCGGCACCAGCCTTGGCGGCGTCGATCGCCGAGGCTGCGATCTGTTCCGGCGTCACCGGCACGGCGGGATTTTTCCCCGCTGAATCCGCCGCTCCGGTCAGCGCGCACGAGATCATGACCTTGCGTTGCACCACCGCCCTCCCGATTTTCCTGGCCGTCGCGAACAGCCTACAGCGGCGCGCGGCAACGGGATACTGGATCGCGGCGCGCGCACCTTGCCTCGCATTGTGCGCTGCGCTAAGCCTCGAACCCGTCCCTGGAACGAATCCGAACTGACTTTGGGGCGATTTCGTACGGTCTTTCCGGGCCTTGTGCCGGCGGAGACCGGGGTTCCGGGTATAGCGCACGCGAAGGGTCGCCGATGAGCGAGCTATTGCTGGATTATTTGCCGCTCGTCGTATTCATCGCGGTGGCGATCGGCATCGGACTTGCGCTGCTCGTCGTGCCCTTCATCGTCGCCTACAAGAACCCCGACCCGGAGAAGCTCTCGGCCTACGAGTGCGGCTTCAACGCCTTCGATGACGCGCGCATGAAGTTCGACGTGCGGTTCTATCTGGTCGCCATCCTGTTCATCATTTTCGACCTCGAAGTCTCGTTCCTGTTCCCGTGGGCGGTGGCGTTCGGTCAGCTCGGCGCATTCGGCTTCTGGTCGATGATGCTGTTCCTTGGCGTCCTGACCGTCGGCTTCATATATGAGTGGAAGAAGGGGGCGCTCGAATGGGATTGAGCGCATGACTCTCGTCGCTCCGGCACCCACCGGCATCCTCGATCCGCGCACCGGCCGTCCGGTCGGGTCGGATGACGGCTACTTCGTCGACCTGAACAACGAGCTCGCCGATAAGGGCTTCATCGTTACGGCGACCGACGAACTGATCACCTGGGCGCGCACCGGATCGCTGATGTGGATGACGTTCGGGCTCGCGTGCTGCGCTGTCGAGATGATGCAGCTCTCGATGCCGCGCTATGACGTCGAGCGCTTCGGCTTTGCGCCGCGCGCCTCGCCCCGGCAGTCCGACGTGATGATCGTCGCCGGCACGCTCACCAACAAGATGGCGCCGGCGCTGCGCAAGGTCTACGACCAGATGCCCGAGCCGCGCTACGTCATCTCGATGGGCTCGTGCGCAAACGGCGGCGGCTACTATCACTACTCCTATTCCGTCGTGCGCGGCTGCGACCGCATCGTGCCGGTCGATATCTACGTGCCGGGCTGCCCGCCGACCGCCGAGGCGCTGCTCTACGGCGTGCTGCTGCTGCAGAAGAAGATCCGCCGCACCGGGACGATCGAACGGTAATGAGCGAGACACTCAACGCATTGGGCGAAGCGATCGTTGCCGCGCTGCCCGGCGCAGTCACTGGCCATTCGGTCGCCTATGGCGAGCTGACCGTCACCGCCGAGGCGTCCGACATCCTCAAGATCGTGGCCTTCCTGCGCGACGATCCACGTTGCCAGTTCATCAGCTTCATCGATGTGACGGCGATCGATTGGCCGGCGCGCGAGAAGCGGTTCGACGTCGTCTATCACTTCCTCTCGCCGCGCCAGAACACCCGAGTCCGCATCAAGATTCAGACCGACGAAGCAACGCCGGTCCCGTCGATCTTCTCGGAATTCCCCGGCGCCGAATGGTTCGAGCGCGAGGTGTGGGACCTTTACGGCGTGATGTTCACCGATCACCCCGACATGCGCCGCCTGCTCACCGACTACGGCTTCGAAGGACATCCGCTGCGCAAGGATTTCCCGCTCACCGGCTTCGTCGAGGTGCGCTACGACGACGAGCAGAAGCGTGTCGTCAATGAGCCGGTGCGGCTGGCGCAGGAATTCCGCAATTTTGATTTCCTTTCGCCGTGGGAAGGCGCCGACTACGTGCTGCCGGGCGATGAGAAGGCGGGAAAGCCGGGCTGACCATGAACGCTCCCGCGATGCGCAACTTCACGATCAACTTCGGGCCGCAACACCCTGCGGCGCACGGGGTGCTGCGCCTCGTGCTGGAGCTCGATGGCGAAGTGGTCGAGCGCGTCGATCCGCACATCGGACTGCTTCATCGCGGCACCGAGAAGCTGATCGAGCAGAAGACCTATCTGCAGGCGATCCCGTATTTCGACCGGCTCGATTACGTCGCGCCGATGAACCAGGAGCATGCGTTCTGCCTCGCGGCGGAAAAGCTGCTCGGCATCACGGTGCCGCGCCGCGGGCAACTGATCCGCGTGCTCTATTGCGAGATCGGCCGCATCCTGTCGCATCTGCTCAACGTCACCACGCAGGCGATGGACGTGGGCGCGCTGACCCCGCCGCTGTGGGGC
>Ga0207682_10001629_pt1 | contig 10301 bp, 10 predicted proteins | sample KBSM63metaG_FD_184332 | JGI IMG/M metagenome (GOLD analysis project Ga0207682, IMG submission 184332) | Miscanthus rhizosphere microbial communities from Kellogg Biological Station, Michigan, USA - KBS M6-3 metaG (SPAdes) (version 2) | ecosystem: Host-associated > Plants > Roots > Rhizosphere >...
CGACCAGGAAGAATATGCGTTTTTTGTCTGCCGCGGTGGAGTCGTTTGCGAGCATTTTCAGTCGTCAAGCGATAGAGGGTGGACTTAGCTGCAGATCGGAGCATTATCGTCTCCCCCACACGGAGGTGAGCATGGAACGCGCAGGCAGGAAATGGACCGGTACGTGTACGGCCACCGGTGCTGCCGTCGGCGCGAGCGTCGGCGTCGCGCTCGACAATATCGCGGGATGGATAGCCATTGGTGCTGCAGTCGGAGTGACGGTTGGTCTTGCGCTCGACAGCGCCCGACGAAAGTAACCCGTCTCGCAGGACTTACGCCGCGCTCCCGTCAATCCGCGAACCGCAGGTGCTGATGTCCGCTGGCCGTAAGCTTGATGACGCCCACGATGTTCTTCTCGGCGTAACCTGCTGCGACCAATGCGTTGACGATCTGTGACTTCTCAAATCGAAGCGAGACGCTGGCGTGTGCTGGTCGCGCATCAGCTCGGCGAAGTCCGCCATGTATTGCGCACCCTGATAGAGGCGGAGAACATTGCCGTTGTCGAAGTGGCAGACGGCGAGGCGGCGCTTGACGAGCTGGAGCGGATGCGGTTTGACCTACTCTTGGTGGAACTTGCGTCTACATCGTACCGCGACTCACGGCTATGTGGGACCGTACCGAAGCCGCTGCGGCGCCGCGTTGCAGCCTGCGCTACTTTCGCACGAGACGGCCAGAGGCTGTTGACTCATGGCGAGTACGGTCCAGCCATTCAATCCAAATGCTGCAACCGCTGAAAGCGACAGCGCTACCGATAGCGCTACGGCAATCCGCTTCATGGTGATTTGAGTAGGGGTAAGCACGATCGCAATTGTGCTCCGGCGCTTGACTGGCGCAAGTGGATTATTCGCGTCGCGCATGCCATTACGTGGCAAGGCGTCGCAGTCCCCCTCAGGGCACTGGCGGCCTTTTCGATAAGCGCTGCTACGACGTTTGGCTGCGACATGAAGATCGCGTGACTTCCGCGACATCTACTTACTCCGAACACGCCGCTTTGACATGAGACGCTGGCTGAAGCGACGTTAGAGCGCCGACTCAATTGACCGAGACCACGTTATCTTTTGACATTCTGTCGCCGGGACGCATTTGCGACTGGTTTTACCAAAGCTCGCTCTCGATGCGCATCACGCACTTCGTCGCGCGAGCACCGACGTTTCGCATAGAGGCAGGTAAATTCTGCGCCTAGCAGGAAGACCTGCGCGGAGTAGTAGAGCCATAACAGTAGTATTACGAGCGTACCCGCCGCACCATAAGTTGAGGCAATCGCGGTTCCACCAAGGTAAACGCCGATGGCGAACCGCCCCAGAGTGAACAAAACGGCAGTAGTGAAGGCGCCGATCCATACATCGTGCCAAGCGATCGATACGCTCGGCAGCCACTTGTACAGCATCGCGAAAAGTACAGTAGCAGCGGCTAATGAAAAGATCGTGTTCCAAAGAGGCAGCAGAAGAACTGCCGCACCAGGAAGGTATGCTTGCGAGTAAACGCCAAAAGCTGACATTGCGCCACTTATAACCAATGAGATCAGGAGAAGAAATCCAATTGCGAGGAGCAGGCCTAACGACAGCGTTCGAGCCCGGAGAATCGATAGCCAACTACTGCCGGCTCTCTTTGGTGCCTTCCAAATCAAGTCCAGATCATCTTGCAGTTCGACCAGGACGGTCGTTGCACCGACTAGCATGGTCACCAATCCGACAATGGTTGCTAGCGCGCCGGTTGTTGTCTCCTGCGCCGCCCGCAGCAGGTCCTGGATCGCCTGCGCAGCGGCCGCCCCGACCAAGCCAGTTAGTTGACCTGCAATTGCGCCGCGCGCAGCATCCGGGCCGAATATTGCGCCGGCAACTGCAATAAGGACAATTAACAGCGGTGCCAAGGCGAAGGCGCTATAGAACGCGAGTGCGGCACCCATGGTGGGCGCGCGATCGTTGACCCACGCAGAACCCGATTGCTTTACTAAATGGAGATACGCACGCCAATCGGTGCCTGTGCCAGCCTCGATCATCCTTCTCCGCAGAGACGCTTTAGGTTGCATCCTGATCTGTGGGGGAGGGGATTGGACTTGAAGTCGCAGCGGGTTCACCTGCCTAGCATTGCGCGACCGGTGACCGTAGAGGGCGCCTCCAAAGTCGGCACCCCGAAACGTTTCACCTGGTCCGCGGCGTTCGGCCGCCAATTCGCCTCAGACCGCCTGGCACGTTTATCCCTGTCCCCGTACATTTCGTGGCCCGCTCACCATCGCTTGCACCGAACACGCCCGAGCGCCTCGATGTGCTGCAACGTCGAAATACTCCGCGGTGCTCGCTGACGCTCCCGCTGCATAAGTCCGCCCACGCGCGACGAGCGGTGAACATCACATAGGCCCTTCCGCGTGAGCATACGCGTGGCTTAGTCCACGAGCTAGGTGTGATAATTCGGCTGAGTCTCAATGTCGCAGCTTGCCGCCTGCGGTGGTGTCAATGATCGCACTACCGGAATAGCAGCAGCGCTCAAGCGCAACGTGGATAATCAGCGCCGACTTCCGCACCCGTCGACTAGATGAGTCGGCCAGGATCATCGATGAGAAGCCGATCGACGATGGCGTCGAGGGCTGCGACAGAATCGCCCTTCACCAGGAAATGGTGAAAGCCGGCGGCCGTCGCGGCGCGCCGGAGGGTCGGACTCGCCGCGGTGTGGGCGACGAAGGTTGCGGCGTGCGCCCACGCCTGGTGCTTCAGACTTGCAATGGTTTCAAAGCCACTCAAGCCGGGCATATTGATGTCGAGAACGACCAATTGCGGTCTGAATTCCGGTGCGATTTCGATTGCTTCGTTACCACTGAATGCGACACGCACGTCCCCGCCCAGAATGCCTAAGTAAGCACTGAGTGACGAGAGGGCCGACGACTTCCGAATCCAGACCTGCAACACTCCCATAAAAAGCTGTTAATGGGCAAGTTTGCTGCCGACTCGGAACCCTCCTCCACGAACCTGCCGGGGCCGATGTTCTGTTGGTACGTTCGCAACACGTATCTGGAGGACAACCTGCGCCTGCCCGGCAAAACGGTGCAGTGTGGCGTGCCGGTGGATCTGTCGTTGATCGACGTGCCTGCGTTCCTGTATGCCTCGCGCGACGATCACATCGTTCCCTGGCGTACCGCCTACGCGTCCACCGAGCTTCTTGCGGGAGACACGACTTTCGTCCTCGGCGCCAGCGGCCACATTGCCGGCGTGATCAATCCCGCGTCCAAGCCCAGTCGGATGGATACGGTAGCGCTAAGTCCTTGATGCTGCGATGTTGCTATGACACATTGCGCGCCCCCGCAACCAAACAATCAAGGGCTTGCCGACGGCAGGCCCTTGCTGTTTTCGAGACTGTGCCAAAACGTGCCACGGTTTCGTTCTCCACCTCACGTGCTGCGCACAAGCGCTCCGCATACGGCGCTAGGTGATTCGCGACGAGATGCGCGTAGCGCCGCACCATCTCCGCTGATTCCCAACCACCGAGTTCCTGCAACGCGAAGAGCGGCGTGCCGTTTTGCACGTGCCGGCTCGCCCAGGTGTGACGCAGATCGTGCCAGCGAAAATCGCGGATGTCGGCACGTTCCAGTCTGCGTACCAGGCCTTGGTGCTGACCTGGATGATCGAACTGCCCTTGTAGCTATGAGTTGGCGGGCATCGAACCCTAAGTCAAAGTAGAGTATTTAACGGGTGCTTCACCCGCGGATCTGAACGTGCACTTGTTCTTCTCGCTGGTGTCCGCACAGCCCAAAATATAAGTGTGGCGATATACCGGTACTGAACGGGCCGAGCTCAAGTAATCGAATGTGCACAATTCCGACTGGTACTAAAAGGCGCTTAGCCTATCATGACAAATCCACTGCTCTTCGTGCTTGCAGTGTTGACGGTCCTCATTACGCCCGGTCCAACAAACACCCTCCTTTTTACGTCCGGCGCGACCGTCGGCATCAGCCGTTCGCTGCGTCTACTGGTCGCAGAGTTCGCAGGCTACAACCTGGGCATTCTCACAGCGGGTTTCGTGCTGGCGCCGTGGATCGCGGGCACACCGTACGCGCGTCAATGGCTCGTCCTTTTCGCAGGGCTCTATCTTACGGGTCTCGCCGCGAAGCTCTGGCGCCGCGGCGTGGATGTAGACAGGACTACAGTGATACCAAGGCACGTGTTCGTCACGACGCTGCTGAACCCAAAGGTCTTGGTCTTTGCGTTCGCTATCATTCCGCTTGACGATCCAAGTCTCACGAGCTATCTAACGGGCTTTTCAATTCTCCTCGTACTCGTAGGTTTAGGATGGATCACGCTAGGGACTATCGTGGGCCGTCAGGTGCCAGGCAAATACCACGTTCTAGTGCCCAAGGCAGCGGCCGTCGCGCTTGTCGCCCTCGCGGCCGTTTTAGTCGCATCCGTACTTCTGCAATGATTGGCCGTGCTCCAAGACAATGTGGCGTCGGCGTAACACGATGCTCAAGCCGTGCGCAACAGCGATGTGCGCCGTAAAGCGTCGCTGCGCACTGCGGCCGACTCTACGCGCGCGTGGGAGGAAACGCTGTGCGTCGGCGGGCTCGCGACGCAACGCGGAGTGCAGAGCTTGAACGGCTAAAGCAAGCTGAGAATAGGGTCCAGCGCTGGCACACAGCCGAATTATTGCGCGGGTATGCTCACGCGTTGGAGGCGGAAACGCGGCAGTCGAAGTTACACCAAGGCGCCCTCACTGCGGCGTGGATTCGAAACGCCGCCGACTGACTTGACCCGTTGATCGGCAAGCGGTGGCCGGAAGTAGACATCGATGCTTGACCCAACTGAGGCGGTGAGCAGAACTGCCGCGATAAGAGCCATCGCGAGAATATCGCACAGGTGAGCTAGCCTAGCGATTGCGGACAAATCTGCGGCCAAATCAGCCGATTTCAGCCAACTCCAGCGGACCGGTTTCCCTCTAGAAAACCCTCAGTGACCTTATGGCTGAGCGGGTTCGAATCCCGCCCTAGCGCTCTATCTGGTCGCAGACCCGTCGCCGATCTAGCCAGTCGTGAGCCACGGATTCCAGTGGATTTGAACCTACGTTCGGCGATCCGCCGCAGCAGCGCGAGTCGGCCGTGCTTGACGTTCGGGTGAGTACACCGATTGTCGGAGTCAAATCATTCAAGATCATTCCCGAAAATGGTTGGGACAGCGATGAACGTCCGCTTCCGGCCAGCGGGTGCCGGTCGATGTAGCCGTGGCATTTTCCGTTAAGCGCCCCTTACGGACCGATTCTCTCGTTGCACCAGTTCAGCCTGGCCGCTGGGTCCGCAGGGACGACATGAAAAGGGGTAATCGCCTTCATTGCCGACGCGTCGCTGGTGCGCGATCTCCTCGCCCACGACAGGGGGAGCGGGCCCGCCCAATCAACGATCGATTCCTCGATCTCCGCTTCCGTCCAGCATCGAGTACGAACGCAGGCAGCGCCGCTTTGTGAGCGGTCTGTCGGCCTTACTCCGCCGCTATCAGGGCGTTGTTGCACCCCCAAGCGCCAAAACGCGAGATTTGGACGCACCAACGCTCGCGGATTACCCGCACCTGGGGCAACGAGCCCCCATGACGCCCATACGCCCCTCATCTCGACTTGGACTCGGTCGCGTCGACGCGTGCTACGCTCGGCGCGTGCACAAGGATGCGGATTGTCGCAACCAAGTCTCGCTGTGCGCCTGGGGCCGGTTCGTTCGCACACTTTGATGCAACAAAACCAGGGAGAACTCCATGCTTACTCGCTTGCTCGCCGTCGCAATCGCCGCCAACACACTACTGCTCACGGGCTGCCAGACGAGCCCGGCGAAGTTCCTGCCGCCAGACAAGCGCGACCAAAAACCCTTCGACTGCCCCACCAGTTGCTATGTGCCGGTTGATCCGAGCCAGCCGCAGTGGGTGGCCGAGTACATTCGGGTGAACCGCGGTGGCGTCTTCCATCTCTGGCTTCCCGAAGGGTGGGAGTACGTCGAGCCACCCATCACGTTTAAGAATGACGCAGCCGCTAGCGTTGTGAAATGCCCCGCACAAAACGCCCGCATAGTGGTCTGCAATGTGGGACAGGACGCAGACCCGAACGTTAAGTACGGGTACACGATCCATGTGAAGCAAAGAAGTCCCGGCGCGCCCCCGGTGGCCTACGACCCATTCGTGTGGCCAAAATGAAGCGAACCGTTCATGCGGGTGCCCACCCTTTGTCAGTGGCTGGGGATGTCCTGCCTCTGGCGTCAGCGATTCCGTATCAGCCAGGCATCGACTTCGTCGAGTACGGCTTCATAGCCCGCTTCCCGTCCATCCCGCTCGTCGCAAGCCGCGGCATCCGTGCCCTGCGAATAGCGGGCGGATTGGATGAGTGGCCGTAGGAAGGCATCATCCGCGGGGTCGCGCACGATGCCGGTGTCGCGCGTGTGCGCTTCCGCGGCCCCGAAGAAGCGAAGCGCGAGTGCCGGGTCGCCGAGGCTGGCGGCGAGGCCCGACGCGACTTCGAGCGCACTCTGGCCGATGGGCATCGACCTCGTCTGGCGCGCGATGGCGATGATTTCCTGAAGCGCTTTTCCGGCGTCGCGGTGCGCCCGGCGCGCGATGTAGATCATCGCCAAGTTGAGCAGACCGATCGCCACCAGCTCCATGTCGTCCAGCCGCCGGCCAAGCGCGACGGCCTCGTCGTACAGCGGCTCGGCTGCGGCGACATCGCCGTCGGCGCGGTGCATCTGCGCAACCGCATTCAACGCCTCGGCGAGCTTTCGCTGGTCCCCGGACTCGCGGGCGAGCGCAAGCGCCTCCTCGGCGTGGCCGCGGGCAGCCTCGAAGCACCCACGCCCAAATTCCGCGAAGGCCAGCGACTCCAGCGTTGCGATGATCTGCTCGCAGTCGCCGAGCTCGCGCGCGATCGCGAGGCTTTCCTCCAGGAAACGCGTCGCTTCGTCGTACTCGCCAGCAAACGAGCAGAACAGTCCGGCCGCGGAGAGAGCGATGCAGCGGTGCTTGTCACGTGTCTGCGCCCCGGGATGGAGGAGCGCCTCCGTCATGACGCGCTTGCCCATCGGAAGCAAGCCGCTTCTGAACCAGTACGTCCGCATCGCATTTGCGAGCCGGAGGCCTTTCGCGCCCGCATCGGCCGAGCGGCCGCAGAATGCATGAGCAGAGAGAAGATTTTCCTGCTCGAAGTCCAGCCGGCCCCGCCAGACAGGTTGGTCAGGGCCGTTCTGGTGCGATTCGGCGGCCTCCGAAAACGCGAGATAGAAATTTAGATGGCATTCGCGGACGGCATTCTCTTCTCCAGACCCCTCGAGCTTCTCCATCGCGTACTGCCGAATCGTTTCCAGCAGCCGATATCGCCCGCTGTCGAGGTCGACCGCAACGAGCGACTTGTCGACGAGGCCGGCGAGAAGCTCGAGCACGTCGCCGCCCTCGACACATCCCCCCGAGCAGACCGCCTCCGCCTCTTCGATTGTCCAGCCGCCCTTGAATACTGACAGCCGGCGGAAAACCGCTCGTTCCTGAGCCGAGAGGAGGTCGTGGCTCCAGTCGATCAGCGCGCGCAGCGTTTGCTGTCGCGGGAGCGCGGCGCGGTTTCCAGTGGACAGCAGGCGGAAGCGGTCATCCAGGCGCGCCGCGATCCCTTCGACCGGTATTGCACGAACGCGCGCCGCGGCAAGCTCGATCGCGAGCGGAATGCCGTCGAGGTGGCGGCAGATGTCGGCTATCGTGCCACCGTTCCGCGCGTGGAGTTGGAACGACGGCAGCACCGCACTGGCGCGTTCGGCGAACAAGCGCACGGCCGGATATCGCGAATAAGTGGTATCGGCGTCGGGCTTGTCCGACTCGGGTACCCCGAGCGTCGGTACCGGGTATACGACCTCACCGGGGATCCGCAACGGCTCGCGACTCGAGGCCAGCAACTTCACCCCGGCCGTCCCACGCAGCAATTGCTCGGCCAATGCGGCGCAGGCGCCGACCAAATGTTCGCAATTGTCGAGCACGAGGAGCAATCGCTTGTCGGAAGCCCATTGCAAGATGACGTCGACGAGGGGACGGCCCGGTTCCTCCGCGACGCCCAGTACCTTCGCGACTGCGTGCGTCACCGCGCGATGGTCCGCGATTGGCGCGAGTTCGACGAACCACACACCGTCCGCGTAGTCGTCGAGCACGTTGGCGGCAAGTTGCAGCGAGAGCCGAGTCTTGCCGATGCCCCCTGCGCCCACGAGCGTGAACAGCCGCGCTCCCGTCAGCGCCTTCGTCACCTCGTCGAGTTCGCGCTCGCGCCCTACGAACGAGGTTGCCTGCTGCGGCAGGTTGTTCGGGGTAAGCTCCAGCGAGCGCAGCGCGGGGAAGTTGTCGCGCAGCGAGCGATGCTGCAACTGGTACAGGCGCTCGGGGCTTGCGAGGTCTCTCAGCCGAACCAAGCCGAGGTCTCGCACCGAGATCAAATCGGGCAGCCGGTCGCGCACGAGATCGACAGCCGCCTGGGACAGCAGCACCTGTCCGCCGTGGGCGGCGCTCATGATTCGCGCTGCACGGTTTACCGTACTGCCGAAGTAGTCTTCGTCGCGGCGCTGTGCCAGACCGACGTGGATACCGCAGCGCGCGCGCAGCTCGAGACCTTCGGTGTGCGTTTCGTCGGCGACCGCCTGCTGGAAGTCGAGCGTCGCCTCGATAGCGTGCAGCGGGTCGTCGAAGATGGCGCACATGCCGTCGCCGGTCATCTTCACGATGTGGCCGCCGTGTTTTTCCACGGCGGCACGCCCGACGTGATCATGCGCGGCCAGCGCCCGCTGCATGCGCATCGGTTCCTGTTCCCACAGTCGCGTACTACCCTCGATGTCCGTGAACAGGAACGTCAAGACGAAACCGGCTTTATCCATCGCAGATCGCCTCGACGCTCGCCGAACTTGCCTCGACAACGGCACCCTGACTCGACCGCCCGGGGAGGGACGACGGGCGGCGCGGGCGCGATCCGGGTACCATGGGCGCAGTATTTCCTGCACCCCGCTCGCTGGTCAATCTCGCGGGCGTACGTGACAGGATTCGACTACCGGCGCGACCCAGACGTGCGTCGCCCCGAGGCCTGCGACCGTTGTCTCGCCAAATAGGCGTCGATCGCGAGCTCGACGTACTGTCCTGCTGCGCGCTCCGAATCGACCGCGACAATCGGCTTTCCGGCCCTGAGTGGCGTGGGTGCTGCACCGGTAATGCGTCGTGTGGCATCGACCATGGCACGCTGCAGCTCGGATAGGGTGCTTGAAACGAGGTAGCGCTCTCCTGCGAGCGCCTTCAGACGCTTGGCTGGCGGCGGAACGGGGCTGTTGGCGCGGAGTGCGGATTCGACTTGCTGCGTAGGCGTGCGCGCGGTCGCAAGGTCAAGTGCTCCCATAAACGAGCTGGCGTCACGATCTCGGTGCGTCAGTGGGCCGTCGAGATCGAAGTTCTCGCGCAGGCTTGCAATGATCGAGGTGTGGTCGAGCGGCTGCGACACTATCGTGCCCTTGGGTATGAGGGGCGAGACGAGCACGGCCGGGACCCGCACACCGTAGCGATCGAATCCAAATTGCGACGTATGCTCGTCGGGAGGAGTCGCCGCCGGCGGCGTGACATGGTCGTACGTTCCCCCATGTTCGTCATATACGATTACCAGCAGGGATTCGGGCCAGGTGTTCGACGCTTGCAACGCCTTGTAGACGCTGGCAATCAATGCTTCGCCGCGCGCGACGCCGTGCGGCGGATGCTGGTCGTTTGCGGCGGCTAGTCCGTTGTAGTACCGCGGCTCGATAAACGAATAGTTCGGCAACCGCCCCTTCCTGGCATCCTGCGCAAACGTGCTGAACTTGACGAAGTTGACGACGTTCTCAGGACTATTGAGGCGGGTAAGCTGAAGTGCGTGCACGAAATCATGGAAATAAATCTTCCATGTCCGCCCCTTGGCCGTCAGCTGCTCGAATACTGTCGGCATGTCGTAGTTCGCCGCCCCGCCGTTTGTGATACCTCCCTTTGAGGTTGCGCAATGGGCAAAGAATCGGTTCGGCCATGTCGGACCCGGCATAGATGAGTACCAGTGATCGCAGATCGCGAATTCCTGTGCCAGGGCGCTTAATACCGGCAGATTGGCCGCCGAGAAGCAACTCATGATCTGAGGCGCGATCTCCGGCGTGACATGTGGCTGCTGACCGTAGCTGAAGACAAAGCCTCGATTCGGCTGCTCAACTGGTGGAGGTCCCAAGGGGTTCTCGAACACCTGAACGTTCACGTCGCTGAACTCGTGCCCCGGGTCAT
>Ga0207682_10001632_pt1 | contig 10275 bp, 10 predicted proteins | sample KBSM63metaG_FD_184332 | JGI IMG/M metagenome (GOLD analysis project Ga0207682, IMG submission 184332) | Miscanthus rhizosphere microbial communities from Kellogg Biological Station, Michigan, USA - KBS M6-3 metaG (SPAdes) (version 2) | ecosystem: Host-associated > Plants > Roots > Rhizosphere >...
CCATTTCATCCCGCTCGCCGAGGAATCGGGGCTGATCATGGAATTGGGCGAATGGGTGATCGAGGAGGCCTGCCGCGCCGCGGCGGCCTGGCCCGAGCATATCGGCGTCGCGATCAACGTCTCGGCCAAGCAGCTCATCTATCCGGCACTGCCCAACACGATCAACGAGGCGATCCGCAAATACCGGCTGCAGCCCGACCGGCTCGAGCTCGAAGTGACCGAATCGATCTTCCTCGGCGATTCGGCCAATGCGGTCGACGTGCTGAAGCGCCTCAGGACGCTTGGCGTCGGCATCGCGCTCGACGATTTCGGCACCGGCTATTCCTCGCTCGGCTATCTCAACAAGGCGGTCTTCCACAAATTGAAGATCGACGGCAGCTTCGTGCGCGAGGCGGCGAACAACAAGGAGACGGTCGCGATCATCCAGTCGATCGTCCAGCTCGCCAAGAGCTTCCGGATGACGGTGACCGCCGAGGGCGTCGAGACCGCGGACGATTTCACCCGGATGCGCGACCTCGGTTGCCACCAGATCCAGGGCTATCTGTTCGGCCGGCCGATGAGCTACGAGAAAGCGAGCGAACTGGTTCACGGCGTCCAGCAGCGGCTGATCGCCTGAGCGGGAGCGCCCCCGCCTCGCCGCGCGAGCGCGCCGGCCATTTCCTACAAAACCAACTTTCTTCTTGGTAACATCAAGAATTTAGGGCCTAATTTGTGGGAAATCCAAAGATTCCGCTTGCCAGGCGGGCCATTTTCTGTTCTACTTTTGTTCATGGCGGGATGCCGTCCCTCTTCCATCGATTTGACTGAGAATCCCTGGGTCGAAGGCCATAATTCGGACACCGGCGATCAGGTGACCGAATATTCCCAGAGTGTGGAAGAAACGGCCGAGCACGAGGTCGCCGGCGAAGCAAGATCGCTTATGAGAAATCCGGGAGCGGACAGCGGTCCGGCCGCGGTTGACGCTGAGAACCGATATCGTGAAAGACGCGGGAATCCCTTCCGTCGGGATGGCCATACCGGCCGACTCGGGACCGGGCCGGCACGGCGCTGGCCTTGATGGAGGCAGTTCATATGTGGTGGCTGATTTTTGCAACGTCCATTGTCGGCGAGCCGGCGAATCCCTCAGCCTCCCCCTCGCGCGCAACTCCGATTACCGTGACCAACAGTGCCGAGGCGAGGGTCGTGGGTTCACTTGGAACGTGCGAACACAATGGGCGCGCCTATAATTTGCGCAGGCTCATGCCGCTGGCTGACCGGTCTGTCGAAATCGACGGACCGAATGGACCGTTGCAGATCGTGGTGGATGGCGAATATCTCCGGATCTATGCCGTGGAGGGCCAACCTCAGCAGGCGCTCTTTACCGCGAATATAGGCGCTGAAGCGGATCGCCACCAAAACCTCGACGTCGAGTTGAGACTAGCCGTTCTTTCGGGAGAGCTCGTAGTTATTGGAAGGAAACATATCAGCACCGGATCTATCGCCACGGCCTCTTTCGCATCTTAGGCCAGGGTATCGCGTCGCTCTGCGCCGGGAGGGGGGGAATCACCACAAGCGACTGAATGACGGACGGGCAAATGCGCAGCCGTCCGCTGCGGCGGGAAAGAGTCGATTGCGGCACCTATCGAGAGCCGAATTCCGTGTAGGTTGGACAGACTCCCTCAACCAGTTTCCCGATCGGGCGACGGATCCGCTATCAGGATGGCCTACCCTGACCCCAGTCTGGCGGGAGGTGGGAATGGAAATCATCACGCTGATCCCATGGCAAGGGGCATTGTCATCGCATTGACGCAAATTCAGACGTGTACAACGAGCGCGTGCGAGTGGCGTCCTCTTGCTGCATTGATCAGCCGGCGTGCGCTGGGCTGGGCAGAATGATCACTTTCCGGCGAGGCGGGGAGAGGGTCAGACGGGTCACCTAGAGTTCCCAGAGCTTGTCCACTTGAGACAGGCCGGCGTTCGACAGACGCGAAAAGAGGCCGCGGCCGGGGCTGAAGCTCGGCTTCAGCACCCGGCCGCGGCCAGGAGGGATTCAGTTGCCCTGCGCCTGGGCGGCGCCCGCATTGGCGAGGCGGGCTCCGGCCGGACGGGCGGGCGTAAAGGCGGCGGTTTGGACCCGACCGTCGGCGCCCACCGCGCATTCGAACGTGTAGCGGCGATCGGCATTGACGTAGATCGTCACCCGGGTGCGCCGGGCATTGCCGGCGATCTCGCCGACCCGGTGCGAGCGCACCTCGCCGGGACCGAACTGGCCCAGCGCCTCGGCCCGGCACTGGGCGACGGCACGAGCGTCGTCCGCTTCGGCCGCGGCGGGGGCGGTCGCGGCGAGAGCGGAACCGATCAGGGCGGGAACGAAAAGCAACAGGGCACTCTTCAAGGGGCTGGTCATGTCTACCTCCATCTGCTATTTATGTACCGTACCGTATAGTACATAAAGGCGGACGGCAAGGATTATTTAACGCATGGTACAAAAAAGTTCAGCCGCCCCCCGCGGCCGCCCGCGCAGCTTCGATACCGACGAAGTGCTCGATCGGGTGCGCGACACCTTCTGGCGCTACGGCTATGCCGGCACCTCGATGGACCAGCTTTCGGCGGCGACCGGCCTGCACAAGCCGAGCCTGTACGGCGCGTTCGGCGACAAGAAGAAGCTCTACCTCGCCGCGCTCGACAATTACCTCGCCGACGTCCGCGCCGAGTTCGCCGAGGCGTTCGCGGTTCCGGACCTGTTCGAGTCGCTGCGCGCGATGACCGAATGGTCGATCGACAAGTTCATGGGCAAGGACGAGGCCGGCACCGGCTGCTTCATGATGCACACGGCGATGCCGGAAGCGAGCGAGGATCCCGAAATCTCCCGAGTCGTTCGCGAATCGATGGATTCGCTCGACCGCGCCCTGGTCCGCCGCTTCGAGAAGGCGATCGAGGCCGGCCAGATCTCGGCCGAAGCGGACCCGCATTCGCTGGCGATGGTGATGGTCGCCAACCATTACGAGATTTCGGGCCGGGCGCGGGCGGGCTATTCGCGCGCCGAGCTGCGCGCCCTGGCCGACCGCGCGATCGGCCTGGTCAAGGCGATGGCCGGAGCGCCCGCAAAGGCTTGAGCGCTAGTAGCCGGCGGCGCGGGCGCGGCGTTCGGCATAATATTGCCGGATCAGCGCCTGCATGCAGCCGCTCTGGCCGTAGGTGCCGACCACCGAGCAGCTGTTCGGGCGCATGTCGCGCGACACTTCCTCGAGCGATTCGACCCGCGCGGCCCAGGCCTGCTCCTGGCGCTGGCCGGAGCGGCGCAAATTGCGCGGGATCCGGTAACGCTCCTCCTCCGGCCGGCGGGCGCAGACGACGACTTCGTTGTCGGTGGAGGGCGGGCAGGCGTCCTCGCCGTAGACCAGGATGGTGCTCTCCCGCTCCGGCGCGCGGTCGGCGACCTGGTCCGCGCCCGGCTCGGTGAGCTGCTCCTCGTCCTGGGCCGAGGCCGGCGCGGTACAGAGCCAGGCCAGCGCCGCGAACATGGTGACGATCATCGCGCGGCGCGTTCTCATTCCGCCGCTGTTGGAGGGTCGTTCCTGAACCTCAGCTTGCGAAAACAGGCCTGGCCGGAAGGCGGGCTTGCGGCAACCCGCCTCCCGGCACACCCTCCCAATTTGGGGGCGGGAGGGCCGGCCGTCGCCCCCGGGGCTCAACTCGCGAGGGCGAAAAGGCGGATCAATCGTCGCTGCCGAGCTCGCCGCTCCGCGCCCACTCCCGCTCGGTCCGGCAGACCCGGCGCGCGATCCGGCTGTTCGAAAGCTGGACGTTCATGCAGATCTGGCGCTCCGCCGCCTCGTCGCGGTCGCGCCCGTCGGCCGTTTGCTGCTGACGGGCCTGGCTGCTCGGCGCGGCCTGCGCGGAGGCGGGAAGGGCGATTGCGGCGAGGGCCACAGCGGCCGTGGAAATCAACAGGTTACGCATGGGCTCAATCCTTCGGTTCGCGTTGCACTGCGTGCCAACCTCGCCCCCCGGCGTGCACGGGCACCGTCTTAGCACGGCAACACAGTCCGCAGATTGACCGGACTTGCTAATTTTGTAGCACCCGCGCGATTATCCCGCGCGCGCAGCGGCTCGCTTGGTCTTCAGGGTGGGATCGGCGGCAGCGGGGTCGTCCGGCCAGGGGTGCTTCGGGTAGCGGCCGCGCATCTCCTTGGCGACCGCGGCCCAGCTGCCGCGCCAGAAGCCGGGCAGGTCGCGCGTGGTCTGGATCGGCCGTCCGGCCGGCGAGGTGAGGGACAGGACCAAAGGCACGCCGCCGGCGTGCGGGTGCTCGGCCAGGCCGAACAGGGCCTGGACGCGGACGGCGACGGTGGGGCCGGCCTCGGCTTCATAGTCGATCGGGTGGCGGCTGCCCGCCGGAGTCTCGAAATGGCCGGGGGCGAGACGGTCGACCGTTCTGCGCTCGTCCCAGCCGAGCAGGGATTCGAGCCAAATCGGGTCGAGCTCGGCGAGGCGGCGCTTGCCGGCGAGCAGCGGCGGCAGCCATTCGTCCAGCGTCGCCAGCAGCGCCTCGTCGGACAGGTCCGGTAGCGATGGAGCGGCGCGGCGCGCGAACGCGACTCGCCGGCGCAGCGATCGGGCGGCGTCGCTCCATGGCAGCCCGTCGAGGCCGTGCCGGCGGACGCCTTCGAGCAAAGCCCGTTCGATCGCGGCCGGATCCGCCTCCCGGTCCTGGCCGCCGGAGATCAGGATCGCACCGAGGCGCCGGCCGTGCGAGGCGCGGACGGTGCCGGTGCCGGGGTCGAAGGCAAGGTCGGTGCCGGTGGCGATCCGGTCGGCGAACAAGGCTTCGACAATCGCCTGATCGATGGCCACGGCGGCAAGGATTCGGGCGCCGGACGCGGTGCCGCCCACTTCGGCGACGGCCAGCCAGGACTCGCGGGCGAGCGGCGAGGCCGGGTCGAGCCGGAAGCCGCGGCCGCCGGCGCTGAGCCAGTCGGCGCCGGAGGAATCGCGGCGCCGGGCGACCCGGTCCGGGAAGGCCAGGGCGACGCAGGCGCCGATCTCGCCGGTTCCGCCTTTGGCGTCGACGAGGCGAAGCCAGCTTCGGGCCAGGCCGCGCGCGGCGTCGGCGCGCTTGCCCTTCTCGCCGCGCCAGCGCCGCAGCCGGAGCTCGACATCGGTGTCGTTGCCGCCGAGGCCGCGCTCGGAGAGCAGGACGGCGACATCGGCCGCGGTTCCGGCCCAGCCGCGAAGCTTGGCCTCGATCAGCATGTGGGCGAGGCGTGGCGGCAGCGGGAGGGCGGCGACGGCGCGGCCGTGGGCGGTCGGGCGGCCGCTTCCGTCCAGCGCGCCGAGGCTGGTCAGGCGCCGGCGTGCCTCGTCGATCGCGGCCGCCGGGGGCGGGTCGAGCCAGCGTAATCGGCGCGGGTCGGCGACGCCCCAGAGCGCGCAATCGAGCAGCAGCGCGGAAAGGTCGGCTTCGAGGATTTCGGGCGGGTCGAAGCGGGGCAGGCTCGGGGTCGCCGCTTCCTCCCACAGCCGGTAGACCCGGCCCGGGCCCTGGCGGCCGGCGCGGCCGGCGCGCTGGGCGACCGCGGCCTGGCTGGCGCGTTCGGTGACCAGGCGGGTCAGCCCGGCGGCGCGGTCGTAGCGGGGCCGGCGGGCGAGGCCGGAATCGACCACGATACGGACGCCGTCGAGGGTGAGGCTGCTTTCGGCGATCGAGGTGGCGAGGACGAGCTTGCGACGCCCCGGGGCGGCGGCGGCGATGGCGGCACGCTGGGCGGCGGGATCAAGGCTGCCGTGCAGGCGGTGCAGGTCGATGTCGCCGGGCAGCCGCTCGAGCCGCTCGGCGGTCCGCTCGATCTCGGCGATTCCGGGCAGGAAAGCGAGCAGCCCGCCGTCGTGTTCGGCGAGCGCGCGGCGGATCGCCGCCGCCATCTGGTCCTCGATCCTTCGCTCCGCGGCACGGCCGAGGTGGATGAGCTCGATCGGATGCGCGCGGCCCGCGCTCTCGATCACCGGCGCGCCGCCCATCAGCTCGGCGAAGCGGGCGCCGTCCAAAGTCGCCGACATGGCGAGCAGGCGAAGGTCGGAGCGGAGCGCGGCCTGGGCGTCGAGGGCCAGAGCGAGGCCGAAATCGCTGTCGAGGCTGCGCTCGTGCACCTCGTCGAACAAAACGGCGGAAACGCCGGCCAGCTCCGGATCGGCCTGGATTCGCTTCAGGAAAATGCCCTCGGTGAGGACAGTGATCCGCGTCCGCGCGGAACGCCTGCTGTCGAGGCGGGTGGCGTAGCCGATCGTGCCGCCCACGGGCTCGCCGGCCAGGTCCGCCATCCGCTCGGCCGCGGCGCGCGCGGCAAGACGCCGGGGCGAGAGCAGCAGGACCTCGCCCGCGCACCAGGGCTCGCCGAGCAGAGCCGGGGCGACGGCGGTGGTCTTGCCGGCGCCGGGCGGCGCGACGAGGACCGCGCCGGGCGTCTCGCGCAGAGCGGCGAGGAGCTCAGGGAGGACCGCACGGATGGGAAGTTCGCTCACCCCCATTCCCTAACGTCATGCTGAACTTGTTTCAGCATCCAGTTTCGAGCGGCGGTGCGAGCGGGCGCCCTGTCGATGAGCCGGGGGGTCGCCGATATGGCGAGGCCGGTGGCGCCGGGGCAGGCGGCGCCGGCCCTGGCCTCGTCGCTCCGTAGCCCTGGAGCGTTGAGGATCGGCCTCAGGCCGGGGAGTTGGCGGGATGACGCAGAACTATGTTGCTTTCGCCACTTACCGTCGCCGGCAGCGGTTCGAGGGTGACACGGGCGCGGATTTCGGAACGCCGGAAGAAAGCGTCCTCGATCAGCGCGCTGGTCGGGATGACCCCTTCGCGCGTGCGGTCGAAAGCCGTGGCGAGGCCGCCGAAGGTGAACGGGCCGTCCCAGATCGGATCGATGGGGAGCGGCTCGCTACGGCCGTCCTCCCCAGGACCCTCGTCGACGCCGATAAGCTGCACGAGCTCCCGATACTTCTGCTCGTGCGCGATGTCGTGATGGGTGCCGAGGATCTTGTAGCTGATCTGGACAAGGGCCCTTCCGGGCGAGGGATTATTGTCGAAAATGTCCAGCCGGACGTTGTTAATCGCTGCCATGTCGAATTCCCTTCTGGCGTTGGCCGGCCCGCGCGTAGGCGGACGCCCAGCCGCGAGAAGATAGCGAGAGTGAAAGGCGGAGGCTGTGGCAATTGCCACGAAGCAAAATAAGCGCGTCAGAAGAAATTCTCGATCCAGTCGGTCAGCCCGACCAGGATTGCGAGGATCAGCAGCAGGCCGAGCAGGTCGAGGAGGATCACCGCGGCGTAGACGAGATAGGGGTGGAACGGGCCGACCGGATCGAGCCCGCTCCTCAGCGGCGGCCGGGATTTGAACGGCTTCATCAGTAGGCGCGGTGGATCGCGAACTCGACCGCTTCGACCAGGGCCGCCTTGGCGCGGCCGGCGGGGAAGGGACCGAGCGCGTCGATCGCGCGCTGGCCGAACAGGCGCGCGCGCTCGATCGTGTCCTCGAGCGCGCCGGAGCTGCGCAGCAGCCGGATCGCCCGGCCGAGATCCTCGTCCTCGGCGCGGCGGCCGGCCATGGCGTCGAGCCAGAATTCGCGGTCCTCGTCGGAGCCGCGGGCATAGGCCAGGATCACCGGCAGGGTGACCTTGCCGTCGCGAAAATCGTCGCCGACGCCCTTGCCCATCGTCGCCGCGTCCGAATCGTAATCGATCGCGTCGTCGACCAGCTGGAAGGCGATGCCGAGATTGCGGCCATAGGCATCGAGCGCCTGCTCCTCGGCCTCGCTGCGCTCGGCGACCACCGCCGCGATCCGGCAGGCGGCGGCGAACAGGGCCGCGGTCTTGGCGGCGATGATGGCGAGATAATGGTCCTCGCCGGTATCGATCCGGCGCTGCGCGGTCAGCTGGTCGACCTCGCCCTCGGCGATGATCGCCGAGGCGCGCGACAGGATCTTCAGCACCTTGAGGCTGCCGTCCTCGACCATCAATTCGAAGCTGCGCGAGAACAGGAAGTCGCCGACCAATACGCTCGCCGGATTGCCCCAGATGATGTTGGCGGTGCGCTGGCCGCGCCTCAGGCCCGAGCCGTCGACGACGTCGTCGTGGAGCAGCGTGGCGGTATGGATGAACTCGACCGCGGCGGCGAGCTTGTGGTGCCGGGTGCCGGAATAATCGAGCAGCCGGGCGCAGGCGAGGGTCAGCATCGGCCGCATGCGCTTGCCGCCGCCGGCGATCAGATGGCCGGCGAGCTCGGGGATCAAAGCGACGTCGCTCTGCATCCTGTCCAGGATGACCGCGTTGACGTGGTTGAGGTCGGCGGCGACCAGCTGGATCATCGGATCGAGCGACGGCGTCCGCTCGGCGCCGATGGGGTGGATCGTGGCGGTCATGACGGCGGCGATTTGCGCCGGGATTGCGGCAATGACAAGGCCGTGACTTCGGCGAGCGGCAGCTTCAGGCGGGCGAGCAGGCCGCCGAGGTCCTCGCTCTCTTCCAGATGGATCGAGCCACCGTAGATGTGTGCGACATCGCGGACGATGGCGAGGCCGAGGCCGGTGCCGGGCTTGCCGGTGTCCAGCCTAGCGCCGCGGTCGAAGATGGTGACTCGCTCCGCCTCGGGAATGCCGCGCCCGTCATCCTCGACCTCGAGCTCGACGCAGTCCGGGCTGGTCTTCACCGTCACGAAGACCCGGCCGTTGCCATATTTGGCGGCATTTTCGATCAGGTTGCCGAGCATCTCGTCCAGATCCTGGCGCTCGACCCGGACGGTCGCCTGCCTGTCGCCGGCGAGGTCGACGGTGACGTTGTCGTAGAGCCGGGTAACGGCCCGCTCGACCGCTTCCAGCGATTCCCAGACCAGCGCCCGGGCATGGGCGCTGGAGCGGCGGCCGACGGCACGGGCGCGGGCGAGGTGGTGATCGACCTGACGGCGCATCGTCGTCGCCTCGCGGCAGACCGTGTCGGCGAGGTCGGGGCTGTTGGCCGTCGCGGCGTTGGTGATGACGGTCAGCGGAGTCTTCAGCGCGTGGGCGAGGTTGCCGGCATGGCGGCGCGCCTCTTCGGCCTGCACCTCATTATGCTCCATCAGCGCGTTCAATTCCTCGGTGAGCGGCTCGATCTCGCGCGGCAATTTCTCCTCGATCCGCGCCTTCTGGCCCGAGCGGATCGCCGCGACCGCGCGCCGCACGCGCCTGAGCGGCCACAGGCCGTAGATCGCCTGCAAGGCGGCGAGCACGATCAGGCCCAAAGCGAGGATGCCGAACGAACGCAGCATGGTCCGCCGAAGCACGCCGATCTGCTCGTCGAGCACGACCCGGCTCTGGGCGACCTGGAAACGCCAGCGTACTTCCGATCCCGGCAGGCGGACATCGCGCTCGATGATGCGCAATTTCTCCATCGGGAATTCGTCGCTGTCGTAATAATGCGCCTCATTGTCGTTGTGCAGCCGGCCGACCTGAAGCCGGCGGTCCCAGAGCGAGCGCGACGGGAAGGGATCCACGCCCTGGCCGCTGATCTGGTAATAAAGGCCGGAATAGGGCTCGATGAAGCGCTGGTCGGCGAGCGGGCGGTTGAACAGCACCTCGCCATCCGCGCCGATCTCCGACGAGGCGATCATCGCGGTCAGCACATATTCGAGCTGCGAATCGAAATTGCTGGTGATCGCGGAGACGAGGATCCGGTCGAGCGTGAAGCCGCCGAGGCCGAGCAGGAGCAGGATCCACACCGCCGAGACGCCGATCATGCGCCGGGTGAGCGACCCCGCGCGCGGTCGCGACCGATCCCGCCCGCGGAGATGGACCACTGCTCTCCACAGCGTGCCGGCGAGCGCGACAAAGCCGCCGATGAACAGGCCGCGGCTGAGCGCGACGTTGTAATCCCGGAGCAACAGCCCCGCCGCGCAGGCCGCGACCGCCACCGCAACCGATATCGCCAGCACCCAGCCGGTGCCGGGAGTCCAACGCCAGGCGCGGAGGAAGGCCGGGAGCGGGCTCATCGGACGGCCGGAGCGCAAGCGGCCTTAGCCGGAGGTGAACCGGGCCGCGGCGCGCCTATGCCCTGGGGTCCTCGAGGCTGTAGCCGAGGCCGCGGATGGTGGTGATCACGTCGGGACCGAGCTTCTTGCGGATGCGGGTGACGAACACTTCGATGGTGTTGGAATCGCGGTCGAAGTCCTGGTCGTAGATGTGCTCGATCAGCTCGGTCCGGCTGACCACCTTGCCCTTGTGATGCATGAGATAGGACAGGAGCTTGTACTCCTGCGCGGTGAGCTTCACCGGT
>Ga0207682_10001635_pt1 | contig 10266 bp, 7 predicted proteins | sample KBSM63metaG_FD_184332 | JGI IMG/M metagenome (GOLD analysis project Ga0207682, IMG submission 184332) | Miscanthus rhizosphere microbial communities from Kellogg Biological Station, Michigan, USA - KBS M6-3 metaG (SPAdes) (version 2) | ecosystem: Host-associated > Plants > Roots > Rhizosphere >...
CGCAGTCGATCGCTTGCCCCTCAGTCCCGGCTTGATCTATTTGCTCGTCGGAGTTGCGCTGGGCCCCGCGGGTTTGGGCATCGTTTCTCTCGATCCGATGGGCCGCTCGCCCGAATTAATGCTCGGCTGCGAAATCGCGCTCGTCATCTCGTTGTTCACTGTCGGGCTCAAATTGCGCACGTCGCTGTCCGATCCATTGTGGCGCCTGCCATCCCGGCTCGCCACGATATCGATGGCGGTGGTGATCGCCGCGATTACGCTGGTCGGCGTTTACGGCTTCGGGCTGCCGCTCGGCGCCGCCGTGCTGCTCGGCGCGATTCTGGCGCCGACCGACCCGGTGCTCGCGTCGGACGTGCAGGTCAAGCACGCCGACGATCGCGACCGCTCGCGCTTCACGTTGACCGCGGAAGGCGGGATGAACGACGGCATCGCGTTTCCGTTCGTGCTCCTGGGCATGGGCTTGCTGGGGCTCGGCAATCTGGGGCCGTTCGGGGCGCGCTGGCTTGCGCTCGACCTCGTGTGGGCGGCGGTCGCCGGCCTCGCCATCGGCTGGCTGTGCGGCAAAGCAGTCGGCCATCTGGTCCTTTATGTGCGGCGCGAATTCAAGGAAGCTGTGGGCTGGGACGACTTTCAGGCGCTTGGATTGATCGCGCTGAGCTATGGCCTTTCGCTGGCGTTGCACGCGAACGGTTTTCTGGCGGTGCTGGCGGCCGGCCTTGCCATGCGCCATATCGAGAAAAAGTCAGCCGACAAAAAGCAGCCCGCGCCGAAAATCGCGAAGTCGGAAGAAGTCACGCATCCGACCACGGCGCCCGCGCACATGGTAGAAACCGTGCTCGGCTTCAACGAACGGTTCGAGCGCATCGGCGAGCTCATCGTCGTGCTCGCATTGGGCGCCAGCCTTTCGACGGTGCGCCTCGACTATGGCGGATTGTGGCTGGCGCTGCTCCTTTTTGTCGTAATCAGGCCCGTCTCGGTGCTGGCCGGCCTCGCCGGCGCGGGCTGCTCGCGGCGCGAACTGAAGCTGCTGTCATGGTTCGGCATCCGCGGCATCGGCTCGCTTTACTACCTGATGTACGTGATCGAAGCGGGCCCGCCGGATGAGCTCACGGAAAAACTCGTGTCGCTGGTCCTGACCGTGGTGGCGGCGTCGATTGCGGTGCACGGCATTTCGGCGACTCCGGTCATGCAGCGCCGAAAACGCCGGGCTGCGCGCTAAACCATCCGGCGCGGGCTTTGTTAGATACCGCACAGACGCCCCGCGTCTCTTGATCGAGAATTCTCCCTGTCTCGCGAATATCGCGCCGCACGTATGCGTCCATCATTTTGGACCGTACGTTTATCAACTTACAGACAGGGACCATCATGAACATCAAACTTTCGATCGCCGCACTGGTGCTGGGTGGCTGCCTGCTGCCTGTCGCCGCCTATTCCGCGGACACGACCAAGTCCGCGGTACCCCCTAGCACAAGCGAAACGGGCGGGTCCGCCATCAAAGACAACAACCGCGCCGATCCCGCGCACCGCTCGGCCCATCCTGTAGACGACTCGTGGATTACGACCAAGGTCAAGGCCAAGATCGTCGAGGACAAACAGACCCGCGCCGACCACGTCGACGTCGAAACGGTCAACGGCGTCGTCGATCTGACGGGCACCGCGCGCAGCAAGGCGACCGCCGCGCGCCATGTCACGCTCGCGCGCCAGGTGCAGGGAGTAAAGTCGGTCAAGAACAACATCAAGATCGAGCCGGCGGACACCGCCGCTGCCAGCGACAAAAATTCGGATAAGTCGCGCACCGCCGCTGGAAAATCCAACCAGCCGACCAAGGACACGACGATCACGACCAAGGTGAAAGCCAAGTTCCTCGAAGACAAAGCGGTCAGCGGCACCAACATTCATGTCAAGACCGTGAACGGCGTAGTCAGGCTTACCGGCAGCGCTAAAAGCAACGAAGAATCGGCGAAAGCAGCCGAACTCGCGCGCGAAGTCGAGGGCGTGAAGTCGGTGTCGAACAAGATCAAAGTCCTGTAATTGCGCGCCAGCTTTCAGCGCTGAGCACGGCTGCGCAATCCGCAGCAGCACAAAAGGACGGCTTCGGGCCGTCCTTTTTTTTGGGCTCACCTCGCGTGCTCGGTGCGCAGCCGCGGCTTGCGCGGCAGAGAATCCAGCGTGCTAGTATTCCCGCCGGCGCTCGCCAAACCGGCAACTCACTCACGAGAGGTTTTCCCATGGAAATGTGGACGGATGACCAGCTGCGGTCTATCCACAAGATGCTCAATCCGCGCTCGATCGCTGTCGTCGGCGCGTCACCCAAGGGCGGCTACGGCGGGCGGCTGCTGAACGCGGTGCTCAAAGCGAAAGACAGAGTGCGCATCTATCCCGTGAATCCGAACTACGACGAGATCGCGGAGACGAAGTGCTACCGCAGCATTGCCGACCTGCCCGAAGCGCCGGATCTGGTCGGCATCGTCGTGCCGTACGACAAAGTGCTGCCCGTGATGAAGGAATGCGCCGCAAAAAAAGCGGGCTCGGCCATTGTGATTTCCGCCGGCTTCGCCGAGCGCGGAATCGACTCGCGGCTCGATCTGCAAAAGCAGGTTGGCGCGTATGCGAAAGAGTCCGGCCTGCGCATCACCGGCCCGAATTGCCTGGGCCTCGCGAACGTCAGGGAAGACATTTGGGCGACCGCGTCGTCGCGCACGTTAGGCGGTCTCACCGGCCATATCGCGCTCGTGTGCCAGAGCGGCGCCACCGCATTCGGCCCGTTCCTGCTGCGCGCGGTGGATGCGGGTATCGGTCTCTCCCACATTATTTCCACCGGCAACGAAACCGATCTCGATTTTGCGGATTTCGCGCGCTACCTGGTCGACGATCCGGACACGCGCGTGATTGCGGGTTTCGTCGAGGGCTTCAAGGACGTGCAGAAATTCATCGCGGTCGCACAACTGGCGGCCGAGCGCGGCAAGCCCATAGTGCTGATCAAGATCGGCCGCTCCGCATCGGGCGCCGAAGCTGCGCGCTCGCACACTGCGGCATTGACCGGCGCCGACGCCTTGTACGAAGCGGTGTTCAGGCAATACGGCGTGATCCGCGTGCAGGATTACGATGAGCTGCTCGAAGTTTCGCATCTGCTCGCGAATTGCAAGAAGCCGCCGCAGCGCGGCATTTCAGTGGTGTCCCACTCGGGCGGCATCAGCTCGCTCACGGCCGACATGCTGGGCTTGGCCGGCCTTGACCTGCCGCAGCTTACGCCGCGCGCGCGCGACGGCATCAACGGCATCCTCAAGGATTTCGGCTGGGCGGCGAATCCCGCTGACGTCACGGGCTTCGCGCGCGGCGAGCATTTCCCGAAAATCATGGATTACATGATCGGCGAGCCGACCGTCGGCACGCTCGTGATTGCGAGCGCCGGTGCGGGCAACCAGGTCGAACAGGTGATTGCGCAGCGCGATGCGAGCGACAAAGGGGTGGTCTTCTTCTGGACGGCGAGCCGCGGCGACAAGACAACGCTGCCCAAATTGAAAGCGTCCAATATCCCGATTTTCTACTCGCCGGAGAAACTCGCGCGCGGGCTCAAGTTTATGATCGATTATCACGCGTGGCGCGATAGCCGTACAACGAGCGGCGCTGCGAAAATCGCAGCGCCCGATGCCGCGCAGAAAAAAGTGTTGCAGCAATTGGGCACGCTTGGCCGCACTACGCTCTCGGAGAGCGAAAGCAAACAGGCGATCGCGGCGTGGGGCGTCTCCGCGCCGCGCGAAATTCTGGCGACTTCCGCGGCAGGCGCGGCCGAGGCCGCGAAGAAAATCGGCTATCCGGTCGTGATGAAAGTCGATTCGCCCGACATTCTGCATAAAACCGAAGCCGGGGTCGTGCGCCTGGGCTTGCGCAATGCCGAAGAAGCACAGGCCGCGTACGCGGAAATCATGGCGAACGCCGCGAAGCATGCGGCGAATGCAAAGATTAACGGTGCCATCGTGCAGGAGATGGTGACTGGCGGCGTCGAGGTGATCGTCGGCGTTTCATACGACGCGCAGCTCGGGCCGATGCTGCTGTTCGGCAGCGGCGGCGTGATGGTCGAGGTCTATAACGACGTGGCGCTGCGCCACTGCCCGATTACGCGCAGCGAAGCGGTCGAAATGATAGCCGAAGTGAAAGGCGCGAAACTGCTGCGCGGCTTCCGCGGCAAGCCCGCCGCCGATGTCGATGCGCTCGCCGATACGCTCGTGCGCGTGTCGCAGCTCGCGGTTCATCTCGACGGCAAGTTGGCCGAGCTCGACATCAATCCGCTGATGGTACTGCCGAAGGGTCAGGGCGTTAAGGCGGTCGATGCGCTGGTAGTGCTTCACGGCTAGTCCGTAATCGGATGCTGCGGGAAAACATGGCTACACGTGAGAAAGGAATTGCATGGCTTTCACTTTTATTCGATTGGCCACCTGCGCCTTGTTTATTGGCGCATGTGCGATCGGAGTTTCTGTGAACGCAGCCGAGATCAAGGTTTTCTCTACCCCGGCAGCGACCGCGGCCCTTAGGGCGGCGATGCCTGATTTCGAGCGCGCCACCGGACACAAGGTGGCGATTGATTTTTTGAACATCGCCGGGACGCGCGGCCGCATTAACGCCGGCGAACCGTTCGATATCGCGATTGTCAGTCCCAAGGCGGTAGACGATTTGGAGCAGCAAGGAAAACTTGTGAAAGGGGCGTCGCTCAACATGGGCAGAACGGGGCTCGCCCTCGTTGGGCACAAAGGTCTGGCGCGACCGGACATCGGCTCCGTCGAGTCGTTCAGACGCACCCTGCTCAATGCGCGGCTGGTCGCGTACTCCGCGACGGGCGAAAGCGGTATCGGTTTTCTCAAGGTGTTGGAGAAAATGGGCATTTCCGTTGAGATGAAACCGCGCATACGCTCGAGCAGCAACATGGCGTCGGTCGTGGAGTCCGGAGAAGCCGAAATCGGCATTACCGGCGTCGGCGCAGGGCTTACGTACACGCAGCTCGAATTCATCGGCCCATTGCCCGCCGCGGTTCAGGAGTACGTCTATATGGCAGCGGGCCTCAGCTCGAATGCAAAAGCGGGCGAAGCGGCGCGCAGCTTGCTGCAATATCTCGGTGACCCAGCCGTGGTTCGGACAATGAGCACCAGGGGACTGGAGCCGCCGGCGGCAAAATAGAGTCATGCGTCGGTTTGTTGTGACGCACGCTGAATATCTAGTTCCCTCCGCGAAATTGCGTAGGAGATAGCCAGTGAACACATCCACGTTCGCAGCAGCCGATGGAGACGGTTACGAATTGCTTATGGGCCGCTGGAGCGCGCGCCTGGCCATTCCTTTTCTGGAATTCATCGACAATCAATCCGGCGGGCGCGTCCTCGATGTCGGATGCGGGACCGGCCCCCTCGCTTTCGCGCTGGCCCGAACGCGCGACGTGACGGAGGTTCGAGCGATAGATTTTGCTTCCGCGTACATCGAACACGCGAGGCATCACAATCGCGATGAGCGAATTATTTTCGAGGTAGGCGACGCTTGCGCCCTCGCTTTTGCGGATCGAAGTTTTGACCAGGTCTTGTCTTTGCTCGTCCTTCACTTCGTTCCCCAGCCTGCACGCGCAATTGCGGAGATGTTGCGAGTGGCCAAGCCAGGTGCCGTGGTCGGAGCAGCCGTATGGGATGTTCGAGGCGGCTTTATCGCCAACCGGATTTTTTTCGATACGGCTGCCGCGCTGGATACGAAGGCGAACGAGCGTCGAGCCAGGAACTACACCCGGCCGATGACGCGGCCTGGCGAATTGGCGGCTGCATGGGCCGCTGCCGGGTTCGACGATGTCGTCGAGGGCGTGTTATCCATTCGCATGGAGTTCGCAAGCTTTGCAGACTATTGGACGCCGTATATCGGAAAGGATGGTCCAGGGGCGGAGTACGTCGCAGGTCTTGACAAGGCCGGGCGCACACGACTCGAGGAAGCCGTACGAGCCGCATATCTCGATGGTGAAATCGATGGGCCTCGCTCCTATGCCGCACTGGCGTGGGCGGTCAAGGGCGCTGCACCATCGTAACGATCAACTTGCGTTTCGCGTCAAAGACACGACGCGTAACTCTTTCCTCAGACCGCTCGAGTCAACGCTAATTGCTCCGCCCTGCACTTAGGGCCGCGGCCTTTTCGGCATCGCGCTTCGCGCACGCTTCGGCAGTCTCAAGGACAACAATCGCCCATTCATCGACCGGCACGTCGATCATGCGGCCGTCTAAAGGCACTGCAGCCGTTCCCGCCGCGACACCCGCCGCGAAGGCTTCACGCACGCGCTTGTTGTAGGTGACGAGCTCCGGCGTCGGCGTGAATGCGGCATTCACCGGGGCAACCCATGACGGTTCGGGGCACAGCACGCCTTTTAGGCCAAGATTTTTTCCTTTTAGCGCCATGGCGTGGATTGCTTCGGGGGAGGCGGCCTCCGTCTGCACGCTCAATGGATAGGCGATACCGACGGGCATTACTTTCGCCGCAATCGCTTCGACGATGACGCGGCCGCGCGCATAGATAAAGGGGTCAAGATCCGGCGGCGGCGTGATGTCTAAATCTGCGGCAAGCGCCACTTCATCGATAAACACCTGGGAGATGCGCTCACTTGCGCTGACAATCGCGCGCACATTCCACACGCCCGCGGCTGAACCGACTACGACGATTAGCTGCAAGTAGCCTTTTCGCATTCCCCGTGCGGCTTCAAGCTCTGCGATGCGTTCGCAGGCAGACTGGACCTGCGCGGCTGATCCGACGCTGTTAAGCAAAATACCGCGCAGCCCCGGCCACACCGCAGTTTCGAGATCGGCGACCATCGTTTCTGCATCGACCTTCACAAAAACCTCTGCAGCGCCTTGCGCGACTTGTTCGATTGCTGCTTGCACTCCGCTTCGCGCAGCACTGTCGGCGCCTTCCAGATCGAGCGTGATGGCATCGGCGTTGTGACGCCAGGCTGATTTGACTGCGTCGGCGTCGGTAACGCGGATCAGGAGGTTGGAACGGCGAACGAGTATGCCCATCACGCGAATCCGTACAGTGTTTTTGGATTGTCGACGAGAATCTGGTTGCGCACTTTCTCGTCGGGCGCCCACACGGACAGCAGATCGAACAGCAGCGCGTCGTCGGGATGCACAGTGGGACCCGGGTGCGGCCAGTCGCTGCCCCAAACCGCCCGATCCGCGACCGCGCGCACGAATTCCTGCGCGACCTTCGTCGCGTCGGCGTACGTAGGCGGACCGATATCGCTGACGATGTATGCGCCGGAAATCTTGACCCACGCGCGGCTGGCGTCGATCAAGGAGCGGACGACTTTATGCGACTCATGGTTGATGCCAGCCGGCATCGGCGGCTTGCCCATGTGATCGAACACGATCTCGGTCGGCAGGCGCTTCAGCATCGCCGCGCTGTCGATCACCTGCTGCGGATCCATGTTGAGCTGCACGTGCCAGCCGTACGGCGCAATCAGCTTGGCGAGCGGCTCTATCATGTCGATGCTGACGACGGCGTGCTTCGCATTGCCGAGAGTGAAGCGGATGCCGCGGATGCCGGCCTCGTTGAGCCGCTTCAATTCCGGCTCGGTCACCGTCGGGTGCAGCACCGCGATGCCGCGCGCGTTCTCTATGCCCAGCTGCTTGATCGCATCGACCGTCACGCTGTTGTCCGTCGCGTAATTGCGCGGCTGCACGATGACCACACGCGACACGCCGATGCGTTTTTGCAGGAGCCGGTAATCCGAAACCGTGCCGTGCAACGGTTTGCCGACCGGCGGCTGGAAGCGCGCGTCGTAGATGTGGATATGGCAATCCGCCGCATTCACCGGCGCTTTGAGTTTAGGCGCGTTGGTGCCCGATGAATTTGGGACGTTGTGCGCGAAGGTACTTTCGGCCATGGTTACCTTTGAAACTACTCTCAAAACTTGAAAATCAATCGCCACAGAGGACACAGAGGACACGGAGGAGAAAAAATCGAAAAACTTGAATGTCTCTCTGTGATCTCTGTGAACTCTGTGGCTTGAATTTGACTTAGCTGCGTGCGGGCCATTCCGGCTTATGGTAACCGCGCGGCACCGCGGGACGCGCCCAGCGCGCGGGCGTTTCCGACATCTGCACGACGGGAGCGAGATTGGTGACGCGGCCGATCGGCGAATCGTGCTCGACCGTCCACGCGTTTACTTCTTCAGCCGTGAGCTGCTTCGCCGCTCCATACTCGGCGGGCTCCATCAATCCATGGCCGCGTATCCAGTGGCCCGCGCCGGCGAGCGAGCAGCGCACGAACCAGCTGCCGCCCTCCTGCGCGCGGCGCGCGAGTGCGATCATCGCGCCGTAGGCAAGCAGATAGCCCGCGACGTAATCCTGCTCCGAGACCGGCAGGAATGCGGGACGTTCGTTGTTGGGCTTGTATGCCATGCCGTTCGCAGATTGCACGATGGTGTCGTAGCCGCGCCGCTTGGCCCACGGTCCTTCATGGCCCCACGCGGACAACGTGACGTAAACGATGCCGGGCCGCATCTCCGCGAGCGCTTCCGGCGAGAAGCCGCGGCGCGCGAGCGTGCCCGGCCGGTACGACTGCGAAAACACATCGCACGTGCTGACAAGCTCGCGCAGCTTCGCCTCCTCGGCGGGATTACGCAGGTCGATGTGCGTGCATAGCTTGCCGACGCCGGTATCGAAATCCGTGGTGCCCATGTCCGCGAGATCTTCGCGGGTCACGCGCAACACATCGGCGCCATGTTCCGCCAGCGTGCGCGCGCACGTCGGGCCGGCGAGCACGCGCGTGAGATCGAGCACGCGCACGTTGGCAAGCGGCCGATCGCCCTTCGGCAACGGCTGCGGCGGCGCATCGCCGATCTTGATGATTTCGAGCAGCGGCAGTTTCGCGACGGTGTGCATCTGCGGCAACTTCAACCACTCCTCTTCGCTGCGCACGAGGCATGCGCAACCGCCTGCTTCAACGATCGCGTTTTCGAGCTCGAGCCCGTCCCACTTTGCCACCGCTTTTTCGACTTCCGCCTTGATTGGCGGCGCACCCGCAATTTTGAGATTGATATCGCGCAGGTTGAAGAAGTTGCAGTGCAAATACATCCAGCGGCCGTCTTTGAGCTGGTAGAAGCCGGTGATCTTCTCCGGATCTTCGGGCGGACGCTCGCCGTTGATTTTCAGATAGCGCGCGCCACGCATCGCCGCCGCCGCCATGCGCCCTTCGACGCGCACGCGCTGCTGCCGGCCTGTTTTCAGCTTCCACAGCTCGGCGGCGGCGAGTCCGGTCGCCGCGATCACCGCGGCGCCTGGCGCGACGATCTTGTAACGCGTCGGAAACACCGGATCGCTGCCCGTGATCTCGACCGAATCCGCAGCCGATGCCGGCAGGCCGGCGATCTGCACGAGTTCCTTCAATGATGCCGTCGCCGTGCCCTTGCCTGTGGGTGTCGCTGTATCCATCGTGTGCCCTTGGTAGTTTCGTATCGGGATGCTATGTCCAGCTCTTTGACGTTCACCCTAATGTATAGAAGGGTGAATCGTGATTCGTCGCCCTCGTATTCATGCTTCTATACATCAGCACGAACGGATGGCGCCAGAAGTACTCGCGATTTCTCCAATTGTAAACGAGCTTCAGTCGATCTTGATGCCCGCGGTTTTGACGAGCTTCGCGTACTTGGTGACATCCTGCCGGATGAACGCGGCGAAGTCGGCGGGCGAGCCGCCGAGCACGTCTATGCCCTGCACCTTGAAGCGTTCGGTCACGTCGGCTGACCGCAGAAACTTGTTCACCTCGGTATTCAACCTGGCGATCACCGGTTCCGGCGTGCCCGCGGGCGCGAGCAGGCCGTGCCACGCCGATTGTTCGTAGCCGGGCAGCCCTGCTTCCGCGATCGTCGGCAACTCGGGCGCGGCGATGCTGCGTTTGGCAGTCGTCACCCCCAGAGCGCGCAGCTTCCCGTTTTGCACGAACGGGAGCGTGCTCGGCGTAGTGCCGAAGTACATCGATACCTGCCCCGCAATCAGGTCGACCACGGCCGCGCCGCCGCCTTTATATGGGATATGGATCATCTCGATCCCCGCCATCACCCGAAAGAGCTCACCGGACAGATGGTTGGAACTGCCGATCCCGGCCGACGCGTAAGTCAGCAGGCCGCGCCGGACCTTCGCCAATGCGATCAGTTCTTTCACCGACTTCGCCGGCACCGAAGGATGAACGGCGAGGATGTTGGGCGCCGTGTCCAGCATCACTATCGGCGCGAAATCCTTCACCGTGTCG
>Ga0207682_10001638_pt1 | contig 10261 bp, 5 predicted proteins | sample KBSM63metaG_FD_184332 | JGI IMG/M metagenome (GOLD analysis project Ga0207682, IMG submission 184332) | Miscanthus rhizosphere microbial communities from Kellogg Biological Station, Michigan, USA - KBS M6-3 metaG (SPAdes) (version 2) | ecosystem: Host-associated > Plants > Roots > Rhizosphere >...
GTCAACATGTCGCTCGATGCGCGCGACAAGCTCGCCGAGCTCAAAACGGGCGCCGGCGATTCGCTCGGCATCCACATTGGGATCGCCAGCGGTCCAGTGGTAGCCGGCGTGATCGGCGTCAAGAAGTTCATTTACGATTTGTGGGGGAACGCCGTCAATCAGGCGGCACGCCTGACCTCGGAGGCAACTTCGGGCGGCATTCTGGTCGATGCCATGACGTATCGCCGGCTGCGCGGACTTTACGAGTTCGAGGGCCCCGAACCGCTCATCGTCAAAGGCCAGCGTCAGATTATCGCGTATCGGTTGATTGCGCGGCTGCCGGAAGTTGCCACAACGCAGGCCGAAGTCGCATAAAACCGATCCGCCGCTTTTATCGCGGTGCGGGCGCCGCTCCCAGCACGGCATCCCACAATTGTTTTACCGCTGCGATTTCCGGCGCGAGCATTGCACGATCGACACGCGCGTACTTGTCCCCCTGCAGGCGCAATGCGTGCTGCAGCTGGCGGAACCGCCGGTACGCATCGTGCACCGCCAGCGCGATGTCGGCGGGCATCAGCTCGAGACGCGCCGCGAGCTTGAGTAGCGCCAGGTTACCGATATTCGCAATCAGCTCGGGATGGCGGTGCGAATGGCCGAGAATCAGGTACTGAACGATGAACTCGACGTCGATCAGGCCGCCGCGGTCGTGCTTGATGTCGAAGCGCCCGCTCGGATTGGGGTGGGCGGCGAGCATGGTGTCGCGCATCTTGACGACTTCATCGCGCAGCGCCGGCAGCGCGCGCGGCCGGCGCAGCACCTCGGCGCGGATCTCTTCGAACCGGCGCGCAATGCCGGTGTCGCCGGCGACGCCGCGCGCACGCGTCAGTGCCTGGTGCTCCCATACCCACGCGTGAGTGCGCTGATAATCGGCGAAGCCTTCGAACGGGCTGACCAGCAGACCGCTCGCGCCGTCGGGACGCAGGCGCAGGTCGGTTTCGTATAAAGCGCCGGCCGCGGTCATGCTCGTCAGCCAGTGATTGATGCGTTGCGCGAGCCGCGCGTAATTTTCCGGCGCCTCGGGCGCCGGATCGTCGTAAAGAAAAATAAGATCCAGGTCCGACGCGTAGCCGAGCTCTTTGCCGCCGAGCTTGCCGTAAGCAATGATCGAGAATGCCGGCTCGTCGCGATGACGCGTGCGCAAGCCCCGCCATATGACGCGCAGCACTTCGGCCAGGATTACGTCGGCGAGTTCGCTCAGGTGATCGGACAGTTTTTCCAGCGGCAGCTCGCCCGCCAGGTCCTGTGCGAGCAGGTGCAGCGTCTGCGCATGCTTGAAATGGCGCAGGGCGTTCATTTGCGCTTCGCTGTCGTCGCCGGCCTGGTCAAGCCGGTTGCGCAACTGCGCGCGCAGTTGCGCCCACGCGGGCGGCGTGTGCAGCGTGCGCGCGTCTAGCAGTTCGTCGAGCAGGATCGGATAGCGGGCGAGGTATTGCGCGGCCCACGGGCTGGCGCTTGCAAGGCGCGCGCCGCGCTCGATTGTTTGCGGATACTGGAGCAGCAGCGCGAGATAGGCTTCGCGCCGGCTGATGCTCTCAAGCAGCGTCAGCATGCGCTCGAGCGTCGCGTCGGGATTGGGCAGCCTGGCAACCTCGGCGATCACGCGCGGCACGAGTTGCCGCATCCGTGCGTGGCTCGCCTGCGGCATCTGACGTACGCGGCTGCTGTCGCGCAGCGCGACGATGCGCTCCAGCGCCCGCGCGGGCTCGGCAAATCTGAGTTCGCGCAACATCTTCTGCGGCGCGTCCGTGCCCGCGCCGTCCCACAGCACCTCGAGCGGATGCGCGTCCGGCCCGGACGTCGCGAAAATATTTTCGAAATGCTGCGTGACGCGGCTGCGATGCTGCTCGAGTTCGGCGCGCAGCTGCGCGAAATCGGCGTGACCCGTCGCGGCGGCGATCAGAGCTTGATCTTCGTCATTCGTCGGCAGCGCCTGGGTCTGCCTGTCGTCGAGATACTGGAGCCGGTGCTCGAGATTGCGCAGGAACACGTACGCGGCGGTGAGCTCGCTTACTGCCGCCGCCGGCAGTAGGTTGCGCTCGGCCAGCAACGGCAGCACGGCAAGCGTGGGCGGCTGGCGCAGCGGGGCATCGTGACCGCCGCGGACCAGTTGAAACAGTTGCACGATAAATTCGATTTCGCGAATGCCGCCGGGGCCGAGCTTGACGTTGTCGAGTATGTCGCGCCGCTCGACCTCGCGCCGGATCTCCGCGTGCAGGCCGCGCATGGATTCGAACGCGCTGTAGTCGAGATGGCGGCGGAAGACGAACGGACGCACGAGATCGGCGAGTTCCTGCGCGCGGTCGCCGCACACGACTCGCGCCTTGATCCATGCGTAGCGTTCCCATTCGCGCCCCTGGGTGATGAAATAGTTTTCGAGCATGCCGAAGCTCACGGCGAGCGGTCCGTCGCTGCCGAGCGGCCGCAACCGCATGTCGACTCTGAATACATAGCCATCGGCGGTCATCTCGTTGAGCAGTGCGATCAGGCGCCGCGCGAAGCGGATGAAATATTCATGATTGCTCAATGGGCGCGGGCCGCGCGTCTCCCCGTCCTCCGGATACACGAACACCAAGTCGATGTCGGACGAGACGTTGAGTTCCTCGCCGCCTAACTTGCCCATCGCGACGACATGCAGGACCTGCACGCTGCCGTCATTGGCCGCCGTCGGTTCGCCGTGAGGAAGCGCGAATTCGCGTTGCAGATGGTCCACCGCAACCGTGAGAGCGATGTCGGCGAGCGTCGTTATCGTCGCCATGACTTCGTCGAGCGTCGCCAGCCCGTTCAAGTCGCGGGCGATCAGGCGCAGCATGACGCGCTTGCGCAAATCGCGCAGCGCGCGCATCAGCGAAGCGTCGTCGGTCGCGCCGGCGGCGGCGAGCCGCCTGCGCATTTCGTCGGCCCCGAATGGCGTCGCGATCGCCGCCGCCGACATGAGCCCGGGCTCGGCGGCGAGCAGGCGCCGCGCATAGCGGGACAAAGCGATGGTGCGAGCGACTAACGCGTCATCGTTTGCGTGCGCGAGGGCGCTAGGTATAGTCACACCGTTCGGGTTACAATTAGTTTTGAAATCATTGCCTTGCTAGAGCCTGTCTCATCAATATCCGCGCGTGCGACGGAGGTCATTTTCGCCCAGTTCTAGGAGAACGACTGCAGCAATATGTCGATATTGCAAAGAAGGCCGACAACGAAATGGGCGAAAATGGCCCCGTCCCGAAGGGTTGTCGCCAGAAAAGCCGATTACAGCGTTGCTCGTCTTGGCAATAGAGTGACTATTGCCTTCACCGGGCGCCTTGCACTCGACATTTCTGGCGACAACGCATCGCGTGGATATTGGTGAGACAGGCTCTTAATTCTATGATGTTTGACTGAGATCGTGCCGGCTAAATCCATTTTCCGGATGCTGCACGTCAGCTCGCTCTGGTGTTATCGCGCGATAACCTGGGTAATACTGGGCTGCGCATTTGCTTTTGCGCTCGTCATATTACTGGTGCGTTTCTGGGTGCTGCCCCATATGGGCGACTACCGGGAACCGATTGCAAAACAGCTGAGCGAGGCGACGCGTCAGAAGGTGACCATCGGCAAGCTGGACGGCCGCTGGAGCGGGCTCAATCTGCAATTGACGCTGGGCGACGTCCTCGTTTACGACAGCGCGAACCGGCCTGCGCTGACTTTGCAGCGCGTCGACAGCACGTTGTCATGGTGGTCGCTGGTGCTCGGCGAGCCGCGGTTCGATTCGATCGAGATCCGGCGCCCGCAGCTTGATGTGAGGCGCGACGCGCGCGGGGTTTTTTCCGTCGCCGGCATTGAGCTCAACGCGAACACCGACGGCGGCGGGATTTCGGACTGGCTGCTGCGCCAGAACGAGATCAGCATTCGGGACGCGTCGATTACGTGGAACGACGAGCTGCGCGCGGCGCCCCAATTAGCGCTGGAGCACGTGGATTTTCGTTTCGAGAACGACGGCAACCACCATCGTTTTGGCCTGCGCGCGGTACCGCCGGTCGCGCTGGCGACGCCGCTGGACGTGCGCGGCGATTTCACCGGCAGAACGGTTACGGCGCTCGCCCAGTGGAACGGTCAGGTGTTCGCCCAGCTCGAATACACGGACATCGCCGCATGGCGCGCGTGGGTGACGTTTCCCGTCTATTTTCCGCATGGCGTGGGCGCAGTGCGCGCGTGGGTGGGCCTGAAAGACGGCGAAGTTGCGCAAATTACGGCTGACGTTCAGTTATCCCAGGTCACGACCCGGTTGGGCGCAGAATTACCGGATCTCGATCTCGCGGAACTCAAAGGTCGCGTGGGATGGAAGCTGCTCGAGGACGGCTATGAAGTTTCGACGACGCGGCTTAGCCTGTCCACCCACGAGCACAACCTGCAGCCGACCGATTTCCTGCTGCGCTATCACCGCGCAAGCGGCAAGCGCGCGCCGCACGGCGAATTGCAGGCGAACGCGCTCGACGTCGGACCGCTGATCGCGCTGGCCGACCATTTGCCGTTCGAAGCCGAAGTGCGCAAGGAATTCGAGGCGTACGCGCCGCGCGGCAGCTTCTACGACGTGGCGGTCAAATGGACCGGCAGCTGGCCGCGCCCGGAGCAATATGGCGTGAAGGCGCGGTTCACCAATCTGGGCCTCAATGCGGTGGGCAGGCTGCCCGGACTCGCCGGCGTAAGCGGCAGTATCGATGGCACCGAGCGTGGCGGGACGCTGATGTTGAGCACGCAGAACACAGCGGTGGATTTCCCGCTGGTATTCGAGGAAAAGTTTCGCTTCGACACATTCACGGCCCAAGCCGGCTGGCAACGCACGGGCGAGCAATACGAAATACGGCTTAACGACATTTCATTCGCGAACCGCGACATGGCCGCCAGCGTATCGGGCGTATACCAGACTGTGGCCGGCGGCCGCGGCGTGATCGATTTGACCGCGCATGCTACGCGCGCCGATGTCCGCAGCGTCGGCCGTTACGTGCCATTACAGGTCGGCGACCGCGGGCGCCAGTGGATGGCCACGGCGTTTCTCGGGGGCACGTCGAACGACGTCAAACTGCGCTTGAAGGGCAACCTGAACGAATTTCCGTTCCCTGAAGGCAAGGGCGGCACGTTTCAGGTGACGGCACACGTGCTGGACGGCGTGCTGGATTATGCGACCGGCTGGCCCAAAATCGAGAATATCGATGGCGAACTGACTTTTCGCGGCCGCCGCATGGACATAGCGGTCCGGGACGGCGCGATTTTGGGCGCCAAGATCGCCCGCGTGCACGCGGAGATTCCCGACCTCATGAATCCCGAGCGCGTGGTCGTGGTCACTGGCGAAGCGGAAGGCCCCACGAGCGAATTTCTGAGTTTTATCGAGAAAAGCCCGGTCGCCGATTCGATCAATCATTTCACCGAGCGTTTCCGCGCGGAAGGGCGCGGCAAGCTCGCATTGAAGCTCAACATACCGCTGGCCAATCCGAAAAGCACCCGGGTAGGCGGAGACTTCCAGTTTTTGAACAACCGGGTTGAAAGCGAGGAGCTGTTCTTCCCGTTCGAGCAGGTCAACGGGCACATCGAATTTACCGAGGCGTCCGTGCGGATGCCAGCGACGACGATGGTGATACTCGGCGGTCCGGCCACGTTGAACGGCAGCACGCAAAAAGACGGTGTTGTGCGATTCAACCTGGCGGGGCGCGCCAACATGGATAATTTCCGCCGCGTGGCCACGCTGCCGCTCGTGCAGACACTGCATGGCTCGACCGAATGGAAAAGCAGCGTGGCCGTGCGCAAACGCGTGGTCGACATGGTGTTCGAGTCGACGTTGCAGGGCATCGCCTCGGACCTGCCAGCCCCGCTGGCCAAGACGGCGCCGGAAACCTTGCCCTTCAAGCTGGAGCGCAATGTCACTGGCCCGCAGCAGGATCGCATCGCGTTCGGCATCGGCAACATAGTGTCGGTGCAGCTGTTACGGCGCAAGGACAGCATTGACGCAGTCATCGAGCGTGGCCTCATCCATCTGGGCGGGGGGCCGGCCGGCGAACCCGAGCGCAAAGGACTGTGGGTCACTGGCGGCCTGAAAAGCCTCGACCTCGATCAATGGCTGCTCTTGATGAAATCGTCGGGCGGCGATGCGGGACGCGCTCAACTCGCGGGACTCGACGTCAAGTTCGGGACGCTCGACGTGCTGGGCCGGCGCTTCAATGAGCTCGCGATAAACGGTACCGTGCAGACGGGCGTGTGGCAGACCACGCTCGCCGGTCGCGAGCTCGTCGGCGAAGTGAACTACCGTTCGCAAGGCAAGGGTAAAGTAACCGCGCGCATGAAGACCTTGACGATTCCGGCGCTGACGCCCGACCGCCCGCCGGTGGTAGCGGACAAAGACCAGCCGCAGGAACTGCCGGCGCTCGACATCAAAGCCGACAATTTCCAGGTGCGGCAGGCGAACATGGGCAAGCTCGAGCTCACGGCGGTACCCGACGGGCGCGACTGGAAGCTCGAGCGGCTGCACATAACGAGCCCGGAAGCGACATTGCACATCGAAGGCATCTGGCAGGGCTGGCTCACACAGCCGCGCACGATGGTTAACGTCCGGCTCGACGTCAATGACATCGGCAAGTTCCTCGTGCGCATGGGCCAGCCCGAAGGCGTGCGCCGCGGCACGGCGAAACTCGAGGGGCCTCTCGCGTGGAACGGCAATCCAAGCGAGCTCGACTATGCGACGCTGTCGGGCAACTTCGTGCTCGAGGCGAATAAGGGCCAGTTCATCAAGCTCGACCCGGGCATCGGCAAGCTCCTGGGCGTGCTGAGCCTGCAGTCATTGCCGCGGCGGCTGTCGCTGGATTTTCGCGACATCTTCAGCGAAGGCCTCGCCTTCGACGAAATCGTCGGTACCGTGAAAGTCAACCGCGGCATTGCCAACACCGAGAACTTCCGCATCCAGGGGCCCGCCGTGCGCATCCAGATGACTGGCGACGTTGATCTCGCGCGCGAAACGCAGAAATTGCGCGTAAAAGTGTTTCCGAGCATGAGCGACAGCCTGTCGGTGGCCGGCGCGCTGATCGGCGGGCCGATCGCCGGCATCGCCACGTTCGTCGCGCAAAAACTGTTGAAGGACCCGATCGACAAGATGGCCGCGTACGAATACGACGTCACGGGCACCTGGGCCGATCCGCAGGTCGCGAAGGTCGAGTCGTCGCCTGGCAGGAACGCGATCGTTCCCGGCTCGGAGCGCAGCGATTGAAGCGTTCAGCGGCAGGGTTGTGCCTGATCGCGGCCGCAATGGGTGCGGCCGCCGATGATGTATTCTCCGTGGCGCCGGACTTGTGGGACCGGCCGCGCAGTGCGCGCGCGGTGCTCGACCAGCCCGCGGTCCGCAAAGCGCTCGACCAGTATCTCGCGCGGCCGGCGGCCCGGCTCGTCATCCACCATGGTTACGGCCAGGAAGCGCTGCTGCAGGCCGAGGAATTGCGCATGTGGCTGATGGCGCTCGCGATCGACGGCGCGCGCGTGTCGCTGATCAATGACATCAAGCCGCAGGAACCCTTGAAAATTGAAGTGACCCAATGAGCGAAAATAACGCCTCGTCATTCGGCCGCGCACGGCCGCAATCGAAGCCGGCAGGCAAGGCCGAGCCCGCCGCGGTGGTGCGCGTCGCCGCCGTCCAGCTCGCCTCCGGACCCAGCGTCGCGGCCAACCTGAACGAAGCGCGGCGGCTGATCGCGATGGCGGCGAAGCAGGGCGCGAAGCTGGTCGCGTTGCCCGAATATTTCGCGATCATGGGCATGCAGGACACCGACAAGGTCAAGGTCCGCGAAGCCGAGGGCACGGGCCCGATCCAGCAGTTTCTGGCGGAGACGGCGAAAAAACACAAGATCTGGCTGGTCGGCGGGTCCGTTCCGCTGATGTCGGGCGATCCCAACCGCGTGCGCAACAGCTCGCTCGTGTACGACGACAAGGGCAAGCTCGTCGCGCGCTACGACAAGATCCATCTGTTCGGTTTCGAGATGGGCAAGGAACACTATTCCGAGCAGCGCACGATCGAGCCGGGCAGCGAGGTCAAGGTCATCGATTCGCCATTCGGCCGCCTGGGGCTGTCGATTTGCTACGACCTGCGCTTTCCCGAGCTCTACCGCGCGATGAAAGACGTCGATATCATTCTCGTGCCGTCCGCCTTCACCGAGACTACCGGTAAAGCGCACTGGGAAACGCTGATACGCGCGCGTGCGATCGAGAACCTCGCCTACGTGATCGCGCCCGCGCAGGGCGGCTACCATCTGAACGGCCGCGAAACGCACGGCGACAGCATGATCGTCGATCCGTGGGGTGTCGTGCTCGATCGCCTGCCGCGCGGCTCCGGCGTCGTCACTGCCGGCATTAATCCCGAATACGTGCAACGGCTGCGCAAAAGCCTGCCGGCGCTCGCGCACCGGACGCTGCATCGCGTGTAGCATGCCAAGCAGGCGGCGGGCTTGAATCGAGCGCCTGCCGCCACGATCTATCAATAGTAATTGCCACCGGATGACCTGATGACCCGCAAAACCAAAACCCGCGGCCCCGAGCTCGAGGCCGCATTCAATACCGCGCAGGCGACGCTGCTCGCGCCGTACTCCCTTGACGACACCGCGCTGGAGCAGGTGTTCGGCCAGATGCTCTCGCACAAAATCGACTACGCCGATCTGTATTTCCAGTACAGCCGCAGCGAGGGCTGGAGCCTCGAAGAGGGCATCGTCAAATCCGGCAGCTTCAACATCGACCAGGGCGTGGGCGTGCGCGCGGTGGCCGGTGAGAAAACCGCGTTCGCGTATTCGGACGATATCAGCCTGACGGCGCTGACGGCGGCCGCGCAGGCGACCCGTGCCATCGCGCGCCAGGGCGCCGAGACCAAGACCCAGGTGGCGCGGCGCAGCGACGGGCGCCAGCTTTATCTGCCGCACGACCCGCTTGCGAGCCTTGCCGACGAGGCCAAGGTTGCATTGCTTGAGAAGATCGAGCGTTACGCGCGCAGTCTCGACCCGCGCGTGACCCAGGTTATGGCGCATCTCGGCGGCGAATACGAAGTCGTGCTGGTCCGGCGCAGCGACGGCGTGACCGCCGCCGACGTGCGCCCGCTCGTGCGCATTTCAGTGCAGGTGATCGTCGAGCAGGACGGCCGCCGCGAGCAGGGCAGCGGCGGCGGGGGCGGGCGTTTCGACTATGCATACTTCACCGATGCCATCGTCGAGGATTACGCGCGTAAAGCGGTCGAGCAGGCCCTCACCAATCTCGACGCACGGCCCGCTCCCGCGGGCTCGATGACAGTCGTGCTCGGACCGGGGTGGCCGGGAATCCTGCTGCATGAAGCGATCGGGCACGGGCTGGAGGGCGATTTCAACCGCAAGGGCAGCTCCGCGTTCAGCGGGCGCATCGGCGAGCGCGTCGCCGCGCCAGGCGTGACAGTGGTCGACGACGGCACCATCGCGCAACGCCGCGGCTCGCTCAACATCGACGACGAAGGCAACCCGACGCAGCGCAACGTGCTGATCGAGGACGGTGTGTTGAAAGGCTATATGCAGGACAGCCTGAACGCGCGCCTGATGGGAGTTGCCGCGACCGGCAACGGGCGGCGCGAATCGTTCGCGCATATCCCGATGCCGCGCATGACGAATACTTATATGCTCAACGGCGACAGGGACCCGCAGGAGATTATCCAGTCGGTACAGCACGGGCTCTACGCGGTGAATTTCGGCGGCGGGCAGGTCGATATCACGAGCGGTAAATTCGTGTTCTCGGCGTCGGAAGCGTACATGATCGAAAACGGCAAGGTCACCTATCCCGTAAAAGGCGCGACGCTGATCGGCAACGGGCCGGACGTGCTGACGCGCGTCGCGATGATAGGCAATGACATGGCGCTCGATACCGGCGTTGGCACGTGCGGCAAGGAAGGGCAGAGCGTGCCGGTCGGCGTCGGCCAGCCGACCTTGAGGATAGACGGACTGACGGTCGGCGGTACAGCGTAAGCTGTGTACCGCTTCGGCGCACGCCGGAATCCGGTAATCTTTAGAGTCCCTAACCTAATGAAACACGTGTGCGTTGCAGCCAGAATTGGTGATAGCAAGGCGCCCGGTGAAGGCAATAGTCATTCTATTGCCAAGACGAGCAACGCTGATAGCGCCGATTCTGGCTGCAACCCTTCGGGCTGGCACGAGTTTTGGCCCATGGCGTTGTCGAAAGGTCCCTTGCTTAGAATGACTAAGCCGCGGGACTTTCT
>Ga0207682_10001640_pt1 | contig 10259 bp, 10 predicted proteins | sample KBSM63metaG_FD_184332 | JGI IMG/M metagenome (GOLD analysis project Ga0207682, IMG submission 184332) | Miscanthus rhizosphere microbial communities from Kellogg Biological Station, Michigan, USA - KBS M6-3 metaG (SPAdes) (version 2) | ecosystem: Host-associated > Plants > Roots > Rhizosphere >...
TGGTGCGCTCGCTTTGGGCGCGCTCGCGACCCTTGCGGCACTGTCTGCCGCGCAGGCGCAGGGCTACCCGCAGGCCTATCCGCCCTACGGGGCGCAGGCCTTTCCGCCGCCGTCGTACTACCGCCCGTTGCCGCCCGCCGCCATTCCGGACGACGATGATGACGACATACCGCCGCACCAGCGCGCGGCGCCCGGCAACTATCCGCCGCCCCCCGGCAACTATCGCGGGCCGTTCGCGCGCGAGCCGCAATATCAGGCGGCCCCTCCGGTCTACAGCGACCGCGGCCCGCCGCAGCAGCCCTATTACGGCCAGCCGCGCAACCCGAACCTCGGCGGCGGTCAGCCCGAATCCTACGGCCGGACGCCCGCCTATCCGGATCAGGCGGTCGCGCCGCAGGCTTATCCGCCGCAGTACCAGCAGGGCCCGCAGCCCTACCCGCAACCTTATCCGGGTCAGCAGCCGGCCGAGCAATATCAGCAGGGTCCCGCGCAAGGCGCGCCGATCCCGCCCGCGCCGATCGGTCCGCGTGAGGTGACCGGCTCATTGCGGCCGAACTCGGTCGCGACCTTGCCGCCGGAAGACCAGCCCGAGACCGGCAAGTATGAAATGCCGGCGCAGTTCAAGCGCCAGATCGTGCAATTCCAGTCGAACGAGCCGGCCGGCACGCTCGTGATCGACACCTCGAACACGTATCTCTATCTCATGCTCGGCGGCGGCCAGGCGATGCGCTACGGCATCGGCGTCGGCCGCGAAGGCTTCACCTGGGCGGGCGCCGAGCGCGTCTCGCGCATGGCCGAGTGGCCGGACTGGCATCCGCCGTCGGAGATGATCGAGCGCCAGCCGTATCTGCCGCGCTTCATGGCCGGCGGCGAAGGCAACCCGCTCGGCGCGCGCGCGCTCTATCTCGGCAAGACGCTCTATCGCATTCACGGCACCAACCAGCCTTCGACCATCGGCAAGTATGTGTCGTCGGGCTGCATCCGCCTGACCAACGACGACATCCAGGATCTTTACAGCCGCGTGCAGGTCGGGACGCGGGTCGTCGTGCTGCCGGGTTCGCCGCCGGCGCAGGCCTCGAACGAGCCCCCGCCGCAGCAGCAGCCGGTGCAGCGACGGTAGGACGCGGAGCGCGGCGCGAGACGCGGCGCAATAACAGGCCTTCATCCTGAGGCGCGAGCGAAGCGAGCCTCGAAGGATGGCCACAGACGATGAGCGGAAATGCCCGGCATGCGCCGGGCATTTTGTTTTAGAGTGTGATCGCCTGACGCTGAACCACCGAAACTCTCACGCCGTCATCCTGATCTCAGCCAGCGCTGTGCTCGCAGGGCTGCACCTCGACGGACACGTGGCTGAGGCCGCGCACGGCGGATAGTCTGCTCTTGTACACCGACGGTGGCTGCGGACGATCCGTGACGATCGAAACCACCGCAGCCCGGTGCCCCGGCCCGATCTGCCACAGGTGCAGGTCCGACACGCGGTCGCCGTCGATTTCCAGTCTGCGGCGAATGTCGCTGGCCGTGCCCTGATCCGGCACCACGTCGAGCAGCACGGCGCCGGCATCGCGAATGAGCCCGTACGACCAGCTCGCGATCACGCACGCGCCGACCACGCCCACGACGGGGTCGATCCACTGCCAGTCGAGCGACCAGGCAAGCGCGAGACTCGCGATCGCCAGCACGGAGGTCGCCGCGTCGGCCAGGACGTGAAGGTAGGCGGCGCGCAGGTTGTTGTCGGCGCCATCGTGGTGATGCGCGTGGTCGTCGCCTTCATGGTGGTGGTGATGGTGATGCGCGTGGTCCTCGCGCAGCAGCCACGCGCTGCCGAGATTCACGAGGAGGCCGACCGCGGCGATCGCCATCGCCTCGCCGTAGGCGATCGGCACCGGACGCGCGAGACGGAGAAAGCTTTCCCAGGCGACAAGCAGCGCGATCATCGCCAGCACGATCGCGCTGGCGAACGCGGCCAGCTCGCCGAGCTTGCCGGTACCGAACGCGAAGCGCTGGTCATGCGCGTGCCGCCGCGCGAACAGATACGCCGATGCCGCGATGCCGATGGCGAGTGCATGCGTCGCCATGTGCCAGCCGTCGGCGAGCAGCGCCATGGATCCGAAGATCGAGCCTCCCGCGATCTCGACGACCATCATCGCGACGGTGAGGCCGACGACCAGCCAGGTTCTGCGCTCGTTGCGCGCATGCTGCGCGCCGAGGAACACATGCTCGTGCGTCCAGCGGTCGAGGGAGTGCGAGTGCATCTGTCTGCTCCGTGACGGTCAGAGGTAGATATTGGGCCGGCCGCAGGGCGGCGCAACGCGCCGCGACCGCGAACCACCCACAGGTTGCCCCCCGACCGCATAAGGGTCCTCCACAACCTCATGAACTTGGCTTAGCGTTGTCGTGAGGTTGCCTGGCCGAATGGGCCGGATTTCGCGGATGTGACGCTCATGGCGCGCAATGAAACAGACGGCGCGGAACGATGGCTGGCGGACCTGCCGCCCAGCGCCGGGCAAACCCGGTCGGCAATCGCCGTCGTCGCGGTCGTGATCATCGCATTCGCAGCGGTGGCGCCGTTCTCAGGCATCCCGCTGGCGCGGCTCAACATCCTGTTCCCGCTGCTGGACGCGATCGTTTTCGTCACCGACCTGATTACCGCAGTCCTGCTGTTTGCGCAGTTTTCGATTTCGCGCGCACGCGCGCTCCTGGTGCTGGCGAATGGATATCTCTTTACGGCGCTGATCGTGGTGCCCCATGCCCTGACCTTCTCCGGTGCGTTTTCGCCAACCGGACTTCTCGGCGCCGGTATCCAGACCGGATCATGGCTTTTCATCTTCTGGCATCTGGGTTTCGTCGCGGCCCTGCTGGCTTATGCAGTGCTCAGGACACAAAAGCGCGCAGAGCCCGCTTCCGCGACATCGGCGCTCCCCGCGATTGGCTGGAGTGTTGCGGGCGTCGTTGCTCTGGTGTGCGGTCTGACCTGGCTTTCCACCGCGGGAGCGACGCTCCTGCCCGCCATCGTCCTGGACCAGACCCGCATAAGCCCGTTCGTCGTTTATCCGATTTCATTCACGATCCTGATTTCCGCAGCTGCACTTGCCGTATTGGCACTCCGCCGACCCTCCGTGCTCGATCAATGGCTGATGGTCGTGGCTTTCGTGTACATCGCAGAGTTGGCACTGAGCGGCCTGTTGCCCAGCGTCCGCTTCAGTGCCGGCTTCTATGCGGGGCGCGCGTTTTCTCTCATTACGGCCAGCGTCGTTCTGATCGTTCTGCTCGCCGAAACGACGCGACTGTACGCGAACCTCGCTCGCTCAAATGCGATGCTGCGACGCGAGCAAAACAACAAGCTGATGAATCTTGCAGCGATCGTGGCTTCAATCAGCCATGAGATAAGACAGCCCCTGGGAGCAATCGAGCTGGACTCCAGTTCTGCGCACTTGCTTCTGGGAAAGGCCGTCCCGGACCTCGAGGGAGTACGGACGATCCTGGACGAAGTCAGCGCCTCCGGTCGCCGCATCGACAAAACGTTGAGCGGCTTTCGCACTTTGTTCGGGAAGGTCGATCCGAGGCGGGAGTCGGTGGATATCAACGCGGTCGTTCTCGAAGCGCTGCGGTCATCACGCGCGGAACTTAAGGACCACGGCGTCACGGCTCAAACGAAGCTGGCATCCGTGCTGCCGCCTTTGCACGGCGATAGAAATCAGTTGTACCAGGTGATCTTCAACCTGGTTCATAACGCCATCGAAGCAATGAGCGGCACGACCGACCGCAGCAAGCTGCTCGCAGTGAGAACCAGGATCAGCGACTACAATGCGACCGTGGTCGAGGTGTCGGACACGGGGCCGGGAATCGATCCAGCCCGAACAGCGGAAATATTTGATGCGTTTGTGACGACAAAACCGCACGGAATGGGGTTGGGATTGGCCATTTGCCGCATGATCGTCGAGCGTCATGGCGGCCGGTTGTCAGTCTCCTCGGCCGATTCCCGCGGTGCGGTTTTTCAGATCATCTTTCCTCACACAGACTTGCCCCGCTGACTCGCCTGCAAGCGAGGCGGGCACGCCACGGCGGATGACAAGTCTTGTGTGACCACGCGCAACAGGCTCAAGTCAGCCACCCCTTGGCAGAACCCTTAAGCGGATGACACCGCAAGCCAGCAAGCCGCAGATCCGCAGCGCGACGGCAGACGATGCGGCGCGGTGCCGCGCGATCGCGCGCGCCGCCTACGGCAAATACGTGCCGCGCATCGGGCGCGAGCCCGCGCCGATGCGGGCCGACTACGAGGCGGACGTCGCGGCGCAGCGCGTCGTGGTGATCGCGACCGGCGATGCGGTCAGGGGCTACATGGTCGCCTGGCCGGAAGACGGCGCGTATTTCATCGAGAACATCGGCGTGGATCCGGACTGTCAGGGCGAGGGGCTCGGCCGGCGCCTGATCGACCATGCCGCCGCCGAGGCCGAGCGTCTTCGCCTGCCCGCGTTGACGCTCTACACCAACGCGGCGATGACCGAGAACCTGGCGATGTATGCCCGTATCGGATTTGTCGAAACGCATCGTGTGATCGAGAAGGGCTTTCACCGGGTCTATCTGCGCTGGGACCTTCCGGCAAAAGCGTGAGAGTCGCGGGTCAGGCCCGTGCGGACGAGGCATCGTAACGGCGGAACGCCCGCACCAGATGGCCGACGAAGGCATTGACCGGAGACAGCGCCGGCCTCGTCTTGCGGTAGATCGCAACGATCGGCAGGCCGCCGAGGCATTCCCAATCGGGCAGCACCGGCACCAGCGCGCCCGAGCGGATTTCGTCCTCGACGTGACAGGCCAGCAGCCTGACGATTCCGCAGCCGGCGAGCGCCGCTTCGCGCAGCTCGTCGCCGTGCGCCGTCAGCGTCGGAGCAAACTTGATCTTCTGGCGTGTGCCCGACGTTGCGAAGTGCCATTCGTCCTGCACGTCGTGCTCCAGGGTCAGCAAGGCGGTGCAGGAATGCCCGGCAAGATCGGCAGGCGCGCGCGGCACGCCGCGGCGCTCGAGGTAGCCGGGGGATGCGCAAACCATGATCGGCGATTGCATGAGCCTTCTGACGACGAGGCCCTGCGGCTGCCTGTGCTCGGCGCCGCGCTGACGCGTGCTGCGCGGGCGAACCAGCACGTCGATGCCTTCGTCGCGTATTTCGGCCGGGTCGTTGATGCTGAGCAGGATGAGGCGGACCTGCGGATAGCGATCCTGGAACGACGGGATCGCGCGCAGCATCATCCGCCGGCTCAGCGCCGGCCCCATGCCGATCCGAAGCTGCCGCTGCACGGCGGTATCGGCTTGAAACCTGCGGATCGTCTCCTCGAAGCTCCGCAGCATCTGCGCGCCGTCGCGGTAGAAGCGCGCGCCTTCGGCAGTGAGCTTCAGCACCCGCGTCGATCGCGTGAACAGCAGGATGCCGAGGTTCTCCTCCAGCCCCTTGATCGCGCGGCTGACCGCCGCGGGGTCGATCAGCAGATTGCGCGCCGCCGCGACGAAGCTGCCGCTCTCGACGACCCGGACGAAAATCTCGATCACGCGGATATTCGTGCGCATGCGCCCTCCCGCCTATTATTGATATTTTCGCATTACTGGCGTGCGAATTCCATAGCTTATCGAACGCGGGCGACGGCTGCTAACTGGCGCGGACGGGAGCCACCCGGGAGGGCGCCATGACACTCCGCCGCCGCACATTCCTGCAACTGGCCGCAAGCGCGGCAGCTCTGCCCGCCATGCCGCATGTCACGCGTGCGCAAGCCTGGCCGTCGCGGCCGGTGCGCATCCTCGTGGGGTTCGCGGCGGGCGGCAACTTCGACATCGTCGCGCGCCTGATCGGACAATGGCTGTCGGAGCAACTGCACCAGTCCGTGATCGTCGAGAACCGGCCCGGCGCGAGCAGCAACGTCGCGACCGAGGCACTCGTCCGCGCGCCCGCCGACGGTTACACGCTCCTGCTCGGCGGCGCAGTGAACGCAGTCAATGCGACGCTGTTCGACAAGCTCAGCTTCAATTTCATCAGCGACGTCGCACCGGTCTCCGGTGTCGTTCGATTTCCCAACGTCGTGACGGTCGCGGCATCCTTTCCGGCGAAGACGATTCCGGAATTCATCGCCTACGCGAAGGCAAACCCGGACAAGATCAATCACGGCTCGTCCGGAAACGGGACCACGCAGCATCTCGCCGGCGAACTGTTCAAGATGATGACGGGCGTCAGCTTCACCCATGTGCCCTATCGCGGCGCGGCACCGGCGCTGACCGATCTGCTCGGCGGGCAGGTGCAGGTGCTGTTCGAGCCCCTGCCCGCGTCGATCCAGCACATCAAATCGGGCGCGATCCGCGCCCTGGCGGTGACGACGGCGACGCGCGCGGAGGCGCTGCCCGACGTTCCCGCGTTGAGCGAGTTCATCCCCGACTACGAGGCCAGCGGCTGGAACGGCATCTGTGCGCCGAGGAACACGCCGGCCGCCGTCATCCAGACGCTCAATGCCGCGATCAATGCAGGCCTTGCCGACGCGAAGCTGAAAGCCCGTCTCGCGGACCTCGGCGCGACTCCGCTTGGCGGCTCGTCCGCCGCGTTCGGCAAGCTCATCGCCAGCGAGACCGAAAAGTGGAGCAAGATCATCCGCGCAGCCAACATCAGGCTCGAGTGAGCCAGATTCGTCGGCGGGGCCGGCAAAGAGCCTGGTTCTAGAATCCCGCGGCCGGGATCGGCAGCACGCGCCCTTCGATCCCGCGCCCGGTTTTGTCGTCGCCCTTGGCGCTGTCGTCGACCCAGGCGAAGAACGCGGTGTCGCCCGCGGGACCGGCGGTCGCCGCAGCAGCGAGGCTGAAGCGCTGCCCGCCGGTCAACGTGTTGACCCGGACCGCCTTGCCGATCGCGCCTTGCGCCGAAAACATGCGCGCCATGACGTTCGTGCCGGCGGTGCTGCCGGTGCCGGTCTGCGTCCACGCGAGGAGAAAGCGTCCGCCGGAGAGCGGCGCGAGCGTCGGCCAGGAGGACTGGATGCGCGTCCCGGTCGTGGCGGCAAGCTTGACCTTGGCGAAGGCGCCGCTCGCCTCGAAGAAACTCGATTGGGCGATCGTCGTGTCGAAGCCGGCCTCGCCGTCGAGCGCGCTTCTGACATGCGTGATGACGAAGCGCCCGGTATCGAGCGCGGTCATCGCTGCCTCGGTGATGTCGAGCGCCGTCGTGACCTCGGTGCCGACCGGCTTGGCCGGATTGAAGATCTGGAAATGGACGAGCAGCGGACCGGGAAGGCGCGCGCGCCACGCGATGACGATGTTGCCGTCGGTGAGAGCGGCGACCATCGGGACGCGATGCAGGCCGGGCACCGTGTTGGCGCGAAACTCGGTGCCCGCCTTCGCGCCGTCGGCGCCGAAATGCTGCGCGCGGATGCGTTCGTTCGCCCGCTTGTCGGCCCACACCACGACGAAGGCGCCGGCGGCCAGACGCGCCAGCGCCGGGCGGATCAGCGGCTCGACCTCCGCGCTGGAGACCTGGGCTTCCGGCCCCGACAGCGAGTCCGCATCGAACGTGCGCAGCTTCAGCTGCGGCGCCGCGGAGGGCTCCTGCTCGATCCAGGCGACGACGAAGCCGAGGTCGGTTTCGATCACCGCCGGGAGCGTGCGTTTGGTCCCGACCTTGCCGGGAAAATTGATCGCGAACTCGCTCGAGCTCTTCGCGCCGTTCACGCCGAGCAATTGACCCTTGATGGTGCCGCTCGCGCGATCCGCCCAGACGGCGACGAATTGCGTGCCGCGAAGCGCGGCGACGGCGGGCTGCTCCTGATCGCCCGCGGTCGTCGTGTTGACCAGGAACTCGTCCATGATTTCCCCCGCAACCGCGGCATGACTGCCTGGCGGCGAAAATCTCGCACGACACAACCGCAGCGTCCAGCCCGGCGAGCGTTGCCTTGTCCTGCCGGCTCAGCAGCAACCGCAGCCCGAGCGCGCCGAGGACCATTGCGAGCGCGTCATCGCGAAATCGCCGGCGATTATGGGGTGATGCGTGACGACATCCGGATGCAGCCGCAACCCGACATGGGCCGCTATCGTCGCGCGGATGCCGTCGGCGCCGCGCGCGGTCTTCGTGCGGCCGGTTGGAACGCGGGTGCGCCGGGTCGATCGATCGGGATCAGGCCGCGGCCTTGCCGAGCTCCTTGCGCACCGCAGCGGCGGAGTCGCCGACCTTGTCGACTGCACGCTGCAGTTCCTCGCGCGACACGCCGAGGTGTCGGGTCCAGTGCTGCACCTCGTAGTCCTCGCTCATGTTGATCTTGCTGCGGTCGGGCTGGCCCCGTTTCGTCTTGTCGTCGGACATGGCGTTGCTCCTCGCTGGTGACGAAGAACGCCGTGGAGAGACGTCGGTTCCCGGCACGCGGCCTTGATGGCCGGTGCAGGATCTTCAGGCCGCGTCCCGCGCCAACCCGCGCGCGATCGCGGTCACCATCAGCACCGCCTGCTCGCGCAAGACGCCAAGCGGAATGCTCTGCAGCTTCTCCTCCAGCCCGATCAGCACGATGCCGTGCACGGCGGAGAACAGCGAGCGCGCGATCAGCGCGCGCCGCTCATCCGGGAGCGCGGGCGCGAGCTTGCGCAGCGGCTCCTCGATGTAGACGAACAGGCGGGCGAGGTTCGTCTTGTACCAGGTCGGAACCGCGCGCCCCTCCGGCAGGCGGTGATCGAACAGCGCACGCCAGCGCCGCGTGTGCGCGGCCGCATAGTCCGTATAGGCGAGCGCGAGATGGGTCAGCCGCTTGATCGCGTCGGCCTGCGGCTCCGACTTGTCGCCCGCAACCGTCAGCGTCTTCTCGAGCTGCTCCAAAGTGAGCGCATTCACCGCAAAGACGAGATCGTCGAGATCGTCGAACACGTTGTAGATCGCCCCGACCGCGCAGCCGGCCTTGAGGGCGAGGTCGCGCGCCCGCATGCCGCGCAGGCCTTCGGTCGCGATGGTGCGCTCGGCGGCACCGATCAGCGCATCTCTCAATTTGCGGCGGCGGGCGACCGCTTTCGGCTCGGGAACCATTGATTAACCATAACTTTCTCATTTTTTGAACATCGTTCAAGATACTTGAACGATGTTCACGGATGCACTATGACCTCAATCCGTGAACGATGTTCAAGATAACAGTGGAGACCCAAATGCTCAAGACCATAGTGACGTTGTTTCGCGGCGCGGCCTTCCGTGCCGAGGAGGAGTTCGCCGATCGCAGCGCGCTGCTGATCCTCGACCAGCAGATCCGCGACTCGGCGGCCGGCATCGAGCGCGCCAAGCGGGCGCTCGCAGTCGCGATCGCGCAGGACGAGGCGGAGGGAAAGCGGCTGGAGACCACCCTCTCCCGCATCGCGGACCTCGAGGAGCGCGCGGTCGCGGCGCTGTCCGGCGGCAGCGATGAACTCGCCGCAGAAGCCGCCGAGGCGATCGCCGTGATGGAGATGGACCGCGACTCGATCCGCGAAGCGCGCGCGACCTTCGCGCGCGAGATCGCGGGCCTGAAGGCCGCGGTGCGCAAGTCGGGCCAGCGGCTCGCCGAACTGGAACGCGGCCGGCGCATCGCGCTTGCGGCGGAGTCGGTGCGGCGGCTGAAAACCGGTCACGGGCTCGCCGGCCCCAGCGGCGCGACCGCGCTTGCCGACGCGGAGGCGACGTTGCACCGCCTGCGCGAGCGGCAGGCCGAGGATGCCGCGACCGAGAGCGCCTACGAGACCTTCGATGCGCAGGCCAATCCGGCCGGTATCGCGGAAAAGCTCGAAGCCGCGGGCTTCGGCAAGCGTACGCGCCCGACCGCCGCCAGCGTGCTCGAGCGCCTGAAGCAAAAAACCGGCGCGCCCGCGCCGGCCGCTTGAACCGACATCAACCCAATCGCAACTCAAGAAAGGATACGTCATGAACCCGCAAGTCGCACAAGGCAGCCCGCACTCCGCGGCCTGGATCACCTTCACCTACGCGTCGTTCTTCGCTTCCGTCGGCATGGTCGGCATCGGCGTGCTGTTCGCGCCGGTCGATATCTGGATCAAGGCCTATTTCGCGATGGGCGCCGCGCTGCTGGTTCAGTCCAGCATCACGATGACCAAGACGCTGCGCGACGTGCACGAGGGCGGCAAGCTGGTGAACCGCATCGAGGATGCGCGCGCCGAGCGGCTGCTGATGGGGATCGAGCGCGGGAAGGAGTGACGAGACTGTCGTCCCGGGTCTCCCTCGCTTCGCGAGGGGCCCGGGATGACCAGCCGAACGAATACGCGCTATATCGAG
>Ga0207682_10001641_pt1 | contig 10258 bp, 8 predicted proteins | sample KBSM63metaG_FD_184332 | JGI IMG/M metagenome (GOLD analysis project Ga0207682, IMG submission 184332) | Miscanthus rhizosphere microbial communities from Kellogg Biological Station, Michigan, USA - KBS M6-3 metaG (SPAdes) (version 2) | ecosystem: Host-associated > Plants > Roots > Rhizosphere >...
AAGGCCGGTTGCAGCCGCTGGAATGGTCCGACGAGGCTGCGATGACCGTGGTGATGGCCTCCCAGGGCTATCCCGGTTCGTACGAAAAGGGGCATGTCATCAGCGGACTTGAGGAGGCGGCAAGCCTGCCCGGCGTCACCCTGTTTCACGCCGGTACGCAAGCACGCGGTTCCGAAATCGTGGCGATGGGCGGCCGAGTTCTGAATGTCACCGCCACCGGCTTAACCATCGCCGAGGCAAGAAAGCGCGCCTATGCGGCGGTGGAGAAGATCCACTGGCAGGGATCCTTCTATCGCCGCGATATCGGCTGGCGGGCGCTGAACCGTTAAATGTGCGCCTCTACGCACGGGCCGTTGACACAGCCTGCCTGACAAGGCACCCAAGGCCCATGCTGCTCTGGGCCGGGTTCATCTCCATCCTCGTGGGACTGCTGGCGCTGGCGATCGATCGCCGGCTGGCCCATTTCATTTATGACCATGTCAGCGCCCGCGCCCACAAGGCGCTGGATTCCATCACCCATTACGCCAAGGCCGCCCACTGGCTGGCCGCCGCCATCCTGGCGCTGATCGTCGCCGCCTGCATGCGCAAGTTCAAGATGCTGCCCGAAGAGGCCACCCTGCTGGTGAACTATTCGCTGGCCTTCATCGCCAGTCTGACCATGGGCAGCGCCGTGCTGCATGTGATCAAGCTGGTGCTGGGGCGCCGCCGGCCGCGCGATGACATGGAGATGGGGCTCTATGGCTTCCAGCCCATGGCCTTCAACCCGGATTACAATTCCTTCCCCAGCGGCCATGCCCTGACCATCTGTTGCGTGGCGGTGATCTTCACCTGCGTCTGGCCGATGTGGTGGCCCATCTGGTTCGCGGTCGCCGCGCTGCTCGCTGTAACGCGGGCGCTGCTAGCGCTTCTTTTTCTTCGTCTTACCGAAGATGGCGTTCCAATTATCCTTGTAGGCTTGGGTGACTGCCTTCTGGCCTTCGCCAATGCTGTAATTCCTGGACGGATCGGCCTTGGCCTCGGCAGGCGCTTCGGTCTTGTCTTTCGCTGGAGCTTCGGCCTTCGGGGTGTCCGCGGCTTTTTCTTTCGGGGCCTTGTCTTTTGACTTCGGTTTTTCGGTCGCCATCTTTTTCCTGTTGCCATGAACGAGCCCCGGGTGGGTGGGGATCGAACCCACGCCTCCCCGTTGAGGGCGCTCTGGTCAAGCTACCACCGCACTGCTTGGAGGGCTTGTGCAGGCCCAAGCTAGGAGTCGGCGATTCCCGGCACAAGAGCCGCGCGAACTGTCGCCGCGCGCTGGGCCCCCCAAAGAGTGCTTTCCCGGCAACAATCGGCGGAAAGCCCAATGCCGCATCTGTGATGCGGCATCATTTTCGTTGCCCCTCCCCGCGAATTATGGCCTTTTCGGCCGCAGGCAACGAGGCCAGAAGGCCTCATCCGGCACTCCGAACCGTTTGAGAACATTGAGGGTTTCGATGCAATCGCGATTCGTCCGCACCGTCACTGTCGCGCTCTCGCTGCTCGCCGCCGGCACGCTCGCCGCACAGGCGCAGCCTGACGACGCGGATCGCTACGGGGGCGGCCAGACCAGATCGCGCTGGACGCTGTTCGGCGGCAGTTCCTACTCCAACGCGATCTCGCGCACGACGGTGAGCTACCCGGGAAACCACGCGCCGGGCACGATCATCGTCAACACCACCGAGCGGCGGCTCTATCTCGTGCAGGGAGGCGGCCAGGCGCTGCGCTACGGCATCGGTGTCGGCCGCGTCGGCTTCACCTGGGCCGGCACCACCTCGGTCGTCGCCAAGAAGGAATGGCCGGATTGGACGCCGCCCTCGCAGATGCTCAAACGCCGCCCTGATTTGCCGCGCTTCATGAAAGGCGGCCCGGACAATCCGCTCGGCGCGCGCGCGATGTATCTCGGCTCCTCGCTCTACCGCATCCACGGCTCGAACGAGCCGGAGACGATCGGACAGGCGGTGTCGTCGGGCTGCTTCCGCCTGCTCAACGACGACGTGATCGACCTCTACGGCCGCGTGCGGGTCGGCGCGAAGGTCATCGTGATGCGCTGATGCGAAGCGCGGCGCGGCTCAAGCGCCGCGCGTCATCCCCTTGGCGGCGAGCTCGTCGAGATACTCCTGCCAGTAGCGCGGCTGGCTCTGGCCGAGTTCGAGCAAATAGTCCCAGCTGAAGATGCCGGTCGAGTGCATGTCGTCGAACACGAGCCTGATGGCGTAGTTGCCGACCGGCTGCACTTCCAGGATCATCACGTTGCGCTTGCCCGGCACGGTCTTGCGCTCGTCGGGCGAATGGCCCTGCACCTCGGCGCTCGGGCTTTTCACCCGCAGATATTCGGCCGGCAGTGCGAAGCGCTCGCCGCCCTCGAACGCCACGGTGAGCATTTTCTTGTCCTTGGACAGGCGCAATTCGGTCGGCCAGGGACGGCTTTCATGGCTTTCGGTCACAACTTTCAATCCTTCCAAAGACGTCCTATATCATATTGAATAGCCTGCCGAAGCGCGATGGAACCCGCGGTTCCGCACAAGCGCGCAGGCGCGGGAGCGTCCAGACACATGGGCTTCGAGGCCGCCGCCACCATCAAGCCTGCGCCGCTGGTCGATCCGTTCCGGCGCGCGATCACCTATCTGCGCGTCTCGGTGACCGACCGCTGCGATTTCCGCTGCGTCTACTGCATGTCGGAGAACATGGCGTTCCTGCCCAAGCAGGACCTGCTCTCGCTCGAGGAACTCGATCGCCTCTGCAGCGCGTTCGTGGCGCGCGGCGTGCGCAAGTTGCGCCTCACCGGCGGCGAGCCGCTGGTGCGGCGCTCCATCATGACCCTGGTGCGCTCGCTCTCGCGCCATCTCGGCGACGGGCTCGATGAACTGACGCTGACCACCAACGGTTCGCAGTTGCCGAAATACGCCGCCGAGCTTGCCGACTGCGGCGTGAAGCGGATCAACGTCTCGCTCGATACGCTCGACCCCGACAAGTTCCGCGCGATCACGCGCTGGGGCGAACTCGACAAGGTGCTGGCCGGGATCGATGCCGCGCAGGCCGCAGACCTTGCGGTGAAGATCAACGCAGTCGCGCTCAAGGGCGTGAACGAGGACGAACTCGGCGATCTGGTTGCGTGGGCACACGGGCGCGGCATGGACCTCACCGTCATCGAGGTGATGCCGCTCGGCGAGATCGAGCCGGACCGGCTCGATCAGTATCTGCCGCTTTCGATGGTGCGCGCACGGCTCGCCGAACGCTACACGATGGAAGACCTCGACTACCACACCGGCGGACCGGCGCGTTACGTGCGTGTCGCCGAAACCGGCGGACGGCTCGGCTTCATCACGCCGCTCACGCATAACTTCTGCGAAAGCTGCAATCGCGTGCGCCTCACCTGCACCGGCACGCTCTACATGTGTCTGGGGCAGGAAGACGCCGCCGACCTGCGCGCGCCGCTGCGCGCCTCCGAGAGCAACGATCTCGTCAACGCCGCGATCGATGCCGCGATCCTGCGCAAGCCGAAGGGCCACGACTTCATCATCGACCGCCGCGCCAGACGCCCGGCCGTGTCGCGCCACATGAGCGTGACCGGAGGATGATCTCCAGACGTCTGCTCGTCGGCGCAGCACTCGCGCTGCCATGCAACGCATTGGCAGCGAAGCGCGAAGCCTGGGCGACCTACCGCAACACGCGCTTCGGCACCTCGATCGAATATCCCGGGCGATTCCGCCCCGGCCGGCCGCCGGACAACAATGACGGACAGGCGTTCGAGGCCGACGACGGCGCCAAGCTCAGCGTCTGGGGATCGCTCAACATCAACAACGACGACCGCGCGACGCTCGAAGCGCAGATGCGCGAGCAGGGGCAAGGCCCGAAGGAGATCTACAGTTACTCGGCGCGTGGCGAGAACTGGTTCGTGTTCTCCGGCCGGCGTCGACCCGATGGGTTGTTCTACAAGCGCTACCTGCTGTCGCATCGCGGCGCGATCATCAACACGTTCGACATCAGCTATCCGGAAGCGCTGAAGGCCGAATACGACCCGATCGTCACGCGGATGTCGAAATCGCTGAAGCCCGGAAGGGGTTACCAGACCAAGGGTGTGCCGTAGCGCTCGAACCCCATGCTGGAGTTCTTTGCATGGGGTTGTTTTTCAGATTTTTTTTCAGGCAGCCTCCTCACCATGGATGAGGGCCTGAGCGTGAGTCATGCCCACCGCGCATCCGCGCTATTCGAGCCAGATCCTCGACCTTCGCAGTCGGCGCGTGTTACCCCCGCCGCTGCCCCGCAGTGCCATTCCCCGCGGCGGCTTTCCAATGGAGTTCCGGTGACGTCAGCGCGCGCCAACCGCCGCGGCATGTTCGCTCTCATGGGCGCGATGGCGACCTTCGCCATCAACGACATGCTGGTGAAGCTGACCGCGCAGCGCTACCCGCTCGGCGAGGTCATCACCGTGCGCGGCATCATCGCGACCCTGATGGTCGGCACGTTCCTGATCGGAATGGGGCACGTCGCATCGCTGCGCTTCGGCGTGCAGCGCATCATCCTGGTGCGCACCGCATTCGACGGCGCCGCGATGGTGCTGTTCACCACCGCGCTGATCAACATGCCGCTCGCCGAGCTCTCCGCGGTCAACCTTGTGTCGCCGCTGATCATCACGGCGCTCGCGGTGATCTTTTTCCGCGAGGAAGTCGGCTGGCGGCGCTGGACCGCGATCAGCATCGGTTTCATCGGCACGCTGCTGATCGTGAAACCTGCCGCCGGCAACTTCAACGCCTGGGCGCTGCTCGGCATCGTCTGCGCCTTCGCGGGCGCGGCGCGCGACATCATCACGCGCAAGCTCGATCATCGCATTCCGACACTCGTGATCTCGTTCATGGCAGCAGCCGGCTCCGCGGTCATCGGCGCGATCATGGGACTGTTCGAGGACTGGAAGGGGATGGCGCTTTCCGACGTGGGCATGCTGGCGATGTCGGCGGCGCTCGTGGCGACCGGCCATTTCCTGATCGTGATCGCGTTCCGCGGGGTCGACGTCGCGGCGATCGCGCCGTTCCGCTACACGCTGCTGATCTGGGCCGGCATCTGCGGCTACCTCGCGTTCGGTGAAGTACCGGACCGCTTCGCGATTGCCGGCTCGGCGCTCATCGTCGGCAGTGGGCTTTACGCGCTGCACCGCGAGGTGATGCGCCGCCGCATCCTGGCGGCCGCCGTGCCGCCGGCCGAACCGGGATCTTAGGCCGCCCTGTCGAGGCCGGCGAGCTTGAGCAATTCACCTGCCTCGAGCATCACCGGCTCGAAACGCACCCCGAAGGTATCGCCCGCGATCCAGGCGACTTTCCCTTTCAGCGGACGCATGCCGCCGAACGTCACCACGGCATCGGCATCCATCGCGACATGCGGAACGGTGGCGAGGCGCGCGCCGCCGCGGCTGATATCGAACACGCGCACGGACGTCTTCAACCCGTGCAGTTCGACCAACGCCGTCAGGTCGACATCGAAGCGCGGATGATCGCGCAAATCGGCGCGCAGCGCCGCGCGCACGATTTCGGGGATTTCGGCGCGCACGCTTTCGGATGCGACCTGCATCTCGGCGGCCACGCGCGCGACCTCGGCCGCATTGCTGCTCGAGCGCGTCACCATGCCGGCGATACCGGTCATGCGGGTTGCGACATCCGACACCGCCGTGGTGGTGCCGCGCACGTTGGTGACGAAGCCTTGCGTGGCCGCGCGCTGCTGGTTCATCGCGGCGGCGACCGAGTTGGTCACGAGCGAGAGCTGGTCGATCGCCTCGGCGATCGCGCCGATCGAGGCGACCGCGTGGCTGGTGGTGGACTGGATCTCGGCGATCTTTGCGCCGATCTCGCCGGTCGCCTTGCCGGTCTGCGTCGCAAGCGTCTTTACTTCGGTGGCGACCACCGCAAAGCCCCTGCCCGCCTCGCCGGCGCGCGCCGCTTCGATCGTGGCGTTGAGCGCCAGCAGATTGGTCTGCTCGGCAATCGCCGTGATGACGCCGACGATGTCGCCGATATCCTTGGCGGCCTTGGCAAGGGCGCCGATGGTCTGGCGCGAGTTGGCGGCGCGCTCGACCGCGGTGCGGCCGATGTCGGAGCCTTCCTGCACCTTCGCGGTGATCGCATCGATCGCGGCGATCACCTCGTCGGAGAGTCTGGTGGCGTCCTCGTTCATCGCGCGCGAGTGATCCGCAGCCTTCGCGGTCTCGGTCGACGCGCTGTGCACCGCTTCGAGCGCGCTGCGCATGTCGTCGGTCTTGGCGCGCAGCACGGACGAGCCGTCGAGGACGGTGCGCAGGCCCCGCTCGGTCGCGGCCTCGACCTCGTTCGCCATGTTCGACAGGTTGGTGCGGCGCGCGGTGCGTTCGGCTTCGTCCAGACGGGATGCTTCGCTCTCGGTGCGCTTGCGGCCGGTGACGGACCCGAGCATTTCGGCGATGGCAGCCGCGAGACGGACGGTCTCGGAGCGCGCCTCGCGGTTTGCCGAAACATCACTTCCGCCGCCAAGCCCCGCGACGGCCTGGGTGGCGCGGCGCACCTGCGTGGTGATCGAGAGCGCCACCAGCAGTGTCAGTGCCGGCGCGAGTGCCGCGACCGCGACGCAGAACAGCGTCCACACAACGTTATCGGGCGGCCCGAAAGCGTGGCGCGCCAGCAAAGCCAGCGCCGGTAGAAGCGCAACGGCGAGCAGCCGTTCAGAGATCGTCAGGCGCTCCATCGTCCCCACCCGCGCGCCGGTAGCCGCCCGGCGCCTGCGCGCATAAATCGCCGCCGCATCATGCACCTACGTGGTTAACCGATTATTAGCCCGGGACGCGGTCCACGGTCGCCGCCTCCGGCGGGGCACCGCGACGGGCGATCGAAGTTTCGGTTGACGCCGCACGGATAATTCGGGCTAAGGTGCGACAACTCGGCGCAGACCGGGCATTGGGGCAGCAGAGCGGACGGCGGGACGCCGTTCGGAGGGGAAGCAAACCGTGGGTGTGTTGCTCGCCGTGAGCCGCGCTATCGATCGGCTCAACGAACAGTTCGGCGTTGCCGCAAACTGGCTCGTCCTCCTGGCCTGTCTGATCAGCGCCGGCAACGCCTTCAGCCGATACCTGTTCAGCATCAGCTCCAACGGCTGGCTCGAGATCCAGTGGTACATGTTCGCCGGAATGGTGCTGCTTGGCGGTCCGTATACGCTCAAGATGAATGAACATGTCCGCGTCGACCTCATCTACGGGATGGTTTCCGAGCGCACCCGCATCTGGATCGACATTATCGGCGGAGTGCTCTTCCTGCTGCCGATCTGCGTGATCCTCACCTATTTCACCTGGCCGTGGTTCGTCGACTCCTGGCGGATCGGTGAGGTCTCGACCAATGCCGGCGGCCTGATCCGCTGGCCGGTGAAGCTGCTGATGCCGGTCGGCTTCGCGCTGATGGCACTGCAAGGCATCTCGGAGGTCATCAAGCGCGTTGCGGCGCTCGAGCATGTGATCGACATCGAATTCAAATACGAGAAGCCGCTCCAATGAGCTTTGTCCGGGACAACATGGCGCCCCTGATGTTCGGGGGCATGATCCTGTTCATGCTGATCGGCTATCCGGCGGCGTTCTCGCTTGCGGCAACCGGCCTGTTCTTCGGCTTCATCGGGATCGAGCTGGGGCTCATCACACCGGACTTTCTCGGCAACCTCACCTATCAGCTGTTCGGCATCATTTCGAACGACCTGCTGCTGGCGATCCCGTTCTTCACCTTCATGGGTGCCATTCTCGAGCGCTGCGGGCTCGCCGAGGACCTGCTCGATTCGATCGGGCAATTGTTCGGTCCGGTGCGCGGCGGCATGTCCTATGCGGTGATTTTCGTCGGCGCCATTCTCGGCGCGATTACCGGCACGGTCGCGGCTTCGGTGATCGCCATGGGCGTGATCTCGATGACGCCGATGATCCGGTACGGCTACTCCACGCGCCACACGATGGGCGTGATCGCAGCCTCCGGCACCATCACACAGCTCATTCCGCCTTCGCTCGTGCTCGTCGTGCTCGCCGACGTGCTCGGACGCTCGGTCGGCGACATGTATGCCGGCGCGATCGGCCCGAGCCTCATCCAGGTCGCGCTGTTCTGCGCCTGGGTTGCGATCGTCAGCGTGATCTGGCCGAAGGACGTGCCCGCGCTGCCGCTCGAAGCACGTACCCTGCGGGGCTGGCAACTGTGGAAAAAATGCCTGCGCGGCATGATCCCGTCGCTTGGACTGATCTTTCTCGTGCTCGGCACCATTTTCATGGGCCTTGCCACGCCGTCGGAAGCCGGCGCCATGGGCGTGGTCGGAGCCATTGCGCTCGCCTTCTCCTACGGCACGCTGACGTGGAGGCTGCTCTACGAGGGAATGTCGACGACCATGCGTCTCACCGCGATGGTGGTCTTCATCCTGATCGGCGCGCGCGTGTTCAGCCTCGTTTTCCAGGGCGTCGGGGGCAAGGAATGGATCGAGCACATGCTGATCGCCCTACCCGGCGGGCAGCTCGGGTTCCTCATCTTCGTCAACATCTTCATTTTCGTCGTCGCATTCTTCCTCGACTTCTTCGAGATCGCCTTCATCATCATCCCGCTGCTGGCGCCGGTCGCCGACAAGCTCGGCATCGACCTCATCTGGTTCGGCGTGCTGATTTGCGCCAACATTCAGACGAGCTTCATGCATCCGCCGTTCGGCTTCGCCCTGTTCTATCTGCGCGGGATCGCGCCGCCGTCAATCAAGACATCGGACATCTACTGGGGCGCCGTCCCCTGGGTATTCCTGCAGGTCATCCTCGTCGCCGTCTTCCTGGCGAGCGAGGGATCGAAAAAAGAGGCGCCGGCGACCCCGGCGCTTTTTGTCGTTGTTCCGTCCACGATTGACGGACACGTGGGCTCGATCGTCGTGACGCGCACGGACGTCGAGGCGACGATCGCCGCCCGCGACGAACGCGGCCTGCGGATGCCCATCTTCCTCCTCAGCCGACGCGAAGATGCGACGTTGGACGAACCGTTCCTGAAGGCGCTCGACGCCGTCGTGATCGCCCAGCAGGAGACCCGGGACTTCTATACGAAGGGCCTTCTATCGGCCGTCGAGCGGTATGCCGCGAGCCTCAGGACGCCCTTCTTCGGCGCACTGATGCAATACGATTTCGACGCCAACCGGACGTGGGCCTGCCCCGGCCACCAGGGCGGACAGATGTTCATGCGCCATCCCGCGGGGCGACTGTTCTACGAACACATGGGCGAGAACGTCTTTCGCGACGACATCTGCAACGCGATGGTCTCCCTCGGCGACCTGCTGATCCACGAAGGCCCCGCCCTCGCCGCGCAGCAGGCAGCAGCCAAGGTTTTCCAGTCCGACCGGACGTACTTCGTCCTCAACGGCACGTCGTCGTCGAACAAGATCGTCAACACCTCGCTGCTGCGCAGCAAGGACGTCGTCCTGTTCGATCGCAACAACCACAAGTCCAACCACCACGGTGCGCTGGTCTTCGCCGGCGCGATCCCCGTGTACCTGGAAGCCGACCGCAACGCCTTCGGAATGGTCGGCCCCATCGACTGGTCGGCATTCGACGAGGCAAACATCCGCCAGAAGCTGAAGGACCACCCGCGCCTGAAGGGAACGGACGCATGGAAGAAGGAGCGTCCGATCCGGGTCGCGATCATCGAGCAGTGCACCTACGACGGGACCGTCTACAACGCCAGGAAAGTGCTCGAGAAGATCGGCCACCTGTGCGAATACATCCATTTCGACGAGGCCTGGGCAGGCTTCGGCGCCTTCCACCCGCTGATGAAGGATCACTTCAGCATGGGGCTGGAGTTGAAGGCCAGCGACCCCGGCATCATCGCGACGCAGTCCACGCACAAGCAGCTGGCGGGCTTCTCCCAGGCCTCGCAGATCCACGTCCGCGACGCGCACATGCGCGACCAGCCATTCCGCGTGAACCACAAGCGGTTCAACGAGATGTTCATGCTGCAGGCCTCCACGTCGCCGTTCTACCCGCTGTTTTCCAGCCTGGACGTCAACGCCCAGATGCACGCGGACAAGGCGGGCCGCGTGCTGTGGGACGACATGGTCAAGCTCGGAATCGAGGGTCGCAAGGCGGTGCGCAGGCGGCTGACGGGCTTCATCGATCCCTTCGTCCCGGACGTCGTCGAATACGCCGGCAAGCTTGCGCCACTGGCCTGCGTCAGCCCCAGAACAATGCAGCGCGATGGCGAGGTTGTGATCAGATCCCGCGAATCGCGAAAGTTGG
>Ga0207682_10001645_pt1 | contig 10243 bp, 13 predicted proteins | sample KBSM63metaG_FD_184332 | JGI IMG/M metagenome (GOLD analysis project Ga0207682, IMG submission 184332) | Miscanthus rhizosphere microbial communities from Kellogg Biological Station, Michigan, USA - KBS M6-3 metaG (SPAdes) (version 2) | ecosystem: Host-associated > Plants > Roots > Rhizosphere >...
CGCTGTTGCGCAGGCTCGCCGATTTCCCGGGCGAACTCGCGGCCGCGGCACGCGATTTCGCGCCGCATCAGGTCACGTTCTACCTGAAGGATTTGGCGCAGGAATTCCACAGTTACTATAATGCCGAGCGCTTCCTGGTCGACGACGCGCGGCTGCGCGACGCACGGCTCGCGCTGGCGGTCGCGGTCGGCCAGGTGTTGCGCAACGGACTTCGAGTGCTCGGCATCGGTGCGCCGGACGAAATGTGACCATGGCTGCTACTTCCGCAACACGACGCGCAACTTCCGCACGCACGCCGCACAGCGCCTTCGGCGGCACGCTCGTCGGCATTTTCATCGGCATCGTCGTCGGCTGTCCGCGTGCCTGCAGCCAGGCGAGCAATGCAAAGCTCGGCAACGCGACGAGCGCGCTGAGGACGAAAAACGCCGGCCAGCCGGTCCATTGCGCGACGTAGCCGGCGCCTGACGACAGATAGGTGCGTCCGACGGCGGCGAGTGCGGTCAGCAGCGCAAATTGCGTCGCGGTGTGCAGCGGGCTTTTGCACAATGCCGAAAGATAGGCGACAAAGATCACCGTGCCGATCGCGCCGGTGAAATTCTCCGCGATGATCGCGGCGGTGAGCGCCCAGTAGTTGGTGCCGGCGTAGGCGAGACCGGAGAAGACGAGATTCGACCCCGCCTGCAGGAAGCCCCCAAGCCACAGGCACGTCGTCATCGGCAGCGCACGCGCCACCATGCCCCCCGCGAAACCGCCGATCAGCGTGGCCGCGAGCCCGACGCCTTTCACGATCGCCGCGTAGTCGTTGCGCGAGAAGCCGAGATCGATCACGAACGGCGCCGTCATCGTGCCGGCGAATGCATCGCAAAACTTGTAGAGCACGACAAACAGCAGCACGACGATCGCCATCTCGCGCGTGAGAAATTCCGAAAAGGCGCCGATCGCGGCGCGCGTCACGCGCTGGATCGGGTTCTCGCTCTGATGCGCCAAATGATCCGCGGTCGCGGCGGCGGACTTGTCCGGCTCGGTCGCGAACAGCGTGGTCGCGATGCCGATCAGCACGCAGCCGGCCATCGCCAGATAGCCCGCGGTCCAGGCAGGACCCTTGGCGAGCCCGGCACTTTCGAAACCCGTCACGAGGAACAGCGCGCCGGCCGTCGAGATCAGCATGCCGATGCGATAGGCGGCGACGTAGGACGCCATGCCCGCCGCCTGCTCGTTCGGACGCAATGTTTCGACGCGGAATGCATCGATCACGATGTCCTGCGTGGCGGACGCGGTCGCGACCATCAGCGCGCCGAACGCGACGAGCCATGGCGCTTTTGCAGGGTCCGTGAACGCGAGGAAGACCGTCGCCGCCATCAGCAGCAATTGCGAGAAGACGAGCCAGCCGCGCCGCCGCCCGAGCAGGCGCGAGAGCACGGGCACGTCGAGCGCGTCGACCAGCGGCGCCCACAGGAACTTGATTGTGTAGGGCGTGCCGACCAGCGCGAACAGACCGATGGTGCCGAGATCGACGCCGGCCTCACGCATCCAGACCAGCAGCGTCGATCCGGACAGCGCCAGCGGCAGGCCCGACGAGAGCCCGAGAAACATCACGATCAGCACGCGCGGGCGCAGATAGAGCGCAAGCGTCTCGCCCCATCCGATGCTGTCGCGAGCGCTTTCGGCGGTCATGCGGGTCGACGCCCTCCCGGTCCGCTCGTCCTCGCGCAGGCGAGGCAGAGTTTCAAGACGAATCAGCCATGTTTCTGGAGTCCCGCTTACGCGGGAATGGGCGAAAGATAAAACCGGTACGGCTTAGTGACTGACCGTCCGCGCAGGTGCGGCAGCGCGCAACGTGTACATCGTCACGGGCTGCGAATAGGTCCAGGCGATATCGCCGATCTCGGTCTTGGCGATACCGTGCGCCGTCACCTGCACCTGATAGATGGCGTAATCGCTGCGGTTCGCCGCGATGGTCTTCTCGAAGCGCACCGTGCGGGCGCGCACTTCCGCCTTCAGGGTGTAAATGCAGGCGGTATGTCCGAGACGCGCATTGATGTCGGAGACGACGCGCACCGGATCGGCGCGGCGCTCGGCGAATTCGGCGACGCGCTCCACGAGCTCGACCGACTCGCAGAACAGCCCCTTCTCGTATTTGCCCAGACTGTCCGGCGCCCCGAACACCAGCGCAGCCTGGAGCAGATAAGCTCCGACGCCCAGATCCAAGTTTCAGCCCCTTCGCCCCGGCGAAGACCCCCATGTGAGCTTAAGAACTTCCTCGGTTAATGCAAGAATAATGCCGCCTTTTTTTCCGGTGCATGATCTGGTCCGAAAACCGGGGTCCACTTTTCGGGATCATGCACTATTCGGCGGCAGTCATTTTGCGGCCGAGGGGCGCGGGGATCACACGGCTTTGCGGGGCTTCGTCGCCGTCGAATTCGAGGGTCTCGATGCGTCCGCCGCGCTTCGCGACCTTCTCGGACGAGATGAGGATTTGCGCCACGTCCTCGTTCGCCTGCCCGAAATGCTTTTGCAGATTGAGCACGCGCTCGCGCAGCCGGCCGAGGTCGTTCATCAGGTGCCCGACCTCGGTGCGGATCTCGTGCGCGGCCTCGCGCATGCGCGAGTCCTTCAGGATCTGCTGCATCACCTGGATGGCGAGCATCAGCAGGGACGGCGAGACCAGCACGACCTGGGCACGGTAGGCCTTCTGGATCAGGTCGTCGAAGCCGTCATGCAGTTCGGCATAGACCGATTCCGAGGGCACGAACATCAGCGCCAGGTCCTGCGTCTCGCCGGGCAGGAGATAGCGCTCTGCGATGTCGGTGAAATGCCGCGTTACGTCCTGCCGCAGCCGCTGCCCGGCGGCCTTCTTCTGTTCGTCCGAGCGCGCGTCGCGCAATGCGCTGATCGCCTCGAGCGGAAACTTGGCGTCGATGACCAGCGGACGCGCGTCGGTGGGCAGAAACACCACGCAATCCGGCCGCTTGCCGTTCGAGAGCGTGAACTGGAATTCGTAGGAGCCTTTCGGTAGCCCGTCCTGGACGATCGCCTCCATGCGCCCCTGGCCGAACGCGCCGCGGGCCTGCTTGTTGGCGAGCACCTCGCGCAGCGACGTCACCTGCGAGGCCAGATCCGTAATGTTCTTCTGTGCGCCGTCGATCACGGCAAGCCGCTCATTGAGCTTCTGCAGATTCTCCATCGTGTTCTGCGTGGAGGTCTGCATCGATTGCCCGATCCGATGCGTCACGGCATCGAGCCGCTCGGACACGGCGCGCGCAAGCTCCGCCTGGCGGCCGGACAGCACCTCGCCCATCGTGTGCACGCGACCTGCCGTGTCGGCCTGAATGCGCGCGATCTCCGCCATGCGCTCTTCAAGTTCGCCGGCATGGATGTCATGGCGCGCCGCTTCGACGCCGCGCGCACGCGAGCCGCGCGCCAGCATGAGGGCGATCGCGCCGAGCAACGCCAGCACGATGCAGGCGAAGCCGGTGAGGGCTTCGCCGACGGTGACGGCAACGCCGCCGATGATGAGGAAGGTCTCGGTCATGTCCGCCTTGTAGCGCGATTCGTCTTAACGGGAACGAAACAAGAACATGAAATGCGCCGCCGGGGCAACCGGAACTTTCCCATGCACACCGGGTTGAGCGCTGACCGTGCCTCCTCTGGATGCGCGGGGGGAATCAACCAAGGAGAGAGAAACGAATGCGCAAGTTCATCCTGATGGCGCTGGCCGGCACCGCGATCGCGCTCGCGGCTCCGGCGTCGGCGACGCCGTTGTCGCTCGGCAGCGGCCTCGGCACCGCGGCGGACAATGTTTCGACCACGGAGCAGGTGCATCATCGCGGCTGGCACCACCGTCACCGCCATCATCATCGCCACCGTCATCACCACCGCCACCGCCATCACCATCGTTGACGGCTTCGACCGGGGGGCGGCCGGCGCACTCGCGCCGGCCGTTTCGTTTCGGCGTGGTTGACCGCGCCTCCCCCGCCTCGTAAATCGCCGCGCATGGCGTTGCGCGAGATCATCATCCTTCCCGACAAGCGGCTGCGGCTTGTCTCCGAACCGGTGAAAACCGTCGACGCGGAGGTGCGCGCGCTGGTCGCCGACATGTTCGAGACCATGTACGAGGCGCCGGGCGTGGGGCTCGCCGCGATCCAGATCGGCGTGCCGAAGCGCATCGTCACCGCCGACACCGCCAAGAAGGACGAGGAGAAGCGCCCGCAGGTGTTTCTCAACCCGGAGGTCGTGTGGTCCTCGGAAGACAAGGCCACCTACGAGGAAGGCTGCCTGTCGATTCCCGAATACTACGAGGAAGTCGAGCGGCCCACGCAGGTCAAGGTCCGCTACATGGACATCGACGGCAAGTCCCAGGAAATCGAGGCGAACGGCCTGCTCGCGACCGTGCTGCAGCACGAGATCGATCACCTCAACGGTGTGCTGTTCATCGACCACATCTCCAAGCTCAAGCGCGATCGCGTGATCAAGAAGTTCGCCAAGGCGGCCAAGCGGGAGGTTGCCGGGTAGACGGCTGATGGCGCCTCTGATATCATTGATATCAGAAAGGAAGCTGCGATGCCCGACCTGCTTGTTCGCGATATCGAGGACGATTTGAAGCGCCTGATCGAGGATCGTGCACGGGCGCATCGCAGAAGCTTATCCGACGAGGTGAAGTTGCTGGTTCGCAGAGGTCTCGAGCTTCCGGAAAAACCGGTCGGAATGGGAACCTATCTGATGTCTCTGGTTCTTCCGGAGGACCGCGGCGACGATCTGGTTTTCGAAATCAAAGGTGAACTCTCTCCGCCGCCAGATTTCAAATGATCCTGCTGGACACGAATATCGTCTCGGAGCCGTGGCGCGCGCGACCGGACGATTCCGTGATCGCATGGCTGGAAGCGCAACCGTTCAACTCACTCTATCTTTGCACTCCGGTCCTCGCAGAGTTGCGGTTCGGCGCTGAGCGCCTCGATGCGGGTGGCAGGCGCGATCGCTTGCGCGGTTCCATCGACCGACTCGAGAACGAAGCCTATCGTGGCCGCATTCTTCTTCTCGATCCTGCGGCGGCGACTGAATACGGGCGTCTCGCGGCGATGCGTGAACGCGCGGGCCGGCGCATGGAGTTGATGGACGCCATGATCGCCGCGATTGCGCTTGTTCATCGAGCGGTCGTCGCGACGCGGGACGTGTCGGATTTCGCCGAGCTTGGCCTTGAGCTTGTCAACCCGTTCGAATGCAACGGCTGACATGCCGCTCCGCCTCATCTTCATGGGCACGCCCGACTTCGCGGTGCCGACGCTGGTGGAGATCGTCAGCCGCGGGCATGAGGTCGCGGCCGCCTACACGCGTGCGGCGAAGCCAGCCGGGCGCGGCATGGACCTGCAGGTCACGCCGGTCGAGCGCGAGGCGCGGCGCTTCGGCATTCCGGTGCTGACGCCGAAGACGCTGCGCACCGAGGAGGCTCTCGCGGAATTCCGTGCGCACAAGGCGGACGCGGCGGTCGTGGTCGCCTATGGGCTGATCCTTCCGGTGCCGGTGCTCGATGCCGTCCCGCTCGGCTGTTTCAACCTGCATGCCTCGCTGCTGCCGCGCTGGCGCGGCGCCGCCCCGATCAACCGCGCCGTCATGGCCGGCGATGCGGAGAGCGGCGCGATGGTGATGCGGATGGCAGAGGGGCTCGACACCGGGCCGGTCGCTCTTGCCGAGCGCTTGGCCGTAGGCGCCGACATGACGGCGGGCGAGTTGCACGATGCGCTGGCGCGGCTCGGCGCGGACCTGATGGTGCGTGCGCTCGGCGCGCTGGAGCGCGGTACGCTGCAACTCACGCCGCAGCCGGATGAAGGCGTCACTTACGCGGCCAAGATCGACAAGGGCGAAACGCGGATCGACTGGACCAAGCCTTGGAAAGCCGTGCACGACCATTGTCGCGGGCTGTCGCCGTTTCCCGGCGCCTGGTTCGAATTGCCGGGCGCCGGCCGCATCAAGGTGCTGCGCACGACGCGCGGCGAAGGATCAGGCGCGCCGGGCACGGTGCTGGACGAGCATCTGACGATCGCGTGCGGCGAGGGCGCGGTGCGCTTGCTCGAGGTGCAGCGCGCCGGCAAGCAGCCGATGAAGGCTGAGGAGTTTCTCCGCGGCAACAAGGTCGCGCCGGGGACGGTGTTGCCCTAGCCTTTGCGCATGACCTTGTCCGAAAACCGGTTTCCACTTTTCGGGGTCATGCTCTAAGCAACACCATGCCGCGCTTCAAGCTGACCATCGAATATGACGGCACGCCGTTCGCCGGGTGGCAATGGCAGGACGACGCGCCGACGGTGCAGCGTGCGCTCACCGATGCGATCGCGGCGTTCTGCGGCCATGCCGTGAAGGTCGCGGGCGCCGGCCGGACCGACGCGGGCGTGCACGCGCTCGGGCAGGTCGCGCATGTCGATCTCGCGAAGGACTGGCGCGTCGACAAGGTGCGCGATGCCGTCAACGCGCATCTGCGTCCGCATCCGGTCGCGGTTCTGTCCGCCGAGAAGGTGCCGGACGGCTTTGACGCGCGCTTTTCGGCGAAGAAACGCCACTATCTCTATCGCATCGCGAACCGCCGGCCTGACCTTGCGCTGGAGCGTACCCGCGCGTGGCGCGTGCCGCGCCGGCTGAACGTGGACGCGATGCACGAGGCAGCGCAGCGGCTCACCGGCAAGCACGACTTCACCACCTTCCGCTCGACCGAATGCCAGGCGAAGTCGCCGGTGAAGACGCTCGATGCGCTCGACGTGACCCGCGACGACGACGACGTGCGCATCACGACCTCGGCGCGCTCGTTCCTGCACAACCAGGTGCGCTCGATGGTCGGCTCGCTCGCGCTGGTCGGTGACGGAAAATGGAGCGCGGACGATCTCGGCCGGGCGCTTGCGGGACGCGATCGCGCGGCGTGCGGTCCTGTGGCGCCGCCCGAGGGGCTCTATCTGGTGAGCGTGGACTACTGAGGATCGAGATGCTTTCGCGCCGCGTGCTGCTATCCGCCCTGCCGCTTCTGATGGCGACGTCGGCGTATGCGCAGAATTTTCCGAGCGGTCAGGTGCGCATTATCGTGCCGTTCCCGCCCGGCGGCGCGACCGACGTGCTCGGCCGCGTGCTCGCGGCCGGCCTGCAGACCGCGTGGGGCCAGACGGTGATCTCCGAGTACCGGCCGGGCGCGGCAGGCGTGATCGGCACGCGGCAGGTGGTCGCCGCGCCCGCGGACGGCCTTACGCTGCTGATGGCCTCGACCGGCGCGATCCTGGCGCTCGCGGGAGGGCAGAGCGTACATTCGACGTGACGCGGGAGCTCGCACCGGTTTCGCTGATCGCGGCGCCGCCCTACATCCTGGTGGTCAATCCAAACGTTCCGGTGCGCAGCGCCACCGAACTGATCGCGTACGCGAGGGCCAACCCCGGCAAGCTGTCGTTCGGCTCGTCCGGCGCCGGCTCGGCGTCGCATCTGTCCGGCGCGCTGTTCGCGCAGATGACCGGCACGGAGATGTTGCACGTGCCGTACCGCGGCACGGGTCCTGCCGTCACCGATCTGCTCGGCGGGCGCATCGACCTGATGTTCTCTCCTGCATTGGTGGTGACGCCGCACATCGCGGCCGGCACGTTGCGCGTGATCGGCACGACGGGAGCTGCGCGCTCGGCGCTGTTTCCCGATTTTCCGACCATCGCCGAGACCGGCCTGCCGGACTATCAGTCGCTCGGCTGGTTCGGGTTGTTCGCGCCGGCAGGAACACCGCGTGATGTGGTGGCGAAAGTGAGCGCCGACGTCGGTCGTGTGCTCGGCTCGCCCGAGGCAAAGCAGCGCCTTGCCGAGCAGGGTGCCGAGCCCGCGCCGAATGCGCCGGACGCGTTTACGGCCTTCGTCAATGCCGACATCGCGAAATGGCTCGATCTCGCGCGCAAGACCGGGATCAAACTGAACTGATTTTGCGCATGATCTTGTCCGAAAACCGGTTCCCACTTTTCGGGATCATGCGCCGAAATACCTTTGCAAGATATGCCGATAGATCGCGGTCAGCGCCACGAGATCGGCGGTCGCGACGTGCTCGTCCACCTTGTGCATCTGCTGGCTCAGCAGGCCGAACTCGATCACCGGGCAATAATCCTTGATGAAGCGCGCGTCCGACGTGCCGCCGGTGGTCGACAGCCTCGGCACGATCCCGGTCACCTCGGTGACGGCCTTCGAGATCATCTCGACGAACGGCCCCGGCATCGTGATGAACACGTCGGCGTTGGATGGCTCCCAGTCGATGCTCCAGCGGATCGCGTTGCCGGCCGCTTTTGCGGCGCGGCGCTCCACTTCGGCGCGCAGCTCTTCGCGTGTCCGCGTCTCGTTGAAGCGGATGTTGAAGCGCGCACGCGCTTCGGCCGGAATGAGGTTGACGGTCTTGTTGCCGATATCGATCGAGGTGAATTCGAGGTTCGATGGGCCGAAATGCGCGGTGCCGCTATCGAGCGGTTCTGCGTTGATCGCCGCGATCAGTGTGACGAGGCCGCGCACCGGATTGTCGGCGAGCTCCGGATAGGCGACGTGCCCCTGCGTGCCGGTGACGATCAGCGTACCGTTCTGCGAGCCGCGCCGGCCGATCTTGATCATGTCGCCGAGTGTCTGCGGATTGGTCGGCTCGCCCAGAATGGCGTGGTCGAATTTTTCCCCGCGCGCGGCCGCCCATCGCAGCAGCTTCACGGTGCCGTTGACCGCGATGCCTTCCTCGTCGCCGGTGATCAGGAACGAGATCGAGCCCTTCGGCTCGCCGCCATGCTCGCTGAGATAATCGAGCGTCGCCGCGATCTTGCAGGCGATCGAGCCTTTCATGTCCACGGCGCCGCGGCCGTAGAGCACGCCCTTTTCGATCTCGCTTGCGAACGGCGGATGGCTCCAGTGCTGCTCGTCGCCAGGCGGCACCACGTCGGTATGCCCGGCGAACATCAGATGCGGCGCGGCGGCGCCGATGCGGGCGTAGAGATTTTCCACCGGATCGGTGCCGGCTTCCTCGAAGGTGACGCGATGGACCTCGAAGCCCGCGTCCTTGAGCACGCGCTCGATGAACGCCAGCGCACCGCCTTCCGCCGGGGTCACCGAGGGACAGCGCAGCAGGTCGCGCGCCAGCGCGATGGGGTCCGCCTGCGTCATGCGGTGTCTTCTCTCAGTCGCGCAGCAGCTCGTTGATGCTGGTCTTCGCGCGGGTCTTCTCATCGACGCGCTTCACGATCACGGCGCAGTAGAGGCTCGGACCGGGCGATCCATCCTTCATCGGCTTGCCGGGCAGCGCGCCCGGCACGACGACGGAGTATGCCGGCACTTCGCCCATGAAGATCTCGCCAGTGTCGCGGTCGACGATCTTGGTCGAGGCGCCGATGAACACGCCCATCGAGAGCACCGAGCCTTCGCGCAGGATCACGCCCTCGGCGACTTCCGAGCGGGCCCCGACGAAGCAATTGTCCTCGATGATGACCGGGCCAGCCTGCAGCGGCTCGAGCACGCCGCCGATGCCGGCGCCGCCCGAGATGTGCACGTTCTTGCCGATCTGCGCGCAGGAGCCGACGGTCGCCCAGGTGTCGACCATCGTGCCGCTATCGACGTAGGCGCCGAGGTTCACGAACGAGGGCATCAGCACGACGTTCGGCGCGATGTAGGCCGAGCGGCGAACCACGGAGCCCGGCACCGCGCGAAAGCCCGCGGCGCGGAAGCGGTTCTCGCCCCAGCCCTCGAACTTCGAGGGCACCTTGTCCCACCAGGTCGCGCCGCCGGCCGCGCCCGCGATCGGTCCCATGTCGTTGAGGCGAAACGAGAGCAGCACCGCCTTCTTGAGCCACTGATTGACCTGCCACTTGCCGTTCTGCCTTTCGGCGACGCGCGCCTCGCCCTTGTCGAGCAGGTCGAGCGCGCTATCGACCGCGTCGCGCACCGCGCCCTTGGTGGCGGGACTGATGTCGTTGCGCTTCTCGAAGGCGTCGTCGATGGTCTTGGCGAGGTCGGACATTGAGCGTTCCCGTGCAAAAAGGCCCCGGTTTGTCGGGGCGGCGCGGCGTTATGTCAAGGCAGGCGCCGGAGAAACCCCGCGAGATCGTCGGTGACGTAATCCACGTGGTCGGCGTCGCGGCCTTCCATCTCCCAACTCTCGCGAAAAACCTCGCGCGTGCCTTCGGGCACGACCAGCACGGTGGTCATGCCGAGCGAATGCGGCACCTCCAGATTGCGCGCAAGATCCTCGAACATCGCGGCACGCGCCGGGTCGACG
>Ga0207682_10001650_pt1 | contig 10227 bp, 10 predicted proteins | sample KBSM63metaG_FD_184332 | JGI IMG/M metagenome (GOLD analysis project Ga0207682, IMG submission 184332) | Miscanthus rhizosphere microbial communities from Kellogg Biological Station, Michigan, USA - KBS M6-3 metaG (SPAdes) (version 2) | ecosystem: Host-associated > Plants > Roots > Rhizosphere >...
CACGCGGCATCTACCGCGTCGCCATGCGCCACGGCGTGAGCCGTCTGCGGTGGGGCCATCGCCATACACTGGGAATTATTTTTCACGACGCGAAATGAGCGCGCGGCCCGGCATCGTCAGACGCGATCTATTTACCGAATCGTATGCGCAGAACGCGTGCGCGTTCGCCGAAGGCGCGACGCTATTGCACGGCTTCGCCGCGGGCGCGGCGCCTACCCTCCTGCAAACGATCGAAGACGTTGTCGCCGCGGCGCCGTTGCGCCACATGATCACGCCCGGCGGTTACCGCATGTCGGTGGCGATGACCAACTGCGGTGCTGCCGGCTGGGTCACCGACCGCAGCGGATACCGTTACGATGCCCGCGACCCACTGACGGGGAAACCGTGGCCGGCCATGCCCGGGATTTTCAGCGATCTCGCGCGGCGCGCCGCGGCCGCCGGCGGATTCGGCGACTTCGAGCCCGATGCCTGTCTCATCAATCGCTACGAACCCGGCGCGCGCCTGACTATGCATCAAGACAAGAATGAGCGCGATTACACGGCGCCCATCGTGTCGGTGTCGCTCGGATTGCCGGCGGTGTTTCTGTTCGGCGGCTTACGGCGCAAAGACCGGCCGCAGCGCATGCGCCTGGAGAGCGGCGACGTGGCGGTGTGGGGCGGCCCGACGCGTCTCGCCTACCACGGCGTGGCGCCGCTGGTGGACGGCGACGACCCGTTGACCGGTCGCTGCCGCTACAACCTCACCTTCAGGACGGCGCTGTAGCTCGAATCAGCCCGGGAAGTGCTTCAGTTGCGCCTCCATGCGCGCGAGCACGTGATCGTGGCCGATCAGTTCGAGCGTCGCATCGATCGACGGCGTTTGCGTTTCGCCGGTGACCATCACGCGCAGCGGCATCGCCAGCTTGGGCATCTTGACTCCGTGCGCCGCGACGACGCCCTTGATCGCGTCGTTGATGGCCGCGCGGTTCCACCCAATGATCTTCAATCGCTCGTGCAAGTCGGCGAGCGCGGGCTTGATTGCCGCGCTGTAGTGCTGCTCGCGCAACGCTGCCGACGGCTCGAGCGAACGGTAAAAAATAACAGCGGCGTCGGCGAGCTCGCGCAGGGTATTGGCGCGGTCCTTGAGCAACGCGACGACGCTCGTGAGCGGCGGGCCATCCGCCACCTTGCACCCGTCGGCGATCAGGAACGGCTCCGTCAGTTCGGCAAGGCGCTTGAAATCCGCCTCCTTGATGTACTGCTGGTTGAGCCATGCGAGCTTTTCGCCATTGAAGCGCGCCGGCGACTTGCTGATGTGCGCGAGATCGAACCATTCAACGAGCTGGTCGCGCGAGAATTTCTCCGCATCGCCATGCGACCAGCCGAGCCGCGCGAGGTAATTGACCATCGCCTCGGGCAGAAACCCGTCGTCCCGATACTGCATCACGCTTACCGCGCCATGGCGCTTCGATAGCCGCTCGCCGTCGCCGCCCAATATCATCGGCACGTGCGCGAATTTCGGCAGCGTCGCGCCGAGCGCCTTGTAGATGTTGATCTGGCGCGGCGTGTTGTTTACGTGGTCGTCGCCGCGGATCACGTGCGTGATGTCCATGTCGACATCGTCGACCACGACACCGAAGTTGTAAGTGGGCACGCCGTCCCCGCGCAAAATCACAAGATCGTCGAGTTCCTCGTTGTTGACAGTGATCGGCCCCTTGACCTGGTCGTCCCACGTCACGTCGCCGCTCAGCGGCGTTTTGAAGCGCAGCACCGGCGTGACACCCGCGGGAGGCGCCTCTTTCGAATCGCGCCAGCGTCCATCATAGCGCGGCTTTTCTCCCCGCGCGCGCTGCGCTTCGCGCATGGCCTCGAGTTCTTCCTTCGAGCAATAGCAGTGGTAAGCGTGTCCCGCGGCGAGCAACTGCTGCGCGGCCTCCTTGTAGCGCTGCAGCCGCTTCATCTGAAAGAACGGGCCTTCGTCGCAATCGAGGCCCAGCCACTTCATACCGTCGAGGATTGCCTGGACCGATTGCCGGGTCGAACGTTCGAGATCGGTGTCCTCGACGCGCAGGATGAATGTGCCGCCGTGTTTTTTCGCGTAGGCCCAACAAAAGAGCGCGGTGCGTGCGCCGCCGATGTGCAGATAACCGGTCGGGCTGGGGGCAAAACGGGTTCTGACCATTAATTCCGCGCGCAAAACGCGTATTGTACGCGACGCCGTGGGCGGCAACCAGCAACGCCTCCGACAGCGCCCGAAAGGCGCGCGGCGTGAAACTCTCGATAGGCGCGCCGGCGCCTTAATCCGGAATTTCCACTTCGAGCAGCGGACCGTACTGCTGGCAGCCGAGGATGTCCCAATCGCCCGGGCTGCCGCTCGGCCGCAGCCGGTAGAGCGTGAACTTGATTGCGTTAGCGGGACTGAAGGTGACGAAGTCCGAGATGCGCGACAGGGGAATCCGAAACAGCTTCGCCACGCTTTCCTTCGTGATCGCCTTGCTTTTGAGCACGCGCTGATATTTGGCGGGGTCCGAAAAAATGATGTCGAACGTGATCTGGTTGACGCCGGCGTTCTTGCTGCGGATTGTCGACGCGAGGTCGATGAGCTTGGTCATAGTGAGCGACTCCTGTCAGTTGACTGCTTCCCCCGCACGCGGGGGAAGGCCGGCATCGGGGCGATGCTCGTCATACGCCCCCCTCGGTCATATGTACTGGAAAGAGTTCCATCGGGTCGTCGATCGGCACGGTGTGATTGATGTTCCACATATAGCCCGGCGACGACTTCATCGTTTTCTTGGTCGTCGCGGCGGCGCCTGCCGTGCCCTTGACGCCCGGGATGCGCACGAGGAAGAACATGCGCACCGCGAAGTCAGTGATTTTCGCGGCCAGCTCGTCGGTCGCCGCGAGACCCTCGACGACGATACCGAGCTCGTGCGCTTTGGTCTCCTGCACGGGCTCGAGCTCCTTCAGGACGCCGTTCTTGCCGAACACGTGGAAGTAAAGCTCGTACTGCTCCTTGCCGAACCGTTTGGCGACCGCGGTCTTGCACCATTCGATCGCAGCATCGACGTTGCGCACGATGTGCGGATCGCGCAGGCCGACGAAACCCATGTAGCGCTCGCCGATCTTCTTGGCGCCCTCTATTTTCACGCGCAGTTCTTTCGCCGGCACCCACTTCGCGCCCGTGATGCGCGCCGTACGCTCATCGAACTGCTCGTAATGGCAGGCGCTCATGTCGAGCGTGCCGCCGAGCGTGTGCTCGTAATAAGGCGTCTCGCGCTCGTACATCGAATGGCCGGCGACCGACGCAATCGTACAGCGCTGCTGCGGATGGTATGGCGTGATCTTGATGTCGTCCTGCGAGATCGTGCCGATGATCGTTTCCTTGCCCATGAACGGCTCGGCGACCAGCGACGCGCACTCGATCATCTTGCCCATGTGGTAGGCGAGCGCCTCGGGAAAGCCGTGGTGTATGCAGGGGCCCGCGGTGAAATTGATGTCGCCGCAGCGGCCGGCGATGATCACGTCGGCGCCCATGTCGAGAAGCTTGAGGAACGGATCCGCGCCGGCCACCGCAACGACGCGCGTCGCCTGGTCGATTTCGTCTGCCGTCAGGTTTGGAAACCCGCCCAGCCCTGTCAACTCTTTGCCGTCCGCGATTTTTCGCTTCAGAAAGTCCTTGGGAATTTCCGAATAGAAGTAGCCGATTTTGAATTTGGGAATTCGGTGCTCCTGCGCGAGCTCCTTGATGATGCCCACGAACTCGTCGACGCCGCGATTGCTGCCGGTGTCGCCGGCGGAGCCTATCACGAGCGGAATGCCCTGCTTACGCGATTCGGTCAGGAAGAGCTCGAGCTCTTCGCGCGCGAAGTGGCCGAGTGTGGTGTCCTCGCCGAGATAGACAGGGCCCGGATCCGAGCTGCCGCCGTCGGCGACGACGTAGTCCGGATTGGCCGCCATGCCGAGACGGAAACTCTCGGGATTCGATGGCGCGGTCCCGAGGTGGCCGGTCGATATCAGCACTTTGAGCGTATCTTTATTGCCGCGTGCGGTGGTCATTGCGCTTTCATTCCTTTAAGAAATATTCCTGGCTTTCGGCAACCGACTCGAAGCGGTCGAGCGCCGCGAGCGTTTTCTTCTCGTCCGCGACGCTCAGCTCGTGCACGAGCGCGTTGAGCAGCACCAGCGGCGCGCAGTGAAATGCGACGAACGACGCCGACTCGGCCGGCGCGTACAGGCTCACCTGGCCGCGCAGCGGCGAAAAGGTGCTGTCCGTCACCGTCAACGTCGCGAGCCGCCGGTTCCTGGCGAATTCCAGCACCCTGACTTGCTCGCGCAGGTAGCGCGGAAACCCGATCACGACCACGCATGCGCGCTTGTCGACGCGGCTCAAGTAGTCGTACGTTTCCGATGAAATCGTCGTCACGAGCGTCGCGTCGACAGCGATCTTGGTGAGCGCGAACCACAGGTGATTTGCCAGCGGCGCCGTGCTGCGGGTGCCCACGACTACTACTTCGGGCGCGGCCCGCAGCATCGAGAGCGCTTTGGCGAAGGCATGCGGATCGTAGGAGTCGTAGAGCGCCGCAATGTTCTCGCGCTCCTTTTCGGTGATGCGGTCGAGCGGCGTGCGCGCGGGCGCCTTGTCCTTGTGGGCGGTTCCCAGCTTGAAACGCTCGACGCCGCGCAGCTCGGCGCGCACGAGTCGGCGAATTTCCTTCTGCAGTCCGGGATAGCCTGGAAAGTCGAGGGCCTTGGCGAAGCGCACGACGGTCGCCTCGCTGACGCCCGACTGTGTCGCGAGCTGCGCGACCGTTGCAAACGCGACCGACTGGTAGTGGGCCAGGACGTAACGCGCGAGCACCCGCTGGTTCTTCGAGAACGCATTGGCCCCGTCATTGAGGCGGCGAATCAGCGGCGTGGCAGCGCTCATTGGAAAAAGTAAACCGGGCGGCAGACTTGATGAAATGTTTATTTCATTATGGTATCTTATGAAACATTAACCGTCAAACCACGGGGGCCGCCGCGTGCCGATGGACGCACGCCGGCAAAGCGCGCTACGCTGACGCCCCCGCCTGCCCTGGAGAGCGATATGCCACGCGTAGCCTGCCGGACCGTCCTGTATACCTGCATGCTGCTGGGCGTGCCGATCGCGGCGACGGCGCAGGACGCGGCGCCCAAGTTGATCAGGATCGTCGTGCCGTTCTCGCCGGGCGCCAGCAACGACGCGATCGCGCGAGCGCTCGCGGGGCCGCTCGCGAAACGCCTCGACAATTCGGTGATCGTGGAGAACAAGCCCGGCGCGGCCGGTGTGGTCGGCGCGGATATTGTGGCGAAATCGCCGCGGGATGGATCCATCCTGCTGCTCACGTCGTCCACTTTCCTGACTACCGCCGCCACGCACGAGCGGCTGCCGTACGACGTGCTGACATCGTTCGCGCCGGTCGCCACCGTAGGCCAGAACCCGTCGATACTCGCTGTTTCGGCGGCGACACCCTACAGATCGGTAGCCGAGCTAATTGTCGCCGCGCGCGCCAAGCCCGGCGAGATCACCTATGGGTCGGCCGGCGTCGGCTCGATCGGCCACATGGTGACCGAAAGAATGTGCGCGGCCGCCGGCATCCAGATGCGGCATGTGCCTTATAAGGGTGCCGCGCTCGCCGCCATCGATCTGGCGGGCGGCCAGATCCAGGTCATGAAATCGAGTTACGGGTCGTTGTCCCCCTTCCTCAAAAGCGAAAAGGTGCGTCTGCTCGCGGTCACGTCGAGGCAGCCGCATCCGTCATTTCCCGGCGTGGCCCCGCTCAATGCCACGCTGCCTGGATTTGTCAGCGAAACGTGGGTGGCCGTGTTCGCGCCTGCGGGCACATCGCCACGCCTGATCGAGCGCCTTAATCGCGAGATCATCGAGATTTCCGCATCGCCCGAGTTAAAGACGCTGTTCGACCCCGACGGCATGCTGCCGCTGGCGATGACTCCGGCCGCATTCACTGCCCGCATGCAGCAGGAGCTCTCGCAATGGAAGCAGATCGTCGCCGAGCGCAAAATCGTGGCCGAGTGACACGCCGCACCTGAGGTTGCGGCAACGCGGGCAAACGCCCGATAATGTTTTCGACGAATCTATCCAGAGGAGCCAACATGAGATTGCCAATTGGCGGCGGAATTGCTGCCGTCGCATTCGTTTTTTCAACGCTTGTAACGACAGGATGCACCACGATGCCGGCAGCCGAGAACGTCAAGCTCGTTACCGAAGAATTCATGGTTCCGGCGGTCGATCCGGGCATCCAGCTTTACGTGCGCAACAAGCGACCGGAAGGCATGACCCGGTTCACCAAGGACAACATCGTGCTGTTCGTGCACGGCGCGACCTATCCGGCCGAAACGTCGTTCGATCTCAAGCTCGACGGCATTTCGTGGATGGAATACATCGCGAGCCGCGGCTACGACGTTTACCTCGTCGATGTGCGCGGCTTCAGCCGCTCGACGCGCCCGCCGGAAATGGACCAGCCGGCCGCAAATAACGCGCCTATCGTGCGCACCGACGTCGCCGCGAAAGATGTCGGCGCAGCGGTCGATTTCATCCGCCAGCGGCGCGGCGTCGACAAGATCAACCTGCTTGGCTGGTCGTGGGGCACGCGCATCATGTCGCACTACACGATCAACAACAACGAAAAAGTGAACAAGCTCGGGCTCTATGCGACGGGGTGGATGCGTGAGGGAGGCAAATCGCTGACCGATTCGGGCGCCGCCAAGCTGGGTGCTTACCGCATGGTGACGGTTGCGCAGGCGAAAGAGCGCAAGGGGTTCGGATTGCCGCCGGGAAAACATCTCGATCTTATGCCCGACGCCTGGTTCAACGCGTGGGCTGAGGCCACGTTCGCGACCGATCCATGGGGCGCGAAACAGAATCCGCCCGTCATCCGCGCACCGAACGGCTCAACGCAGGACACTCGCGACTACTTCGGCGCGGGCAAGATGCAGTACGATCCTGCGAACGTGAAAGTGCCGACGCTGATCATAGTCGCCGAGCAGGATTCCGACACGCCGCCATACATGGCACGTGGCTATTTCGAACGCTTGACCGCCGCTCCGTACAAAAGGCTTGTCGTCATCGGCGACGGCACGCACTCGGTGATCATGGAAAAAAACCGGATGCAGCTGTTCCGCGAGGTGCAGTTGTTCCTCGACGAGCCCATGACGCATAAATGAACATGCCAAGCGTGCAATGATGCGTTTCGCCGCGCTCGCTGCTTTTTGTTTTTTTGCCGCATGCGCATCCTCGCCGCCTGCACCACCCGCCTCCACTGCCACGGCGCATGCCGATCTCGTGCCCACCGGCAAATTGCGCGCGGGCATCAACCTGGGCAACGGCGTGATTGCGACGCGCGATCCGGCAACCGGCAATCCGCGCGGCATTGCCGTCAACATCGCGCGGGAACTTGGCCGGCGGCTTGATGTGCCGGTCGAATACGTGGTCTTCGAGCAGGCAAGAAACGCGGTCGACGCCATGCAAGCCGGCACGATCGACGTCGTGTTTGTCGCGATCGAGCCCGTGCGCGCAGCCGTCATTGACTTCACAGCGCCTTATGCCGAGATCGCGGGCACTTATGCGGTGCCGCCCGGCTCGACAATTCGCACGATGGACGAAATTGATCGCACCGGCGTGCGCATTTCAGTCGTCGCGCGCAGTAATTACGATTTGTTTCTGACCCGCACGTTGAAAAACGCACAACTCGTACGCGCGAATACGACGCAGGGTTCCGCCGATGAATTCGTCGCCGGCAAAGTCGACGCGCTCGCCGGGGTAAAACAGCGCGTCGATGACGCAGTTGCACGAACGCCCGGGGCGCGCGTGCTTGACGGCCGTTTCATGTCGATCCGGCAGGCGATCGGCATGTCCAAAGGACGGCCGGCCGGGCTCGCTTATCTCGCGGCATTCGTCGAGGACATCAAAGCCTCGGGGCTGGTCGCGCGCGAGATAGAAGCAGAAGGATTGCGCGATGCGAGCGTCGCGCCGCCGGCACGGGGTCAATAACAATCGTCATGCCGGCGTAGGCCGGCATCCAGGAGAAATTGCTCTGGAATCCGGCTTGCGCCGGAATGACGGGCTGTAAATCTAGGGCTTAAGACCCAATCGCTCCACCGAGCGCTTTTCGTCCTCCGCCGCCCGCCGCGCCCACTGCAGGTATTCGTCTCCGCCCATGTAGTACGGCGCCATGCCCACGCGGTCGAGCGCTTTGATGAATATCGGGTCGTCCATTGCGCGCTTGAACGCATCGTGCAAAATCTTAACGACCTTCGGATCCATGCCCTTGGGTCCCGCAATGCCCCACGGCGAATTGGCGACAATGCCGTACAGTTCCTTGAGCGTCGGCACGTTGGGAGCGCGCGGCGTGCGATTGTCGCCCCACATCACGAGTGGACGCGCCTGTCCCGCTTCGACGAGCTCCCATGGCGGCGAGCCGGCCTGCGCCATCACCTGCCCGCCGCGCAGCGCGGTAACGGCGTCGGCACTGCCTTTATAAGGCACGTGCAGCCACTGGATGCCGAGGCGGCTGGACAAATCCTCCATCGTCAGGTGCAGGCTGGTGCCGATGCCGGGACTCGCGAAACTCACTTTGCCCGGGTTCCCTTTTGCATAGGCGATAAACTCGTCCCACGTTTTCCATGGCGAGTCGGCACGCACGCTGACGCCGAATTCATAGCCGGCCACGTTGAGGATCCACGTCAGATCGGCGAGCGGATCGAACGTCGTTTTTACCATATGCGGCAGGCGGAAGACGCCGAGCGGAATTTGCGACAGCGTGTATCCGTCAGGTTTGGCACCAGAGGCCATGTTTTGCGGTCCGAGCGCGCCGCCGGCGCCGGGCCGGTTGTCAATGACGATGCGCTTGCCGAGATGGCGCGCGGCAACGTCTGCGAGCGCACGCAATGCAATGTCGGTGTTGCCGCCCGGCGTCCACGGGCAGATCAGCGTGATCGGGCGCTCGGGAAAAGCCTCCGCCGTCTGCGCGCGAGTACCGCTCACGCATGTCAGCCACGCTATTGCACAAGCCGCGACTGCCCTCGAGAGGCGAAAAATGATCATTTGCATTGCCTGACGCGGGAGCGTTACATCTTGAGACCCATGCGCTCGATGATGGCCCTCTGCTCGTCGTTGACCTGCTTCGCGAACTTCGCGTAATCCTCGCTGCTCTTGTAAACGTTGTCCTGGTCGAGCCGCTCGAGCACTTTCTGGTACGCAGGATCGTCCATCGCTTTCCTGATCGCGTCGTGCAGGATTTTTACGACTTTCGGGTCCATGCCTTTCGGGCCGGCGATGCCGTACGGCGAATTGGATACGATGCCGTAGCCCAGGTCTTTCAGTGTCGGGACGTTCGGCCAGCGCCGCGTGCGGTTCTCTCCCCACGTGACAAGCAGTCGCACCTGGCCGGCATCGACCATCTCGCCCCAAGTCGACGAATCCGCCATCGCGGTGACATGCCCGCCGCGCAATGCGATCAGCGCATCCGCCGCGCCCTTGTACGGCACCTGCAGCCACTGGATGCCTTCACGCTGGGCAATTTCCTCCATCGTAATATGCAGGCTGGTGCCGTGGCCCGGCGTCGAATACGAAACCTTGCCCGGATTCGCCTTCGCGTAGGCGATGAACTCCTGCCATGTCTTCCACGGCGAGTCCGCGCGCACCGCCACCCCGAACGTATAGCCCGAGACGTGAATGATCCACGTGAAGTCGTTCAGCGGATCGAAGCTGCCTTTTTGCATGTAGGGAACGCGAAATACGGTGATCGGCATTTGGGCGATCACATAGCCATCTGGCCTTGTGTTGACAATGGACGCAGGTCCCAGGGTGCCGGCAACGCCGGTACGATTATCGACGACGACCCGCTGCCCCAGTTGTTTGGAAGTCGCTTCCGCCAGCGCGCGCATCGCTACGTCGGTGGTGCCACCCGCGCTATAGGGCACGACCAGCGTGATCGCCTTCTCGGGAAAATTTTGCGCCACAGCCGACACCACGAGCATTGCACTTGCCAAACCGCCCAGCCACCGCCATGACACCGTTCGCATGCTGCTTCTCCTCGATCGTTACGTTTTGACTGTGGCCGGTTTGCGCTCGGCTTCGCGCAGCCTTAATACCCGCCGCTGCACCTTGCCCGTCGTCGTCATCGGCAGCGCGTCGATGAATTCGATTTCCTTCGGATACTCGTACGGCGCCAGCTTGCCGCGCACGTGCTCCTGAATTTCGACTTCGAG
>Ga0207682_10001653_pt1 | contig 10221 bp, 10 predicted proteins | sample KBSM63metaG_FD_184332 | JGI IMG/M metagenome (GOLD analysis project Ga0207682, IMG submission 184332) | Miscanthus rhizosphere microbial communities from Kellogg Biological Station, Michigan, USA - KBS M6-3 metaG (SPAdes) (version 2) | ecosystem: Host-associated > Plants > Roots > Rhizosphere >...
GCAAGACGATCAGATCGACTTGGTGGCAAGCGTGGTTGGCGGCCCTTCGAGGCCGCTGGCATTGACGGCAACCACCGCGAAATACCAGACACCGGACGTGAGCGTTGAAAACTGATAACTGGTGGTGGCCGGATCCGTGATCAGCACGCTGTGATCGAGATCCGAGCTGCTACGGCCGTAGAGAATGCGATACCCGGCGAGATCATCGAGCGGCCCGCCATCCACTTTCGACGGCGGCATTTCCCACTGTAGTGAGGCAACCCCGCTGCCCGATTCCAGTGCAGGGTTCACGGTGATCGAAAACGGCGCAGTGACGACCTTGTGGGTCGCGTCGGCGACGGTGATTGATATGGATTCGTATACGCCCTCATCAGTAGGGCCTGGCGTTCCGCTGATGCGGCCGTTGGTGGAATCGAGACTTGCCCAAGGGGGTAGATTGACCGCTGTGAATCGCAGCGTGTCGCTCTCGGGATCCTGCGTTACGGGTTGATAGTCGAACGCGGTGCCAACCTGCGCTGCCTCGACTGGAGCGAGCGCGACGATCGGCGGCCCATTGTTCAAGATCTTGGCTACGTCGACGTCAGCCGTCGTTGCGGCGGCGGCTGATTCACCACGGCTGCCACATGCGTTACATAAACAAAGCGGTAAGAGCGGTAAGAAAACTCTTAAGAGATCTCGCAATCGACGCCGCATTTGTCGGAATCCTCTGGCTTGCCCACATCAGGTAGGCAAAATGTAGGACTCCAGTGGAAGGGCTTTCAATGCAATGGGCAAAAACTGCCCGAAACCACCTACGTCGCCAGAGGGCGACAACGTAAGGAATTCAACGTGTTATATATCCCCCAGGGAAACCCTGGGGCCCTTGAACTGTGACGCGCAACCAACTCTTATATATGTAGGAGCCGGCGGACCGAGGGCGATTACCAGCAGATTCCTTGGTAGTGGCAGCGAAGCAGGTCCCGGTTGGGCAGGTTGACTAGGTCGATGAGGTGATGCGCCGGTTTGAGCTTCGCCAGCAGTGCATCGTTGAGGGCGGGCTGCTGCAACCCGACGAGAATCACCTCGGAAGGATCGATCATCTCCTCGATCGTCGGACACAACAGCGATCCAAGGTGCGGAATGTTGGCATCGATGTAACTGCGGTTAGCGCCTAACAACCGCGAAAGCTGCACCTCCGGATCGAAGATGCGCAACTCGCAGCCCTCGCCTAGCAAACGCTTGGCCACCATCACGAGCGGCGATTCACGCAAATCGTCGGTGCCTGTCTTGAACGACAGCCCGAGCATGCCGACCTTCGGTCGACCCAGCGCCAGGATCTTGTCGACCGCGTGTTCGATGTGGACGCGATTGCTCTGGAGCAGGCTCGAGAGCATCGGCAGCTCGATGTCGTTCTGCTTGGCGATGCTGGTGAGCGCGCGTAGATCCTTGGGCAGGCAGGACCCGCCGAATGCGAAGCCGGGTTTCAGGTAGGCCGACGAAATGTTCAGGCGGTGGTCCGCACATACCAGGCGCATGACCTCATGCGAGTCGATGCCCAGCGCTTGCGAGACGCGCCCGATTTCGTTGGCGAAGGTGATCTTGAGCGCGTGAAAGGCATTGCAGCTCATCTTGAGCGCTTCGGCCACGCGAATGTTCGTGACGAGGAAGCGTGCATCGAGGTGCTGGAACAGATCGCGCACCGCATTGACCGCCGCTTCGCAATTGCCGCCGACGATGGTGTACGGCGGATGATCGTAATCGCGGATCGATGAGCCTTCGCGCAGGAACTCCGGCTGGAAGCACAAACCGAAATCGACACCAGACTTCTTGCCGCTGGCACGCTCGAGAACTGGCTCTATCTTCTCTTCCACCGTGCCCGGCTGAACCGTCGAACGGATGACAATGGTGTGAAACTCCTCCTTGAGCGCCAGCGCCGCACCGAGTTGCTCGGCGAGCCTCAGGATCGCCGTGAGGTCCTGGCTGCCGTTCGCGGCCGACGGTGTGCCCACGCACACGAACGAGATCTCGGAATCTCGCATGGCCCGCATGGCATCGTTGGTCACCGAGACGCGGCCGGAATCGACCACGTCGCGCATCAGTTCCTGGATGCCCTCTTCGAGAATGGGCGACTTGCGACTGCGAATCAGGTCGAGCTTCACGGGATCGACGTCGACGCCGGTCACCTGGTGTCCATCACGCGCGAGGCACGCCAGCGACACCGCGCCGACGTAACCCAAGCCGAAGATACTGATGCGCCGGCAGATTGTGGGACGCCGGACAGCGCCTCGCAGCGCGTCGCCCTCCTCGCCCCCGAGCTCGGCCACGTGTTCCGGTGAGCCCGTTTCAGTAGTAAGCACTTTCGTTTCTTTCCTTCGAGCGATTCAACGCAACACCGAGCAGGTTCATCTCGCTCAGGACTTCCTTGGCTCCACGCAACATGGCGCGGCCGCTCCCGCCTTCCGATACCACCAGCAACAGCGAATCGAACTGCGGCGCGAACGCCAGCACGTCATCCGACGCCAGCAGCGGCGGCATGTCGTAGATAACGATGCGGCGCGGCATCTCACGCTCCAGCGCAGCGGTGAACTCACCCATGCGTGGTGAGTTCAGGAATTCCGAGGAGTGCTGAAAGGCACGCGCGTTCGGAATTACGCCGAGTCGTTCGGACTGCAGGTTGTAGACCACGTCTTCCAGTTCAGCCTTGCCGAGCAGGTAGTCGGACAGCCCCTTCTCGAAGCTCATGCCGAGATAGTTGGCGATCTGCGGGCGTTGCAGATCGAGGTCGACCAGGAACACCCAGGTGTTCACGTCCTGCGAGAGCGCGAGCGCGAGGTTGATCGCGGTCATGGTCTTGCCCTCGCCCACCGACATGCCCGAAACCGCGATGCTGTTCCACTTGTGCATGTCGAGGCGCCGCAGGACACGCGTGCGCAGGATCTTGAAGGCGCGTAGCGCCGCGACGTCGGAGACCGCGGGCAGAATGCACTGGCGTTCCATCGCGCGGGCATCGACGCTGGCCTGGTGGAATCGGCGAGCTTGCTGCAAGTCCGCTGGTGCCGCCGCCACGCGGCGCATGCGCTGCCGCAGGCTTGCCGACTCGATGGCGTTGGGGCGATCGGCGCCCGCTCCGGCAAAGTTACGGCGTATCGCGTCTTCCATTGTCGTGCTCATGAATGGGTCTCTCATGGGTTTAAAGATAATTCTTGATGATGGTGAAGACGATCCACACGCCTATCACGCCACTTGCACTCGCCGTCATGAGGCGCCAGGCGTTGCGGCGTCGCGAACGCGAGTTGCGGATCGCCGGAATCGCCACCAACGGTGAAACCCCCAGCAGCTCCCGCACATCGCGCGCACCGCGCACTTTCGGATCGAACGCCTCGGCGGCAACCGTCAGGCTGAACCCGAGGACCACAGCGGTGACGAGCCCGATCAACAGGATGGCGAGTCGCTCCGGCTTCGAAGGTCCGCCGGGCATCATTGGGGCCTGCACGAGACGGAACTCGTCAGAGCGGCCGCCGACGATCGCCGCCTCGCCTATCTCCGCGTCCATCTGGCGATCGAGCAGCTGCTGATACTTCTCGCGCGCGCTCTGAAGATCACGCGTGACGTTGGAGTATTCACGCTCCACGGTCGGCGCGGCGGTCACGTTGCGCTCGATGCCCGACAACTTGGCGCGCAGCGCGGCGTTCTGCGCCATCAGGCTGGCGAGCTGGCTGTCGACAGCGTTGATCTGGGTGCGAAGCTGCATTCCCATCGGCGTGCCGTCGGACATTTCGACGTCACCGCGCTCGCCGGCCTTGATACGAGTTTCCAGCGTGGCGATGTCGCGCTGCAGGCGCTTGATGTCCGGATGCTCCTCGCCATAACGCTGGCGCGCCTCGGCCAGAGTGGCGCGCTTGGAGTTCAGCTGCGAACGCAGCGAAGTGCCGGTGCTCGCGCTGGTGCCAAATTTCAGGCTGTCGATCTGCCGGCGCAGCGCGACCATGTCCGGATGGCTCTCGTCGTAGCTCGACCGCATGCGCGCGTACTGATCCTCGAGCTGGCGAACGCTGCCCGCATCAGGCCCGGCGGATCGCGCCTGCTCGAGTTGCGCAGCAAGGAACACGCGTTCCTGGCGCAGGCCGCGCATCTGCTGATCGTTGGTTTCGAGCTGCGTTTCGGCCCGATCCATCATCGACATGTTGACTTCGGTCAGCTCCGGGAGCTGGCCAGCATTGGCGCGCTTGAATTCCGCGAGCTTCGATTCGAGGCCGGCCACGTGCGTGCGGATACGCTCCGCTTCCTTGGCATAGAACTGGGCGGCGTTCGATGCGCGCCCCTGGCGCTGGCGACGATGTTCGGCGAGGAATGCATCTACCAGCCACGTCGCACCCTTCTGCGCCTTCTCCGGCGAGCGGTTGTCGTACGACAGCGTGAAGGCGTCGACCACGTTGCGCTCGCGTCCCGTGCGCGGATCGAGGATGGGCGTGGTGACGATGTTCACGCTGATATCGCGCTTGAGGCGCATGAGCATGGCGCTGTCGTCATCAAACCCGGGGTACAGGTTGTGCTCCTGCGCCATCTTGCGCAGATTGCTGTCGGTCAGCACGATGCCCTTGAGATTCTGCACGTACTGGTCGGCGTAGCTTTCGCCACCCGAAGTCTCCGCCAGCGACTGGGCGCTCGACGGCTCGTCGATTTCCACCAGCGCGGACGAGGTGTACAAGTCCGGAAGCGCGATCGAGAGCAGGATCGCGAGCGCCGCGATGGGAATGGCGACACCAAACAACAGCGACTTGCGGCGGGCGATCGCGTGCAGGTAACCAGTAAATTCCGGATTGGCTTGAGATTCCATTGTCAGTCGTTCCTTGCGCTACGACGTTGCTGGGGTTGATAGAGAACCGTGATCATGGCTCCGCTCGAAGTGGCGTCGTTTCCACTATTACGGAATTCCTGTCGGGTGTAGTCATAGGCGGCCCGCAGGGAAAATTCTTCCTGCCAGAACCATTGAAGTCCGACGTCGCCAGTCGCATAGCGTCGTGGCTGAAACGTCGCCACGGGATCCACGTCTTCGTCATACGTGCCGCGAAGGCCGGCCAGCAGGCTCAGCCGCGGAGTGAGGGCGTAGGTCCAGCGCACGCGCAATTGATTGCGCGTGATCACCGTGCCAGCGGAAGACGCCCCCACATTGCGCGAGAGATCTGCGAACACTTCGTTGCGGCCCGCCAGGAACTCGACGCCCAGGCCGGCAATCCACGCGGTCTCCGTTCTGCCGTTCTGCAACTCCACGTTCTGCGCGCCCGCGCGAAGATAGCTGCGCGTATCCGCGACCGTGCGCCGATTCCATTCGAGCTCGGCGCCATAACCACTGGTCACTTCCTGCGACTCGATGTCGTAACGCGCGCCGCGCAATCGCGTAATGAGCGAGGACGTCTCGTTCACGCGACTCGAAAGCCCCGCGACCAGGTCGGTCACGGAGAAGTTTTCCTGCGCATTCACTACCTGCCGCTCAAAACTCACGTCCGTATAACCGACGCCAAACTGCAACTCGTTTCGCTGCGAGACATCGAAGTTCACCGACGGCCGCAAGGTCGCGCGTCGGCGGCGGTTGTCGACGAACGTGATGCCCGAATCGCCAATGTCCGGCTCGCCGAGGTCGCCTCCTCCGGTTCCCGCATCGGGCTGCTCGCTGTTGACGATGTCCTGTTGAGAGTAGTCGGCACGAATGTTCGTGTGCACGCGCTGACCACGATGCTGCCAGTCGAGCGTGCCGAAATAGTCGACCCCGTCGAGATCGGTTTCATCGGGGAAATAGGTGGCGCGTACGCGCGGCGTGAAGCTGAACTCGCCCGTCTGGGTCAGCGTGCGCATTTCGAGCGCCGCGTCCACCACGGGACCCTGTACATCGATCTCCGTACCGGCGGGCGTCAGCTTGTAGTTGTCGTCGAACATCAGTCCCGCTTCGACGCTGGGATTGAACTCCCAGGGGGCCGCAGCGGCCGGCGCGTTGGCGAGCACCGCCACGAGCGGCAGCGCGCCATACGACGTGCAACGTCTGATCACCGTAATAGCTTTCATGGGCTACCTCTCACGGCGGAACTTTGTGTTGCGTGCCTCACGGCACTACCACCACGTCGCCGCTCTGCAGATCGATGTTCTGATCGAGCCGCTTGCCACGCACGACATCGTTGTACCGGAATGGCAATGACTGCTTGCCCGTGGGTGTGCGGCGCAGGATGGTGATGTCCGCGAGCGACGCGAACGGCGTCGTGCCGCCAGCCATCGACAGCGCCTGCATCACGTCCACGGTGGGATTCATGATGAACTCGCCAGGCTTGTTCACCTGGCCGATGACGTAGACCTTGTTGCCCTTGATCTCCTGGATTGACACGGTGACCACGGGGTCCGAGATGTACTTGGCGAGCTTCTGGCCCATGGTCTTGTTGAGGTCGGCCACCGTTTTGCCCCTGGCGTCGATCTCTCCGACCAGAGGGAACGAGAAGGACCCATCCGGCCGCACCAGTGCCGCCTTTTGCAGGTCGGGCTCTTTCCAGACGCTGATCGACAGCAAGTCACCAGGCTTCACGGTGTAGTTAGCGTCCTGGGCCATTGCGCCCGTGGTCATGGCCAGCGCCATGACGGCACAATAGGCGAGCAGAAACTTCTTCATGATCGATCTCCAGTCATATGTTCGTAGGCCGCGAGCAGGCGCGGCGCCTCGTGTTGCCAGGCGAGCACCTGCTCGACGCGCTCGCGGCCGATGGCCCCCATGTGAATGCGCTGGTTCTCGTCACCGAGCAGCGCCACGATCTTTTGCGCGAGATCGGCGACGTCGTTGGGACGCGCGTACCAGGATGCGTCTCCGGCGGACACCCGCCCTTCGGTCAGGTCGAACTGCACGACTGGCTTGGCGAGCGCCATGTACTCCATGACTTTGTTCATCGTGGAGCGGTCGTTCATCTCATTGGCGCGGTCGGGGTTCACGCAGATGTCCGCAGTGTTGAGCATCTCGAGCAGCTCGGCATCCGGTGCGCGGCCCGTGAAGGTCACGTATTCCGCCACGCCTAACTGCTTGGCGAGCTCGCGCATGGCGGGAAGCTCGGTCCCGCCGCCGACGAGGCCGAACTGGATGTCAGTGCGCTTCAGGTGATGCACGATGAGCTGAACGGCCTGCAAGAGCAGGTCGATGCCTTCCTGCTTGCCCATGACTCCGACATAGCCGACGAGGTACTTTCGTCCCTTGCGCAGCGCCGGATTCGCGGGCACCTGGCGGATGCGCGAAAGGTCGGGCCCTGAGCGCACCACGAACACGTCTTCAGGATTCTTGCCACCGCGATCGATGGCGATCTGACGGTAGGACTCATTGGTCGAAATCACCATGTCCGCGGTGCTGAAGCTCATGCGTTCCAGCGCGATCAGCAGGCGACGGCCAAGACCACGCTTGCCGAACTTCGCTTCATAGAGCTCGGGGTTGATGTCGTGGTGATCGAACAGGAACTTCTTGCCGAACAGCTTGTAGAAGCCGCCGAGCAGGAAGATGGTGTCCGGCGGATTGCAGGCGTGGATGATGTCGAAGCCGCGCCCGAACAGCACCTTCAATGACAGCCAGAATTCCATGGCGAGCGCGACGCTGTACTCGAGCGCGTAGCCGAGCACGCCGTCCGCTTCGGTCGGCAGGCGATGACGATGAATGTCGATGCCGTCGATCTGCACGAAACCTTCTTCGTAGCCCGGCGCCTTGGGGCAGATGATCGAGACCTGGTAGCCGGCGGCCGCCAGCGTGCGCGCCTCCTGCCAGACGCGCCGGTCGAAGGGGCAAGGCAGGTTTTCGACGATGATCAGGACGCGCCCGTATTTGCGCACCCGCTCTATCGAGCGGGTGTCGCCTTGCAACGTGACGCCTGTGACGGAATCAGACACTCAACCTCCCAAACGACTGATGACTTCTATTACTTGAGCGAGAGAACGAGACGCCGCAGCGTGCGATCTCGCGCCAGCGGCTCGACGGCGAATCCCATCGACATGGCCAGCATCTGCATGGGTCGGTTCGACCAGAGCATTTCGGCCGCGAGCTGCGGCACGCCGACGCGCCGCGCATGACGCAGCAGCGTGGCGAGGAGCGTGCGCCCCACCTGCTCCTCACGATGGGTGTGCGCCACCGCAATACAAAAGTCCGCGTTTTCGCGGCTGGTCGGCGCGTATGCCACTGCACCGATGACACGATCGCCCGCGCCCGTGGACTCGAGCGCCGCGAATCCCACCGCCGTGTCGCTGCCAGGCACGATAACGCGACCGAACAGCACGTCAGTAAGCTGGCGGACCCCTGCGAGTTCCCGATCGGGCGTGGACTGCGTGAGCGCCAGCGCAAACTCGGCGAGCAGACGCCGGTCGCCCGGGGAGATTTGCCGCACGCTGTAGGCGCGATGCGATCGGGGCGTGTAGTACCAACGGCGCGCGAGCGAGCCAATGGAGGCGCCGTGGGGAAAGCGCGCATGAATGGGGGCGACGTCTGTTCTGTGCATGGGCGGTAAGCGTCGCGCATTGCAAGCCAGCCCGCCGTCGGACGCCGCGCAGTGCTGGGATGGAAAGCACCGGCATGCGTCGTATATGGCGACGCCGCGAATGCGGCGTAGTCCGACAGCATTCTCAGAAATCCAGCCGCAAGAGCAGGTAGAGATTCTCTTGATAGCCAGGCAGCGTCTCGCGCAACGCCCGTTTGAGCTGCGCGTCGCCCTTGCCACCGAGCTGCGCGCGGAACTGCGCGATCGTCGCCTGGTGCGTGGCGATCTGGCTCACGATGAAGTTGGCAGCGGTACGTGCCTCACCCGCGGTGCGTAGCGTCGATGCGCGCTGGGGATTGTCAGCCGGCAGGCGCCAGCCCTTTCCTTTGGCCAGCGTCTCGAGACGTTGATAAGTGCTTTCGTTCTGCTTGCGGATCCGTTCTGCGGCGTCCACCAGGTTGGCGTCACGAAGAATGCTCTGTGCGCTGCGCGCATCAACGATTCCCTGGCGTGTGCTCTCTATCGCGAGCAGAACGAATGAGGGATCGTCAGTTGCCACGTATTCCCGATCGAACAAGGGATCGGTGGGATGTTCCTGTCCGCTCGGTCGCTCATCGGCGGGCACCACGTCGCCATGCCGCGGCAAGGTGGTCGCGTTGGGGTCGCTGAGTAATAGCAGGAGCGTGACGGACACGAGCATGAGTGGTCCTCGCCCACCGTGGCGCGCGGGCTTGCGCCCGCGCGCCACCGGCATCCATTACTCGTCGTCGCGCAGCATCGCGGCAGTGAGGATGGCGATGGCCGCGCCCGCGGCGGCGCCATAGGCAATCGCTCTCCACGGATTATCGTGGACGTAGCGATCGGTCGCCTTGGCCGCGTCGTTGGTCGCGCCGCGAACACGCGTGCCCGCATCGGCCAGCCTCAACTTCGCCTGGTTCACCGTACGAACAACGCGCTGACGCACCGCTTCGGCGGCCGCTCCGCCTTCTTCGCCGAGCGTCTTCAGCAGTTCTTCGGCCTGCATGACGATGCGATTCAGTTCGCCCACCACGGACTCGAAATTTCGGGAACCGTTTTCAAAACTTTTCGCTTGCGCGGTCATTGGATCTCCTCCTTCAGCCTCAAGGTGATGTACCCCGCTACCTTAAGGCTCGCGCCTCGCCACACCTGTCAGTCAACGAGCACTCATGCTCCTCGCGTGACACCGCGAACTGTGGGTCAGCACCGACAGCTTTGTTGTCTGCATTTGGAGTCAAATGCAGGAATAGTCGGCGTACGGTCGGTTACGTCTGACGCATCCTCGACACGTCGTCCGCGGGCGCACCTTGATTCAGCGGCGCAACATGCGACCTGACGAATGATTGCCATTCGAAACATTCCCAGGAGATGACAACGTGACAAAGACATACAGCAGCTGGACATTGGCAGTGGCCGCAGCGGTGGGCGTATGCGCGCTCGCCGGCTGCAATCAACGCGAATCGGCCAATGAAACCGCGAAGGACGTATCGGAAGAGCGTCAGGACGCTCAGCAGAACGTAGCTGAAGAGCGTCGTGAGGCCGCCGATGTAGCGACCGAAGGCAAGGAAGATCGCGCTGCCGCTGAGTATGACGTGGCTGTCGCGCAGGCCGACGGGGAACGCAAAGTCGCCAAGGAAAAGTGCGAGACGCTGGGAAGCGACGCGCAGAAGGCTTGCAAGGACCAGGCTGAAGCGAGCTACGAATCGGCGAAAGCCCAGGCTCAGGCGACGTTGGACGCCGC
>Ga0207682_10001656_pt1 | contig 10205 bp, 13 predicted proteins | sample KBSM63metaG_FD_184332 | JGI IMG/M metagenome (GOLD analysis project Ga0207682, IMG submission 184332) | Miscanthus rhizosphere microbial communities from Kellogg Biological Station, Michigan, USA - KBS M6-3 metaG (SPAdes) (version 2) | ecosystem: Host-associated > Plants > Roots > Rhizosphere >...
GGGTATTCCCGGCTACGAACTGATTACCTGGGGCGGATTCGCGGTGCCTCGCGACGTTCCGCGCGATACAGCGCGACGCCTGAATGCCGAAATCAACAAGGCGCTGCAGTCGCCGGCGGTGTACCCGGCATTGTTGGCTCACAGCTTGACCCCGGTCGGTGGAACACCCGACCAGTTCGCCGAGCACGTCCAAAAAGAAACCGAGAAACTGGGAAAGCTGATCAAGTCGATAGGTATCAAGCCGCAATAATTTCCCGCGTCATCACGAGTGATGATGGGCGGGACCCCAAAAACAAACCACGCCGCAGCGGGGTTTATGCAAGTGTTGCCGGGATTGATTAACCGGCCGGCTGTTTCCTGCGACGGGCTGCATATCCCAGCAGGCCAAGGCCGGCGAGCAGCATCGCGTAAGTGTCGGGTTCCGGGACGGCGGCCGCGGAGATGGTGTGGTCATGCGCGGCGAGATTGGCCACCGTGAGCGTAGTCGTATCAGCGCCCAATACCTCGCCGACGAAATAATCTCCACCAGCACCAATCAGAGTGCGGCCCCGCAGATCCGGCAGCGCGAAAGTGGTTCTGCCATCACCGCCATATTGGGTTCCAAGAAGCGAGAACAGGGCCTGGTTCTGATTGATCGGAAGCAGCTGCCCATTCGCGAGTAACCACCCGTTTGGCACAAAGCTACCCGCGAACTCCACGATCTGGCCCAAGACCGGCGTGGTCTCATTAAAGCTGCCGCCGCCGTCCCGCGACGGGAAAATGCCGTTTACGGCAATGAGATAGTTCAACGCGAGCGAGGGCTGGTCGTTGTTGACCGGCGCGCCGCCGCCCGTGTTGCCCGTATTTGCGCTGCTCGGCACGGTGTGGTCGTGCGCGGGCATTTGCGCTGTCGACAGAGTCGTGAATTGCCCCCCGAACGTCGTCCCGAGCGGATTGTTCGCGCTGGCTCCAACGGAAACCCGACCCTGCAGATCCGGCAGGGCGAAAGTGGTCACCCCGTTGCCGCCATAGGTGGTGCCCAGGATGGAGAACAACGCAGTGTTTTGCGCAATCTGGAGCAACTGCCCGTTCGCGGCCATCCACCCGCCCGGAGCGAAATTGCCGGCGAAGGTTGCTACCTGGCCGAGAAACGCGGCGCCAGCTCCGGGGAGCGGATAAACACCTTCGGTCGCAATCACACGGGTCAGTGGCAGCGACGGCTGCATATTGTCGATCGGCTGGTTGCCGCCCGTCACGCCAGTGACTCCACCAGCCGACAGCGTATGGACATGTGCGGGGAGCTGCGCGGTGGAAAGGGTTACGCTGACCGTCCCAGTATTAGCACCGAGGTTCTGGGTAGAAAGACCCGCGCCCGTGCCCGTTCCGACAATGGCGGTGCCCGTCAGATTGGGTAGCGCGTATGTGGTCTGTCCATTGCCGCCGTAGGTAGTCCCAAGCAGGCTGAAGAGCGGCGTGTTCTGGACGATGGGCAACACCTGCCCCTGCGCTGCGGCAGTGCCGCCTGGCGCAAAATTTCCAGCAAAATTGTAAACGAAGCCCAGCGTGTCGCCAGAGGCCGTGCCACCATCGCGAGACGGGTAGATGCCTGCTAAGGGCAGCACCTCGGTCACGACCAGCGACGGCTGCATGTTGTTGAACGGCAGATTCCCGCCGGTCGTGCCAGTCGTCTGCGCTTGCACATTGACGAATGCCATGCACAACCCAATTACGAACAAGCGTGCAATGCCGATCATTTTGGATACCTCCACGAAAACGGAAAGAAGCCGATATGACGTGAACGACTCTGTGCGTACTGCATCGATTCCTCGCTGCAGTAGCGAAAAAGGCGGCAACGCTTTACCCCATCGACATACTGCGCCGCGGAAGGCGAAAAGGCTACATCCGCTTGAAAAAAAACTAGGAGCCTTTGACGCCGGACAACGGAAGGCAAAAACGCGTAAAGGCGGTGGTGACAGCAGAAATCCCCTGCAGCGACGGCGCGCTTGCACTACACGTGGAACATCCGATTCAGGTGTCAGCCGGCGTTCAGCTTTGTTCAGCGGTCGCCCCGCAGAGCGACAGCAACAATGCATACGCGCGCTTTTCCGCTGGGGAAAACTGCTTGACGGCATACTCGGCGGACAGCGCGCTCGAGCGATCGGGATAATCGATCGCGGCCAAGAGGCGTTTCGGCGGGTGCGAGCGCGTGTAGCGCGCGCCTTTGCCCTTCAGATGCGCCGCGTAGCGCGCGGCGACGTCGACGGCGATGCCGGTGTAAATATTACCGTCGCGGCATTCGATCAGATAAACAAACCAGCGTCGGGCAGCGGTGATGCGGATGCGTCCGTTGCCTTTCATCCGGGCTGGCGTTGGGCCGGCGCGACTCAGCCGCGGCCGACGAACGGCATCTTGGTCGCCATGATGGTAACGAACTGAATGTTGGTCGACAGCGGCAGGCTCGCCATGTGCACGACCGCGTTCGCGACTTCCTTGACGTCCATCATCGCTTCGACCGCGACTTCGCCGTTGGCCTGCTTCACACCCTTCGACATGCGGGCGGCGAGTTCGGTCATCGCGTTGCCGACGTCGACCTGGCCGCACGCGATGTCGTACTTGCGGCCGTCGAGCGAAATGCATTTGGTGAGCCCGGTCACCGCATGCTTGGTGCACGTGTACGGCGCAGAGTCCGGACGCGGCGCGTGGGCCGAGATCGAGCCATTATTGATGATGCGGCCGCCGCGCGGAGTCTGCTCCTTCATGATGCGGAACGCCGCCTGCGCGCACAGGAACATGCCGGTCAGGTTGACGTCGACGACCGACTGCCACTTCTCGTAACTGAGATCTTCGAACAGGATGCCCGGCGCGTTGGTGCCCGCATTGTTGAACAGCACGTCGACGCTGCCGAATTTTTCCTTGGTCTTCGCGAACAGCGCGGTGACGTCCGCGGGTTTCGATACGTCGGTCGGCACCGCGAGCGCGCGCGCCCCGGCGCCGGATTCGCTGACCGCCTGGTTCAGCAGTTCGGCGCGGCGACCGGCAAGCGCGACGCTGTAGCCGGCATTCAGGAGCGCGAGCGCCGACGCTTTGCCGATGCCGCTGCCGGCGCCGGTTACTACCGCCACTTTGTTTGCCATGATGTGTTCATCCCTTGAGGTTGATGTGGATTTAGGCAGTTCGCCTCACGTCTGCCGCGCCAGCTGCGATTTTACAGCGCGCGAACGCCGCGCGGCGCACCGGTGTTCGTGGCGCGCGGATGCAACAGTAATCCGGTATGACGGGGGCGGACGCGTCGCGGCTACGCGAGGATGTTCTCGACCTGCTCCTGGCGCAGTAATTCGAAGACGAACGCTTCGAGCTCGGGGCCGAGCGCATCGCGGGCCGAGATGATGCCGACCGGGCGCCCGTCTTCGACGACCGGCACGTGGCGGAACTTGCCGCCGTACATCATGTGCAGGGCGACCGAGAATTTCTGGTCCGGCTTCACGGTTTGCGGATTGCGCGTCATTACGTCGGCGAGCCGGGTGGTTTTCACGTCGCGCCCCTCGGCGACGACGCGGAACAGCGCATCGCGCTCGGTAAATATGCCGGCGAGCTTGCCATTTTCCACGACGATTACGGCGCCGATGTGCTTGTCGCGCATCAGGCTGGCCGCGTCGCTGACCGTGGTGTCGGCAGTGGCCGTGACGATTTCCTGGCCTTCGATGATTTTTTTGATGATTCGGTCGGTCATGACAGGGCTCCTGTCGTGCTGCATTGAGGGATGAAGCGGGAACCGGCAAGACGGCAAGCGCGGAAATCAACTGAGCGACCGCACCACGCAAACGATGCTACGCCGTTCTCCCCCGGCTGGTCAATTACGAAATTAAGACTGTCGCCGGACGGCAACAATTATGCCGGCGGCACTTCGCGCAGAAATACCGGCAGGTCCATGGTCGGCGGCCGCGCCGGCACTTCGAAGAACATCGCACACACAAAACCTCGGTGATAGCTTGTGTGAGTGACCACGTGCTGCAAAATTTCGAAGCGCGTCATCGTTCCCGCGTTGCCGCCGATCAACGTGAAGCTCATTTTCTCGCCGAGCGACGCTTCAGTCTGGGCTTCGCCCCACGTGATGAACCACTGGTCCATTGCCTGCTGCTTTTCCCTGAGCTCCGCGAGCGGCGGATAGTCCACCGTGTTGCGCGCCGCGTAACCGTGCTCGCGGCCCTCGAGATGCGCCTGCCATATCGCATCGATCACGTAGTTGTGATTGAGCGTATGCACCATGTTCTTGAAAAGGCTTTTGCGCTCTTTGACCGCCTCGCCGGCGGGCAGCGCGGCGACGGCGTCATACATCAGGCGATTGGACCACGCGTTGTAGCGGGTCAGCATGCGGGCGTTCGCTAACATGTCGCACCTTCCCTATTGGACGGATAGAATTCTGCTATTCTTTGCAGCCGCGGCGGTGTTCATGATACCCGCTGTTCTCACCCCAAAGGAATCGCAATGCCCAAAGTCCTGATCGTGCACGGCGCCGGCATGAACATGCGCGGCAAGGCGCAGATCGACGTCTTCGGTCCGATGCTGCTGCCCGAGTACGACGAGCATATCCGCAAGTACGCGGCGGAGCTCGGCGTCGAGGTCGAGATATTTCACTCGAACATCGAGGGCGAGGTTATCAACAAATTCTACGATGCGCACGAACGTGGCTTCGACGGGGCCATCATCAATCCAGCCGGCTATACGACGGGTCATCCGGCCCTGATGGCGGCGATCGCGCAGGTGAAATTCCCGACCATCGAGCTGCACATTTCGAATCCGGCGCGGCGCGGCCGTGAATCAGAGATCGCGCGCGTGGCCCGCGCCGTGGTCACGGGCTGCGGTATATACGGCTACAGCCTCGCGATGCGCGGCATCCTCGATATCCTGGCGACCAAGGGCGCCGCCAAAAAATAAACCAGCGCGCGGGCGCGCCGCATTCAGCGGGGCAGCGGCTTCCCGCGATGTCAGAACAGGAGAGGAGAACCATGCGTCGCATCATGCTGGTTGCGGGGCTCGTGTCGGCGTTGGCTGCCGCTGGCATTGACGGCGCACTGGCGCAAACCTATCCGGCGCGCCCGGTGCGGCTGGTGGTGCCGTTCCCCGCGGGCGGCAGCAACGACATCGTCGGCCGCGTCGTCGCGCAGGGGCTCGGCGAACGGCTGGGCAAACAGGTCATCGTCGACAATCGCGTCGGCGGCAACTCGATCATCGGCACCGAAATCGTCGCCAATGCGCCGGCCGACGGCTACACGCTGCTCGTCATCTCGACGTCGTTCACCACCAACCCGATCATCCACAAGCTGCCGTTCGATCCGCTGAAGTCGTTCGCGTGGGTGGCGATGCTCGGTGTCGGCCCGAACGTGCTCGTGGTCAATCCGAGCCTGCCGGTGAATACGGTGCAGGAGCTGATTGCGCTCGCGAAGGCGAAGCCGGACCAGTTGAGATATGCGTCGACCGGCGTGGGCAGCAACGGACATTTCGGCATGGAGCTCTTCAAGCACATGACGGGGACCAATATCGTCCACGTGCCGTACAAAGGCGGGCCGCCGGCGCTGATCGATACGGTCGCCGGACAAACGCAGTTGACGCTGGGCTCGCTGATCCAGACGACGACCTTCATTCGCTCCGGAAAGCTGCGCGCGCTCGCGGTGAGCAGCGCGGCGCGCAGCAGCATCCTGCCGAACGTGCCGACGATCGGCGAAGCGGGCGTGCCCGGTTACCAGACGGCGAACTGGTGGGGCATGGCGGCGCCGCGCGGCACGCCGGCGGCGATCGTCAATCGCCTCAATCAGGAAATCAAGGTCGTACTGCAGTCGCCGGATACCGAGAAGCGTTTCGTCAACGAAGGCGCCGAGCCGCAGGTCAAGACGCCGGCCGAGCTTGGCAAGTATGTATCCGACGAAATGGCGAAGTGGGTAGAGCTCGCGCGCATCGCCGGCATACGCGGAGAATAAAAGGAGGGCGGCGCATGAAACACGCAGTCATCGCTTGCGTATTCGCATTCGCATCGGTCACGGCCGCGGCACAGCCCGCCAATGCGCCGGACCTGGGCTACGCGCCTGCCGCGGAATTTTTTCAGCTGCCGGCGGGAACCAATTTCGGCGCGGTGTCGGGCGTCGCGCTCAACTCGAAAGGCCATATTTTCGTATTGAACCGCGGTCCGCAGCCGCTGATGGAATTCGACGCGGGCGGCAAATTCGTGCGCGCGCTCGGCGGCGGGCTGCTCGAGCGTCCGCATGGCCTGCGCATCGACGCCGAAGACAATATATGGATCGCCGACGGCGGCGCGCACATCGTGCTGAAGCTGAATCCGCAGGGCCGCATCGTCATGGTGCTCGGCGGTAAAGGCTCGCCCGGCGAGTGGCACGAAGCCGGATTTCTGCGCCACTTCACCGAACCGAACGACGTGGCGATCGGCGCGGGCGGGGAAATTTATGTGACGCAGGGCCACGGCAAGGGCGACTCGCGCGTGCTGAAATTCGACCGCGACGGCAAGTTCATCAAGACCTGGGGCGGCAGAGGCACGGCCGCCGGCCAATTCAACGTACCGCATTCCATCGTCATCGACGCGCGCGGGCAAGTTTACGTTGCCGACCGTGGCAACAAGCGCATCCAAGTGTTCGATGCCGACGGCGCATTTCTAAAAGAATGGATTTATTTCGGCACGCCCGCGGGGCTCTTCCTCGGCGCCGAGCCGTTCATCTATCTTGCCAACGGGCACCACGGCCAGATCATCAAGCTCGACATGAATGGCAACATCGTCGGCATGACCGGCAAAGTGGGCAAGGCCGCCGGCGAATTCGGCGAAGCGCACTACCTCGCGGTCACCGCGCAGGGCGATATCTACGTCGCCGACACGCTCAACTGGCGCGTGCAGAAATACGTGAAGAAGTAAGTCGTCGCCGCCGGCGCGGCCGCGGCTAGGCGACTCCGTTGTCCGGCCGCATGTTTTTCGGTGAGCCCTTCCGCCCAATCGACCGCGAATGCCACGCCATAGGCGATCAGCACGGCCGCGCAAAAGGTCAGCAGGCTGCGCGTAAATCCAGGCGGGGCCTGCATTTCGTCGAGATACCGCTTGATGTAGTGGCTCGCGATGAAAAAAGCGGCCGTTGAGACGATTAAGCTCAGCACTTTAGAGCAGTTCCTTTGCGCTTTGCCGGCGCCGGCAGCCGCGGACGGCATTTTCTGCGGCCGCGCAGATTGACCGCGTGCCCCGCACGGACAGGAGTAGACTGTGCCCCTGCCAGGCTGAATCTGCATAACGCCCAGACTGGCATTTAACTACACTAGGAGAAGTCTGTGGCTACAGGAACAGTGAAATGGTTTAACGCAACAAAGGGATTCGGATTCATCGAGGCCGATGACGGCTCAAAAGACGTGTTCGTGCATATTTCGGCCGTCGAAAAAGCCGGTATGAGCACGTTGAAAGACGGCCAGAAGGTCGAATACGAGCTCGCCAAGGGCAACGACGGCAAATCGTCGGCATCCAACCTCAAAGCGCTGTAAGCCGGGTTGTCGCCAGCCCCCCGCAACTGACGACTCTTTCGACCGACGCCTGGCGCGCTGCGCGCGCCACGCTCTCCCTGCAGTTGTTTTTTCCCCGCACGGCTTCTCATCCGTCAACGCCGGTCCCATGCCACCCGTTATAGGCTCATGCCCGTCACCGGGCCGTCGATGTTCAATTACCAAGGAGTAGCCATGAATAAATTACTTGCAGCGATCGTTGCTTCAACCTTTGCGTTCGGGACCGTGTCCGCCTTTGCCGCGGAGCGCGCGAAACCGGAGGAATTGACCCAGGAACAAAGGGCCGACATGCGCACCCGCGCCGACCAGTTGACCCGCGCGCGCGCGACCGGCACCGAGCAGGCGCAGCCCAAAGCGCAGACGACTGCGAAAAAAACCAAGTCCGTGAAGAAAACCAGCAAAACCACGGTGAAGAAAGTCCAGCCGAAATCGTAATCGCGGGCGGACACGCAAAAAAAGGGCGGGGAAAATTCCCCGCCCTTTTTCTTTGCTGGTTACGTCAATTCCGGATCGCGGTGGTGCGCGTGACGCCACGGTTCTTCAGGAACGCGACCGCCTGTGACAGCTCGTAATCGCTCTTGGCGATGACGGCGCCCGGCTCAGGACGCAGATCTTTTTCATCGACGTTCTGCGGGCGTGCTGCCGGCTTGAAGTTGAACGCGTTGCCCGCCGGCGCGCCGACTGCCGCCACGTTTTCCAGGCGGTCGTTGGCGAGGTGCTTGCTCAAATCCGATTCGCGCATCTTCAGCGCAACCATGTCCGTGCGCGCGCCGTCGTCGAGCGTGATGTCGGGCACGATGCCTTTGGCCTGGATCGAGCGGCCGTTCGGCGTGTAATAACGCGCGGTCGTCAGCTTGATCGCGGTACCGTTGCCCAGCGGCAGCACCGTTTGCACCGAAGCCTTGCCGAAAGTCTGCGTGCCCATGATCACGGCGCGTTGATGGTCCTGCAATGCGCCCGCGACGATTTCGGAGGCGGACGCGGACCCGCCGTTGACGAGCACCACCATCGGCACATCCTTGACCTCGGGCGGCAGCTTCGCCAGGTAGTCCGGCTTGCCGGTGCGCTGCAGGTAGTTCTCGGGGCTCGCCGTCAGGCGCATCTTCGCGTCTTCCGTGCGGCCGTCGGTATAGACGACGAGGTCGTTTTTCGGCAGGAACGCCGCCGATACCGCGACTGCGCCGCTCAACAACCCGCCCGGGTCATTGCGCAGATCGAGCACGATGCCTTTCATCGGCCCCTGGTTCTCCTTGAACACCGTTTGGATCGCGTTCGCGAGTGCTTCACCCGTCGGGCCCTGGAACTGGGTGACGCGGAAGTATGCGTAGCCGGGTTCGAGCAGCGTTGCCTTGACGCTCTGGATCTTGATGACCGCGCGCTTCAACGTAAACACGAGCGGCTTGGTTTCGCCCTTGCGCGCGATCGTCAGCATGATCGGCGTGTCGGGCTTGCCGCGCATTTGCTTGACCGCGTCGTTCAGGCTCATGCCTTTGACGAACTTATCGTCGAGCTTCATGATCAGGTCGCCAGATTTGATGCCGGCGCGCGAGGCAGGCGAATCGTCGATCGGCGACACGACCTTGACCAGGCCGTCTTCCATGCCGACTTCGATGCCGAGGCCGCCGAATTCGCCGCGCGTGCCGACCTGCATCTCGCGATACGCTTCCTTGTCGAGATAGCTCGAATGCGGATCGAGGCCCGCGAGCATGCCGGCAATCGCCTGGCTGATGAGCTTCTTGTCGTCGACCGGTTCGACGTAGTCGCTCTTGATGCGCCCAAACACTTCGGTGAAGGCGCGCAGCTCCGTCTTTCGCTACAAAGGTAAAGAAACAGATCTACAGACGATTGGTAAAGAACTGAATGTTCAGGCGATCTTAAACGGCAGAGTGGCACAGCGTGGCGCTCAAATAACGCTCAGTTTGGAATTAGTTGATGTCCTAAAAAACAGCGTACTTTGGACGGAGCAATACCAGCGCAACCAATCCGACCTGGTTTCGTTGCAGAGCGAAATCGCCAAGGACCTTTCCACCAAACTCAAGTCGAAGTTATCAGGTGCGGAGGAAACGAAAGTATCCAGGACTGCAACAGCGGATCCCGAAGCTTACCAAGCCTATTTGAAGGGCCGTTATTACTGGAACAGACGCACCGCAGAAAATCTTAAGAAAGCGATCGAACAATTCAGGTCGGCCACGGACCGATTGTGTCCGTGCCCAGCGGCAACTTCGGCAATCTCACCGCCGGCCTGATCGCCAAGCGTCTTGGCCTGCCGGTCAGGAGGTTCGTGGCGGCCACAAACGTCAACGACACGGTGCCGCACTACCTTCGCACTGGTGAGTACCATCCGAAGCCGTCGGTGAGGACGGTTGCCAACGCCATGGATGTCGGTGCGCCCAGCAACTTCGAACGGATTCAGTGGCTGTACGACCATTCGCTGGACCGCATCCGTCAGGACATGACCGGAGCCGTGTTCGACGACGCGGCGGTCCGGCGGGCGATCGCGGATGTCTATCGCCGGCACGATTACCTGCTCGACCCGCACGGGGCGATCGGGTGGCTTGCGCTCACTGAGGCACTGGCGACCGTGCCGGAGTTGGCGATGGTGCCGTTGGTCTGCTCGGCGTGCTCTCCGCCAAGCAGATGGGCGCCGAGCGCATCATCGCGATGAGCCGGCACGAGTAGCG
>Ga0207682_10001665_pt1 | contig 10190 bp, 10 predicted proteins | sample KBSM63metaG_FD_184332 | JGI IMG/M metagenome (GOLD analysis project Ga0207682, IMG submission 184332) | Miscanthus rhizosphere microbial communities from Kellogg Biological Station, Michigan, USA - KBS M6-3 metaG (SPAdes) (version 2) | ecosystem: Host-associated > Plants > Roots > Rhizosphere >...
AGCGGATTGCTCCTTTCGACCAAGGCCCGCAAGCCTACTCCTCAGACCGGCCCGTCCCTTCACGATCGCGCTCGTAATGCGCCCTGAGTGGGAAGGGCGGCAGCCAGGACTCGCGGCGGATGCTCCAGTTCTCGTAAGTGGGCACCAGCTGGTCAGGCGCATCCAGCGTGCCCAAATGCACTTCGATCTCGTCGTTGAAGCGCGCAAAGACGGACGAGCCGCAGCGGGGGCAGAAGTGCCGCCCCCGATACTCCCCAGTATCCCCTTCGACGGTCACCGCCTCTTGCGGGAAGATCGCGGCGGCGAAGAAAAGCGCCCCGTGATGCTTGCGGCAGTCCAGGCAGTGGCAAAGACCGACGCGATACGGTCGCCCCGCCGTCTCGATGCGGACATTGCCGCACAGGCACCCCCCGGTGAAACGCTCAGCCGTCTCGTCGCTCATTCCTGCCTCTCTCGTGGCGCAACAGGATGCTCCACCGCGCCTTAGCTCGCATTGGCGGAATTGCCTGCCTATATCTGAACGGACGATGGCGACCGACGGCGTGGCATTGAAGCAGCAGGGTGGAATGCTGGACGGGGGCTCCGCGCGCGCGGAGCTCTCGGTCGAGACCTTCCCGGCGCAGCCGATCATGGCCGGCGTCGGACTCGACCAGCCCTTCTTCGAGGACAAGAACCGCGCCTTCTGGATACTGCAGACCGCGGGCTGGACGGGCTATTTCATCCTCCGCTCACTGTCCGGCTTCGCCAACAGCATGGGCGCGATCTTCATTATCCACACGGCGCTGCTGACCGCGACGGGCTATTCGCTGACCTTGCTGATGGGCTCGCTGTTCAAGCGGCTGATCGCGATGAAGCCGATCTGGACCCTGGTGCTGTCGCTCGCGGTGGTCGTGCTCGCCTCGGCGATCTTCTCGATCATCGAGACTTGGAGCGTTTCCACCTTCCTCAAGCCGGACCTGAGGCCGGTCGGCGTCGCTTATTTCGGCGCGATCATCTTCACCTTCGCGCTGCTCGCCGCCTGGGCCGCGCTTTACTACGGAATCAACTACTTCCTGCTGCTCGAGCACGAGATCCGGATGCGCGAGCGGCTGGAGAGCCAGGCTTCGACCGCTCAGCTCGCGATGCTGCGCTACCAGCTCAACCCGCACTTCCTGTTCAATACGCTGAATTCGATCTCGACCCTGGTGCTGCTGAAGCAGACGGAGCGGGCGAACGCGATGCTCGCGCGTCTGTCGTCGTTCCTGCGCTACACGCTTGCGAACGAGCCCACGGCGAACGTCACGCTCGCGCAGGAGGTAGAGACGCTGAAGCTTTATCTCGAGATCGAGAAGATGCGCTTCGAAGACCGGCTCCGCCCGCATTTCCGCATCGACGCCGAGACGATCGGCGCACGGCTGCCGTCGCTGCTGCTTCAGCCGCTGATAGAGAATGCGATCAAATATGCGGTGACCCCGAGCGAGGATGGCGCCGATATCTGGATCACAGCGAGCCGCCAGGGACAGGGCGTCCGCATCGAGGTCGCCGACAACGGAAGCAGCAAGGGGACTGAAATCTCGGCCAGTCCCTCGACCGGAGTCGGACTGGCGAACATTCGGGACCGTTTGACGCAGGCTTACGGCCCGGCCCATGGCTTTACGACGCGAGAGAACGACAAGGGGGGGTTCAGCGTTATTGTAGAAATTCCCTACGAAACCGGAGACAGAGACTCATGACCATCCGCACCGTGCTCGTCGACGACGAGCCGCTTGCGACGCAGGGCCTGCAGCTGCGGCTCGAGGCCCACGACGATGTCGAGGTCATCGCGACCGCGGCCAACGGGCGCGAAGCGATCCGGGCAATCAAGACCCACAAGCCGGATCTCGTCTTCCTCGACATCCAGATGCCCGGTTTCGACGGCTTTTCCGTCATTCAGGGGCTGATGGACATCGAGCCGCCCCTGTTCGTGTTCGTTACTGCCTACGGCGACCATGCGCTTCGTGCTTTCGAGGCGCAGGCGGTCGACTATCTGATGAAGCCCGTTGAGGAAGATCGTCTGGCGGCGACGCTCGACCGAGTTCGACAGCGTCTGTCGGAAAAGCGCAGCGCCGGGGAGGCGGAACGGCTGAAGGAGGCTCTCGCCGAACACGCCCCCGAAGCGGCCGAGGAGCTGGCCGACGCTTCGCCGGAGGGCCACGCCCCCGACCGCTATGAGAAGATGATCAACATCAAGGACCAGGGGCAGATCTTCCGAGTCGACGTGGACACGATCGAGCGGATCGACGCCGCCGGCGATTACATGTGCATCCAGACCGGCGACAACACGCTCATCCTGCGTGAGACGATGAAGGACCTGGAAAAGAGGCTCGATCCGCGGCGCTTCCAGCGCGTCCACCGCTCGACCATCGTCAACCTCGACCTCGTCCGCCAGGTGAAGCCGCACACCAACGGCGAATGCTTCCTGGTGCTCGACTCAGGCGCGCAGGTGAAGGTGTCGCGCAGCTACCGCGACGTCGTGGCGAGGTTCGTTCACTAGGGGACGACGGATAGGCCGAAGAGACCGAAAGGGCGGCTCGGGACGTTTGGGGCCGGCCCGAGCCGCAGACTTGCACAAGGGATGCACGCTGTGGGCCAAGCATCCGCGGGTCGTGTAGCGGCGGGCTGAAGGCCCGTAACCTTATCCAAGGTTAGAGGTGATCGCCGATCCAACGAAGAAGGCGGCCCGTCCGTCACGAGCCGCCTTCAACGACCCACCGCTTGAAGAGCCTTGCCGAGCGCTAGGAACAGCGAGTCTGAAATCAGAAATACGCCTGAACGAGGGACCGGGACACCTAACCAAGGATAGGATGCAGGGCGCCTCGAGCGGGATTATGTCCTATTTTGGGACTCGCCCTTGTAGTCCGACACCTCCAAGCTGCGGGTCCCACCCTTCATCCGCACCACGCGCAAAAAAAGGGGCGCCCCGGGAAGGGCGCCCCTTTCAAACCGCCTGCGTGCGAGCGGCTTGAACGAACTTAGTTCGCGCTGTTGCCGTCTGCGTCCGCGCCGGAACGCACCGAGTCAGCCGCAGCTTCGCCGTTCGCCTCAACCGCGTCGGCAGCATTCTCGAGGTTGTCCTCGGCTGCTTCGGTCGTGGCATTGTCAGCCGCTTCCTCGAGGTTGTCGGCAACGATCTCGGCATTTGCCTCGATGTTGTCGGCAGCCTGCTCTTGCGGGCTCTGGTTGCAAGCTGCGAGTGCAGCAGCACCGAGAGCAACTGCGAAAGCGGTCGAAATCTTCTTCATCGGCCTATTCCCTGTTGTGACTGAGACCGTTGGGTTAGCGCCAACATCTCGGAATGAGCAATACGCTTTGCGCTGCTTTTCTGTTCCGTGCCCGGAATATCCGCCGGCCGCGACACGGCGCGACGCGCGAGAATGGCGGATTTCCCTAATTTCCGGTCGGGGGCGGTGTGGTGATCTGATCGCCGCCGCCTACATTCCCGCCTGCGGAAATTTGCTGTTGAACGACCTGAGCAAGCTCTGGACTGGTTGTTTTTGCCGTACAGCTAGCCTGTCCACCGGTCGAAACCGACAGGACGTTGACCGAAACGCCACAGACATTCGCCGCGACGCTGATGGGCACCTGAGCGTTCACCGGGATGTTCGCCTGCTCGACGTTGAGCGCGACAGAAAGGTTGTTCAGCACGTTCTGAAGATTGACGTTGACCAGTGCGGGAATACCCGTTCCGGTGCCGCTTCCGCTCGTGCCGCCGGCGGTCCCGCCGGTCGCTGAGCCGTCGGCCGCTCCGCCGGAGCCCGCGCCCGTCGCCGTTCCAGCATCCGTGGAGCCGCTGGAGTTCGCGGTTCCAGTGTCATCGCCGGTCGTCTGACAGGCGGCCAGCAAGATCGCCGACGCGGCAAGCGCGCCGAACTTCCACGATTTCATCATCCTACTCCTCCAATTGAATTATTGCGGCGTGGTCGGCGTGGTCGGCGTGGTCGACGTGGTCGACGTGGGCTGTTGAGGCTGGCCAGCCGGCGACGTTGTTGTGCCCGTCGTCGTGCCACCGGTGGTCTGGCCGCCGCCGCCGACCGATCCGCCGGCGGCGATCTGCTGCTGGACCACCTGCGCAAGCTCGGGCGAGGTCGTCGTCGCGGTGCAGCCGCCGCTGCTTCCGCCGGTGGAGACCGACAATATGTTGATCGACACGCCGCAGATGTTCGCCGCGATGGTGATCGGAATCTGCGCGTTTACCGGGATGTTCGCCTTGTCGATCTTGAGATCGAGCGCGAGGTCGTTGAGCACGTTGCTGAGGTTTACGTTGACCAGCGACGTGCCGGCGCCGACCACGCTCTTCGCGCCGTCGGCCACTGCGCTTCCGGCGCTCTGGACGCCTTCGCTGACATTGTTGGTCTTGCAGCCGGCGAGAAGCGCCGCAGCCGCCATTGAAAACGCTATACTTTTACGCATTACATAGTCCCCTGTGAGGCCGCCAACGCTTCGACATCCGCATTGGTTTCTACAGAAAGATAACGGGACAGTTCGTCCGCTCGCCGAGCGCCGTTTGCCCGTCGCTCTCGACCGCTGCTAAGCGGCCGGCATGAAAAAACGCAGCTTCCTCGCCGCCACGGCGACCGCCCTGATCCTCGGCCTTGCAGCATGCGATGCCGGCGTCGATTCAAACCAGACCGGAAGTGCGGCCGCCTCCGAGGCTGCGGCATCCGACGGGCTGGGGAAACTCGGTGTGATCAAGATGGACGTCGACACGTCCTATCTGAGCGCTGACGAGCGCGAGGTCGTGGGCCTGCTTATCCAGGCAGCCAACCTGATGAGCGAGATCTACAAGCGCCAGAACACGCCCGATTACGACAAGGTTCGCGCGGAGGTCGCGGCGAAGAACGATCCCAAGTTGCTGGAAAGGTTCGACGCCTTCTTTGGGCCGTGGGATCCGATCGAAGAAGGAAAGCCCTTCTTCGGCGATAAGGCCAAGCCGGCCGGCGCGGGCTTCTATCCCGCGGACCTGACCAAGGAAGCGTTCGACAAATATCTTGCCGAGCATCCCGACCAGAAGGAGGCGCTGACCAGTCCCTATACGGTCGTGAAGCGCGACGGGGACCGGCTGATCGCCGTGCCCTACAGCCAGGAATACAAGAATTGGCTGGAACCCGCGGCGAAGCTGCTCGAACAAGCGGCGGCCAAGACGAGCAATACCAGCCTGAAGAAGTTCCTTTCGCTTCGGGCGAAGGCATTCCGGACCGACGATTATTTCGAGTCGGAGCTCGCCTGGATGGACCTGAAGGATACGCCGATCGAAGTCGCGATCGGCCCCTATGAGGTCTACACGGACGAGCTGTACGGCCGGAAGACGGCGTTCGAGGCGTTCGTCACGCTGAAGGACCCGAAGGAGAGCCAGGCGCTCGACGTCTACAAGGACCATCTGCGCGACATGGAAGCGAACCTTCCGGTCGAGGAGCGCTTCAAGAACTTCCAGCGCGGTTTCGAGTCGCCGATTTCGGTCGCGGACCAGGTCCATGGCGGAGGCGACAATGTGCCGGGCGTCCAGACGGTCGCCTTCAACCTTCCGAACGACGAACGCGTGCGTGAGGCCAAGGGTGCGAAGAAGGTCATCCTGCGCAACGTGCTCGGCGCGAAGTACGAGCGGATCCTGAAGCCCATGGCCAGCCTCGTGCTGGTGGAAGGCCAGGCCGGCAATGTGACCCAGAAGCACATGGTCCTGGAGACCCTGTTCCACGAGCTGTCTCACAGCCTCGGGCCGGGATCGATCACGGTCGGCGGGCGCAAGACGACAGTGGACCAGGAGCTGAAGGAGATCGCCGGCGGCTTCGAGGAAGCGAAGGCGGACGTGATGGGCGCCTACAACGTTTTCCACATGATGGACGAGGGCGTGATCCCGAATAGCGAGCGCTCGCAGATGCGTGCGACCTATGTCGCCGGCCTGTTCCGGGCGATGCGCTTCGGTGTCCAGGAAGCGCACGGCAAGGGAGCGGCGATGCAGTACCGCTATCTGCGGGACAAAGGCGCGATCGTCTGGGACGCGAATGCGAAGCGCTTCCGCGTCGACGAGACGAAGATCGACGGCGCGATCCGCTCCCTCGTCGGCGACATCGTGCGGCTGCAGGGAAGCGGCGACTATGCCGGGACCAAGGCGTTCCTCGACAAATGGGGCGTGTCCGACCCCGAGGCAGACCAGGTCATCGCGTCCATGACGCACATCCCGGTCGACATCCGTCCCATCTATCCGGAGAAATTGTGATGACGAGCAAGTTCGAGCGCTTCGCGGCCCTTCACGTGCCGGGCGACCCGGTTGTCCTCTACAATATCTGGGACGTCGGCAGCGCACTGGCGGTCGAGAAGGCGGGAGCGGAGGCGCTGGCCACGGGCAGCCACCCGGTCGCCGACGCGCAGGGCTGGCCGGACGGGCAGCAGGTGCCGCTCGACTATGCGCTGGCGAATGCGAAGCGGATCGTCGATGCGACCGAGCTCCCGCTGACCGTCGATTTCGAGGGCGCCTACTCGGACGATCCCCCGCAGGGCGCGGCCAACGTCGTGCGCCTGGCGGCGACGGGCGCGGTGGGCTGCAATTTTGAGGATCAGGTGATCGGCGGTGAGGGGGTTCACCCGCTGGAACGGCAGGCCGAGCGCATTGCAGCGATCCGATCGGCGGTCGGCGACGCTTTCTTCATCAACGCCCGGACCGATCTCTTCCTCAAGACGCAGACCTATGACGACGCGCTGGTCGATCAGGTGATCGAGCGCGGGAAGGCGTTCGCGGACGCCGGAGCGAGCGGCTTCTTCGTCCCCCGCCTGTCCGATTCCAGCCAGATCGAGCGGGTCGTCCGGGAGGTTCCTCTGCCGCTCAACGTCATCGCCTTCCCCGGCGCTCCGCCCAAGGCGGACTGGGCGTCGGCCGGCGTGGCGCGGATCAGCCACGGGCCGTTCCCGCACCGCGCATTGATGGCGAAGCTGGAGGAAATGGCCCGCGACGCCATAAGCTGAGCTAGCTGCGGGCACGTTCCGCCGGAACGGGATTTCGATGGAGGCCGCCACGCTGGCGGAGCTCGCCTAAGCCTTGGCGGTTTTCCGCTGCCTCCGCCGCACGGGCCCTGACTTAAGCACGCTCTTGCGGAAGATGTTCGAAGCGATGCGCAGGAACAGCGCTACCCACAGCAGCTGCCACAACAGGGCCAGGAGATGCGGCATCACTCCGGGCACTTCGGCCGCGCGGGCGATCATCACGTAGGGCGACGACAGCGGGAAGACGGCGGCGGCGATTGTGCGATTTGCATCAGGGGCGCCGACCGCGATCGACGCCAGGGCGAAGATGACGACCTGCGCCATCGTTACGGGCATGGACAAGGTCTGCACTTCCCGAGCGCTGGTTGCATGGGCGCCGATGCCGAGAAATATGGCGCCGAGCAGCAGATAGCTCATCGCGAAATAGAGGACGCCGAGAAGGATGAAGGCGGGCCAGCCGACCGCCGGCGGCGGCATCGTCTCAAGCCCGGCGGGCGCAAAGGCGGCCATCGCGCCGACGCCGACGGACGACCAGACCGCGATGCCCGCGAGCGAGGCCGCGAGCATGGCGAGCAGTTTGCCGAGGAAGATGGCGTCGACCGGGACCGCGGCCGCCAGGACCTCGATCACCTTGTTCGATTTCTCCTCGATCAGCTGGGACAGAAGCATGCCCGCGAGCAGCAGGGTCAGGAGGAACAATAAGGACTGTCCTGCGCGTGACGTGATCGCCCGGGCGCCGACGTTCTGCGCCGGGATCGCAGTGCTGGTCTGCATGACCGGCATGTGTACCGCTTCACGCTCATCGTTGCCGGCGCTGCGCCTGGCCTCGGCGATGAACAGCCGGAGCTGCTTGGCGGTGCCGCTCTGGGTGCGGATGGTGCCCAGGACGTGCGGCTTTCCGAGCCCGCCCTCGAGGACGGCCACTACGCCGGGCTTGCCCGACAGCAGGTAGCGCGCTCCCTGCTGAGGTTGGCCGGTGGGCGCGACATGTTCGAGATTGACCATCGTGAGCGCGCCGAACGTGTCCTGCAGCCGGTCCCGGGCCTGACTGAGCTCGCTGAACTCTTCCGGGGTCGAGATCACGGCGACAGTCGGCTGCTCCGATACGCTCATCGGCGCCGTCGCGGCCCCGAAGATGACCACGATCAGGAGCGGAAAGAAGGGGCCGAGGAGGAACAGCAGGAAGGTGCGCGAAAGCACCGTGGCCGTGAAATCGCGGCGGGCGATGACGAAGGCGGAGCGGACCAATTCCCTCACTCGACAGGCTCCTCTTCCATCGCTCGGGCGGCCGCGTCGCCTGCGATCGCGACGAATGCCTCGTGGAGGCCGGGACGTTCGATCGCCAGCGTTTCGATGCCCGCGCCGCCGTCGATCAGCGCCTTGAGCAAGGGTTCGGGCCCCGTTGCGGGAAGCTCGAAGATCCACTCGCCGGCTTCGTTTCGCGCGGTGCTTGGAAGAGCCGAGCGCCAGGCTCCGTCCGATTCACGCGTTCGCAGGCGGACGATCGGGCGAAGCCGCTCGCGCGCCTCGTCGACGCGGCCCTTGAATGCGACCCTGCCCTCGGCGATAATCGCAATGCTCTCGCAGAGGCGCTCTGCGTGGGCGATCACATGGGTTGAGAAAATGATGGTGACCCCGTCCTCCGCGCGGCTGCGGATGAGGCGCTCCAGCTTCCCCTGATTGATCGGATCGAGCCCAGAAAAGGGTTCGTCGAGAACGATCAGTCTTGGCTCGTGAACCAAGGTCCCGAGAAGCTGAACGGTCTGGGCCATGCCCTTAGACAAGGTGCGGATGGGCTTCTTCGCCCAGTCGCTGAGGCCATTCTCCTCGAGCAGCCGGTCGGCGCGGCGACGAGCTTCCTTCAGCTTCAAACCGCGAAGGGCGCCCATGAAGGCGATTCCCTCGCGCGCGTTCATCGATGGATAGAGGCCGCGCTCCTCGGGCAGGTAGCCGATTCGATGCGCCGCCTCGATCGGACGCGTGTGACCGAGCACGCGTCGCTCGCCCGACGAGGGCTCGATGATGCCGAGTAGCATGCGGAGTGTCGTCGTCTTGCCCGCGCCGTTGGGCCCGAGAAGCCCGAAGATGGAGCCTGCGGGAACGGCCAGGCTGACGCCGTCCACGGCGCGCTTTTCGCTGAAATCCTTGACCAGATCGACGGCTTCGACCGCGTACTCTCCGGTCCAGCTATGCGGCGATGCCTGTCGAAGCACTGGAATTCCTTACAGAAAGCCGCATTTGGCGCGTATGGCGCCGCCCGTGGATAAGAGCCTAACCCTTAAGGAGGCAATACGCGCCGAAGCAGGGCGGCTCGGCTTCGCCGCGTGCGGCTTCGCGCGCGCCGATGCAGCGGATGCTGCGGGGCTCGATCTTCGGTCGTGGCTCGAGGCGGGCAACCAGGGGACGATGGGCTGGATGGAGGCGCGCGCCGACCAGCGCGTATCGCCGAGCGCCCTGTGGCCGGGGGCGAGGTCGGCGATTGCTCTTGGCATGAGCTATGCGCCGGCGACCGACCCGATGGCGCTCGCTGCGGAGACGGAGCGCGGGCGCATCTCGGTCTATGCGCAGGGCGGCGACTATCACAAGACGGTGAAGAAGGCGCTGAAGGCTCTCGCGCGGTTCATCGTCGACCGGTCCCCGAGCGAGCTGAAGGTGTTCGTGGACACGGCGCCGGTGATGGAGAAGCCGCTGGCTGCTGCCGCCGGGATCGGGTGGCAGGGCAAGCACACCAATCTCGTCTCCCGCGAGCATGGCAGCTGGCTGTTCCTCGGTGTGATCCTCACGGAGCTGGTGCTGGAGCCGGATGCGCCGGCCGAATCGGGGGTGCATTGCGGAAGCTGCACGCGCTGCCTCGAGGCGTGCCCGACGCAGGCAATTGGGCCGTCCCACCGGATCGATGCGCGCAAGTGCATCTCGTACCTGACCATCGAACATGACGGGCCGATTCCGGTCGAATTTCGAGAAGCCTTGGGCAACCGCATCTACGGCTGTGACGACTGCCTTGCCGTTTGCCCGTGGAACCGCTTCGCCCAATCCGCCGCCGCAAACCGCGCTTTCCTGCCTCGGGCGGAGCTCGCCGCGCCGAAGCTCGCCGACTTGCTGAAGCTCGACGATGCCGCGTTTCGGGAGATGTTCGCCGGATCGCCCATCAAGCGGATCGGGCGCAATCGGATGATCCGCAATTGCCTGATCTCGGC
>Ga0207682_10001669_pt1 | contig 10179 bp, 7 predicted proteins | sample KBSM63metaG_FD_184332 | JGI IMG/M metagenome (GOLD analysis project Ga0207682, IMG submission 184332) | Miscanthus rhizosphere microbial communities from Kellogg Biological Station, Michigan, USA - KBS M6-3 metaG (SPAdes) (version 2) | ecosystem: Host-associated > Plants > Roots > Rhizosphere >...
CGCGCGTTCGTTCTCGGCGCATGGCGGCACCGTGCGCATCACGGCGAAGCGGCTGCGCCACGCGGTCGAGATCACGGTCGACGATGACGGGCCGGGCATCCAGCCGGAAGCGATCGAGCGCATCTTCGAGCGCTTCTACACCGACCGGCCGCATCAGGGCTTCGGCCAGAACTCCGGCCTCGGCCTCTCGATCTCGCGCCAGATCGTCGAAGCGCATGGCGGCCGCATTCGCGCGGAGAACCGCATGGGCGCCGCCGCGGGCCCCGAGGGTCCGCAGGTGCTCGGCGCGCGTTTCGTGGTGCGCCTGCCGGCGATGTGATGTCATCCAAGCATGAACCGCACGCGCGGTGCGTTCCCTCCCCCGCCTGCGAGGGAGGATCAGGGAGGGGACATTCGTGCACGCCTTCGCCGATGCCTTCCCCCTCCGCACCCCTCCCCGGTAAACGGGGCAGGGAGCAGACCGAGCATGACGGTCGTGCTGCCGTCACCAACGTGTCTGTGTCGTGACTCTTCCTCCCACCATCCACGCCACCGCGGTTCTGGTCGGCGCACGCGCCGTGCTGATCCGGGGGCCGGCGGGGTCGGGCAAATCCAGCCTCGCGTTCGCGCTGATCCGCGCCGGCGAAAGCGGCGCCCTTCCCTTCGCACGGCTCATCGGCGATGACCGCGTTCACGTCGAGGCGGCGCACGGACGGCTGCTGGTACGGCCGGCGCCGACCATCGCGGGCCTGATCGAGATCCGCGGGCTCGGGATCCGCCGCCTGCCGCATGAGCCGGTCGGGGCGGTCGGCCTCGTGGTGGACCTCGCGGCCGCCGACGCGGAGCGCCTTCCGGCGCGTGAATCCGCCCTGACGGAGATCGCCGGGATCGCTCTCCCGCGACTTGCGGTCGCTCCCCCCGACGACCCCTTCCCGATCATCATTGCTGCGCTGCGCACCGAAGATTCCGGCCACTAGCACCGCTTTCCGTTACGGCCTACTGCGCTGCAAAATAGTCTTTTGGACGCGCGTCACCCCCTTGCGCTTGCCCCGCACATGGTCATGATGACGCCCTTTCGCGCGGTGCCGAGAGGGAGACAAGGCGCCGGCCGGAGTTCCGACTTCAACATGATTGGCTTGGTACTCGTTACCCACGGGCGGCTTGCCGTCGAATTCCGCGCGGCCCTGGAACACGTCGTGGGGGAGCAAAAGCAGATCGAGACCGTCATGATCGGTCCCGACGACGACGTTGAGCAACGCCGCCGCGACATTATCGAGGCGGTCACGCGCGCCGACGGCGGCGACGGCGTGGTGATCCTGACCGACATGTTCGGCGGCACCCCTTCCAACCTCTCGATCTCGGTGATGAACCGGCCTAATGTCGAGGTGCTCGCCGGGATCAACCTGCCGATGCTGGTGAAACTCGCCAAGGTCCGCGCCGATTGTCCGCTCGAGAAGTCGGTCGCCGCCGCGCAGGAGGCGGGCAAGAAATACATCACGGTCGCGAGCCGCGTGCTTGCCGGGAAATGATGAGCGCAGGCGAGCCTGATCCGAACGCCGCGGGCGCCGACGCGCCCGGCACGATCACCCGCATCGTCAAAATCGTGAACAGCAAGGGACTGCACGCGCGTCCGTCGGCCAAATTCGTGCAACTGGTCGAGAAGTACGACGCGCGCCTCACGGTCAGCTACAACGGCGAGACCGTGAACGGCGACTCGCTGATGGGGCTGGTGACTTTCGCGGCCGGAACCGGATCGCAACTCACGCTGAAGGCCAGCGGCCCCCAGGCGAAGGACGTGCTCGACGCGATCGCGGCCTTCGTCGCGAGCAAGTTCGGGGAAGAGGATTAGCTTTCTCCCTCGCCCCGCGACCCGCCTACGCACGAGGCTTCGGCGGGTAGGCTCCTCGGTCCGCCGAAGCTTTAGCGAAGGCGGAAGCGGGGAGAGGGCGGCGAGCGAAAGCGAGCCGGGTGAGGGGCTTTCGCAAACTGGCAGTGGCCCCTCACCCGACACGTCCTCGCTGAGCGCTCGGACGCGTCGACCTCTCCCCGCAAGTGCGGGGAGAGGTGAAAAAAAGGGGGCGACTATTGCCCCACGCTCACCGGCGAGAAATCCTGAAACCAGTTCTGTGCCTGCACGAAGCCCTTCACCTTCGGGCTCATCGCGCGCGGGTTGACGTCGTGCGTCACCATCAGGAACAGCGCCTCGTCGACGTATTTCTCGTGCACCTTCTGCAGAACCTTGGTCTGCTCGGCCGGATCGAATGTGGTGCGCACCTGCTCGAACAGCCTGTCCATCTCGGGGTCGCAGTAGAAGCCCCAGTTGGTGCCGCCGGGAGGCGCGAGATTGCACTGCAGATGGCGGATGAAGCCGGTGAACGGATCCTGGATGAAATAGGTGTAGTTCATGGCCGTCCCGCCGCGCGCGCTTTCGTGCTTCGCGCCCGCGCGCCAGATGTTGATCAGCGTGTTCCACTCGACCACCTCGAATTCGACCTGGATGCCGACCTCGGCCAGACTTTGCTGCACGAACTCGTTCATCGGCAGCGGCTGCATCTGGCCGGACCCTGAGGCGGAGATCAGGATCTTGGTCTTCAGCGGCTTGTTCGGGCCGTAGCCGGCCTCGGCCATCAGTTTCTTCGCCGCCACGACGTCATGCTTGAGCTTGAACGTCGGATTGCCGAACCATTGATGTCCGGGCGGGAAGAAGCCCTGCGCCGGGATCATCAGGCCGGACAGCAATTCTTTCATGCCGTCGCGATCGACCGCGAGGTTCGCGGCCTTGCGCACGCGGATGTCGTTCCATGGCGAGCCGTCGGCGCGCGACAGATGCCAGGTCCAGTTATGCGGATACGCATTGGTGACGATCTGGAAGCCCGCCGACTTGAGCGAGGGAATCGCGTCCGGCGGCGGCGCCTCGACCCAATCGACCTGGCCGGAGCGGAGCGCGGCGACGCGCGCATTCGCCTCCGGCAGCGGCAGCAGCACCAGCCGGTCGAGCTTTGGCACGCGCGGCTTGTCCCAGTAATCCTTGTTCGGCACTATCTCCGCGCGCTCGCGCGGCACGAACTTGTCGAGCTTCCATGGGCCGGTGCCGGAGGGCGTGCGCGCGAAGGCGTCCCAGCTCTTGTTGAGCTTCTCCCACTGCGCCGGCGACGACATCATGATCCAGGCGATCTGGTAGGGCAGCGTTGCGTCCGACACCTTGGTGGAAATCTCGACCGTGTACTTGTCGATCGCCCGATAGCCGGCGACCGCCGGGATGCGGGTCAGTCCCTGCCCGGACTGGCGTGCATCGAACTGCGGCGAATCCTTCTTGATGATCTTGTCCAGGTTCCACACCACCGAGTCGGCGGTGAAGTCCGCGCCGTCGTGGAATTTCACGCCCTCGCGCAGCTTGAAGATCCATTTGGTCTTCGACGCATCGCCCTCGTCGACTCCCCACGTGGTCGCGAGACCCGGCACCAGTCCTGACGGCTTGGTAGCGCTGGAGAGGTCCCAATTGATCAGCGCGTCGTAGAGCGTGTAGCCCATGAAGCGCATGCCTTCGCCGCCCTGATCGGTCTGTCCGGTGGTGAGGGGGATGTCGGACGCCGTCATCGCGATGCGCAGCGTGCCTTGCGCGCGGGCATGCGGTGCGGCGCCGACGATCAAAACTGCGGCGGCGATGGCCGAAATTGCGCGTTTCATGGTCAGAACTCCGGGGTGTTTGCGGTCCGAAGCCTGAACATCGCAAAGCCCGTGCCAGTGCTTGCCCTCCCGGCTCCGCCTCCTTAAAGGGCGCGCATGGCCCCGCCGCTGCTCACGCTGCAAGACATCCGTCTCACCTTCGGCGGCACGCCGCTGCTCGAAGGCGCGGAGCTCGCGATCGGCGAGCGCGAACGCGTGTGCCTCGTCGGGCGCAACGGCTCGGGCAAATCGACGCTGCTGAAGATCGCCGCCGGCACGGTGGAGGCCGACCGCGGCACGCGCTTTGCGCAGCCCGGCGCCACGATCCGCTATCTGGCGCAGGAGCCGGACCTGGCCGGCTTCGCCACGGCGCTCGGCTATGTCGAGGCGGGACTTGCGCCGGGCGACGACCCGCATCGTGCGCGCTACCTGCTGGAGCAGCTTGGCCTGACCGGCGAGGAAGAGCCCGCGCGGCTTTCCGGCGGCGAAGCGCGGCGTGCCGCGCTGGCACGGGTGCTCGCGCCCGCGCCCGACATCCTGCTGCTCGACGAACCGACCAATCATCTCGACCTGCCGGCGATCGAATGGCTCGAGAACGAACTGGCGTCGTCGCGCTCCGCGCTCGTGCTGATCAGCCACGATCGGCGTTTCCTGCAAAAACTGTCGCGCGCGACAGTGTGGCTCGATCGCGGCGTGACGCGGCGCATCGAGCGCGGCTTTGCGTCGTTCGAGGAATGGCGCGACCAGGTGCTGGAGGAAGAAGAAAGCGAGCAGCACAAGCTCGGCCGCAAGATCGTCGCCGAGGAACACTGGATGCGCTACGGCGTCACGGCGCGGCGCAAGCGCAACATGCGCCGTGTCGGGCTGCTGGCGGCGATGCGCAAGGATTTCCGCGAGCACCGCGGCGCGCTGGGCAAGGTGAAGATCGCGGTGAGCGAGGCGGAGCTGTCGGGCAAGCTCGTCGCCGAGGCGGAGCGCGTCTCCAAGAGCTACGGCGACACGCCGATCGTGCGCGACTTTTCCATCCGCATCCAGCGCGGCGATCGCATCGGGCTGGTCGGGCCGAACGGCGCGGGCAAGACGACGCTGCTGAAGATGCTGACCGGTGAGCTCGCGCCGGACGAGGGCAAGATCACGCTCGGCGTGAACCTGCAGATGGCCGCGCTCGATCAGGGCCGCGAGACACTCGATCCGAATGCGTCCGTGCGCGACACGCTGACCGGCGGACGCGGCGACTCGGTGTTCGTCGGCGGGCAGACGCGCCACGTCGTCAGCTACATGAAGGATTTTCTGTTCGGCCCGGAGCAGGCCGGCACTCCGGTCGCGGCGCTGTCGGGCGGCGAGCGCGGACGGCTCACACTGGCGCGCGCGCTCGCCAAACCGTCGAACCTGCTGGTGCTCGACGAGCCGACCAACGATCTCGATCTGGAGACGCTCGATCTGCTCGAAGAGATGATCGACGACTATCCCGGGACGGTGCTGCTCGTCTCGCACGACCGCGATTTTCTCGACCGTACCGTGTCGGCCGTCGTGGTAGCGGAGGGCGACGGGCGCTGGAACGTCTATGCCGGCGGCTACACCGACATGGTGGCGCAGCGCGGCGAAGGCGTGACCGCGAAGGCGGTGAAAACGGAGCCGAAGACGGTGCGCGAGAAGGCCGAAACACCGTCCTTGCCCGCAGCCAGGCGTCGTCTCTCGTTCAACGACAAGCACTCGCTGGAAACGCTGCCCGCGCGCATCGCGGCGCTCGAAGCCGAGACCGCGAAGCTCACGAAGACGATCGCCGATCCCAACCTCTACGCCCGCGACCGCGCCGCCTTCGACAAGGCGTCCGCGGCGCTCGGCAAGGCGCAGGCCGAACTCGCCGCGGCCGAAGACGAATGGCTGCGGCTTGAGGAATTGCGGGAGCAGGTGGAGGCGCGGTGATGCGGTTGGGGCATCTTCCGGCTAAACGCACCCATCCGCGCCGCTCTCTTAACCCATTGTCGTTTCGTGGTTTCTTCCGAGCCACGGCTCGTCGGGTCGCTTCGCGCAGATCGATATAAAGAAATCTTTATATCCTTCTTGCTCCCCTTCCCGGTGCCTGCTATAGCCACGCCACCTAACGGGCCCCCGGCCCCGCCTCTCAAATTTCACATCAGGGACTGTCATGACCGCACCCGCGTCCGATTACATCGTGAAAGACATTGGCCTTGCCGAATTCGGCCGCAAGGAAATCTCGCTCGCCGAAACCGAAATGCCCGGCCTGATGGCGACGCGCGAGGAATACGGCCCGAAGCAGCCGCTCAAGGGTGCGCGCATCGCCGGCTCGCTGCACATGACGATCCAGACCGCGGTGCTGATCGAGACGCTGAAGGTGCTGGGCGCCGACGTGCGCTGGGTCTCGTGCAACATCTATTCGACGCAGGATCACGCGGCGGCCGCGATCGCGGCGGCCGGCATTCCGGTGTTCGCCGTCAAGGGCGAGAGCCTGAAGGATTACTGGGATTACACCGCCAAGCTGTTCGAATGGCACGGCGGCGGAACGCCCAACATGATCCTCGATGACGGCGGCGACGCCACCATGCTGGTGCATCACGGCCTGCGCGCCGAGAACGGCGACACCGCATTCCTCGACAAGCCGGAATCCGAGGAAGAAGAAGTCTTCTACGCGCTGATCAAGAAGCTGCTGAAGGAAAAGCCGAAGGGCTGGTTCGCCGAGATCGCCAAGAACATCAAGGGCGTTTCCGAAGAGACCACCACGGGCGTGCATCGGCTGTATCTGATGGAGAAAGCCGGCAAGCTGCTGTTCCCGGCGATCAACGTCAACGACAGCGTCACCAAGTCGAAATTCGACAATCTCTACGGCTGCCGCGAGTCGCTGGTCGACGGCATCCGCCGCGGCACCGACGTCATGATGTCGGGCAAGATCGCCATGGTCGCGGGCTTCGGCGACGTCGGCAAGGGCTCGGCGGCGTCATTGCGCCAGGCCGGCTGCCGCGTGATGGTCTCCGAAATCGATCCGATCTGCGCGCTGCAGGCCGCGATGGAAGGCTACGAGGTCGTCACGATGGAAGATGCCGCGCCGCGCGCCGACATCTTCGTGACCGCCACCGGCAACAAGGACATCATCACGATCGAGCACATGCGGGCGATGAAGGATCGCGCCATCGTGTGCAACATCGGCCACTTCGACAACGAGATCCAGATCTCGCATCTGAAGAACCTGAAGTGGGACAACATCAAGCCGCAGGTGGACGAGATCACCTTCCCGGACGGCCATCGCATCATCATGCTGTCGGAAGGCCGCCTGGTGAACCTCGGCAACGCCATGGGCCACCCCTCATTCGTGATGTCGGCCTCGTTCACCAACCAGACGCTGGCGCAGATCGAGCTGTTCGCGAACAACAAGAACGGCAAGTACGAGAAGAAGGTCTACGTGCTGCCGAAGTCGCTCGACGAAAAGGTCGCGCGGCTGCATCTCGCCAAGATCGGCGTGAGGCTGACCGAGCTGCGCCCCGACCAGGCCGACTATATCGGCGTGAAGAAGGACGGCCCGTTCAAGGCGGATCATTACCGGTATTGAGGCGCGTCGCGCGCTTTGCTGCGCTGATCGCGGGCTGGTTGCGCTACTGCTGGAGCATGATCGTTTCCGAAACCCGGTGTCCACTTTTCGGGATCATGCTCTAGTTTTCTGGCGGGATCACGGTGATCGCATAGCGCACCGGCGCATCGGCGGCGCCGAGATATTTACGCGAGAGCGTGACGGTGCTGCGTGGCGCGCTGCCCGCGCGCGCATCGAGGAAATGCATGCAGATCGGGTCCGGCTCGGCGCACACCAGCGCGATGCCGGCGCGCGCGATACTTTCGGCACCGGCCCACGGCGTGATGCGCGGATCGGCAATGTCGAGCGTCCTGGGCCGGTCGGGCAGATAAAACGAAACGCCGTTCACCAGATTGGTCGTACTGCCGAGGTAGAGCAGCGGCCTGCCGGTCGCGGAGCGCCAGGCTTTCTCGATCTCATCTGCAAGCAGGCGGTAATGCGTGGCATGGTTCGGCACGCCGTCGCGATGCAGCCAGATCGCGATCCCCGGCGCGGCGAGCGTCATCGCGACCGGAAAGGCGACCGCGAGTGCGAGCAACCGCACCGCCGCGCCGCGCGAGACGCTCAGGAGCGGCGATGAGAGCAACACCACCGGCAACAACATCATCGCGCCCATCGCCCAGAGCGATACGATCTGGACCTTGAAGACGGCGGCCGCGAGCGCCGGCAGCACCAGCGGACCCAAAAATGCGACCAGCATGAAGCGGCGTTCCGGCGTCGGGGGCCACAACGTGTCGCCGATGGCGCGCAAAGCAGGCCGCGCCACGAGTGCCGCAAGCAACACGGGCGCCGCGACGTATCCCGCGACCCCGGCGAGAAATCCGACAGCCGACACAACAGCGCCTTCGCGTGTCGCCTGATGGGACGCCGCCGCATAGGAAAACGGCGCAAAATCGTTCGCCGCGACCCAGACCAGGTGGGGCCCGAGCGCCAGCGCGCCGACGGCGATCGTTATCCACGGCGCGGACGAGCGAAAGTAGGCGCCACGACGCGGATCGGCGATCACCGCGAGCCCAAGGCCGGCCAACAGGAATACCGACCAGTATTTCCCAAGCATCGCGGCGGCGGCCGCAAGCCCGGCAAGCGCGGCCCAACCCGGTTTCCGGGTCTCGTATGAGCGCAGGAAACACCATGTGGTCAGCGCCCAGAGCGGGACCAGCACCGTGTTGGCGTTGAACTTCAGCGCATGGAAATTGAAGAACGGGATGAAGGTCAACAGCGCTACACCGGCGACGCGCTTCTCGCCGTCGAGGTGTCGTTCTGACACGCGCCACGCGACCCAAAGCGCGAAGGTGGCGAGCACCATCGCGAACAGATAGTACGCCCAGTCGGCAAGCGGAAATGCGCTGAACCACACACGCACGAGCCATGCTCCGAGCGGCGGATGCTTCGGCGTGCCGATGCCGGCTTCGCGCGACCAGATCACCATCTCGCCCATGTCGAAATGGATGTCCTGGCTGCCCTTGGCGAGCGCGCCATAGAGCGACCAGATCGCGCAGTAGAGAAAAAGCGCGGCCGCCATCGCACGCTCGCGCCGGGCCGGATCGGTGAGCGCGTCGGTGAGACGCTCGGCCGGTTCAAGGATTCTCATGATCTTGGCGGCACGACCTTGGTGGAACATTTTGACGGAAAGGTCCGGCCGATTCAACGCGCGGCCAATTCATTGCCGCGGCGGAATGGTGGCGATCGTGAAACGCCTCGGCGCGCTCTCGAAGCCGAGCCAGCCGCGCGTCAACGTCACCTCCGCGCGCCGTCCGCCTGGCGAGATGGCCGAGAAGATCTCGACCGCCTTGAGGCAGGTCGGATCGCCGGCCTCGCACATGATCGCCATGCCGTCGCGCGCGATGCGCGCGTCGTCGGCCCAGGGCGAGAGGTAGCGCGAATACTCGGCGAGCGTCGAAGGTTTATCCGCGCCATAGAACGACGCGCTGCTCACCAGCACGAACGGCCCGGCGATCAGCTTGAGCGGCTTGCCGCCGGTCGCTTGTGTTGCGCGCCACTCGCGGTCGGCGGCTTGCATCACGAGGCGTGCGTAGGCGGCATTGTTCTCGACACCCCGCTTCAGGATCGCGAACGCGATAACCGGCGAGAGCGCAACGGCGACCAGCGTGATCGCAAGCGCCACGCCGGCGATGCGCAGCAGCGCGACGCGCGGCAGCACGGCGAGCGACGAGCCGAGCAGCATCACGGGCAACAGGTTCAGCGCGGGCGTGTTCCAGAGCGAGATCAGGTTGATGTTCTTGATCAGCGCCGGCGCGGCCGGGAGCAGGATCGGCACCCAGAACAGAATCGCGGCGTTGCGCCGCGCGTCGCGCGGGAAGAAGCCGTCGGCGAGCCCGCGCGGAGACGGCCGCGCGAAGATGAGCACCAGCGCAATCGCGATCACCGCATAGCCGGCGGTGCCCGCGAGAGATTCGAACAGCGATTGCAGCACTTCGGGAAACGAGGACGAGACGCGCCGCCACGTCACCCAGGTGATCGGGGGAAAGTTCTCGCGGATCAGCCACCAGACATGCGGCGCGACCGCCACGAGGAACGTCAGCGCCGTGATCCAGGGCGTGCGCGAGCGGAAATAGTCGGCGCGATTGCCGTGAAACAGCGCGGTCAGCGACAGCGCCGCGATCAGGAACACCGACCAGTATTTCGACAGCATCGCGGCAGCCGCGGCGAGACCTGCGAGCGCGGCCCAGCCGTCATGACGCGTGTCGAGCGCGCGCAGCATCGCCCACATGGCGAGCGCCCAAAGCGGAATGAGGATCGAATTCTGGTCGAACTTGAGCCCGAGGAAATTGTAGAACGGAATGACGGCGAGCAGGAACGGCACCGCGGCGAGCTTTTCGCCCGTCAGCCATTCGGCGGCGAGCTCGATCGCCAGATAGATTCCGACCGCGACGGTCGCAACCGCGAGCAGGATGTAGGCCCATTCGGCGAGCGGAAAGAACTTGAACCAG
>Ga0207682_10001676_pt1 | contig 10161 bp, 5 predicted proteins | sample KBSM63metaG_FD_184332 | JGI IMG/M metagenome (GOLD analysis project Ga0207682, IMG submission 184332) | Miscanthus rhizosphere microbial communities from Kellogg Biological Station, Michigan, USA - KBS M6-3 metaG (SPAdes) (version 2) | ecosystem: Host-associated > Plants > Roots > Rhizosphere >...
GCGCTACAATGAGGGCGAATTGCTCGGGAGCGGCATTTTGACCGAAATCAAAGCGGGGTACTGCACGCTGTGCCGCTCGCGCTGCGGATCCTTGAACCATGTCGTCGACGGAAGGCTGGTTGCGGTCACGGCCAATCCCGCGCATCCGACGGGCGCGGCGCTCTGCGCGAAGGGCCGCGCCGCTCCGGAACTCATGGGTAGCCCGCGTCGTCTCACGAAACCACTGAAGCGGACCGGAGCGCGGAACTCCTCATCGCCGGGCTGGATCGAGATCGAGTGGGAGGAAGCGCTTCAGACGGTTGCCCGGCGCCTAGGCGAAATCCGCGCGCGCGATGGTGCCGAGGCAGTTGCGTTCGCCGTCACCACGCCGAGCGGAACGCCGATGGTCGATAGCTTCGAGTGGGTGGAACGTTTCATCCGCGTGTTCGGCAGCCCCAATCTCGTCTACGCCGTCGAGATCTGTGGCTGGCACAAAGATTACGCCCATGCTCTCACGTTCGGTCGAGGGATCGGCGTTCCCGACTACGAGAACACCGATACGATCGTACTGTGGGGACATAATCCTGCTCGGACCTGGCTTGCGCAGGCGACACGCGTCGCCGATGCGCGGCGACGCGGCGCGACGGTCGTCGCCATCGATCCAAAGCGCAGCGGATCCGGCGAGGGCGCTGATCTGTGGCTGCCGATCCGGCCGGGCACCGATGGTGCCCTCGCAATGGGCGCGATCCGCCATCTCGTCGAGACGAAGAGCTTTGATCAGCAGTTCGTGCGGGAATGGACCAATGCGCCGTTCCTCGTGGACCGCAAGGCCGGCCGGTTCGTCCGGGCATCCGACCTGTGGCACGGCGGCGACAGCGAAGCGTTCGTCGTCCTGGCCGGCGACGGGCAACCGCGGCCGCTCGATCCACGGCACCAGGTAGCTGAGCCGGACGCGCACCTCGATGCGCGATTGGAGCTGCGAACACGGGACGGCCGAACCCTTGAATGTGCGACGGCATTCTGCCTGCTGGAGAGCGAGTGCGCGCAATATACTGTCGATCGCGTTTCCGAGATCACCAACGTCGATTCCTCGGACATTGCGCGCTTCTATCGTCTCTTCGGCGGCTCTCCCCGCCTCGTCTATCACTCATGGACCGGCGTGGGGCAGCACACCAACGCGACGATGACCGAGCGCGCGATTGCAACGCTCTATGCGATGACCGGCGCGACGGACCGTCAGGGCGGAAACATCTGGACCGTCGCGCCGCCTGCACGGATCGTTGCCGACTATAGCCTGCTCAATCCCGTGCAGCAGAAGAAAGCGCTCGGGCTGAACGAACTACCCCTCGGACCGCCGTCTCGCGGCTGGATCACCGCGCGGGATTTCTGCCGCGCAGTCCTTGACGGAGAGCCTTATCGCGTTCGTGCCCTGATGAGCTTCGGCACCAACTTCGCGGTTTCGCAAGCCGGTTCGTCGCGCAACCGTCGCGCCCTTCAGGCATTGGACTTCCACGTCCACGTCGACATGTTCATGAATCCGACCGCGCAGAGCGCCGATATCGTTCTGCCCGCCAGCATGCCGTGGGAGCGCGAGGCGCTGAAGATCGGCTTCGAGATCACGCAGGACGCGGTCGAGTTAATTCAGTTGCGTCAGGCGATGGTGCCGCCGCTGGGCGAATGTCGCGCGGATTACGATATAGCTTTCGATCTCGCCTGCAGGCTCGGCCACAAAGACGCTTTCTTCGGCGGCTCGGTCGAGGCCGGCTGGAATTATCAACTTGAGTCGACCGGATTGACCGTCGCAGATTTGCGCGCGGCCCCCGAGGGAATCCGCGTTCCGCAGGTCCTTGGCGAGCGCAAGTATACCCCGCGAATGGACGACGGCACCGTTGTGGGATTTTCGACGCCGACCCGCCGGGTCGAGCTCTATTCGGAGCTGTTGGCGTCTCACGGCTATCCGCCGTTGCCCGGATACACGGCGCCGGCGGGTGTATCGTCCGCCGCAGCCGACACATTCCCGCTGATCATGTCGACGGCGAAGTCAGCATGGTACGTCCACAGCTCACATCGTCACGTGGCGTCGTTGCGGCGCAAGGCGCCAGACCCGGGTATAGAGATCAATCCCAGCACAGCGCGCGCGCGCGGAATCGCGGCGGGGGACTGGGTCACCGTGCGGACTGCCAAGGGGCAGACCCGCCTGCGCGCCCGACTCGACCCCGCGCTGCAGGATGGCGTCGCGATCGCGGAGTTCGGATGGTGGGAGGACTGCCCGCCGCTCGGTCGCGACGGCTCACCGCTCACCGGAGCGGCATCGTCGAACATCAACGACGCGTTGTCTGACGATGACCGCGATCCGGTCAGCGGATCAGTGCCATTGCGGGCGGTGGCGTGTGAGATCTCGCGCGAGGCCACAGCGAATCGTGGATGGTGGGAAGGTGAGCGCGCGTTTCGCATCGTTGCGGCGCGCCGCGAAGCCAGCGACGTGATGGCGCTATCGATCGGGCCGCTGCATGGCGGCTCGCTGGCTGATTTCCTGCCCGGACAGCACGTCATGGTGAGCGCGCCGTCCGAGCGCCTGACGCGCGCCTATTCGTTGACCGGAGCATGCGACAAGCCGACTAACTACGAGATCGCGGTGAAGCTGATCCGCGCCGGCGACGACAGCGGAACGGATGGACGCATGTCGACGCATATACATGGACTGACGATCGGGGACGTCCTGGCACTGGAGGCACCGGGCGGCACTTTCACGCCGCCTGTTCGCGGAGATCGCCCGATCATCTTGATGGCCGCAGGCATCGGCATCACACCGTTCGTCAGCTATGTCGATGCTCTGGCGAAAACGTCGGCGGGCCTGCGGCCGCCCGGCATCCATCTAATCTATGTTTGCCGAAATCGCCGCGAGCATCCGTTCGGCGCGCGCCTGCGATCTGCTGCGAGCGCGATACCTGAGCTCCAAAGCACATACATCTTCACGACGCCGACGGAGTCTGACGAGCAGGGAAGCGACTACGATCACGCCGGGCGATCCTCCTTTCTGTCCGTTTCACTCCCGCTCGTCGATCGGCGTCCGCTCGCTTACGTCTGCGGTCCGACGGGCTTTATTGCGGACGCGATCGCGCGCCTGTTGAGCGCCGGTGTGCCCGCCTTCGACATTTTCACGGAAGTCTTTGTCTCGCCGGTGGAGATTCCGCCCGACTTGAAGCCGCGGAAGATCACCTTGAGCAAAAGCGGCTCTCACTATCGCTGGGCTCCCGAAGCGGGAACTCTGCTGACCGCGGCGGATGCGGCGGGCATTCGCCTTCCGAGCGGCTGCCGCACGGGACAATGCGAGAGCTGCAGCGTCAAGGTCGTGTCCGGGACCGTAACGCATGTGGCGCCCTTCGACGGCCCGGCGGACCACTGCCTCACCTGCCGCGCGGTGCCGTTGAGCGATCTCGTGGTCGAGGCGTAGCGCGGGGCAGTGCCCGCTACGATCCGACTACGCGCTCCATCAGCCGCAGGACATTGTCGCCGAGGATATTCCGCGCGTCCAATCCGACAGGCGGTTGCGCCGGAGCCGGAGACGTGCACTCGATTGCTGAAGAGCGGCTGAACAACATGCCAAAGCCAGCAATCATGGGTGCGAAGTCACTGCCCGTGGGCGGGCCTCGCGTGAAGCTGCGCGTCGGTTTCCTGCTTGCCGCGGAGTTGGGCTTCGTCGATTCCTCGCACATGAGCCGTTGCTTCAAGAACGAAGACAGTCGACGGATTTTCGACTAGGCGCGAGCAGTATGGACAACACAAAATCTCCCGAAGCGATCAACGGACCAACACAATGGCATCCGAACTGCATCAGAAATCGATTGTTGTCGACGGCCTCCTCATCTCCGATTTTGGCCGCGCCGTTTTCGAGGATATGCGCCGCGGTGGCCTGACCGCCGCGAACTGTACGTGCTGCGTCTGGGAAGGCTTCACCGAGACGATGCGAAACGTGATGCGCTGGAAGGACTGGTTTCGTCAGCACGACGACCTGATCACGCAGGTCTACACGACCAACGACATCGCCGCCGCGAAGAAAACCGGCAGGACTGGGATCATTCTTGGCTGGCAGAACCTCACGGGAATCGAGGACCAGATCGGATATCTTGGGCTCTTCAAGGAGTTGGGTGTTGGCATCATGCAGATTGCCTACAACACCCAGAACCTTATCGGGACTGGCTGCTACGAGAGTCGCGACGGTGGCCTTTCGGACTTCGGGCGCGAGGTCATCGCCGAGATGAATCGCGTGGGCATACTGTGCGATCTCTCGCATGTCGGCCCAAAGACGAGCGAAGACGTGATTGTTGCATCGAAGCAGCGCGTTGCCTATTCGCACTGCCTTCCGGCTGGTCTCAAGGCGCATCCTCGCAACAAATCAGACGAGCAGTTGCGCTTCATTGCCGATCATGACGGGTTCGTTGGGGTTACGATGTTCCCGCCGTTCCTGAAGCGTGGACCTGCTTCGAATGTCGACGACTATGTCGAGGCGATCGAGTACGTGCTGAAGATCTGCGGAGACGACAAGGTCGGCATCGGAACCGACTTCACCCAGGGTTACGGCCGCCCGTTCTTTGATTGGATTACGCACGACAAAGGTTACGCGCGCCGGCTCACCGACTTCGGCGAAGTGATCAACCCCGAGGGATTGCGGACAATCGGAGAGTGGCCGAACCTGACGGCCGCGATGGAACGGCGTGGTTGGCCGGCGGATCGCATCGAGCGTGTGATCGGCGGCAATTGGGTGACGTTGCTGCACGACATTTGGGGCAAGTAACAGGATGGGCAAGCCCCAAGTCGATATTCAGGTCGATGACCTAACGGGCCGCTGGTCGGTCGATGCGTTGCCGATGATCTTGGTGCCGCAGCATTTCTTTCTCAATAATCACCGCGCCATCGAGGCTGTGCTTGGACCCGAACGGCTCGCCGAGGTGTTGCGGCCGGCCGGGTATCGATCTGCCTACTACTGGTGCGAGAGGGAGGCGGCGCATCACGCGCTCAGCGGTCTCGACGTTTTCCAGCACTACATGCGACGCCTTTCGCAACGCGGCTGGGGGCAATTCAGGCCGTATGACGTTGACCTCGAGGAGGGTCACGCCCGCGTTCGCGTCGACAATTCAGCCTTGGTCGATGACGAAAGCCGCCGCAGCGGTAGCCGCGTCTGCTACATGTTCGCCGCCTGGCTTGAGGGCTCGCTTGAATACGCGGCGGCTGCGACAGGACGAGCGCAGAGTCTTCGGGCACACGAGGCGTGCTGTGCGGCAGATGGCGCGCATGATCACTGCGAGTTCAAAGTTTCGGCAAGCTGATCGGCGCATGCGTCGAGACGAGTGTCGTCGCGACGCCTAGATCAATTCGGAGTTGCCAGACCCCGGATAGGCCTTCGAGGTCGTGCGAGACTCACGCCGCTCTCCGCTGTTCCACCCAGGCTCGCGTGCGCTTCGCGCCCTCGGCCAAGGACGTGCGCGGTTCGAACGAAAGATCTCGCCGTGCGGCATCGATCAGGAGTGGGCCCAGTCCGAAAGTGTTCCACGAAAGACCGTCGGGCCGTAATGCGACTGATGTACCCGGTACGGCCGACCGCACCGCTTCGGCAATGTCGTCGAGATCCTGTGCGACTCCGGGTCCTATGTTGTAGACGCGCCGCGTCAGCGTCCTCGCGTCGAGCGCCGCACAGACAGCATCAACGACATCGCCAATGAAAACGTGCTGGCGGGTGCGCCCCGACGCGTGGCGAACGACCGTCGTTTTTCCGTCGAGCCCATCCTCAACCAGCGTTCGCATCAAGCATGCGGTCGTGCGGCCGGGCCCATAGCAGGACGCGACACGCAGCGAGACGGCGTCGACGCCATGCTCGGCGTGAAATGCCTCGATCAAGGCCTCTCCGCCTGCCTTGGTCGCGCCGTAGATCGTGTTCGGACGTAGCGGTGTATCTTCGGTAACGGGGGATAGGTCGGCCCGGTCGCCATAGGCGAGAATCGACGAGAACCAGACGATCCGCTCGAGTCGATGGATGCGAGCCGCTTCCAGTAGTCCGAGCAAACCGCCGATGTTGATGTCGCAGAGGCGGGCCGGTGCGTCCTGCAGCAGCATCGGTCCGGAAATCCCACCCGCGTGAACGACTTTGCAAACGCCGTATCGCACGATCGCTTCATGCCAGCGTTGCGGGTCTGGCAGATCGTGCACGATGACCGGAAAGTGCGCGTTGACGGGCGCGACGCGGTCCATCCCCACCACGGTTTTTCCAGCGTCGGCGAGGCGGCGAGCGACCGCTCCGCCGATCAAGCCGCTCAGGCCCGTAACAAGAATGGCCTCGTCCGTCATTCCGCCGCTTCCATCAACTCGACCCTCGGCCGAACAGAGGTCGTCACGGAGCGCAATTCAACTCTCTCACCTGCCCTGATCTTGAGGATCGCGAGCGCGCGGTCGCCGAGCGGCACGGTGCCACGCGCGACCTTCGGGTCGATGCGCACCCACGCCCGTAACGGCGCGGCAAGACGCGCGTCGAACTCAACCACGTCGCCCTCGTGAAAACGGCCGGCGGTCGCCTCGGCCGGATTGAGGCGGCAGATGCGCCGCCGGCTGTACGCGCCGGCCTCGAAGACGTCATTCTCGGTTGCCATTACGGCCGTCACCGCGAAACGTGCTTCGCGGATTCGTTGCCGCAAAATGTCCGTGGCTGCGATGTCGACAGATCCATCCGCCTTCAAGGTGACTCCGTAAAGCCGCACGGCGGCGTTCGCCGAGACGTAGCCCTCGTGCACGTCGGAGGCGACGCGCTCCGGATCGCGCAGAAGAGGATCGCCGTAGCCACCGCCACCCGCCGATCGGATAACCACGGCCGCGCCTTCTTCAACGGAATGTCCGGCAACCTTGCCGGGCGTGTCGAAGTCCTCGATGTCGCCGTTGCGATCGATCCACGAGCCTACCGGGAAACCGGAGAGACCGCCGAGGACGCCGAACGCCGGGACGATCGCGCCATCCGACAGCAGCGAGTAGCGCGCCTCGGGCGCAAGCACGCGCAGCACGCGCTGCATCGAAAGCCCGCCACGGGTGGTGCCCGCACCGCCGGAGTCGATCGCGAGCCGAGAGCTCTCGACGATCAGCGGCATTCGCGTTTCCATGACCTCGGACGACTGGACGGTGACGAGATCGCCCCAATCGATCGTCGCCATCGCGCTCGGTCCGTCGTCCTCGGCGAATGCCCCGTTGCCGCCGGCCGACCACTCGTAGTGGACCCACTCGCGGCCTTTGCGGGTATCGTATCCCCCAAGCAGATTATGGAACGAGGTTCGGCAGAGGTCGCCTGCGACCCGGTCCGGCGTGACCTGAGCGAGCGCCCCGACCATCGTGGCGATCACGCGCTTGCGGATCTCGCCGTGCGAGCCGGCGGGCGCCGGGCGTTGCACGTTGACGATCGTGCCTGCCGGCGCGATGACCTCGATCGGACGAAAAGATCCCTGATTGAGCGGCGCTTTCGGGTCGAAGATCGATTTGACTGCGATGAAGACGGAAGCGGCCGAGACCGCAGCGGTCGAGTTGACGGGAAACGGCACCTGCGGGGATGCACCTGTGAAATCGGCGATCATGCGATCGCCCTCGATCGTGAGTGCAAGCGGCAGCAACAGCGGCTCGAATTTTCCACCGATGAAGGTTTCGAGATAGTCTTCATAGTAGCTTGTGCCATCCGGGAGGCTTGCAATACAGGCGCGCATACGCGCCTCCGCGCGGTCCAGATCGAGGCGCACGACCTCAAGCAGCTTCTCGACGCCGTGGCGTTCGCAGATCTCGTGAATGCGCATCTCGGCGACCCGGCAGGCGGTGATGCTGGCCTGCAGATCACCAAGACGCTCCTCGGGCACGCGCATGTTCGCAAGCAGCAAGTCGAGCGCCGCGGCGTTCATCTTGCCGCCTTCGATGATCTTCACTGGCGGGATACGGATGCCTTCCTGGTAAATCTCGGTCGCCTTGCCGGACATGCTGCCCGGCACCATCCCACCGACATCTGCCCAGTGCGCACGAACAGCGGGAAAGAAGATCAGCTTTCCGTTGCGGAACACCGGATAGATGATAGTCACATCGTTGAGATGCGTACCGCCCGCGTAGGGATCGTTCACCAGAATGACGTCACCTGGCGCGAGCGTTTCGCCGAGTTTCGCCATGGCGGAACGTACCGACCAGGGTAGCGGCACCACATGCGAACCGATGTCCTCCGACTGCGCCACGACTTGGCTATCGGGACCGAACAGTCCGCAGGAGAAGTCCTTGGCGTCGTATATCGCAACGGAGCTCGCCGTCCGGCAGACCGTTGCGCGCATCTCTCGCACTGTCGAGATGAGCGCCTGAGTCAGGACCTCGAGCGTGATCGGGTCGATCGTGCCGGTCATATCAACTCCGCTTGAAAACGAGGCAGCCAAGGTCATCAAGCGCGACGCTCCAGTCGGGAGGCACGACGGTCGTGGAGCCACCCTCTTCGATGAGCGCCGGCCCCTGTACGACATAACCTGGCGGTAGCTTGTCTCGGTCGAAGATTGACGTCTGCTGCACCTTGCCGTCGAAGATCACCTCGCGGCTTGCAGTCTTCGCCGTGGACTCCGACCGCCCGGCGCGATCGATGGGCGGCAGCGTCGGCTTGTCCGACAATCCCCATGCCGCGAGCCTATAGCTTACGATCTCAATTGCGGCATCGTTCGTTCCTCCATAGCGGGCCATGTAGACCTCGCTGAATGCGCGCTCGATATCCTTGGTGCTTGCGACATCGAGCGCGACCGGCACCGACAGCTCGAAGGACTGACCGAGGTAGCGCATGTCGAGGCTTGCGGCAAAGCGACGGCGCTCCGGCGCAAAGCCTGCTGCGACGAGTTCCTTTTCGCCGTCGTGCTGCAACTCCCCCAATGCGGCGCGGACGTCGGCGATGTCGGTATTGGCCGTCTGCGAGACGCGGGTGCGCACGAAGTCACGGCGCACATCTGCGATGAGGAGGCCAAGTGCCGAGAAGTTGCCCGGTAACGGCGGAACCACGACCGTCTGCATCCCGAGTTCGGCTGCAACCTCAGCCGCATGCAGCGGGCCGGCACCGCCGAACGGGAAGAGCGCAAAGTCGCGCGGATCGATCCCGCGCATCACCGACACTTCCTTGATGGCGCCGGCGAGAGAAACTGCGGCAATCCGCAGGATGCCCTCCGCCATCGCGACCGGCGTCAGGTCGAGCTTGGCCGCAAGTCTCGCGATCGCGGCGTCCGCCGGGGCCCGGTCGAGCACGATCTCGCCGCCGAGCGGCTGGTTCGTGCCGAGCCGGCCGAGCAATACGTTCGCATCCGTTACGGTCGGCTCCGTTCCGCCGCGGCCGTAGCACGCGGGGCCGGGCCGGGCTCCCGCCGAGCGCGGCCCGACCGAGAGGAACTTGCCGGATGTCAACGACGCGATGCTTCCGCCGCCGATCCCGATCGAGTTGATGTCGATCTGGCGGATCTTGATCGGGAATGCACCGACACGGCCTTCGGTCGTCATGGCGAATTCGCCGCCACGCACGAGGCAGACGTCGGCCGACGTCCCGCCGATGTCGCAGGTGATCAAGTCCGGATACTTCGCGGCCGTACCGACGAAGCTCGCCGCGATCACTCCACCGGCGGGACCGGACAGCATGGAAAGGATCGGCATGTCTTCCACACGTCGTGCGGGGAGCGAGCCGCCGTTCGATGTCATGATCGAAAGCGGGGCCGCCATCCCGGCATCGGCAAGCTTGCCGCGCAGATCGCCGAGGTAGCGGCGCATGCGCGGGGCGACGTATGCGTTCAGCGCAGTCGTTGAGAAGCGCTCGTACTCGCGAAACTCGGGCAGCACGTCGGCCGACGTCGTGATCGTCGCGTGGGGGAGGTGCTTCGCGAGCCGCTCGGCACATTTTCGCTCGTGCTCGGGATTGGCGTAGGCGTGGAGAAAGCAGACCGCCACCGCATCGACCCTTTCGGCCGCAAGCCGCTCCCCTATCGCGTCGACTTCGGCCTCGTCGAGCGGGACGAGAATCGTCCCGTCCACCCGCATGCGCTCGCGGACTTCGATGCATTGCGAGCGCGCCACCAGTGGACGGTTCGGCGGCGCCTTGATGTTGTAGATCAGCATGCGATTGCCGCGGCCGACCACGAGGACATCCTTGTGACCGGCCGT
>Ga0207682_10001678_pt1 | contig 10151 bp, 9 predicted proteins | sample KBSM63metaG_FD_184332 | JGI IMG/M metagenome (GOLD analysis project Ga0207682, IMG submission 184332) | Miscanthus rhizosphere microbial communities from Kellogg Biological Station, Michigan, USA - KBS M6-3 metaG (SPAdes) (version 2) | ecosystem: Host-associated > Plants > Roots > Rhizosphere >...
GCCGCAGGGCCGGGCGCGATCATGATCCGCATCATGAAGGCCGACGGCTACCACGCCGAATACGCGGCTGCGCTCACCGCCGCGGTGTCGATCCTCGGACCGATCATCCCGCCGTCGATCAGCATGATCATCTACGCGCTCGCCTATCCCGAGATCAATCTCGTCGGACTGCTGATCGCCGGCGTGCTTCCGGGCATCGTGATCGCGATCGCGATGGCGGCGATCAATCACGTGGTGTCGACGCGCCGCAATTACCGCGGCGTGGTCGCGAAGCTCGGCATCGGCAGCCCGAGACGGAGCCCCCGATAGACCGGATACGCCGCAAACCCGAGGCCAGGAGCCTTGTTCGAGTAGAAGTGCCCGTTCGCCGCGGACTTGTCTTCGTGATCGCCGAGGGCCTCGATCGCACGGTCGATCGAGAACGTGTTCCACTCCGCCATCGAGATCACGGCCTCGAAGCGGGACAGCTCGTTCGGGTTCGCCCACGGAGTGAAGACGCCTCGAAAATAGACGGTCAGAAACGCGAAGACGCCGACCACGAGCAGCGAGGCTCGGCGCGACCAGCGAACGTCGCCGCCGGTCGCGGTGCGTGCGAGGGGAGGGTGCATGGAGACGCCGGACATGATCGCACCCACGGTACACTGACTTCAATGTCCTCGCGACGCGCGCTCCTCTCGAGCTTCGCCGTCGCCCTCCTCTTCGCGCTGCCGCTGCTCTCCGAGATCGTGGGCGCGCAGAGGCTCGTGTTCCGCGACACCCAGATCACGCACTGGCCGTGGCGGCGCGTCGCGACGGCGTCGCTCGCCGCCGGAGAAGTGCCGTTCATCAACGCCGCGGCGTCCGGCGGGCAGCCGCTGCTCGCCAATCCCAACGCCGTGCTTCTCTACCCGACGTTTCTGCTGGAGCGCATCCTGCCGCCGGCCTCGGCCTTCAACCTGCATTACCTGCTGCACGTTCTCTGGGCGTTCTTCGGCGCGCGCTGCCTCGCGCGCGCCCTGGGCCTCGCCGAGGACGCGGCGTTTCTCTCGGGCGTCGCTTTCGCCTTCTCGGGAATGATGCTGTCCTACGGCTCGGCGTTCATGAATTCGATCGCCGCGGCGTCGTGGCTCCCCTGGTGCGCGGCCGCGATCCTCGCGATCGAGCGGGCGCGCGGCGCCGCGGAGACTGTGCGCGCCTCCGCGGCCGCCGGGCTCGCGCTGGGCCTGCAGCTTCTGTCCGGGGAGCCGGCCATCTCGCTTCTGACGGGAGGATTCGCGGGTGCGCTCGCGCTTCTGCGCGTGCTCGGCGCGCCGCAAGGAGAAAAAGCGAGCCGCTTGCTCTCGCTGGCCGCGGGCGGCGCCGGGGCCGTCCTTCTGGCGCTCGCGATCGCCGCGCCGCTGCTCCTCCCGCTTGCGCAGGTCTTCCCGATGACGTATCGCGGACAGCATTTCTACTCGGAGCGGGCCTTCGGCGCCGCCGCGTTCAGTCCGTGGCGCGCGATCGAGTGGCTTCTCCCGCGCTTCGGCGGGGATCCGGGGACCCTCGGCGGCGGCGCGAACTGGCTCGCCTCCGTCGCCGGACGAAACCTCGTCTACATCTGGGCGGTCTCCTTCGGGCTCGTGCCCCTCTGGCTCGTCGCTGCCGGCGCGCTCCGTCGGGGCTTCTGGAACCGGCGTTCGACGGCCCTCGCGGCCGGCGGCCTGCTGACGCTGCTGCTCTCGTTCGGTTTTGCGCTTCCGCTGTACCAGCTCGTCTATGCCGTGACCTTTCTCCGGAAGCTGCGCTACCCGATCAAGTTCTACCTTCTGACGACGCTGTGCATGGCGCTCCTCGCCGGCATGGCCTCGGAAGCCCTGGCCCGCCGGCGGGCGCGCGCCGCCGGAGAATCCTCCTGGAGCCGCGAGCTCGCGGTCGCGGTCGTGTTTCTCCTGGTGCTCGCCGGAGCCTGGTTCGTGGCGGCGCCGGGCGGCTCGCTCGACCGATGGGCGGGGCCCGACGTCGCGAAGATCTCGGACAGCCCTGCAGCGTTTTTGGCTGCGTTCCGCTCCGCGGTCCGCGGCGATGTCCTCGTCGGCGCGCTCGCCCTCCTGCTGGCCCTGCTCGTCCTCCGACGCGGAAGCCGCGAACCCGGTTATCTCCTCGGCTTCGTAACGCTCCTTTCCGCGCTCGTCTTCGGCCTGCCGCTCTTCGTGAACGCGCGGGAGAAGGAGCTCGCGCGCCCTCCCGCCCTTGCGGCGCGCGTCGGGAACTCCGGCCGCCTCTACGTCTCTCCCGCGCTGCCGAGCTTCGAGATGTCCTCGCTGCCCGTGGACACCCCGGGCTCGTTGCCGCGCTCCGGCAAGACGGCGCGCGTGATCCTCGAGCAGCTCGTGGCCGGCACGGCGTCGGAGTTCGGGGCCCGTTATCTCTTCGAGAACGACCCCGACGGCTCCTATGGCTTCTTCAATCGCGTCGCGACCGAAGCCGCCGACGCATCCACTCCGGTGGAACGCGACCGCCTGATTCGCCTCTACGGCGGCCGCTGGGCGCTGGCCGAGGAAGGCGAAGAACATCCGCTCTTCCGGCCGATCACGGGCATGTCGGTCGCGGGCCGGCGACTCGTCCTCTACGAGAACCCGAGCCCGCTGGCCGAGCTCCGCTGGGCGGGCCGCGCGTGGTCGCGAGCCTCACTCTCGGGAGCCCTGGACCTCGCCCGCTCCGAGCGTTTCCAGCCCGAGACCGACGTGACGTTTCGATCGGCCAGCGACGCGGACCCCTCCGGCCCACCCTCCGCCGCGTCGGTCGCGGTCGAGAGCATCGGCGCCGATCACGCGGCCGCCGCGGTCGAGGCGGCGGGACCGGGCCATCTCATCTTCTCGAGGACGTTCTTTCCGGCCTGGAAAGCGCGCGTCGACGGCGAACCGGCGCGGGTGACCGTGGCCAACGCTCGGGATCTCGCGGTCGAAGTCCCGGCGGGAAGGCACCGCGTCGAAATCGCCTACGACCGCGGGCCGTTCCGGCGCGGCGTCGCGATCCAGGCGGCCGCGTTTCTCGCGGCGCTCGGCGTCGCCCTTGCCCTGGCCCTTGCCGCGCGGACCAGGCGGCCACGCCGCACTCCCGGCGTGACCTAAGAGGCGAACGCCTCGGGCCAGCCGCTGGCCACGTCTCCCGCCCGTCCCGGCAGCGGAATGCGCGAGATGGCTCGCGCCGGGATCGCGTCGTGATGGGCGAGCGCCTCGCGGGCGAGATCCGAGAGCAGCGGGAACGTGACGCCGTCCGTCAACCAGTCGTCCAGGATGGCCTCGAAGAGCTCGGCCTTGGATCGACCCTCGACTTCGGCGTGGATCGTGTGGACCTGCGTGCCTCGCGCGGCCTCGCGGAAGAACCGCCGCTGGTCGTCGTCGGAGTGGAGCTCCGGCCAGGCGAGGGTCTCGTCGAGGGTCGGCAGCGTCGTCGGGATCTCGAGCGTGCGGAAGACGCGCTCGCCCGCCCGCGGGAAGAAATAGGAGCCGCCCCGGGTGTCGGACGTGAAGAGCAGCGCCCGCTCCTCCTGGACCTCGAGCGAGCGGGCGTTGACCATCCAACCCGGAGCGGCGCTCGCCCGCGCCGGAATGCCGAAGATCCGCAGGAACTCGGCATGGGCCCGGCTGTAGTCGGATCGGATCTCCTCGAGGCTCATGGCGTCGAGGCGGTCGTGCCAGCCGACGTGGTCCCAGCCGTGCACCCCCGTCCCGTGCCCGCCCTTGACCGCGACGCGCATCGCCTCGGCGGCGCGGACGCCGATCATCGGCGCCGGCAGGAGCGTTCCCGAAAGCATCGTCCGCCAGCCGTAGAGCGAGGGCGCGCGCGTCCGCAGCATCTTCCTGAGAAAGCCCTTTTTCGTGAAGATGCGTTTGATGGCGACTCCCGAGCGATCGGGCCCGAGGGTGAAGAAGAAGGTGGCGCGGATCCCGCGCGCGCCGAGGATTTCGGCGAGCCGCGGAACGCCCGCGCGCGTCCCTTCCTCCGTGTCGCAGTCGACCTTGAGGGCGACGCGACGCGGGATCATGTCCCGGGCGCCGTCCGCCGGCCCTTGAGGTAGAAGTCGAGCGTCCGCGAGATCCCCTCCTCGAGCGACACCCGCGGCGTCCACCCCAGGATCTCGCGGGCTCGCTGGATGGAGGGCACGCGGGTCAGGATGTCCTGGTAACCGGAGCCGTAGTACGCGCCGGACTCGACGTCGGTCAGGACCGCCTTCCGGCCGAGGTCTTCGAAACCCGGGTACGCCGCGACCGCCGCCACCATGCGCTCCGCGAGCTCTCGGATGGACAGGTCGTTCGCGGGGTTGCCGATGTTGAAAATGCCCCCGTCGGCCGCGCCGCCGCGGTTCTCGAGGATCTTCATGAGGGCGTCGATGCCGTCGGAGATGTACGTGAACGACCGGCGCTGCGTGCCGCCGTCCACGAGCTTGATGGGCTCGCCGTAGAGGATGTTGTGGAGAAACTGCGTCAGGACCCGGCTCGAGCCTTCCTTGGGGGATTCGATGTCGTCGAGGTGCGGGCCGAACCAGTTGAAGGGACGGAAGAGCGTGAACTGCAGCCCGCGGGTGCCGTACGCCCAGATGACCCGGTCGAGGAGCTGCTTCGAGCAGGAATAGATCCAGCGCTGCTTCTGGATGGGCCCGTAGACGAGAGGCGAGGAATCCTCATCGAACTCGGCGTCGGGGCACATGCCGTAGACCTCGGAGGTCGACGGGAAGACGACGCGCTTCCCGTAGCGGACGGCCTGCTTGACGATGCGCAGGTTCTCCTCGAAGTCGAGCTCGAAGACCGCGATCGGATCGCGGACGTAGGCCGCGGGCGTCGCGATGGCCACGAGAGGCAGCACGACGTCGCACTTCTTGACCTGGTACTCGATCCACTCCTTGTTGATCGCGATGTCGCCCTCGAGGTACGTGAACCGCGGATCCGACAGGAACGGCGCGATCTTGTCGGAGCCGATGTCGAGGCCCGAGACGTGCCAGTCGGTCTCCTGGAGGATGCGCTCCGTCAGGGCGTTGCCGATGAACCCGTTGACGCCGAGGATCAGGACTCTCATGGGCGGGCTCTCATGGATGGGCCCCTCATGCGTGCGCCCGCGCGGCGAGCCACCCGACCGCATCCGTCTCTTCGCCGCCGTCGCTCTGGAGCGAGAGGATCTCGAGGTAGCGGTCGTCGCCGCAGGCGATGTGCAGCCGTCCCTCCTCCGCCCGCACCTGGCCCGGGAACGTGTCGTGCGCGGCGAGGCCCGGCAGGCGCGAGCGCCAGACGAACGTTTTCGGCCCGAAGAGATCGGTGAAGGCCCCCGGATAGGGATGCGAAACCGCACGCACGAGGTCATGGACCTCGCGCGCCGGGCGGCTCCAGTCGATGCGTCCGTCCTCGGGGCGCCGGCGGCCGAAGCGGGTGGCCGCGGCGTCGTCCTGCGGCCGCGAGGGCGCGGTCCCGGCCTTCAACTCCTCGAGTCGCCGGGCGAGGATGGCGACCGCCGCGGCGTCGACTCGCTTCTGCACGTCGAAGGCGGTGTCCTCGGGTCCGATGGGAACGGCCTCCTGATCCACGATCGGGCCGGCATCCGCGCGCGGCGACATCGCGTGCAGCGTCGCCCCGGTGCGCGTTTCGCCCTTGAGGACCGCCCAGTTCACCGGCGCCCGGCCGCGAAATTTGGGCAGGAGCGAGCCGTGCATGTTGTAGGCCCCCAGGCGCGGGACCGCCAGCATCTCTTCGGGAAGGACGCGGCGATAGTAGAAGGAGAAGACGAGGTCGGGCGCCGCGATCCGGAGGCGGACGATGGATTGAGGGTCGAGCGGGTTTTCCATGACGACCGGCTCGATTCCGCGCGACCGCGCGAGCTCCGCGACGCTCGGAAACCACCGCTTCTCCGACGGATCGTCGCGGTGCGTCGCGAGAAAACCGATCCGCTCCCCGCGGTCGAGGAGCAGCTTCAGGCAGGCGTAGCCCGTCCCGGAGTAGGCAAAGACCGCGAGGCGCGTCATGGAAGTCGAGAGTCGAGAGTCGCTTCGGATCGTCGAGAGTCGAGAACCGGGCGGGCCACTTCGCCGCCGTAGAAACGGCGGACGCGGAATCGCGGGCGTCCGCGGACCTTAAGATAGATCCGCCCGACGTACTCACCCACCAGACCGAGGCCCGCCATCGCGATCCCGAGGAGCGTGAAGAGAATCGCGAAGAGGGTGAAGACACCCTCGACCTCGGCGCCGACGATGAGCCGGCGAACGAACAGGAAGACGCCGAAGGCCACGCCGCCGACGGCGACCGCCATCCCCATGAGACCGAAGACCTGCAGCGGCACGAGCGAGAAGCCGGTCATGAGATCGAAGTTCAGGCGGATCAGCCGGTACAGCGAGTAGTGGGATTCCCCGTGGCGCCGCGCGGCATGGGCCACCGCCACCTCCGTGGGCCTCCGCGCGAAGCTCTGTCCGAGCGCGGGGATGAACGTCGAGGCCTCGTCGCAGCGGTTGATCTCCTCGACGACCTCGCGCGAGTACGCGCGGAGCATGCAGCCGAAGTCGGTCAGCCGCATGCGCGTGATCAGCGTCGTGGCCCGGTTGACCAGGCGGGACGCGGCCTTGCGCAGGAAGGAGTCCTGCCGGTTCTGGCGCACGCCGCCGACGACGTCGTATCCCTCGTCGAATTTGGCGAGGAGCTTCGGGATTTCTTCGGGAGGATTCTGCAGGTCGGCGTCGAGCGTGACGATCACGTCGCCGGTGACGTTCTCGAAGGCCGCGAGGATGGCCTGATGCTGCCCGAAGTTGCGGGCCAGCTCGAGGACGCGCATCCGCCCGGCCCGCTCGCGCGCCGCCGCTTCCAGGATCTCGAGCGAGCGGTCGCGGCTCCCGTCGTCGACGAAGACCAGCTCGTAAGACCGGCCGAGCGCGTCCATGACCGCCGTGAGGCGCTGGATGAGCTCGGGGAGGTTGCCTTCTTCGTTGTAGACGGGGACGACGACGGAGACTTTCATCGCTTCACGCTTCCATGCGGTCCCGCGGGGATCTTAACCTCACTTCGCTGGCGGCGGCCCCGCTCCCCAGTGGATGCCGCCCGTGAACTCCCAGCGCCGCGGGGGTCCCCAGAGTCCGGCCCCCGCGCGGTCGGAGCTCACCTCGAATCGCAGGACGTCGGCGCGCGCGTCGTAGGGCGCCCCGTTTTTCGCGTGCACCGCGGCATCCACGCTGTACACCCCGGTCGCGAGGTCGAGCGCGGGGATCGCGAGCGTCACTCGCCCCTCGCCCTCGAAGCGCTCCGGACGCAGACCTTCGAGCGCGGTGTTCGTGCCGAAGACCATGACGCCGGCGACGGTGGAGATGCGGAAGCCGAAGACGAAGTCGGAGAGCGGGGCGGCGGCGCGGACGGTCATCTCGAGCGAGGCGGGCTCTCCGGCGCGCAGGCCTCCCGCCGCCTTTCCGCTCGCGTCGAGAAGGCGCACGCTTTCGATCGTCGCCTCCCCGGAGCCGATGCGCGAGCCCGCTCGCCCATCGTCGAGCCGGCGCCGGCCCTCGTCCGCGGCGACGCGTTCCCGGTAGCGGTGGACGGTTTCGGTCGCAGGACCGTCCGCCCGCAGGCGCCCGCCGTCCAGCCAGATTGCGCGGCGACAGCGCTCGGCGACGAGCGCGAGATCGTGCGATACGAACACGAGCGTCCGGCCGGCCCGCTCGAACTCCGAGAATTTCTCCAGAGCCCGATGCGAGAACGCCTCGTCTCCGACGGCCAGGACCTCGTCGACCAGGAGCACGTCGGGATCGCTGTGCGCCGCGATCGCGAAGCCCAGCCGGACGGCCATCCCGGACGAGTACGTCTTCACCGGGGCGTCCAGAAACTCCTCGACGCCGGCGAATCGGACGATCTTCTCGAAGCGCGCGGCGATCTCTTTTTTCGTGAGCCCGAGCAGGAGGCCCGTGATCTCGACGTTTTCCCGCCCGGAGAGCTCGGGGTGGAAGCCTGCGCCGAGCTCGAGCAGCGCCGCGAGCCGGCCGCGCACCTCGACCGTGCCCCGCGTGGGCCGCACGATTCCGGCGAGCAGCTTCAGCAGCGTCGACTTTCCCGAGCCGTTCGCCCCGATGACACCCAGGGTCTCGCCGGCGGGAACCTCGAAGGAGACACCGTCGAGCGCGGTCACGCCGCCCTCCGCGCCCGAGGATCGCGACAGAAACGCCGACTTGAGGGTGCCGTGCGGACGCCTTCCGTAGCGGCGGTAGACCTTCGCGACGTCTCGCACGGACACTGCGTTCGCGGCGCTCATGCCTCCTCCGCCAGGGTGTCGCGGAGCCGCTCGAAGATTGCCGCGCCCGCCACGAGGCAGACCGCAGCCGTGCCGCCCATCCAGGCCCAGTCGTTCGCCGGGATCGGCCGGAAGAAGAAGAGGGTGTCGTGGACGCCCGAGAAGAACGTCGCGAACGGGTTCGCCCGCAGCCACGGTCGGAAGCGTTCCGGAACGGAGCTCATCGGATAGAGCACGGGCGTCAGGAAGAAGGCCAGCGTCAGGAGGTTCGCGACGATGTCCCGGACGTCTCCGAAGTGGACGGCGAGCGCCGACACGGCGAGGGCGAGGCCGAAGACCGTCAGCGCCAGCAGAACGAGAACCAGCGGAAACGCGAGCATCGCGGGTCCGGGCCGCACGCTTCCCCGGACCGCGGCCCACCCGATCGCGCCTGCGAGCACCGGCAGCGCCAGCAGCAGATGCGCGAGGCGGGCGCCCACGCACGCGGCCGGGAACACTTCGGGAGCGACGGTGGTCTTCCGCAGCAGTGGCCCGTTCGCCCGAAACGTCTCGACGGCGTCGTGGAGCGCGGCCGACACGAAACCCCATACGAGGACGCCCGAAAAGAGGAAGAGGGCGTATGGCCGCACGTCCGCCCGCGGCGTGAAGACGAGACGGAACACGGTCGCGTAGACGAGCAGCAGAAGGAGCGGATTGACGAGGGACCACAGGAAACCGAGGGCGCCGCCGCGGTAGCGGGCGGAGAGCTCGCGGCGCGTCAGCGCCAGGACGAGCGGGCGCTGGCTCAGCGCCCGGCGGAGTGGATGCATTCGGCCGACGGTCTCTCCTCCTCTGCTTCTATTCGCTGTCGGATGTCGGAGCCCGGGATTCGCCGTCGGGTATTCTCGCATCGTGCCGCCGGATCCGACCGCCGCGCCCTCTCTTTCCTTCCGGTCGGTCACGAAGATCTACGCCGGCGGCCAGCAGGTCCTCGCTCTCGACGGCCTCGACCTCGAAATCGGCGCGGGCGAGTTCGTGGCGCTCGTCGGCGAGTCGGGCAGCGGCAAGTCGACGCTCCTCCATCTCGCCGCCGGCATCGACCGGCCGACGTCGGGTGAGATCCGGGTCGGCGCCCGCGACGTCGGCGGTCTCCCGGAGCGCGAGCTCGTCCTCTACCGCCGCCGCGATGTCGGGCTGGTCTTCCAGTTCTTCAATCTCCTGCCGCACCTGACCGTCCGCGAGAACGTCGAGCTGCCGCGCCGCCTCGACGGAGGCGCCGACGCCGCGGCCCGGGCCTCGGAGCTGCTCGAGCGCGTGGGCCTGCGGGCGCGCGCCGAGGCCCATCCGTACGAGCTCTCGGGAGGCGAGATGCAGCGTGTCGCGATCGCGCGGGCGCTGGGCTCCGGGGCGCGGCTCCTGCTCGCCGACGAGCCGACCGGCAACCTCGACAGCCGCAACGGCGAAGGCGTGCTCGCGCTCCTCGACGAGGTCCGCCGCGAGCGGGGCGTGACGCTTCTGCTCGCAACGCACTCGTCCGCGGCGGCCTCGCGCGCGGACCGGACCGTCCGCCTGAAGGACGGCCGGGCGGCGTGACAGGTCGGAAAGCGTGACAGGTCGGAAAGCGTGACAGGTCGGAAAGCGTGAAAGGGTTCGCTCTCGTCCTGCGGGCCCTCGTGACCGGACCGGCGCGCCGGAGGCCGGCGCGCGTCGTGCTGCCCGTATTCGGCGTCGCCATCGGAGTCGCGGCCGTCGCGGCGATCCATCACGCGAACCGCAGCGTCACGGAGTCGTTTCGAGACGCGGCGTCGACGGTCGCGGGTCGCAGCGACTTCGTCGTCAAGGGTCCGGCGGGCGTCCCGCTCGCGGACCTGGCCCGGCTCGCCTTCCTCTGGGAGATCGGGGCATTCGCGCCAGCGGTGACCGGGACGGGCATCGTGTCCGGGGATGCCGCCCCGGGCGAC
>Ga0207682_10001679_pt1 | contig 10145 bp, 7 predicted proteins | sample KBSM63metaG_FD_184332 | JGI IMG/M metagenome (GOLD analysis project Ga0207682, IMG submission 184332) | Miscanthus rhizosphere microbial communities from Kellogg Biological Station, Michigan, USA - KBS M6-3 metaG (SPAdes) (version 2) | ecosystem: Host-associated > Plants > Roots > Rhizosphere >...
ACGATGGACAATTTCGACGGCGCCCTGTTCGAGCTGACCGACGCCTGCTTCAAGCAATCGTGGCGACTTGCGGGCGGCTGGCAACGCTATGGCGGACCAGCCTCGTCCTCCTTCATCGACTTCCGCGTGCGCAAATCCATCGTCCTGATGTCGGAGAATCTCGGCTCCGAGATCGAGCTGGATGAAGTGGCGCGCAATGCCGGCCTGTCGCGGCCGCATTTCTACAAGCTGTTCCGCCGCCAGACCGGCGTCACGCCGAACATCTACCTGAACACGCTGCGCATGGAGCGCGCGGTCCAGCGGCTCGGCCAGACCGATCAGTCGATCACCGAGATCGGCGACGAGCTCGGCTTTTCCTGCCAGAGTGTTTTCACGCGGTTTTTTACCTCGCACGTCGGAATGGCGCCGACCGACTACCGGCGCGCCGTGCAGGTGCTCAACGGCTAGGCAGCGGGCGGCGCCGGCGTTCCGAAAAGAAGATACTGTCGGTCATAGACAGGCGGCCGGAAAGCCCTAAGAATCAAGGGCAAGAAGCGCCTGTGCGGTGCCGCGCGTTGCGGGAGGTGGTGGCGTCATGAGTCACTTCATCGGCCGTCACCCGATCTGGTCACTCGTCATCGTGATCGGGATCGCGATCCTGCTGTTTCTCATCTTCGCGGTGTGGCCGCCGGAGCTTGAGCAGGTGCTCGGCCGCAAGCGCATTTTCCTCAGCGCATTATTGAACGGCATCACGCTTGGCGGACTCTATTTCCTCGTCGCCAGCGGCTTCACGCTGATTTTCGGGCTGATGCGCAACGTCAATCTGGCGCACGGCTCGCTCTACCTGTTCGGCGGCTATTTCGGCTACGAGGTCGCGAACGGCACTGGCAGCTGGGTGTTCGCGCTGGTCGCCACCTTCGTGGTCGTCGCGCTGCTCGGCATCGTCTTGCAGTTCACCATCTTCCGCTGGATGGAAGGACAGGACCTGCGCCAGACGCTGGTCACGATCGCGATCTCGCTCATCCTCGCCGACCTGATGCTGTGGCGCTGGGGCGGCGACTTCTACCAGGTGCCGATGCCGGCCTGGCTCGGCGGTCCGGTCGAGGTGCCGCTGGTCGCCGCGGTGCGCTCCAGCGGCGAACTCGTCTACCTGTCGTATCCGCTGGTGCGGCTCGTCATCCTGCTCGGCGCCGTCGTGATCGGCGTGCTGATGTGGCTCGCGCTCAACCGCACCAAAATCGGCATGCTGGTGCGCGCCGGCGTCGACGACCGCGACATGCTTTCTGCCACCGGCATCCGCGTGCAGCTGCTCTTCCTGCTGGTGTTCGCCTTCGGCGCCGGGCTTGCGGGATTCACTGGCGTCGTCGGCGGCACGTTCCAGTCGCTGCAGCAGGGCGAGGACATCAAGATCCTGCTTGCCTCGCTCGTCGTGGTGATCGTCGGCGGCATGGGTTCGATCACGGGCGCGGCGGTGGGTGCGGTGCTGATCGGCCTCGCCGACCAGTTCGGCACCGTCTACATGCCGACCTACGCGGTCGTGCTGACTTTCGTGATCATGGTGGTCGTGCTGGCCTTGCGCCCGCAGGGCCTGATGCGCGGAAACTGAGCCATGGCGCTGGTCGAAGCCGCACGCGCGCCCGCCTCGGCCAAGCCTGAGAGCTGGAGCTGGACCGACACGTTCCAGCAATATCCGGCGCTCTGGCTGCTCGCGCTGTTCCTGCTCATCCTGCCGGCCTTCGCCAGCAACTTCGTCCTGATCGAGCTGTTCGGCTGGGCGATGATCTTGGGGATGATCGCGCTCAGCCTGATGTTCCTCGCAGGTTACGGCGGGATGGTCAGCCTGGTGCAGATGAGCGTGGCGGGCTGCGCCGGCTACATGATTGCTATCTTCGGCACCAGCGTGATGACTGATATCAGCCTGGGTTGGCCGTGGTGGGTCGGCGTGCCGCTTGCGATCGTGATCGCGGTGATCTTCGGAACGCTGTCGGGCGTGCTGTCGGTGCGAACCGAGGGCATCTACACCATCATGATCACGCTCGCGATCGCGTCGGCGTTCTATTACTTCACGCTGCAGAACTACACGATCTTCAACGGCTTCTCGGGCTTCAACGCGGTGCGCACGCCGCAGGCCTTCGGCGTCGAGTGGCGTTCGCCCGTGCCGTTCTATTACCTCATCCTGTTCTGGACGGTCGTCTCCTATCTCGCCGTCGTCTACGTCTCGCGCACTCCGTTCGGGCTGGCGCTGCAGGGTACACGCGACAATTCGCGCCGCATGGCGGCGCTCGGCTTCAACGTCACGGCGCATCGTGTCGCGGCCTACGCGTTTGCGGCGCTGATCGCCGCCATCGCAGGGGTGCTGCTGGTGTGGCACGGCGGCCAGATCTCGCCCGGCACGGCCGGCGTCGGGCCGGTGATCGACATCCTGATCATCGCGGTGGTCGGCGGATTGAGCCGCCCGATCGGCGCCTTCATCGGCGCCATCATCTACGTCATCCTGCGCACCTTCGCGCTCGACGCGCTGGTCATGGTCGGCCTCGACGGCAAGCGCTTCCAGCTGCTGATCGGTGTCGGCTTCCTGCTGATCGTGCTGTTCTCGCCCGACGGCATCCTCGGGCTGTGGGCGCGCTGGCGCGCACGTTATGCTCGCGGCAACGCGCGCGACGGGAGGGCGTGATGGCGGTCTCGCTCTCCGTCGCCGAACGACTGAGCGCCGTCGGCACCGCCAATGCGCTGGAACTGCGCGGCGTGACGCGCATGTTCGGCGCGCTCGCGGCGCTGACCGACATTACGCTCACGGTGCGGCCCGGCGAGCGGCGTGCCGTGCTCGGCTCGAACGGCGCCGGCAAAACCACGCTGTTCAACTGCATCACCGGCGATTTCCCCTCGACCTCGGGGACGATCCGCTTCTTCGGCGAAGACGTGACGCATTTCCCGCCGCATGAGCGCATCCGGCGCGGCCTGCGCCGCACCTATCAGATCTCCGCGCTGTTCACCGGACTGTCCGTGGTCGACAACGTCTATCTCGCCTGCTGCGGCGTCTCGCGCGGGCGCTTCTCGCTGATCCGCCCGCGCCGCGACGACCAGCTGGTGCAGGCCGCGGAAAATCTCGTGCAGGCCGTGCACCTGACCGACGTGAAGGACCAGCTTGTCGCGCAGCTCAGCCACGGCCAGCAGCGTCAACTGGAGATCGCGCTCGCGCTCGCCGGCGCGCCGCGCTTCATCCTGTTCGACGAGCCGGCCGCCGGCCTCTCGCCGACCGAGCGCGCCGAGCTGATCGACATCCTCACCGGCCTGCCGCCGCATATCGGCTACATCGTGATCGAGCACGACATGGACGTCGCGCTGCGCGTGGTCGAGAGCGTGACGATGATGCACAACGGCCGCATCTTCAAAGAGGGCCGCCCGGAGGAAATCGAATCCGATCCGGAAGTGCAGGAGCTTTATCTGGGAGGCGGCCATGGCTGACGCCCCCGCCCTGCTCACCGTTCGCGGCCTGAATGTCTATTACGGGCATTCGCACGCGCTGCAGGGCGTCGAATTCACCATCCACAAGGGCGTGCTCGCGATCGTCGGCCGCAACGGCATGGGCAAGACCACGCTGTGCAAGACCATCATGGGTCTAGTGCGGGCGTCGAGCGGGTCAATTCGGTTTGGCGCGAGCGACGAACTCACGCGGCTCAATCCGGCACAGATCGCGCGGCTCGGCATCGGCTACGTGCCGCAGGGCCGCCGGCTGTGGCGTTCGCTCACCGTGGATGAGCACCTGCACGTCACGCCGAGCGCGCGCAAGGGCGCGTGGACGCTCGAGCGCATCTACGACACCTTCCCGCGACTGGCCGAACGCAAGAACACTGGCGGCGCGCAGCTTTCGGGTGGCGAGCAGCAGATGCTCGCGATTTCACGCGCCCTGCTGTCGAATCCACGGCTCCTCGTGATGGACGAGCCGACCGAAGGGCTCGCGCCGGTGATCGTCACGCAGGTCGAGGAGATGCTGTTGCGGCTCGCCGAGGACGGCGAGATGGCGGTGCTGGTGATCGAGCAGAACATCGGCGTCGCCTGCGCGGTCTCCGAGAACGTCGCCATCATGGTCAACGGCCGCATCAACCGCGTGATCGAGGCGCCGCGCCTCGCCGCCGATCGCGCGCTGCAGCAGCGGCTGCTCGGCGTCGGCCGGCACGGCCATGACGACACACCGATCGCCGAGACCGCTGCGCCCGAAGGCGCGGCCGCGCCCGCGCGCCCTACCCGCTCATCGTCGCGCATCTATGTGTCTAACCCGGCGCTCCCGACGCGCTGGTCGCAGCCTGTGCCAGTCGCAAAAATCGAGGCGGCGGCGCGCACCAGCACGCCGAGCGTCGTGGCGCTCGACGCGGCCGCGAGCCGGCGCGCTGAGATCAGGCCGCTCGCCGCGAGTGGCCATCCGGTGGTGATCGTCGCCGGCACCCTCGATACCAAGGGCGAGGAGCTGCGCTTTATCCGCGATCTGTTGAAGCAGAACGACGTGCGCACGCGGCTGGTCGATCTCTCGACCTCGGGCAAGCATTCCGCCGCCGACGTCGCATCGCTGGAAATCGCGCTCAATCATCCGCGCGGCTCGGCCGGCGTATTCGGCAGCAATCGTGGCACCTCTGTCGCCGCGATGGCGGACGCGTTCGAAGCCTGGGTGTCGCGCCAGAGTGGCATCGCGGGGATGATTTCCGCCGGCGGCTCCGGTGCGACGTCGCTGGTCACGCCCGCGATGCGGCGGCTGCCGGTCGGCGTGCCGAAGATCATGATCTCGACTGTCGCGTCGGGCGATGTCGGGCGCTATGTCGGGCCGGCCGACATCATGATGATGTATTCGGTCACCGACGTGCAGGGCATCAACGCGATCTCGCGCCAGATCCTGGCGAACGGCGCGCAGGCGATGGCCGGGATGGTCAAAGCAAGACTCGCCGCGACGCGCGAGGCGCGAGCATCGCGCGCGACGCAGGCCGAGCTGCCGGCGATCGGGCTCACGATGTTCGGCGTCACCACGCCCTGCGTGCAGCAGCTCACCGCGGCGCTCGCCGGCGAATACGACTGCCTCGTGTTCCATGCGACCGGCGTCGGTGGGCAGTCGATGGAGAAGCTGGTCGACGGCGGCCAGCTCGAAGGCGTGATCGACATCACCACCACCGAAGTATGCGACCTGATGATGGGCGGCGTGTTTCCGGCGACCGATGACCGCTTCGGCGCGATCATCCGCGCGCGCATGCCGTACGTCGGCTCGGTCGGCGCGCTCGACATGGTCAACTTCGGCCCGCGCGACACCGTGCCGGAGCGTTACCGGCACCGGCTGCTGCATCAGCACAATCCGCAGGTCACCTTGATGCGCACGACGCCAGACGAGAACGAGCAGATGGGCCGCTGGATCGGCGAGCGGCTCAATCAAATGGACGCGCCGGTGCGCTTCCTGCTGCCCGAGGGCGGCGTCTCGGCGCTCGATAAGGCGGGCGGCGCGTTCTACGACCAGGCCGCAGACACCGCGCTGTTCCGCGCGCTCGAACAGACCGTGCGGCAGACTTCGACGCGAAAGCTCGTGCGCGTCCCGGCGCACATCAACGATGCGGCGTTCGTTGCGGCGGCGCTCGACGCCTATCGCGCGGTGCATGGCGGGCGCACCGTGCGCCGCAGGGCGGCGAGGTAGCCATGCGCTTCGAACGCTCAGCCTTGATGGAGAAATTCCGCGCAATGGTCGCGCGCGGCGAGCCGATCGTCGGCGGCGGCGCCGGCACGGGACTGTCGGCGAAATGCGAGGAGGCCGGCGGGATCGATCTGATCGTGATCTACAATTCCGGCCGCTACCGCATGGCCGGACGCGGCTCGCTCGCCGGTCTGATGGCTTACGGCGACGCCAACGCCATCGTGATGGAGATGGCGGCCGAGGTGTTGCCCGTGGTGAAACGCACGCCGGTGCTCGCCGGTGTGAACGGCACCGATCCGTTCCGCCAGATGGATGTGTTCCTCGATGAGGTGAAAACGATCGGTTTCTCCGGCGTGCAGAACTTCCCTACCGTCGGCATCATCGACGGCACCTTCCGTGCCAATCTCGAAGAGACCGGTATGTCGTATGGGCTCGAGGTCGACATGATCGCCAAGGCGCACGCCAAGGACATGCTGACCACGCCCTATGTCTTCAACGCGGACGAAGCCGCCGCGATGGCCAAGGCCGGCGCCGACATCATCGTCTGCCACATGGGGCTGACCACCGGCGGCGCGATCGGCGCCGAAACCGCGCTCAAGCTCGGCGATTGCCCGGCGCTCGTTGACTCATGGTCGGAGGCCGCGCTGAAAGTGCGCCGCGACGTGATCGTGCTGGTGCATGGCGGCCCGGTCGCCGAGCCGGCCGATGCCGAATTCGTCCTCAAGAACACGAAAAACTGCCACGGCTTCTACGGCGCCTCCTCGATGGAACGGCTGCCGGTGGAAGTGGCGCTGACCGAACAGACACGGAAGTTCAAAGCGATCGGCCGGCGCTGGCCGGGAAAGAGACGGCGGGCCGCGGCCCGCACGGGGAGGAAGACATGTCAGGCGTTCTGATCGGACAACTGATCCTGTGGCTGATCGTCGCGATCATCGTCATCGCGATCGTCGTCTATCTGGTGAACTGGCTCTACCACCGCTCCTCGAAGGAAGTGTCCTTCGTGCGCACCGGCCTGTTCGGCGAGCGTGTCGTGATCAACGGCGGCGCTTTCGTGCTGCCGTTCATCCACGACTACACGCCGGTCAACATGAACGTGCTGCAGATGGAGATCGTGCGCGAGAAAGCCGACGCGCTGATCACCAAGGACCGCATGCGCGTCGACATCGAGGCGGAGTTCTACGTGCGGGTGAAGCCGACCACCGAGGCGGTGTCGATCGCCGCCGCGACCCTGGGCCGCCGCACGATGGAGCAGGAGCGCCTGCATGCGCTCTTGTCCGGCAAATTCGTCTCGGCGCTGCGCTCGATTGCATCGGAAATGTCGATGGAGGAGATGCACGAGCAGCGCGGTGAGTACGTCACGCGGGTGAAGCAGGCCGCCGCCGAAGGGCTGGCGCAGAACGGCCTTGAACTGGAGTCCGTGGCGATCACCGATCTCGACCAGACCGATCTTGAATACTTCAACCCGTCGAATCGCTTCGACGCACAGGGCCTGACGCAGCTGATCCAGGAGATCGAATCGCGGCGCAAGCTGCGCAACGACATCGAGCAGGAATCGATGATCCTGATCCGCACCCGCAACCTCGAGGCCGAGCGGCAGGCACTCAACATCGAGCGCGAGAGCGAGACCGCGCGGCTGAACCAGCAGCGCGACGTGGAAGTGCGCCGCGCGGTGCAGCGCGCAGAACTCGCGCGAGAGCGTGCGCTGCGCGACACCGAGGCCGAGCAGGCGCAGATCGCGGCGCGCGAGGAGATCGAGAAGTCGCGCATCGCCAACGAGCGCGCGATCAGCGAGGCGCGCATCGCCTCGGAACGCGACGTGCGCCAGCGCGAGATCGAGCGCACCCGCACGGTAGAGGAGGCCGAGATCGCGGCGCGGGAGCACATCGAGCGGGCGCAGATCGCCAACCAGCAGTCGATCGCCGAAGCGCGCATCGCGTCCGAACGCGAGGTGCGCCAGCAGGAGATCGAGCGCACCCGCGCGGTCGACGAAGCCGAGATCGGCGCGCGCGAGCAGGTCGAGAAGGCGCGCATCCTGCAGGAGCGCGCCATCACCGAGGCGCGCATCGTCAACGAGGAAGAGACGCGGCGGCGTGACATCGAGCGCACCCGCGCGGTGGACCAGGCCGAGATCGCGGCGCGCGAGGCGACCGAGAAGCTGCGCATCGCCGAGCTTGCCGCCGTGAACGCCGACCGAATCGCGTCGGACGAGAAGACCCGCGCGCTCGAGATCAGGCGCACCCGCGCGCTGGAAGAAGCCGAGATCGCCGCGCAGCAGGCGATCGAGGCCGCGCGCATCGCACGCGAGAAGTCGCTCGCGGCCGATCGCATCGCCGCCGAGCAGGACACCCGCAGCCGCGAGATCGCCCGCACCGAAGCGGTCGAGACCGCGGAAGTCGCGTCGCGCCAGACGATCGAGACCGCGCGCATCGCGCAGGAGCGCAAAGTCCAGGGCGAGCGCATCGCCAAGGACGAGGAGATCCGCGGGCTCGAGATCGCTCGCACCAAGGCGGTCGATGCCGCCGAGATCGCGGCGCGCGAGGCGGTTGAAGCCGCGCGGATCGCGCAGGACAAGGTACTGGCCGCCGAGCGCATCCGTGCCGACCAGGAAACGCGCAACCTGGAAATCCAGCGCGGCGAGGTGCTCGATGCGGCCGAGATCGCACGCCGCGACAAGGTCGAGCGCGCCCGCATCACGACGGAGCTTTCGCTGGAGAAGGAGCGCATCGCCTCGGCCAAGACGCGCGAGGTGCTCAACATCGACCAGAAGAAGGCGGTGGAGGTCGCCGAGGAAGACCGCACCATTCTGGTATCGGCGAAGCGCGTCGAGCGCGCCGATGCCGACCGGGCGCTGCGCCAGGCCGAGCTGGTTGCGCGGCAAGAGGTCGAGAAGACCGACGTCGAACGCGAACGTGCATTGGAAGCCGCCCGCATCGAGCGGCGCCGTGCCATCGAGCAGCTCGAAGTGTCGCGCACCCAGTCGCTGCAGGAGGCTGAGATCGCGGCGCGCGAGGAGGTCGAGCGCGCGCGCATCGCGTCGGACCGCGGCCTCGACGAGGCGCGCATCGGGCGCGAGCGCGAGCTGCGCAAGCTCGAAGTGGACCGCGAGAAGGTGATCGAGAGCGCGCAGATGGACAAGGCGATCGCGATCTACCAGAAATCGCTCGAGCAGTCCGCCGCGCAGGTTGAGGCCGAGAATGCCCGCGCCCGCGCCACCGAAGCCGAGGAGCGCGTGCGCACGGTGCGCGACAGCGAGGCGGCCAAGCGCCGCCGCACCGTCGAGGTGATCATCGCCGAGAAGGAAGCCGACGAGAAACGCATCGCCGCTGAAGCCGAGCGCATCCGTGCGGCGGTCGAGGCTGAGGCGCAGACGCTGCTCAACGAGGCCGAGAACGTGCTCACCGACCAGGCGCGCTACTCGCTGTTCCGCCGCCGCCTGCTCGACAAGATCGAGGGCATCGTGCGCGAGAGCGTCAAGCCGATGGAGAAGATCGAGGGCATCCGCATCCTGCACGTCGATGGGCTCGCGGGCGGAGTCGGGAGTGGCGGCGGAAGCCGCAACGCAACCGACGAGGTGATCGACTCCGCGCTGCGCTACCGCGTGCAGGCGCCGCTGATCGACTCAATCCTCGCCGAGATCGGCATGGAAGGCGGCAGTCTCTCGAAGTTACCGGGTCTCATTCGCGAGGCGCGCGACCTGCAGGGCATCAAGGAGTCCACCGCGCGCGCCGCAAAAACCGAAGGTAGCGAAGGCGGCGAGAAGCCCGCGCGCTCCGGCCGCGGCAAATCGGGCGGCGGCGGTTCTGGCGGTTCGTCCGGCGGAGAGAAGACCTGATGGCGCGCGTTTACGTATCGAGCGTCATCAACGCCCGCTCCGACCGGGTGTGGGCGCGCATCCGCGACTTCAACGGCCTGCCGAACTGGCATCCGGCGATCGCCGAAAGCCGCATCGAGAACGGCGAGCCGGCCGACAAGATCGGCTGCGTGCGCGACTTCCGCCTGCGCAACGGCGATCGCATCCGCGAAAAGCTGCTCGGGCTGTCCGACTACGACATGTTCTGCACCTACTCCATCCTGGAGTCGCCGATGGGGGTGGAGAACTACGTCGCTACCTTGCGGCTCACGCCGGTGACCGACGGCGACCAGACTTTTCTCGAATGGACCGCCGAGTTCGACTGTGCACCCGAGCGCGAGAACGAACTGGTCGGCAATATCGGGTCCGGCGTGTTTCAGGGCGGCTTTGATGCGCTCAAGCGCGCCTTCGGAGGTTAGCGTGCCGCATATCGTCAAAAGCACGATCCTCGACGCGCCGACCGGCGCGGTCTGGAATGTGCTGCGCGATTTCAACGGTCACGACCGCTGGCACCCGGCGGTCGCCACCAGCACGATCGAGCGCGCGCAGGCCTCCGACAAGATCGGCTGTATCAGACGCTTCAAGCTGCAGGACGGCTCGGAGCTGCGCGAGCAGCTGCTGGCGCTGTCGGACCTCGAACAGACCTTCAGC
>Ga0207682_10001680_pt1 | contig 10144 bp, 10 predicted proteins | sample KBSM63metaG_FD_184332 | JGI IMG/M metagenome (GOLD analysis project Ga0207682, IMG submission 184332) | Miscanthus rhizosphere microbial communities from Kellogg Biological Station, Michigan, USA - KBS M6-3 metaG (SPAdes) (version 2) | ecosystem: Host-associated > Plants > Roots > Rhizosphere >...
AAACAAAACTTATGACCCGTGTCGAGGCTTTGATTGGCGCCGTAACGTCCGGAAACATAGATAGATCACAAGCCGCCGCCGGACGAATTGGGATCCTCTCCCCAGCCCCCCGCAACCGGCGGCGGCAAAAAGGAGGAGGCAAACGTGACTTATGGACTGAACCCACGTCTGTTCCTTGAGAACGGACCCGCGATCCAGGCGGCCGCGGCTCACTCGAGAAGCTCCAGCGATGCATATCGCGCCTGGGCAGGCCTCGACGCGGAGCACCGGCTGAAGCTGATCGAACAGGCCCTCCGCCCGGCCGCGAACGACAGCACACATCTGCCGATCGCACTTTGAGAAACATGAGACGAGGAAAGGATGATCACCATGATGGATGAGATCTTCGACCGTCAGTACCAGGCTGGCCGCAACGAACTGAACGCCGGTCTCGACCGCGTCTTCGGATCGATCAGCCAGGAAATCGGCAAAAGTCTTGCCGCCGTCCATCGGTTCGAGTGGAACGCACCTTGGATCCGCAAGGTCGCCGCGACGACGAAGGATGCTGCTTGACCCCCCGGTGAGGAGCGCGGAATGCACGCACCGCGCTCCTCACAATTGCATGAGATGCTGCCCTCCGTTGAACCTCCACCCTCCGGGCGGAGGTTTTTTCATATGTTTCGCCTAGCCTCGAACCGCTTTCCGCTTGCGGAGGCCGCGTGCCCGTGCGGGGTTGATTGCGGGAGGGGAGCGGCTCGCCTATAGCCCCGGCTCCCAACCGCTGATGGAGCGAAGCGAAAAGCATGGCCCGGCGCCGCCAGATCTACGAAGGCAAAGCGAAGATCCTCTATGAGGGTCCTGAGCCGGGCACGCTCATCCAATATTTCAAGGATGATGCGACTGCGTTCAACGCGCAGAAGCGCGGTACGATCAGCGGCAAGGGCGTTCTGAACAACCGCATTTCCGAGCACATCTTCCTCGCGCTTCAGACGATTGGGGTGCCGACGCACTTCATCCGCCGCGTGAACATGCGCGAGCAACTGATCCGCCAGGTCGAGATCGTCCCGATCGAGGTCGTGGTGCGGAACGTCGCCGCGGGATCACTGACGAAGCGGCTCGGCATCGAGGAAGGCACGCAGCTGCCGCGGACGATCATCGAATACTATTACAAGGATGATGCGCTCGGCGATCCGATGATCTCCGAAGAGCATATCGCCTGCTTCGGCTGGGCCAGCCAGGAAGAGATGAACGACATCGCCGACATGGCGATCCGCGTGAACGACTTCCTCTCGGGCATGTTCGCGGCGATCGGCATCCGCCTGATCGACTTCAAGCTGGAGTTCGGCCGCGTGTGGGACGGCGACTACGCCCGCATCATCCTCGCCGACGAGATCAGCCCGGACGGCTGCCGCCTGTGGGACATCAAATCGAACGAGAAGCTCGACAAGGATCGCTTCCGCCAGGATCTCGGCGGCGTCGAGGAGGCTTACCAGGAAGTCGCGCGCCGGCTCGGCCTGCTCCGCGACGACGAAGAGAACGCGGTTTTGGACTTCGACACGCACCGCAAGAAGCGGGGCAAGTAAGGGCTAGCCTTCGTTCACGATGAAGTGCGTGACCTGCGGTTCCAGCTCGAGCAGGAAATCGGGGTCGAAGTCGTAATATTTGGCCTTGAGCAGATCGTCGCCCGCAAAGCGCCGGATCGCGGCCTCGTCGTCCCAGAGAGTAAACATCTCGACATGGACGACGTCGCCGTCGCGGCGATGCAGGCACCACGCGCCGCGATTTCCATCGGTTGAACGGTAGTCAGGCAGGCCTACCTGCTCCATCAGGCGGAGATATTCCTCGGCCTTCACGGCGGGCACTCGCCCATGCCAGCGTCTTGCAATCATCGGACTAGTCCTCTTGTTAGAGGTCCTCGTCCCGCAGCCCGAAACCCCTTTAGCCGATGAACCGCGCCCGTGTCGTCACTTTGAATGCAGCGCTCGGGCCGCTCGACTATCGCGTGCCCGACGGCATGCATGTTGAGCCGGGGACTGTGCTCGTTGCGCCGCTCGGGCCCCGGCAGTTGCTCGGCGTGGCCTGGGAGCCGGAACGGCTGCCCACCGAGGAGGTCGGCGACAATCGGCTAAGGCCGATCGTCGGAACCCTATCCGTGCCACCGATCCGGACGCCGCTGCGCCGGCTCGCGGAGTGGACGGCCGACTATTACCTGGCGCCGCTGGCATCGGTACTGCGGATGATCCTGCCCTCGTCGAGTGCGCTTGAGGGACCGCGGCAGCTCACGGAATATCGGCCGACGGGCCTCGTGCCGGACCGGATGACTCCCCAGCGTGAGAAAGCGCTGGCGGTGCTCGAAGGGCGGCAGGGCACCGTCCGCGAGCTCGCGGATCATGCCGGCGTCAGCGACGCAGTGATGCGGGGGCTGGTGAACGCGGGTGCGCTGGAAGCGGTCGCCGTCGAGGCGGACCGGCCCCTCCCATTCCCGGATCCCGACCACTCGCCGCCGGACCTGAACGAGGAGCAGGAGGAGGCCTCGGCCAGCCTCTCGGCCGCGATTGGTAAAGGCTTCGACCCGATCCTGCTCGATGGCGTGACGGGCTCAGGCAAGACGGAAGTGTATTTCGAGGCGATCGCGGAATGCCTGCGGCAGGGCAAGCAGGCACTCGTCCTGCTCCCCGAAATCGCGCTGACCGAACCATTCCTGAAGCGTTTCCAGAATCGCTTCGGCTGCGAACCCGTCGCCTGGCACTCGGACCTGCGCTCGTCCCAGCGGCGACGCGGCTGGCGCGGGATCGTCAGCGGCGAGGCGAAAGTGACCGTCGGCGCGCGCTCGGCACTATTCCTGCCCTACGCGGACCTCGGCCTGATCGTGGTCGACGAGGCGCACGAGCCCAGCTTCAAGCAGGAGGAGGGCGTCCAGTATCACGCCCGCGACGTCGCGGTGATGCGCGGCAAGTTCGAGGACGTGCCGGTCATCCTTTCCTCCGCCACGCCTGCCATCGAGACGCGGCACATGGTCGAGATCGGGCGCTATCGCGAGGTGACGCTTACCCATCGCTTCGCCGGAGCGAGCATGCCGCAAATTCGCGCCATCGACCTGACCCAGGACCCCCCTCTGCGCGGCCGCTGGCTCGCGCCGAGCCTCGTGGCCGAACTGGAGGCGAACCTGGAGCGCGGCGAGCAGAGCCTGCTGTTCCTCAACCGGAGGGGCTTCGCTCCGCTCACCCTCTGCCGGCATTGCGGGCACCGCTTCCAATGTCCCAACTGCACGGCGTGGATGGTCGAGCACCGGCTGATGGCGCGGCTCGCCTGTCACCATTGCGGGCATGTGATGCCGCCGCCGAAGGCCTGCCCGGAATGCGGCGAGGAAGACAGCCTCGTCGCCTGCGGTCCCGGCGTCGAGCGGATCGCCGACGAAGTGGCGGCGCTCTTCCCCGAAGCCCGCACCGCGATCGTCACGTCGGACACGATCTGGTCGCCCGCCCGCGCCGCCGAGTTCGTCGCGCAGATGGAGGCGAATGCAATCGACATCGTCATCGGCACGCAGCTGGTGACCAAGGGCTATCACTTCCCGAATTTGACCCTGGTCGGGGTGGTGGACGCGGATCTCGGCCTTGCCGGCGGCGACCTCCGCGCGGCCGAGCGCAGCTTCCAGCAGATTCAGCAGGTCGCGGGGCGCGCCGGCCGGGGAGACAAATCCGGTCGCGTTCTGGTCCAGACGCACGATCCCGAGGCGCCGGTGATCGCCGCGCTCGTGTCCGGCGACTCGCCCGGCTTCTATTCCGCCGAGACGGAGGCCCGCCGCGACGCAGCCATGCCGCCGTTCGGGCGACTGGCAGCAATCGTAGTGTCGGCGGAAGATTCATCCGAAGCGGAGACGATTGCCCGCCGCATCGGCCGCGCCGCCCCGGCCGTGGAGGGAATGGCGGTATTTGGCCCCGCCCCGGCCCCGCTCGCCATGCTTCGCGGCCGCCATCGCCAGCGCCTGCTCGTCCATGCAGCGCGAAGCCTCGACGTGCAGGACGTAATCCGCGACTGGCTGGCCGATATCGACTGGAGCGCGAAAGTCCGCGTCAGCGTCGACGTTGATCCGTACAGCTTTCTCTAGAGGTCGAGCGTCGCCTGTTCCTTCCAGTTGGCGCCCTCGCCGGCAAGCAATCTGCGCTTGCGGTCCAGGCCGCCGGCATATCCGCCCAAGGACCCGTCCGAGCGGATCACTCGATGGCAGGGCACGAGGACTGCGACCGGGTTCGACCCGTTGGCGGTTCCGACGGCGCGAACAGCTCCCGGTTCTCCGATCGCCTTGGCGATTTCGGCATAGCTGCGGGTCTCGCCGAGCGGGATCTTGCGCAGCTCTTTCCACACGGCCTCCTGGAATGCCGTGCCGCGGACGTCGATCGGCAGTTCCGGAGTCTGCGCAGGATGCTCGATCGCCATGAGCGCGCCTTCAGCCCAGGCCGAAATCGTGCCGTCGTCAGCGACGATGGTCGCGTTGGGGAAACGACGTTTCAGTGCGCGCTCGTCCTCGTCGAAGGTCAGGCGGCAGATGCCCCGGGACGTCGCGGCGACCAGCAGCGGCCCTAACGGGCTCTCCGCGATTACGTAGCGGATCGTCTCGCCGCGTCCTCCGTCGCGCCATGCCGAGGGCGTCATTCCGAGCCTCTCCTTGGCATCTGCGTAGAAGCGGCTGGGGCCGGAATAGCCGGCTTCGTAGATCGCCTCCGTCACGCTGCCGTTCTCGCCGAGCGCGCTCTTCGCCCGCTTGGCTCTCAGCGCCCGTGCATAGGCCGCCGGCGAGACGCCGACATCGCGCGTGAAGATCCTCTGGAAATGGTGCGGCGCATAGCCGACAGCGGCAGCCAGATCGTAAAGACCGGGGACCTCTTCCGATTGCTCGATCAGGCGCACCGCCTTCGCGATCGCCTCCCGGTCACGGCCAACCTCATCGGGACGGCAGCGCAGGCATGAGCGGTAGCCCGCCGCACGGGCCTCTTCTGCAGTGGCGAAGAACTCGACATTATCCCGCCGCGGCCGCCGTGCCGGGCAGCTCGGCTTGCAGTAGATGCCGGTCGTCTTCACCGCACCGATCACTCGGCCGTCCCAATTGCGGTCGCGCCGTTCGAACGCGGCCCAGGCAGCATCGACGTCGACGGAGTCGGTCACGTCCGCGGGTCTAAACTGCTCAATCTGCCTTGCAAGCGTGGCCATGTTTCAGTTCCTCTCGATCCGCGCCGCAAAGCAGCCGCGCGTCGCATTGTGGGCGTGGATGGTGGCGATGGCAGGGTTGGCGAAAAGCCGCCGGATGCCTTCCTCGGCCTCCCCTGGCTGCGTAAGGATCGCTTCGGCCATCATACCCTCGGCATCGAAGCCGCGCAGCGACAGGACGCGCTTTGCGAACACCGGCGGAATCTGGTCGAAATATTCGGCAGCTTCCTCCTCACCTTCCGTGACGAAGATGGCATGGCTTGCGCGATAGGGGTTCGCAGCATCGTGGCTCACGTGGTTCAGCAGAAGCACCTTCTCGCCGATCGCCCGGTCCGTAAGGCTCACCCGGCAAGGAAAGGTCGGACTGTCGACCGTCATTCGGACGACCCCTCGTTCCGCCAGATCTTCGTCAGGGAGACCGAACAGCGGCTTGAAAGGCGCAGGATCCAGTCCGCGAATTCGATAGGTCATCACTTCCTCCTTGTTGGAGGCGCTTTACCGGCGCCTGAAAGGCACCGCTTCCCGTGGCTTGCGGTCAAAAGGCCGGCACATCGGCCGAGCCTTCTTGCATCCCGAAACACCCCCTGCTAGGGCGCCGCGCATCCCACATGGGGCGTCAGGGGCAAACCCTGATACCGCCCCGTTTTTTCGTGGGGCAAATTCCAGTTTTGGAGCATTTGACGCGTGGAGACATCCGGCGGCATTCAGGCCAGCTTAGCAGGACGCTACGCATCCGCTTTGTTCGACCTGGCGCGCGACCAACGGCAGATTGAAGCCGTGAGCCGCAGCCTGGAACTGCTGGCGCAGGCGCTGGTGGATTCGCGGGAATTCGCGGAGCTGGTGTCGAGCCCGCTCGTCAGCCGCGAACAGGCCGGCAAGGCCATGGCCGCAATCGCTCAGCAGCTTTCGCTCGACCCGGTGACCACGAACTTCCTCGGCGTCCTCGCGAGGAACGGCCGCAAGAACCAGCTCCAGTACGTGGTCCGCGCATTCCGCAGGCTTGCGGCGGACCATCGCGGCGAGACCACCGCCGAAGTGGTGACTGCGCACGCGCTGGGCGACGATCAGCTTGCGGCCTTAAAGCAGCAGCTTCGCGCCCGCGCAGGCCGTGACGTTGCGATCGAAACGCACATCGACCCTGAAATCCTGGGTGGGATCGTGATCAAGATGGGCAGCCAGATGATCGACGCATCCATCCGCACCAAACTCAACAGACTCGCCGAGGCGATGAAAGGCTGAATATGGACATCCGCGCCGCTGAAATTTCCCGCGTCATCCGCGACCAGATCGCGAATTTCGATGCCGATGCGCAGGTCTCTGAGGTCGGCACCGTGCTGTCGGTCGGCGACGGCATCGCTCGCATCCACGGCCTCGACAACGTCCAGGCCGGTGAGATGGTCGAGTTCGACGGCGGCATCAAAGGCATGGCGCTGAACCTCGAGGCCGACAATGTCGGCGTCGTCATTTTCGGCTCCGACGCGACCATCGGCGAAGGCTCGACCGCACGCCGGACCGGAACGATCGTGGACGTTCCGATTGGCAGGGGCTTGCTCGGCCGCGTCGTCGACGCTCTCGGCAACCCGATCGACGGCAAGGGCCCGATCGAAGCGACCGAGCGCAGCCGCGTCGAAGTGAAGGCTCCAGGCATCATCCCGAGGAAGTCGGTGCACGAACCGGTGCAGACCGGCCTCAAGGCGCTCGACGCCCTCGTCCCGATCGGCCGCGGCCAGCGCGAGCTGATCATCGGCGACCGCCAGACAGGCAAGACCGCGGTCGCGATCGACACCTTCATCAACCAGAAGGAAATCAACAAGTCGGGCAACGAGAGCGAAAAGCTCTACTGCATCTATGTCGCCATCGGCCAGAAGCGCTCGACGGTCGCCCAGATCGTACGCGCGCTCGAAGAAAGTGGCGCGATGGAATATTCCATCGTGGTCGCTGCGACCGCGTCGGAACCGGCTCCGCTGCAGTATCTCGCGCCCTACACCGGCGTCACAATGGGCGAATATTTCCGCGACAACGGCATGCACGCCGTTATCGTATACGACGACCTTTCGAAGCAGGCCATTGCGTACCGCCAGATGTCGCTGCTGCTTCGCCGTCCACCGGGCCGCGAAGCCTATCCGGGCGACGTCTTCTACCTGCATAGCCGGCTTCTCGAGCGCGCAGCGAAGATGAACGACGACAATGGCGGGGGATCGCTCACTGCACTGCCGATCATCGAGACGCAGGCGGGCGACGTCTCAGCCTACATCCCGACCAACGTCATCTCGATCACCGACGGCCAGATCTTCCTTGAGACGGACCTCTTCTACCAAGGCATCCGGCCGGCGATTAACGTCGGTCTGTCGGTTAGCCGCGTCGGCTCGGCCGCGCAGACCAAGGCGATGAAGAAGGTCGCCGGATCCATCAAGCTGGAGCTCGCGCAGTACCGCGAGATGGCGGCCTTCGCACAGTTCGGCTCGGACCTCGACGCCTCGACGCAGAAGCTTCTCGCTCGCGGCGCCCGACTGACCGAGCTGCTGAAACAGCCGCAGTACAGCCCAATGCCGGTCGAGGAGCAGGTCTCCTCGATCTACGCCGGTACGCAGGGCTTCCTCGACAGCGTCGATACGAAGGACGTCGTCCGGTACGAGGCCGCGCTCCTCAGCTATCTCCGCAGCGAGAAGGCCGACATCCTGACGGCCATTCGCGACAGCAAGCAACTCGACGACGACACGGCAGCGAAGCTCAAGGACGCGCTGACGGAATTCGGGAAGACGTTCGCATAAAATGGCGAGCCTAAAGGCCCTCAAGCTTCGCATCGGCTCGGTGAAGTCGACGCAGAAGATCACCAAGGCGATGAAGATGGTCGCTGCAGCGAAGCTTCGCCGTGCGCAGCAGGGCGCCGAAGCCGGCCGTCCCTACTCGACTCGCATGAGCGGGGTCGTCTCCTCGCTGGCGGCCAAGGTTGCGCGCAGCCCCGAAAGCCCGAAGCTGCTGGTCGGCACGGGCAAGGACGACACGCATCTGATCGTCGTCGCGACCAGTGACCGCGGGCTTGCCGGCGCGTTCAACAGCAACATCGTCCGAGCGGCTCGCCGCAAAGCCGACGAACTGATCGCCCAGGGCAAGACGGTCCTGTTCTACATCGTCGGCCGCAAGGGTCGCCCGGTGCTGCAGCGCGTCTACCCGAGGGGAATCGTGGCGCAGTACGACACGAGCGGCATGAAGGCGCCGTCTTATGCCGACGCGCAGGCGATCGCGAAGGACATCATCGACCGTTTCTCCCGGGACGGCGTAGACGTCGTCCACCTGGCTTATGCGAACTTCCGCTCGACGCTCGTTCAGGACCCGGTCGTCGAACAGATCATTCCTGTGCCGCCTGCCGCCGCCAACGATGCGGGGACTGGCCCGGCGTCGCTCGCAGCCGTGGAATATGAGCCGGACGAGGCGGAGATCCTTGCCGACCTGCTTCCGCGCAACATCGCGATCCAGGTCTATCATGCGCTGATCGAGAACCAGGCCGGCTTCTACGGCTCGCAGATGACCGCGATGGACAATGCGACCCGCAACGCCGGCGACATGATCAATCGCCTGTCGATCCAGTACAATCGTCAGCGCCAGGCCGCGATCACGACCGAGCTTGTCGAAATCATTTCCGGCGCAGAAGCGCTCTAACCGAACAAGAAGCCAAGGAAGACAGACATGGCAACCGCCGCTCCCGAGACCAAGCCCCGCAGCCGAGCCAGGAAGTCCGATGCGCCCGCGTCCGGCTCCGGTGCAGCCGTCGAGCAGCACACGGGCAACCTAGTCGGCCGCGTCGCTCAGGTCATCGGCGCGGTCGTCGACGTCGCCTTCGAAGGTGAGCTTCCGCCCATCCTCGCGGCGCTCGAGACCGACAATGGCGGCAGCCGCCTCGTCCTTGAGGTCGCTCAGCACCTCGGCGAGAACGTAGTCCGCACCATCGCCATGGACTCGACGGACGGCCTCACCCGAGGCCAGACGGTCAAGGCGACCGGATCCCAGATCCGCGTGCCCGTCGGCCCCAAGACGCTCGGCCGCATCATGAACGTCATCGGCGAGCCGATCGACGAACGTGGACCGATCGGCAGCGACATGACCGCCTCCATTCACGCCGACGCTCCCGCCTTCGTCGACCAGTCGACCGAAGCCGCGATCCTGGTCACCGGCATCAAGGTCATCGACCTCCTCGCCCCGTACGCGAAGGGCGGAAAGATCGGCCTGTTCGGCGGCGCCGGCGTCGGCAAGACCGTGCTCATCCAGGAGCTGATCAACAACATCGCCAAGGGCCACGGCGGCGTGTCGGTGTTCGCCGGCGTCGGCGAACGCACTCGCGAGGGCAACGATCTCTATCACGAATTCCTGGAGGCCGGCGTCATTGCCAAGGATGCCGACGGCAATCCCACTCCGGAAGGTTCCAAGGTCGCTCTCGTGTTCGGCCAGATGAACGAGCCGCCGGGAGCTCGTGCTCGCGTCGCTTTGTCCGGTCTGACCCAGGCCGAATATTTCCGCGACCAGGAAGGCCAGGACGTGCTCTTCTTCGTCGATAACATCTTCCGCTTCACGCAGGCGGGTTCGGAAGTGTCGGCTCTTCTCGGCCGTATTCCTTCGGCAGTGGGCTATCAGCCGACCCTGGCGACCGACATGGGCACCCTTCAGGAGCGCATCACGTCGACCAACAAGGGTTCGATCACCTCCGTGCAGGCCATCTATGTTCCGGCCGACGACTTGACCGATCCGGCGCCGGCAACCTCCTTCGCCCACCTCGACGCCACGACGACGCTGTCGCGCGCGATCTCCGAGCTGGGCATCTATCCGGCCGTCGATCCGCTCGACTCCGTCAGCCGCGTTCTGACCCCGTCGGTGGTTGGCCAGGAGCATTACGAGGTCGCTCGTGCGGTCCAGGAGACGTTGCAGAAGTACAAGTCGCTGCAGGACATCATCGCGATCCTCGGCA
>Ga0207682_10001685_pt1 | contig 10137 bp, 10 predicted proteins | sample KBSM63metaG_FD_184332 | JGI IMG/M metagenome (GOLD analysis project Ga0207682, IMG submission 184332) | Miscanthus rhizosphere microbial communities from Kellogg Biological Station, Michigan, USA - KBS M6-3 metaG (SPAdes) (version 2) | ecosystem: Host-associated > Plants > Roots > Rhizosphere >...
GCTTCGGACACGGCGGCGAGGAATTTCTCCGCGGTCTCGCCGTTCTTCTCCAGCCATGGCCGCAGCGCGATGTTGAATCCCAGATAGGAGATCACGTCGCCGCCGCGGATCACCTCGATCGCGCCCGGCACGTCCTTCATGGCGACGATCGGCACCGGGTCCCAGCACGCGAAGGCGTCGACGCCCTTCGCAAGCAGCGCGACGGTCATTTCCGGCGGCGGGGTGTTGACGAGCGTCACATCGGTGGGGGCGAGCCCGGCCTTTTCCAGCAGGCCGAGCAGGTAAAGGTGGTTGATCGTCCCGAACGAGGTGCCGATCTTCTTGCCCTTGAGGCTCTTCAGGTCGCCCTTGATGATCCCGCTGTCCTTGCCGGCGATCAGCGCGAGCGTTGCGTCCGAACCATACTTGGTTGCGCTGCCGCTGTAGTTTCCGAAGAACACAAGATCCATGCCGCGCAGGATCGCGCCGATCGACGGCACGCCGGCCTGCACCATGTCGGTCTCGCCGGCCTGCAGCGCGTTGAGCGCATCGACGCCGGTCGCGTAGGGGCGCGCAATCGTGACATCCAGGCCCTGCTTTTCGAAGAAACCGCGCTCGACCGCGATCGGCAGCGCCAGCATGTCGACCGCGGCGACCATGCCGACTTTCAGCTTGACCGGCTGGCCTTGCGCCGCCGCGAGCGAGGGCAACAGCAGCAAGGCGCACAACAGCATCAACATGCGTCGCATTGGTCTCATCCTTCTGGTGGCAGCGGCTCGATGCGCTTGACCCAGTAGTGCCGGGCCAGTGCCGAGAGGTCCGCTCGTTTCACTCTGCGAATTTCAACGGCATTTTCTTGTGTTCCGGACACGCGTCCGTAGCTCTGGAAGAGCTGGATATGAAAGCGCTCCGGCGGGAACGGGAGCGTCACGAGTATGTTGACGCGTTCACCGCCGGTTGGAAAGCCGGTGATCTTTCCCGGCGCCGCGACGGTGAGCCACACCTGCCACGTGAGATAGAGCGCCGCGACCGCGAGCAGCACGTGGGTCTTGCGGGACTTCAGTGCGTCGCGCCACATGGGTCAGGCCGAACGCACGAGTTGCAGCACGCGGCTGGTCAACGCCTTGAACCGCGCGTCCTCGTGCAGCGCGTCCCACGAGCGCGGGCGCGGCAGGTCGACCGCGATCTCTTCCAGCACGCGGCCCTTCGAGAGCGCGACCACGCGGTCGGCGAGGAATACTGCTTCGGCGACGTCGTGGGTGATGAAGATGACGGTCGGCCGCTTCGCCTGCCAGATGCGGGTCAGCTCTTCCTGCAGGGTCATGCGGGTCTGCGCGTCGACGCTGGCGAAGGGTTCGTCCATCAGCAGCACGTCGGGCTCGTTGGCGAGCGCGCGCATCACGCCGACACGCTGCTGCATCCCGCCGGAGAGTTCGTTGGGATAGCGCTCCGCGGCTTCGGTGAGCTTGGCGAGCGCGAGGTATTCGTGCGCGATCCTGTCGCGCTCGGCCTTGCCGATCCCGCGCATCTTGGGACCGAAGGCGACGTTCTCCAGCACGGTCCGCCAGGGAAACAGCGCGAACGACTGGAACACCACGCCGCGATCGCGCCCCGGTCCGTTCACTGGCTTTCCGCCGACCAGGATTTCGCCGCCGGTGAGCGGGATGAACCCCGCGATCATGTTGAGGATGGTCGATTTGCCGCAGCCCGAAGGGCCGACGATGGAGACGAATTCGCCTGCGCCCACCTCGAGCGACACGTCCTGCACCGCGGTGACGTGCGTCGCCGCATAGAGGTCGAAGTAGGTCTTCGACAGGTTCCTGATCGTGAGGCTCTTCACCGCGTCACCAGTCCCTCACCGCCCCACGAGTCCCCAGCGCTGCCCGGTTGCGCGTTCGATCGGCGCGAGGATCCAGCTGTCGACCATGTACCAGAGAATGCCGAGGATGATCATGCCGAGCAGGATTTCGACCACCGAGCCGGCGCGACGCGCATCGAACATCAGGAAGCCGATGCCGCTGGTGCCGACGATGATCTCGGCGGCGATCAGCGCGCGCCAGCCGTAGCCGAGCCCATTGCGCAGGCCGGTCACGATGTTGGGCAGCGCGCCCGGCAGCACGACCTCCCACAGGACGCGCGCGCGCGATGCGCCGAGGCTCAAGGCCGCGCGGTGCATGTTGACCGGGATCGAGCGCACGCCGAGCACCGTGTTGAGCACCACCGGGAAGATCACCGTGTAGACGATCACGGCCGTCATCGTGACGAGGCCGTAGCCGAACCAGATCACCAGGATCGGCAGCCAGGCGATGTCGCCGATGGCCTGGAAGAACAGCAGCAGCGGCCACAGCGCCGCGTGCGCGCGGGAACTCATGCCGATCACGATGCCGAGCGGAATGCCGAGCGCGATGCCCCAGGCGGCGCCGACCGCGAGCCGCACGATGCTGTCCTGCAGATACTCCGGCAGGATGCCCTTCCAGGTGAGCGAGACGAACGACTGCCACACCTCGCCCGGACCGGGCAGGAACACGCGCGGAAAGATTTCCAGCGCGGTGACGATCCACCACGCGGCGAACAGCGGAATGAACGGCACGATCGAGGCGATCGAGGGCCAGCGCGCGGTGAGGCGCACATAGGCGCTCCAGATCTTGAGCAATGGCGTCATGCGCGCTGCACCATGCCCCAGCGCTCGATGGTTCTGCGCTCCAGTGGCGCGAGCAGCAGCCGGTCGAGCAGCAGCCACAGCACGCCGATCACGATCATGCCGAGCACGATCACTTCGGTGCGGTAGAAGTCGCGCGCGACGAACAGCATGTAGCCAAGCCCGACATTGGTCGCGATCATCTCGGCGGCGATCAGTCCGCGCCAGGCAAAGCCCAAGCCGGTGCGGATGCCGGTGACGATGTTCGGCAGCGCGCCGGGCAGCAGCACTTCGGTCAGCATCGCGGTGCGTCCGGCGCCGAGCGAGGCTGCCGCGTTGCGCACATGCAGCGGAATGGTCGAGACGCCGAGCAGCGTGTTGTAGGTGACGATGAAGAACACGGCGTTGAAGATGACAAAGGTGATCGCGCCGAAACCATAGCCGAACCAAAGCGACGCGATCGGGATCCAGGCGATGCCGGCGAGCACCGAGAAGAACCGGAACAGCGGCGTGAGAAACGCGGAGACGGCCGGGCTGACACCCATCAGCACGCCGAGCGGGATCGCGGCCGCGAGCGCCAGCACCGTGCCGACGAAGACGCGCAGCAGGCTCGCGCCGATATGCGCGGGCAGCGTTCCGTCGCGGATCGACTCGATCCCGGCGGCAACCACCGAACCGAGCGTCGGAAAAAGCCGCGGATTGACGTTGAACCACGGGATCAGGGCGGCCCAGAGCGCCAGCAGCACGGCGAAGGGCAGCAGGAACAGCAGCGCCGAGGACAGATATTGCCGAAGCCGCATTGCGCGCTGCTGCCAAATCCGGCCGCCCAGCCGGCCCGGACGCATCCTAGCGAGCCGCGCGGGAGATGTCTGCTGCGCCTGCCGGGCTCTATTTCGCGTCCTTGCACGTGTTGGGGTAGCTGCGCGCCATCGCGACGATCTTATCCTTGTCGAAGTTGTTCGCCTCGGCATAAAACGCCGCGTCGGTGACGTAGTAGTCTTCGGCCGGCAACTTGTCCTTGATGACGCCGAGCGAGAAGTAATAGTCGCGCACCTTTTCCCAGCCGCCCGGCGGGAACGTGCCAATGTCGGCCTTGATGTCGCGCGTTTTTCCGGCATCGAGCTTCACCACCGCGACGGCCGCCTGATAGGCCTTGGCCTTATCGGCAGCGGTGTCCCAGCGGCCGGACTCCTTGAGATAGATGCACGCAGCCGCTTCCGGGTTGGTCAACGCGAAGATCGTGGCCTTCGTGCCGGCGCGCACCACCTTGATGATGTCGGCGCGGCGCGTGGCCATCTTCTCGTCCGTGCTGACATAGACGTAGCCGAAAATCCCTTCCTGGAACGGGAAGGTGAAGTAGCGCAGCTTGAAGCCGTTCGCTTCCATGTCGGCGTAGGTGAGGTCCCACAGCACCAAAGCCTGCACGTCGCCGCGTTGCAGCGCGAGCGCGGCCTGCACGCCGAAGCCGACCGGCAGCCATTCGACGTCGGTCTTGGGATCGAGGCCCGCGGCCTGCGTCATCGCGAAGCCGTCGAGCGTGCGCGAAGCGCCCATCGACATGACGCCGATCTTCTTGCCCTTGAGGTCTTTCGGATCCCTGATCGGGCCGTCACCCATCACGGCGATCGCCGTGCCATGGTAAGGCACCGAGTTGAAGATGGCGCGGACTTTCGCGCCGCTGCCGCGCGCGAGCAGGATGGCCGGCGGCGCGCCGAGCCCGGCATCGCCCCGGCCCGCGGCGAGCAACTGCATTTCCTGCGTCGCGCCATCGGTCGGCTGCAACGTCACCTCGATGCCTTCTTCCTTGAAGAAGCCGAGATGCTTCGGAACGAAATAAGTGCGCGTCTCGGACGCAGTCGCGGTCTTCTGGCCGAACATCAGCACGAAAGGGTCGGCGGCCATCGCCTGCGTCGCGACGACCGCACAGGCTGCCGCGAGAATGAACTTGAAATGCTGCATCACACCACCCCTGAGGATCATGCGCCAAGACTGGTACGGCGCGTTCGCTTTGAACAGTCCCATTCTGTCGCGGCTGAACGGCTGTGGTTGATGGCTTGCATACGCACCACCCTGCGGCGTGCGGGTATGCGGCGTTGGCGCGCGCACGGCGATTTTCTCATGACAGGGACGCGCGGCTTGCGCGGCAAATCGCGTGACAACCGCACCCCACGATGATCATCTTGCCGCGGTTCGGCCCACGCGACCGAACAGGCTGGGCCATTCGTGATGCAAGAGAGTCCTGAGCTGGTTCGCGATGCCGCGGACACGCGCGGCGCCGTCATCGAGGCCGGCGCGGTCGGCAAAACCTATCGGGCGGCGAAAAACCGTTCGGTCGAAGCGCTCGCGGACATCAGCCTGTCGATCCGGGACGGCGAGTTTCTCAGCGTCGTCGGCCCGTCGGGCTGCGGCAAGAGCACGTTTCTGACCATCGTCGCGGGTCTCGTTCCGGCCAGTACCGGGACGATCGCGGTCGCCGGCAAGCAGGTGACGGAGCCGAGCATCGACGTCGGCATCGTATTCCAGAGCGCGCTGCTGCTCGATTGGCGCACGGTGCTGGAGAACGTGATGGTGCCGATCGAGGTCATGGGCCTGCCGCGCAAGGAGTACCGCCAACGCGCGCTCGACCTGCTGGAGATGTGCGGCCTCTCGGCCTTCGCGCATCACTATCCCTGGCAGCTCTCCGGCGGCATGCAGCGGCGCGCCGCGATCTGCCGTGCGCTCGTGTTCGACCCGCCGATCCTCCTGCTCGATGAGCCGTTCGGCGCACTCGATGCGATGACGCGCGACTACATGAATGTCGAGCTGATGCGGATCTGGCAGCGCAACCGCAAGACCGTCATGCTGATCACCCACTCGATCCAGGAGGCGGTGCTGCTGTCCGACCGCGTGGTCGTCATGTCGCCGGCCCCGGGCCGCATCCTGAAGATCATCGACGTCGACATTCCGCGTCCGCGCTCGCTCGAAGTCATCGCGTCGCCGCGCTTCGGCGCGATCGCGAACGAAATCCGCGCGTTCTTCTCCGCCGACATGTTCCTCGCGGGCGGAGCCAAAGCCCAATGAACGACGCGGCGTCGAAGACCGCCCGCTGGAGCCCGCGCGCGCTGCTCGAACGGCTCGGCGTCATCGTGCTCGGACTGCTGCTGTGGGAGGCGGCGGTCCGCGGGTTCGAGGTGTCGCCGCTGCTGGTCCCGTCGCCGGTCGCGGTATTCGACCAGCTTGTGCGCGGCGTCATGACCGGCGTGTTCTTCAAGCACGGGCTCTACACGGTTGCCGCGACCGTGATCGGATTTTTCCTGGGCTCGCTGTCGGGATTCCTGATCGGCGTCCTAGTCTCGCAATTCGACGCGTTCAACCGGCTGATCTATCCCTACATCGTCGCGTTCCAGACCGTGCCGAAGGTCGCGCTCGCACCGATCATCATCGTGTGGTTCGGCTTCGGCATCGGCTCGAAGGTGATGATGTCGCTGCTGATCTGCTTCTTTCCCGTGGCGGTGAACACGATCGAGGGGCTCAACTCGGTGCGCGCCGAACAGATCATGCTGATGCGCTCCTATCGGGCGACGCGCTGGCAGATCTTCCGCATCGCGCAGCTGCCGAACGCGCTGCCCTATATCTTCGCCGGGCTGAATGTCGGCATCGTGCTCAGCGTGATCGGTACCATCGTGGGCGAATTCGTCGGCACCACCAATGGCCTCGGCCGCCTGCTGCTCGACTATAACTACGCCTTCGACATCGCCGGGGTGTTCGCCACGCTAGTCGTGCTGTCACTGATCGGCGTCGTGCTGCATTCGATCCTGCGCGCGATTCACTACCGGCTGGTGTTCTGGCAGCGCCGGCCGGATCAGACGCTCGGCGTCTAAAGCGAGATGACTTTTCTTCGAATCGTCATCTCGCTTCGGGTTATTGGTGGAGCATGATCTTTTCCGAAAACCGGTGTCCACTTTTCGGGATCATGCTCAAGCAAGAAAGCTTCAAGGGAGGCACGTGACCATGAGCGAGGCGAAGACGATTGCGATTATCGGCGCCGGCATCGGCGGGTTTCTGCTGGTCGCGCATCTGGGTAGCGCCGGGCACAAGGTCCGCCTGCACGATATCGACGATGCGAAGCTCGCCGACCTCCGCGCGCGCGGCGGGGTCGAGACCGAGGGCCTCGGCAGCGGCTTCGCACCGATCGAGCGCATCGGCACCGACCTCGCGTCGATCGTCGAGGGCGCGGACGTCATCATCGTGGCCACGGGCGGCCAACGCCAGCCGGCGGTCGCAACCGCGCTCGCGCCGCTGCTGCGCGACGGACAGATCGTCCTGCTGATCCAGGGCAATACCGGCGGCTCGCTCATTGTCCGCCGCGGGCTCGATGCGGCCGGCTGCAAGGCGAGGGTCGATCTCGCCGAGATGGACAACTATCCCTATTCGGCGCGCAAGCTCGGCCCGGCGAAGATGAAGCCGATCGTCACCAAGCGCTGGCTGCAGATCGCCGCGTTCCCCGGCAACCGCATCGACGCGGTTTTCGCGACGCTCGGGCCGCTGTTCCCGACCGCCGTGAAGGCGCCGAACATCATCCACACCGGCTTCACCAATGCCAACGCGATGCTGCATGTGGCAAACTGCATGGCGAATGCGACGCGCATCGAGCAGGGGCAGGACTACAAGTTCTACGCCGAGGGCGTGTCGACCTCGGTCGCGCGCGTCTATATGGCGATCAGCGACGAGCGGGTGAAGGCCGCCGCCGCGCTCGGTGCCAAGGTGCGCACGCTGACCGACTGGTTCGACACCGTCTACAAGGTGCGCGAACCGACGCTGGTCGAGGCGATGCAGAAACTGACTTTCAACGCCGACGGCCCTTACGGCGGCACGCCGACGCCGAAATCCTTCGAGCACAATTTCGTCGCCGAGGACGTGCCGGTCGGCCTTATCCCGATGGTCGCGCTCGGCAAGGCAGCGGGCGTCGCGATGCCGGCGATGCAGACGCTGATCGACTACACCTGCCTGATGACCGGCGACGACTATGCGAAGAACGCGCGCACGCTCGATCGCATGGGCCTCGCGGGCAAGGATGCGAATGGCATCATCAAGGTGGTCGAGCACGGATTTGGCTGACCGGTTCGGCGAACGCTAGTCCAGCATCGACAAAACGCCGCGTTGCGGGTTCACCTCGACTCTAGCGCCGTTGGGAATCGCTGCGGTGATGTCCTGGTCGAAGCCGGCCAGCATGGGAACATCACCAAGCGCCGCACCTTGCGCCAGAATCGGGTTCACGGAATTGAATACCAGTGCGAGCGGCACGATGCCGCGCGATGTCATCTCGTGCAGCATCCACGCGGTCGCGACGCCGCCCTTGGCGGTATCGAGCACCAATATTCTGCCGACATAGGATTGGCCGGTCAGCTTGTGCGTGGGGCGCGTGAAAATGCCCGCCGTGCGGTCGAGATCATAGCGTGCGGAAAAGCCGTCATGCGCAACAAGCGCCGGTCCGCGCACAATGCGGCCGATCGCGTGCCGCGCGCGAAACTCCCGCGTCGTCATGCCAGTGTCCCGCTCACCGCGGCGTCCACGCACGCTTCCATCGACGCCAGCATGGGACGGTAGCCGTAGCCGCCCAGAATGTTGACCAGCTTTGCACTGTTGGTCGCCAGGCGATTCCAGCCCTTGGCCTCGGCAATCTCGCGCGCGTACGACTGATAGAAGCACATGCCGGCGAGGACGGTCCCGCCGGCTTCCTCGATGCGCGCGGTATAACCCATGCGGTCGCAATCCGGTTTGACCTGCGGGCTGGTCACCGCCAGCAGCGGCACGGTAAACCGGCGGCCCGCGCAAATCTGCGCTAGGTCACGGAGCTCGTAGAGGCTCAACTGCGGCGCCGAAAAGACCACGACGTCCACCCGTTTGTCCCCGAGATACGACCGCTGCAACTCCTCGATGGCGGTGCGCGTCACGCGGTGGCGCGGCAACTCGCCTGAAGCCACGTCCGTTCGTTGCCGCGCTTCCGGGGTGTGGCCGACGATGTGAAACAGGGCGGTGGAACCGAAGCTCGCCATGGCGGCGCCGAAATGCTTGAGCTGATCCGATTGGGGTGGGTCGACGATGCCCTCGATCACCGGGACGGCCCAGTAGTTGCCTGCAATGCGCCCGATCACCGCGCCGAGCGCGCCCCATTCGTTGAGCGTGTCGGGAGTGAAGTCGGCGTGGACATGCAGAGTCGCACGGCGCTGTTCGGCGAGATGAAAGCCGTAGCGCGGCGTGCGTCCGGTCAATCCGGCGGCAAGCGCGGACGGTCCGCCTTCGAAATTGGAGAGCGCCCCACATACCGAGTTGGAAAAAATCACCACGCCGGTATCGCCAAAGGCGACATGCTCGTTGGGCATCGGCGCCTGGATGGTCTGATAATTGATGCAGGTATCGGTCATCGTCACGCCGAGAGTGACGAAAGCCGCAATCGCGCGGCGCTCCAGATCGAGCATCGTCCTGGTGTGACCGAGAAAATCCGTTTTTGCGAAATCGGTGCCGCGCGGATCGGTAATGGTTGGAACGCGCACCTGCCGCTGCCCCTCGGCGATCGCCGCCAGCCCTTCCAGCCAGCGCACGCCGGCTTCGCCGAGGCTTTCGGTATCGGCCATGATGTGGGCCTGCGTCACCGGCACGAAATCGGCCGCGCCAAAGAACTCGCCCACCTGTTTTTGGTGCTGCAGCGCGATCTGCGGAAGCGCGCCGAATTTTCCGCCCAGAATATCCTGCTCTTCGTCGTTGAGCTTCATCAGAATTGGAGCTTCATCAGAATTGATCTGTCGCTGCGCCGGAATCCCGCACGGCCTTGCCCCATTTCGTCAGCTCGCCGCGCTGAAAATCCGCAAGCGCGCCGCCGGTGAGAGCCGCAAAGATCACGCCCAACGGCTCGAGCCTGCTGCGGAAAGCATCGCTGCGCACGATCTGTTCGGACGCGGCGATCAGTGAGCCCGCGGTATCGGCCGACAGGTTGGCCGGCGCGAAAACGCCCCACCACGCGGTGGTCTCGAAATCGTTGTAGCCGGACTCCGCGACGGTCGGCACGTTCGGCAGCACGGACGAGCGCAACTTGCTGCTGATCGCAATCGCGCGCAGCCTGCCGCCTTGCACATTCGACAGGACGGACTGCAGCGGGTCGAACATGATCTGGGTCTGGCCCGCGATCAGATCGGTCAGCGCCGGCGCGCTCCCCTTGTAGGGGACATGCTGGATGTCGATGCCGGCGGCCGCCTTGAACATTTCGCCCGTCAGGTGACCCGGCGTGCCGACGCCCGCCGAGCCGTAGTTGAGCTTGCCCGGCGTCTTCCGTGCGAGCGCCACCAGTTCGGCAAGGTTGCCGATCGGTTGCGCGGGATTGACGACGATGGCGACCGGCGCCATCGCAACCATGGCAACCGGCGTGAAATCGCGCACCGGATCGTACGGCAGTTTCTTGTACAGCGCGGGATTGATCGCGTGCGTGCCGACCGTCGCCATCAGCAGCGTTTGACCGTCCGGCGCGGATTTCGCCACGGAATCGG
>Ga0207682_10001687_pt1 | contig 10126 bp, 13 predicted proteins | sample KBSM63metaG_FD_184332 | JGI IMG/M metagenome (GOLD analysis project Ga0207682, IMG submission 184332) | Miscanthus rhizosphere microbial communities from Kellogg Biological Station, Michigan, USA - KBS M6-3 metaG (SPAdes) (version 2) | ecosystem: Host-associated > Plants > Roots > Rhizosphere >...
GAGCCGACCCAGCTGGCGGCGCGCATCTTCGAGGCCGGCTGCGATCTGCTGCGGCGCGAGACCGACGGCACGCGCTTCCGCTTGATCGGCGTCGGGCTCTCGAATCTCGACGACGCCGGGAAGGCCGACGCCGCCGACCTGATCGATTTGCGGGCGCAGCGCACCGCGGACGCCGAACACGCGATCGACAAGGTGCGCGCGAAGTTCGGCAAGGGCGCGGTGGTGAAGGGCCTGGTGTTTGATGGGACGGTACAGGAGGAGGAAGAGGAGGCGGATTGATAACTGCGTAGCCCGCAATTAGAGCGAAGCGAATTCCGGGATAAGCCGACCGGCCAAGCTGGTCCAGCATCGCGCTTCGCTTACGCGGCTACCAACCGAACCGATCGGTCCCTGCGCGTGAACACATGAGCAAACAAAGCAACATCCTCGCGAGCGGAATCTGGCTCTATGACGGCATCGTTCCGATGCGGATTGCGGTCTACAGGACACCGGCGCGGTACGCCGCTACGCGTTACGATGATGACGACCAACTCGACGAAAGCCGGCCAATCCCGGAGACGAAGGATGGCTTCCTTTATTTCTGCTCTCCCGGAAAATCGGGCGAGTACCTGACGATCGACGAAGCGAAGGCGTGGGCCGACGCCCAGCCCTGGGGGCCGGTCAAGTGGGACTGACAGGCGCTACAAAGGCCCGCCTTACGACGCCTTGCGCCGCGCCGCTGGCTTCGCCACCTCTTTCGCGGCGTCCTTCTTCTTGCCCGCGATCGGCAGCAGCATCTCGCCCTGGCCCTCGATCCGCTTCCTCGATTTCTTCGCCGGCTTGGCAGCGGGCCGCACGGCGGCAGGCTTGCTCGTCTTGCCGGACTCGACGCTGCGGCGCAGCGCATCCATCAGGTTGATGACGTTCTTCGCCACCACCGGCGCGCCGCTCGCCTTCGGCACCACGACGCCGGCCTGCTTCTTCTGCAGCATCTTCACCACGGCTTCCTCGTAGTGGTCGACGAACGTCGCCGGATCGAAGTCGTCCTTCTTGGTGTCGAGAATGTGCTCGGCCAGCTTGAGCATCTCGCCCGACACCTTGATGTCGGCGATCTCGTCGAAATAATCCTTCGCGTTGCGCACTTCGTAGGCGTAGCGCAAGGTCGTGCCCATCAGGCCCTTGTCCCACGGCTGCAGCATGATGACGCGCTCGCGCTTCGCCAGCACGACGCGGCCGAGCGCGACCATCCCCTTGCCGCGCATCGCATCGCGGATCACCACGAAGGCGTCCTGCCCGACTTCGTCGTTCGGCGTGACGTAGTAGCTCGCGTCGAAATAGCGCTCGTCGATCTGCGCGTGCGGCACGAACGTGTCGATCTCGATCGTGTGGTTGCTCTCGATCGCGATCGCGTCGAGCTCCTCGTCCTCGACCGGGATGAACGCGCCCTTGGCGTATTCGTAGCCGCGCCCCTTGTCGGCGTTCTCGACCGGCTCGCGGGTGACTTCGTCGACAAGTTGCTGCCGCAACCTGTTCCCGGTTTGCTTGTTGATCTGCCGGAACGCGATGCGCTCGCCGCCGCTGGTCGCGGTGTGCAGGGCGATCGGACAAGAGACGAGCGAGAGCTTGAGATAGCCCTTCCAGTAAGGACGCGGCGCCACGGGATACTCCTACGCAACGAGAACGATCGTCCCCACTCTACGGCCGATCCCGTTAACAGAGGAGTCTCGGCACCACGTTCGTCTCCTCAACTTTTCTCGTGCGGCGCGTCGGTCGTGTTGACTCCTTCCGCGCCTCAGTTCATGATTTGTTCTCTTCACGCCAAGCACCCAGAAATCGGGCAACCGGGTTTGTTCATGTCGCTGATCGACGACATCAACCGCGACTTCCCGTTTCAGGTGACGCTCGCGCTCGATGACGATCTGACCGGCGTGCTCGACTGGCTCGACCCGCGGCTCGGCCGCTGGGACATATATGTCGACCTGCGCGACCAGACGATCCGCTACTGCTTCCGCGATCTCGGCGACGCATCCGCGTTCAGCCGGCGCTTCGTCAACGTCCGCTTGGCGGGTGCACGAAACTGAAGTGTTTGGTCCGCATTCGGAAAATCGGAACCTTATGTCAAATGACATGTTTCCAACATGGCCCGCAACGGAGCGGATCATGGACACGAAGCGCAACGACGCTGCTGCCCGGACAGCCGTGACCAGGCTGCTGAAGCAATATTTCGAGAATTTGAGAACGCGACTTGCCGCCGGAACGGCGCAGTTCTGGGGCAGGATCGAACAAAGGCTTGCGCAGAAATCGGCGGCTGCGGACTCCGAGGTGCCGCTCGGCGTGATGCGGCCGCCAAACCGGCAACAGCCGGTTCAACAGCAGCAAGCCAAGACTGAATCGGACGAGAAAAAATAGCGACTCAGTCATAGCGCTGTAGAACCGCGTACAGGGTCAGCGCGATCGACTCCGGCGGGAACGATCACGAGCGCGGCGAATGCGGCGCGCGCCACACACGGAACCGGAAGCGGCGGAACGGCGTTGGGCAACCACGTCAAGACCCTGTCGACAAAAAAATCCAGAGGAGAACAGCCATGCCGGTCATCGTGTTGTGGGCGATCCCCGCCGTCTTCGTGCTCGGCGGCGTGACCTACCTGCTCGTGAAATAGGACTGCAGTGCAAGAGGCCCGCGACGCGGGCCTCTTTATTCGAGGACTTGCAATGGCCGACGACAAAAGTTTGCGCCTTATCGGATTTGGTCTCAGCGCGGTCACGGCAGCCGTGACCTTGGTCGCGGCAGTCCTGGTCGCGGGCGTCATGCCCACATGAGACTTGCCGGGACCCTTCTGTCCTACGCCTTCGCGATCGGCGTTCTTTGCGCCGGTCTGAACGGCGGCGTGATGTGGCTGGTCCAGCCCGGCGCGGCGACCTCGCATGAAGTACGCGCCGCGCCGATCCCGCCGCGCATCGCCGACAGCATCGAGCGCAGGAAGCCGATCCCGGTGCAGGAAAGCGAGCCCGCACCGGCCAAGCCTGTCATGACGGATGCGAACGTGTCGCTCACGCCGGCGCCGGTGCGCCCGTTCAAGATCCGCGAGTTGAATCCGCCGCCGAAGCAGCACCGCAAGCCGCGCGGCGAAACTGCCGTCGCGGCGGCCTCCGCGCCTGCTGCGGCAATCCGCACCGCAGCGCCGGCCGTATCGACTGCGCGTTCGGACGTTCCGTACTGACCAGGACGACGATTATCGCATTGGGGATCGGGATAACTCACAAGGAGGAGAAACCATGAAGACCCTGGCGATAGGCTTGGCGGCGGCGCTCGGATTGGCGTTGCCGGCGAGTGCCGACACAGTCTCGACACGCGTTCAGCTCGCGCAGGCCAAGCAAGACGGCGGTGCGCAATCGGGCGGCGCCGCGACTACGCAGCAATCCGGCGGCAGTGCGACAACACGCGGTACGGCCGGAACACAAGGCCAGGGCCGTGAGGGCGGCGCGCGCAGTGGCGATAACGCCCAATCCGGCACCGCCGGGACTGCCGGTGCAACGCGGCAGACCGAAAGCCGCCGCGAGGGCAGCCGCACCAGCGTGCGTGCCAATGTCCGGGTCGGCGGGCGCGACAGCGTTCGTACGCGTACCAGCACCAGCACGCGGTTCGGCGTAAGGACGCGCGTCGGTGTTTCGGACGACGGCGGCATCCGGCGCAAGAAGGCGCGCCGCTACGTCTATAGCGAGCCGTCGAGCGTGATCATCAAGAAGAAGAAGGCGCGCCGTTACGTCTACAGCGAACCGAGCAGCGTCACCATCAAGCGCAAGAAGGTGCGGCGCTATAGCTATGACGAGCCTTCGACCATCGTCCGTACGCGCCGTCCCGGCGCTGCGGTCGGCGTCGGCGTGTCCACCCGCACCAGCGTGCGCGAGCGGACCAGTGTGCGTGACGGCGCGAGCGTCAACATTCGCGGCTCTGCGACGACGCGCTCCTCCACGACGACGCGTTCGTCGACCGGCGGTGCTGCGAACACCAACGCGCAGTCGACCACTTCGGGGCAATCCGGCGGCACGGCCGGTGGCGCGTCGGGCGGCATGCAAACCCGCGGGACGTCCGGCTCCAGTGGCGGGTCGGCGGGCGGCCGTCAGCAATAGACTTGCATGAACCATGGATGCGGCCGATCGATGCCGGCCGCATCCGTTCCCTTGCCGGCAAGCGCGGCGTCGCGCGCAAGGCCGAACCGATCGGCGATCGCGGCGGGAATCATCGACACTACGGAACGCAGAGTCATCGCTCCACGTTAGGACCGCGGAGGGAGCCATGACGCTGAATGTTCCATCGTTCTTCGCCGGCATCGGAACCGTGGTGGTGCTGCTCACCCTCGGCTTCGGCGGCGGCGTGATGATGTCGGGCGTGATCAGTGACAAGCCGCGCGAGCCGGCCAAAGTCGAGAAATGGGCCGCGGAAGCCCGAAAGTCGCCCGCTGCAGAAACGGAAAAACCACCTGTCGTCACGGCAACGCCGGTTCCGGTTGCGCCGGCACCCGCTCCGGCTCCAGTTACGCCGACGCCTGTGGCGGCTGCGTCGTCCGCGCAGCCCGTCGCGAAGGAGGAACCGGCGCCGCAGGCTGCGGCTCAGCCGGTATCGCAACTGCAACCCGCCCAGGTTTCGACCGTCTCACCGCCCTCCGCTGCGCCTTCCGACGCAGCGCCGACGCCGCCACAAGCGTCACCTGCATTGCAGGAGCGGCCTGTTGCTTTGACGAACCCCGCGCAGCTTGCGCCACTCGCGCAGGAGAGGCTGCAGAAAGCCAAGCGTGAGGCGGCGGAGAAACGAAAGGCGCAAGAGCGCAAGCAGAGAGCCGACCGCCGGCGGCAACAGTTCGACAGCGCCGCGGAAACGCGCGTGATCGAGCGGCGGCCGCAACGGGAGATCGATGGCGATGATGACGACGACCGCGCGCCGCTTCCGTTTTTCCGCGGGCACGAGCGCGAGGATGTCAGGCCGCGCCCGCTGTTCCGTTTTTTCGGCGATCAGGACTAGCGGCTCGAATGACTACGCGGCATCGGACATCGGCGCGTAGCGCAAGCGTGTGATTGCGCGGGCGTCATAGGCTTCCTCGCCGACCTCGATGATGGCGCGCGCCTTCTGATCGCGGTCGAGCTGAGCCCAGGCGAGCCACGCTTCGGGAATCGTGTGGCACGGTACCGACACGTCATCATAGTGCAGGACAGCCTGCTGGCGCGGCTCGACGCAAATCCAGTCATCATTCATTGGAACTCTCCGCAACTGACTACATCCGGATTGAGTCGGGAAAGTCCGTCGAAAACGAGGCTCCAATCGTGACTTCAATGTGGTGCTTGTGCGGCCGACGGCTCCACGCCTCACATCGTCGGATTGGCGTAAGCGCCGCCGAGTGCGTGCGTGCCATACGCCGCGCCCGCAATGTCGAAATTGAACGAGAAATGCTGGGCGATGGCGATGACATCGCGCAAATGCCGCTGCAGCGGATCGCGTTTGTACAGCCCCTGCGCGCCGTAGCACGACCACAGCGTCTCCACCGCCTCGCGCGACTGGCCCACCGCGAAGGCCGAATGCGCACGGAAGCGCAGCTTGGTCTCCAGGTCCGGCGCCTCGCCGCGCGCCGCATACGCGTCGAACGCGATCGCCGACTGGCGCAGCAGATAGCGCGCCGAATCGATCAGGCTGCGGGCGCGCGCGACCTTGATCTGCACCGCCTGGAAGTCCGCGACCTTCGCGCCGGTGTAAGTCCCTGCCCGCTTCGCCATCGACGCAAGAAAGATTTCGTATGCGCCTTCGGCGGCGCCGAGCGCGGCCGGCGCCAGCGGATGGCTCGACGCCGCGACGATCGGGATGCCGTAGAGCGCACCCTTGTTCAGCGCGCCGCCCGGATGATCGAACCCGCCGCGGCAGTCGCGCAGCGCAAGCGCACGGCGGTCCGGCACGAACACATCGGTCGCGGAAACGTCCTTGCTGCCGGTCGCGCCCATGCCCATCGCGTCCCAGGTGTCGAGGACCTGGTAGTCCGATTTCGGCACGACGCAGAGCCGTGAATCGAACGGCCTGTCGCCGTCGAACACCGTTGCGGCGAGCATGTTCCAGTCGGAATTGTCGACGCCCGACGAGAACGGCCAGCGCCCGCTGACGATGAAGCCGCCGTCGACCTTGCGCGCACGCCCGGCCGCGAGCGCGATCGAGGATGCGATCAGCGTGTCGGGATTTGCATCCCAGACTTCATGCTGCGTGTCGGGCGCGTAGTAACCGAGGATCCAGTGATGGCACCCCAGATTGCCGACGTTCCAGCCGGTCGACGGACAGCCGCGCGCGATCTCGGCCACGATGTCGACCAGCGCAACGAACGGAAGCTCCATCCCGCCGAACGCCTTCGGCTGATGGAAACGAAACAGCCCGGTCTCGTGCAGCAGCTGCTCGTTCCCGCGCGTGAGCACACGCGCGTCTTCCGACGCCTGCGCACGGTCGCGCAGCATTGGGACGATGTCGCGCGCGCGACGCATCGCTTCATCGTAGCTCACTGTTGAGAAATCGCGGCGCGGCTGCGGCAGCGTGCCGACGAAATGTGCCGCGTCATTCATGAGGGTCTCCACCGGTGCAACGCGCACTGGAGACTAGCAAGAATCCTCATCCTGAGGGGCCGCCCTTAGCGCGTCACAGACGCGCGTAAACGCGCTTGTAGGCGGCGTCTCGAAGGATGGCGCCACACTCCGAGCTTGTTGCCATGCTTCGAGACGCCCGCCGCCGCTACCGCGCCGACGGGCTCCTCAGCATGAGGTCCGGAGGTAGACGGCCGCGCGATCGAAGACTACTTGCAAGCCTTCGCGGGCTTGATCTCGAGCGAGCTCATCACGCCATCGATGACGAAATCGCCGTAATCGAGCTTGAGCGCGCGCGAGATGCCGTTCTCGTACATCTCGAAGGAAATCGCGTAGATCGGCGTCTGCTCGCCCGGCTCGGCGTCGGCCTTCTTCTCGAGCTTGTCGAAATAGCTGATCGTGACCGGCCAGCGCGCGAGGCCTGCGAGGGCGTCCTTGCCGGCCGCCGCGTCCTCCGGTTTCTTCTCGGCCTCGATCTTTTTCCCGATCACCGAGAGCGATTGATAGATCTTCTCGCCTGATTCCGAGCCGTCATAGACCGCGATTTCGAGCAGGTTCCGGCCGGCGCGCGCCGCCTCGATCAGCAGGCGCATGTGGTCGGTCGGAAACACCACCGTGCCGGCGTCGAATTTCTTGTCGCCGGGCTTCGACAGCTTGACCGCGACCTTGTCCTTGGCGCGGTCGGCGCGCCCGTCCACTTCGGAGAGCTGCTTTGAGTCCATGTAGTTCTGCGACTTGAAGCGGAAGCTCTTGCCGTCGGCCTGCTCCCAGGTCGTAGTGCGCAGGTCGCTGAGCGAGACCTTGCCCTCGCCGTTGTCCAGCTCGGTCACCTGGCGGAATTGCAGCGCGTAGCCTTCGCAGGCGCTGCCGGAGAAGTCATAGACGATGCGTCCGCGCGCGCCTTCGAGCAGGCGCTTGCCGCGCGACGAGGTCAGCTTGAGATCGTAGATCGCTACGTGCGGGGCGAATTTCACTGACCCTGCCGGGCCTTGCGCCGGGGCGGCGCCGGGGGCGATGAGGCCGGCGGCAAATGCGACCAAACCAAGGCAGAAAATCCCGCGAGCGGGCGCAACGACGAGCATTCGGTTCTCCTAAAAACCCCGGCGGAACATAGTCGTGTGCGCCCTGCGCCGCAACTCGGTTTGAATGCGGATCGGCTTGCGCCCGCGCGGCGGTTCGGCCATGAGTCGCCGCCGGAAAAGGTGGAGGCGACAATGCCGGGAACGGTCGAAAAGAAGCTTGCCGATCTGGGGATCAATCTCGGCACGCCGGCAGCGCCGGTGGCGAATTACGTCGGTTTCGTGCGCACCGGCAACCTGCTGGTCGTCTCGGGCCAGCTTTGCTTCGACGGCGAGGGCAAGCTGGTGGCGGCCGGCAAGCTCGGCGGCGCGGTGTCGATCGAGGACGGGCAGAAGGCCGCGCGCGCCTGCGCCATCAACCTGATGGCGCAGATCAAGGTCGCGCTCGGCGACCTCGACAAGGTGCAGCGCGTGGTGCGGCTCGGCGGCTTCATCAATGCGACGCCGGATTTCCTCGAGACGCCGAAGGTGATGAACGGCGCCTCCGATCTCATGGTGACCGCGTTCGGCGACCGCGGGCGCCATGCCCGCACCACCATCGGCGTCGCGGTTCTGCCGCTCGATGCCGCGGTGGAAGTCGAAGGGATATTCGAGGTCTCCTGACCCACATGGCCGGACTCGATTGGCTGACCGCGCGGCCGGTCGCGCATCGCGGCCTGCACGAGAATGCGGCCGGCGTGATCGAGAACACGGCGTCCGCCTTCCGCGCCGCGATCGAGGCCGGCTTTTCGGTCGAGACTGACGTCCAGATCACCGCCGATGGCGAAGCCATGGTGCACCATGATTTCGCGCTCGGCCGCCTGACGCTCGGCTCGCGCCAGCTCGCCGCCATGACGGCGGCCGGGCTGAAAGAGGTGCCGTTCAAGGACACCGCCGACCGGATGATGACGCTCGGCGAGCTGTGCGACTTCGTCGGCGGCCGTGTGCCGCTGGTGATCGAGCTGAAAAGCCGCTTCGATGGAAGCCTGAGCCTCGCGAAGCGCGCCGCCGGCGTGCTGAAGAGCTACGCCGGTCCGGCGGCGCTGATGTCGTTCGACCCCGCACCCGTCGCGGCGCTGCGCGAGATCGCCCCCAGGCTGCCGCGCGGCATCGTGGCGGAGCGCCATTACGTCGACTCCGAATGGGGTACGCTCACCGACAGCCAGAAGCGCTCGCTCGCGTTCCTGACCCATGCGCCGCGCACGCGGCCGCATTTCATTGCCTACCACGTGACGGACCTGCCCTCCCCTGGCCCGTGGATTGCACGCAATATCCTGCGCCTGCCGCTGCTCGCCTGGACGGTGCGCAGCGAGGAAGACCGGACCCGCGCCAGACGCTGGGCCGACCAGATGATTTTCGAGGGCTTCAGGCCCTGACGCATGATCCCGAAAAGTGGATTCCGGTTTTCGGACCAGATCATGCGCCGCTAGAATGAGTCCATGGACAGCGAGCTTCAAATACGCGTCGTGCCGGCGATCGCCGAAGTCCCGGCGGCCGCATGGGACGCCTGCGCCGATCCTGAATCGGCGTCTGAAGATTGCCCCTATAACCCTTTCGTCTCGCACGCGTTTCTGCACGCGCTCGAAGCGTCCGGCTCGGCCACCGCACGCACCGGCTGGCAGCCGCAGCACCTCGTCGCCGAGATCGGCGAGCGCGTCGTCGGCGTTGTGCCCTGCTATCTGAAATCCCACTCGCGCGGCGAATACGTGTTCGATGCCGGCTGGGCGGAAGCCTACGAGCGCGCCGGCGGCAGCTATTACCCCAAGCTGCAGGTCTCGGTGCCGTTCACGCCGGCCACCGGGCGGCGCCTGCTGGTCGCGCCGGGCGAGACCGCCGAACTGATCCGCGAGGCGCTGGCGAAGGGCCTGGTCGAACTTTGCCGCATGCGCGAAGCGTCATCCGTGCATGTCACCTTCGCGCCGGAGAGCGAGTGGCAACTGCTCGGCGCGCACGGCTTCCTCAAGCGCAACGACCAGCAATTCCATTGGGACAACGGCGGCTACGCGACGTTTGACGACTTCCTCGGCGCGCTCGCGGCGCGCAAGCGCAAGGCGATCCGGCGCGAGCGCAGCGGCGCGCTGGAAAACGGCATCGAGGTGGTCTGGCTTACCGGCCGGGACCTGACCGAAGAGGTCTGGGATACGTTCTTCGCGTTCTACATGGAGACCGGCTCGCGCAAATGGGGCCGGCCGTACCTGACGCGAAAATTCTACTCGCTGATCGGCGAGACCATGGCCGACAAGGTGCTCCTCGTGGTGGCCAAGCGTGCCGGGCGCACTATCGCGGGCGCGATCAATTTCATCGGCGGCGATACGCTCTACGGCCGCCACTGGGGCGCGGTCGAGCACCACCCGTTCCTGCATTTCGAGGTCTGCTACTATCAGGCGATCGATTTCGCGATCCAGCGCAAGCTGAAGCGGGTCGAGGCCGGCGCGCAGGGCGAGCACAAGTTGGCGCGCGGCTACATGCCGGTCACGACC
>Ga0207682_10001688_pt1 | contig 10125 bp, 7 predicted proteins | sample KBSM63metaG_FD_184332 | JGI IMG/M metagenome (GOLD analysis project Ga0207682, IMG submission 184332) | Miscanthus rhizosphere microbial communities from Kellogg Biological Station, Michigan, USA - KBS M6-3 metaG (SPAdes) (version 2) | ecosystem: Host-associated > Plants > Roots > Rhizosphere >...
CGAAGAGGCCGCTATAACGGTCCTATCAGACAACGCTATAGCAGATGAGTTCAAAGCCTGGATAGATGCTTCATTCCTAGATTACATCTCTGCTCAAGCCTTTGCAGAGAATCCTATCTTCAATATAGACTATAACTCTATCTTATCTTACAATCCTTACGACTTACCTAAACACTTTGAAACTAACATAGATCAAGCCATTGATGCTCTAAAAACAGCCCTCTCGGAAAAGATGTTTGATGTTGATGTAATGCATGAGAATCTAAACAACACTCCAGACAATATTCAAGTCAGAATACAAAACTATGATGACCCTATATCTTTGAGAGAAATACAAACCCTACACAATAAAAAGATGATTGTTGTCAACTGTGTTATCTCTAAAGCTTCAGAGCCAAAACCCTATATGATAAAGTCAGTATATCTGTGCTCTGAGTGTGGGTATCACGTGACATCACTTAAGAATACTTTTATCAAAAAATGCCCTAGTTGTGAGGCTGAAACTCGCCTTGTCCTAGACACTAGTAAATGCATATTCACTTCTGCATGTGACATCACGATACAGGACTTGCCCGAAGACTTACCCGCAGGCCAGATACCAGTATCAAAGCATGTTCAAGTCTTCGGTGATGACTTAACTCATGCAGATAAGGTTAGACCAGGTTCCAGAGTCAAGTTGACCGCTATAGTAAGACTAGGATACGATAAAAACACTTTAGAGGATATAAAGGCAAATACTGACCCTCTTGGTATCTTAGAAGCTCCCAGCACTGGAACCACATTCGCCCTAAACCTATCAGCTAATAACATTGAACTACTGGGAGATGATGATAACATACAGAAGCATCACAAGCTAACTTCTTTGGATATAGAGAAAATAGAGAGCTACAAACACAGACCAGAACTACCTCAAATCCTCACAAACTCCTTTGCACCTCACATATTTGGACATGAATCTATAAAGGAATGTCTCTTGCTTGCTCTAGTTTCCTCCTCCACAACACAACCAGAAACAGGCTATCGTAAACGTGGAGATATCAATATCTTGCTAGTAGGAAATGCCGGAGTAGCTAAATCCCAAATGCTCCTGTTCTCTGCCAAAATAGCCCCTCGCTGTATCTACGTCTCTGGTAGAGGTTCTAGCGGTGTAGGTCTTACAGCCGCCGTAACCAAGGATGAAAAGACTGGCTCCATGATGTTAGAAGCTGGTGCTACAGTCCTAGCCGACCAGGGAGTATGTATCATAGACGAGTTTGATAAACTTAGAGCAGATGATAGAAGTGCCCTTCACGAAGTCATGGAACAACAAACCTGTTCAGTAGCTAAAGGCGGCATAGTTGCAACCTTGAACGCTAGGACATCCATAATGGCTGCAGCTAATCCGTTAACAGGCACTTACGACAGCTATAAGACACTATCCGAAAATACTGGCTATCCTCCGTCTTTAATCTCCAGATTTGACTTTGTATTTGTCATCAAAGACGTAGTAGACGAACAACATGATAACGACATCGCTAACATAATCCTACTAGGCTCTCCATTAGTCGACGATAAGAAGGGCTTTGATGTTGCATTCCTATCAAAATATATACAATACGTTAAATCATTTCCTGACCCTCTTCTATCCAAAGAAGCTGCTTCCATAATCGCTAAACACTACGTAAATCTTAGACAGAAGTCAGAGAAAGACAGAGATGGAACTGTCTCAGCTATAACCGTCACAGCTAGAATAGTAGACTCTTTAAAGAGAGCAGCAACAGCACACGCCAAACTACTGCAGAAAAATGAAGTAGACAAACATGATGTCTTTAAAGCCATAAAAATGATGTCTGCAATGTATGCTAGTTTCGGAATACAAATCCCTGATGCTGAAAGCCCCGACTTAGGAGATAACGTCAAGAAGATAGAAACTATAAACTTGGGACTGCTTTACGGAAAACCATTGAATAAGCTAAGCAAGAAGAAAGTATTCGTAGAGATATGCGACGCTATGACCTCCAATGGCTCTATCAAAGAGATAGACACAGAACGACTTATATTCGAGTTAGTGCAAACCAAAAAGTTTGTAACACGTTTTGATGCTGAGGATACTATTGAAGACGCAAAACGACAAGGTATTTTATCACACAGAAAGGGCAGTATTTACACATACAATCGAGACGCGCTGAGGGATGGAAAAATCTAAAGATGGTCTATCCTATACCCAAAGACATCGAATACAACGAAGTTGAAGACACATACACTCACAAATCATTTTCTAACTTTGAGAAAGAGTATCTTATCATGTGTCAAGACAGAGTTAAACGCAAAGAATGGACCTGCACATGCTATGATTTCATGTATCGCAAGAAAGACAAGAACCAAAAGTGCAAGCATATCAAAAGAGTAGAGTTTATTGATAGTCTCTGTCGTTGCATAGACTCCAAGATGCCGCAGAATAAATCACTATTACATTCTCATGACTAGTAGATACACAGATCAAGAAAGGGCCGCACTCATACAAGCCACAAGTGACTACATGCTCTTTGGAGTGCAAGAGCCTGAAATGCTACAACTTCTATCTAAAAAAGTAGGAAGAAACGTATCAGCAAGAACACTCTACAACATCAAACTAGCGATTAAAGCCAAAAACGGCACAGCAGAGCAATGGTTAGATAAATATGCCAGAGCTCACTTAGCTGACTTCTATAGACAACGTATTGAAGAACTCCAATACCTGCAGGCTAACCTATTTCTTATCTTAGACAATGAGAAAGCCAGGGGCATAGATAAAATCAATGTGTATAGATATAATACCATCGCCAAAACCATTATAGATAACTCCAAAGTTCTAGCCGAGTTCGGTTTAGCTCCTCCTATCATCTCAAAGATTAAAGACTTACTACCAGTTGACATTAACGAGCTTAACAAGAGAGTAGAACGACAGAAATCGCTAGTAGATGACGCTATAAATATTACAGACGATGACGTAATAGAGACTAGAAGAGATACATTAAGCGAAAATGAGCAATCAGAACTCGAAAGACTCCAAAAGATCAGGAAATCAGCAAAAAGTGCCTACCGTATTAAACCAGATGAGCAAGATGTTAGAGAATCATCTGGAGACTCTGAATACTCAGATAGCCAAGAGGAACGAGTATTCTAAGCTACTAGAAGATATACCATTCTGGATAGACGATAGAGAGGAACATGCTCGCCTATTTGATGCCTCTACCTATAACGGTGAGCCTGGCTTTTGTTGCTTTACTCATTCTGTAGGTTTACCGCTAAAACCAGGCTTTGGAAAACTGCCTTGGTTTGACTATCAAATCCAGTTTAATCATGCTAAACTATCCCACAAATATCTTAGAGTTATAAAAGCAACAGGATTAGGCTTCTCTGAGGTAGAGCTTTACTTTATTGCTTATCTTGCCTTCACTAACTCAAATCGTAGGAAGCCTTGTCAGATACCCATTCTTACAGGTCCAAGAATCGATATAGCAATGCAGCTTATCGATAGATTATACAATATTATAACTCAACGCTTACCCCAGCTTTCGGAGGTAGTAGAGAAAACAAATACAAGAATCAGAGTTAATAATGCAACTATTGAAGCTTTTCCGTCTCACCATATAGACGCTGTTCGAGCCTTACCCAATCCGATTTATATATTACTTGATGAGGCTGACTTTTTTCCATATGAATACGATGATCCAAACAATCCGATAAGAGTTGTAGAGCGTTATATTCCAAAATCAGACCCGTGGATCGTATTAGTGTCGACCCCCAATCTACCAGGTGGCTTGTATGAACGATTAGATTCGGATCCAAATAATCGGTATCTGACATTTCGATTTAACTATGAATGGGGGTTAAATAAAATATACGACCCTGCTCAGATAGAGGAAGCCAAGAAGTCACCATCCTTTGAGCGAGAGTACAACTTAAAATATGGTTATGGGGTTGGAAATATCTTTAACGAAAGCTGGATAGGAACAGCTTTACTAAAGGGAGAAAGATTACGAGGTATCCCAGTCTCATACCTAACTAAAAAGGCTATGGGACTAGACCCCGCCCATGGCAGCAGTAAGTTTGGTATAACAAAGGTGGAATATTTAAAATATGCGGCTGATGAGTCTTTCAACAACACTAAACGTGTCTATTTCTCCAAAGGCTACGATAGAGAGCAATACGAGGACATGGTGGACCTATGCTACAAGTTCATAAAAGAGGATAATATTGGCTATACTTTCATAGACGGCTCACAACCTGAGTTTATACGCTCCCTCAAATCAAGAATAGGTGAGAATGTTGACTATGAGGAGCTTATTAAGAGAGCTGAGAAGTATAATGCACCTCTCTCTGATTACATGACCATTATCCCAGTCCTAAACCAGAAAGAGGGAATCGACTTGATAGACGCTGCTAAATACTGGCTAGGCCAATCCAAGACGGTGGCCATAGATGAGGTATCTGCTTCACCGCTAGTCTCAGAGATGAGGTTTGCCAAGCAGAAGGAAACAGGACAGCTAGATAAGACTCCTAAAACCGTATCAATGGGTGGAACACTTGACTGTTTAGAGTCTTTCTTTTATGCCATGAAATACTTTAAGAAGCTATGAGTAAGTTTTATGATTTTGATAGTTCTCATCCAAACCAGATAGAACCAAAATATAATACAGAAGACCTCACAGAAGAGGATTCTAAACCTGTTCTATGTGATCTTTGTGATGACGGCATTCGACTAGTCCCCTTTAACGGAGGTAATCTTATCTGTCCTAGATGCATGAACGTATATAATCCTACCTTTGAGACGATAAAACACGATGTAATAGAGACTACCATAGACGAGCTACAGGACTCAAACAGTGGCACAATGTCCTATGTAGAAGATACCGAACACAATCCCACTAAGACAAGAATAAGGCGTAAAATCTCAGATGAGGAAATGCCAGATTATGTAAGGCAGGAAATAGAGAGAATCCAATGGAGAAACGGATACAAAACTGTGCCACTGGATAAAGTAAACTTATCAGATAGAACAACTAACTAAACTCATTATATATCATGTCTGAAATACTGAGAGAAGAACAGGATGAGAGAAATCCTAAGCAGTTTCTCATTGATAGCTTATGGAATGATGATGATTTAATCCTAGCTCCTTATTCTAACCGTTTTAATCTTTCTGCTGCTCATTTAACTTCTGAATCTGCCGCAACAACACCCAAAAAGAAGGGCGGAAAAACTACTGCCCTCAAGAAAGCAGGAAAGAATGACACAGACACAGAGAGACTAGAATATCTTGAAGATGATGACCTTTTAGCTCAGTTCAAGAGCAATAAAACCAATCGTAAAATCATTATATCTGAATCCACTTACGATTTAACAACCTTATGGCGTATTCATGATGTCTATAGAGGTGATGGTGCAGTAACCAGAACCATTGATACCGTAGTAGATTTCGCTATAGGTAGGAAACGAACCACTGTCATCTTAGACACCAACGACTATTATGATTCTGATACAGATGAAAACCAGGCCTTACAGGAGATAAAGAACAATGACCTCTATAGAAAATATGTTAGAGGTATATCCAAGATTAACAAGCTCCTCAACATACATGAACATCAAAAGTTTCTACTCACTAACTCTATGATATATGGAAAAGCTGCTTTACTAATAGAATACGATGAGGATGTAAATGCCTCAGAAACAGCTATGCCTACAGCCCTAAAACAGCTATCATCTCTTCGTATAGGTAGAGTATTCTACTATGAAGATACGTGGGAGTTAGCAGGGATTGAGTATCTAGACTTTGAGCAAACCATAGTAGAGCCTAACCGCCTTATCTACATGACTAACAAGGATTATCATATTAGCCCTAGAACCTTATGGCATGGATATTCTATCCTAGAGCCAATCATAGATATAGCTGAAACCACTATCCTAAACAATCAGACCAACATCAAGGAAATCAATAGAAGACTATGGGCAAACTTTTTGATAATCAAGTATATGGGTAAGCGAAAGTCGGATATCACCAACTTCAAAAAGAACTACAAGCCTGGCATGCCTATCATAAGCAATCGAGACTTTGAGGCTCAGGTAGTAGACGTAAAACATGACCTAGATAAGATAATGCAACAACAGGAAATGTCAGACCAGAAGATAACAAGAGATATAGGACTACCCAACATTTTAGGCGGTTTCGGAAATGCTCAGGCTCAAGCTACTGCTGGTGCTGAGTTACATAGCTGGTTATCATCAGCCTTAGAAACAAGAAGAACACATATGCGTAACGTATGGGAGTCTCAATGGATTAATCCCCTATTATCTCGTCTTATACTCCTAAATGGCGACTCAATGGAGACACTAAAAGCAGCAATAGACAACTTGCCTCCAGATGCTCCAATAACTCCACCAGTTCAGCCTGAAATCCCTAAACCACAAGAGCCTCAGTTAGATGCTAACGGCAACCCAATACAACCTACTCCAGCAACACCTGTTCCTGTCCCTGGGTCTATCATGCCACAAGGACCGCCTAAGCTACCCCACTTGCAACAAACTCCAGGGGAAGCAAGAAAACCGCCAATAGAGGATATCCTTATCTCTAACATTGAGAAAGACCCAAACACTATAACAGTTGAAGACTTACCCTTCAAGGTAAAACTCCAGTTTGCCAACTTCTCTGTGTCTACCATCTTAGATACTGCTAGCACCGTAATAGGACTCAAGAAAGAAGGTCTTTTGAATACCAAGCTAGCCCTTACAGAACTAGACAGAAAAGAATACATCCCTGAAATGGAAGCAGTCGAGAAGATGAACCAAGAAATATTCATGCAGTTGCAGCAAGGTCAAAACCCCTTTGATCCAAGTCAAGCACTAAATAAACAACCTGCCTTCAAACACTCAAACAAAGCAGGCAAACCAGCATCAGATAACTCTGGAGGTCCAGACGCTTCTAACCGCACAGATCAAATCATAGCTAACAAGACTAACCTATCTAACAAGTCATCAAAACCTAGTGCTGGAAATAATAGGAGCTTAAGAACCCTTTAATCAGCAGATAAACCTACAAACCTTATTCCAGTTCTTTAGGACATATTTGTTATACTCATTAACATTCTTTTTCTTCATAGTTCTAAGCATTTCTCTCATTTTCATTCTATCCCTATACCACTCCTTTGTATATGGCCTCAAATAATCTAACTCGTATCCGGTAGCTAGGTCTAACCATACATATTTGTTTCTGCCATCTTTGTATAGGTATATTGGCATGGCTCTCATATCTTTAGCATGACGCTTTAAAATCTCTGTTTCGTCTTTGGACATACTCTTTTCACCTCTCTTAGTATTCTTGCATTGTATCAATAATGTAATATGCTCTAGGAAAGCAATGACATCCTCAATCCCAATACTCATAGTATTTCTTTTCACATGGTAACCATTGAACTCAAGAGTTAACTGACAGTATCTTTCAAGAGCATATCCCTTCTTATACGCTTTAGACGGCAATACGCTTTATTATCGCTTGTACCAGTTATTATATAGTATGATGAATATTGAATGCCCAAACTGCCAGATGAACTATGTAGAAGTTGATGAGACCAAAAACGTAGATGGAACTCAATCCATTCAACGATGCAAAATGTGTAAATATGATATTAAAATCGGGCAAGACTTTTAACGCACTACCACTAAACTAGTTATATGTCGAGTAATCAACCAACGGTTACTAAAACCCAACCAGTCCACTTCGAGAATAGAGACCTCGTATTTGAGACTGGAGGCGTTAAGTTCGTCTTGCATGTTCAAGCTGATATGACTACTTCTAATACTCCTAATCCTCCACCTCCTAACCCTGTAACTCCAGTCCCACCACCAGAACCTCCTGGACCAACACCAGGACCAATAGAGGGCGGTGTAGGCTTAGATGGGGTGAAGCAAATGTTCCCTGAACAAACAGGCGCAAAAGCTAAACCCTTCTACATCAACTTAGATAATCCAGATGCAGATAACAAACTATTTGCAACTACATACGGCTCCAAGGTCTACAAGTTTGAAAAAGCTCCAATGACAGAAGGCAAAATCAAGTTTGTTAGGAACATGGGAGCACCTCAATCATATGCTTCAGGAGCACCACCTGGCAAGTCCTGTAGATTCCACATCTCAGCAGGCAAAACTATGGGAGATGTAGGTTCACACTCTTGGAAAGATAAACCCACTCCTCAATATGTAACTAAAACCGATACATGTTTCTACTCTCATGAGATGACTGCAATAGCCAGAGTCGGTAAAGCTCTAGGAACACATCAATCCTTTGCCTTCAAACTACAAACAAGACCAGACAAACCTGATGATACATTAAGGTCAACAATAGAGTTCTGTATGCCTAACGACCAGAAAAATGATCCATATATCAACTATAACTATGCTCACGCTGGCTATAGCAAAGTCACAGGACTAAAACAATACAATGTCCCTGGAAAGATTACAGTAGGCCAATGGATAGGTGTAAAATGCGTATTTATCATAGCAGATGATAGAAAAAGCTCATGGATGGGCCTCTATGTTAACACTAATCCAATAGATGCTAACGGAAATCCAGATAATGCAGGATGGAAACTTAAATCAGAATATACGGCAACAGGAATCAAAGAATATAACAACGTTCCTCCAGTATGGGGTGGTGATTCCTATTTGAGAGTTGACGGCTATGACCACGTAGACTTATACAGATTCTCACAAGTAGAGATACAAAAAGGGCCTTTGAAACAACAACAAGGATTAGCTCCAGCTCCAGAAATCCAGTTCAGTATTGCACAACCACCAAACGAAAACCCTGCAGACTTTAACAGCATTCCCGAACACGTTCCACAACAAGACCCTAGCAACCCACAAGCTCCACCAGTAACACAAGTGACTAATAAACAATAATGAGACTCACAAGGTCCGGATTTGTCACAGAGGGAGACAATAAACCTCTATTTGCTTTCGAGCCTCAAGCTATGAAAGGAGAATATGCATATCTAACTGCTGAAGACATCATAGAACTCCATAAACAACTAAAACTAGTATCCATTGAAGCATGAGTAGTAGTGTAGACATCACAAAGCTGCCTGTAGTGACCACTATAGGCGGGCAAGTCTTTACAACATCCTGCTTCTCTGTCCCTGAACCTCCTCCTCCTGTAGATGTTCCTCCAGATGATGGTGGTGGTGGTGGCGGTACTCCAGACCCCGGAACAGGCGGTGGCGGTGGAGGAGGTGGTGGTGGAGCACCAGGACCAGCAGGCTTTGACCAATGGGGAGTCAAGAAGATATTCCCTGATTACCCAAACCCCGAGTTTCCACCCTGGTATCTAGACATGGTAAGCGGCAACGGAACTGATAGGTTCAACATCTCATATGGTGGGGGTTCTCATTTCTCATATACAAAGAAAACAGAGGGAAACCTTACTTTCATAAACTCCACTGGTGCTGTCCAGCACTACGCATCTGGTAATCCCGATTCTCGTAGTGTTAGAGCTGATGTTTATCCTTCTGCTGGGATTTATGCCAATATTGGAAACTATTCATACAAAAACAATCCAGGCTATCTATACAAACGAAACCACTTTCATAACAAAGAAAGCACAATATACGTTAGACCACACGGCCAGCTTAAAACTCATGAATCCTTTGCATTTAAGGTCCAAGGTAGAGATAACGATGATATCAGGAGCGCTATAGAAATGGTATATCCTACAGCCACACATTCAACAGTAGAGGTAAACGTAAACTACAAACACTTTCCATATGTCAACTGGAATAAAGTTAGACAATACAACACCTCTAGCAACAAACAAACAGATGGTAAATGGGTAGGAGTTAAGTTTGTCCTCATTGTAGCAGACAATCTAAAATCTGTATGGATGGGAATGTTTGAAGATATCAATCCGTTCACTTCAGCAGGAAAACCAGCGAATAACTGGAAGTTACGTGCTGATACCGTCTTCACAGGAGTATCTGATGACGATTACGACAACATTATACCGATTTGGGACCCTCACAAAGACACTGTAAGACTAGATGGATTCCAATCACAGGATTTAATGTGGTATTCAGTTCGCCCAATCTCAAAAGGCCTATTCAAAGACCCACAAGC
>Ga0207682_10001689_pt1 | contig 10123 bp, 10 predicted proteins | sample KBSM63metaG_FD_184332 | JGI IMG/M metagenome (GOLD analysis project Ga0207682, IMG submission 184332) | Miscanthus rhizosphere microbial communities from Kellogg Biological Station, Michigan, USA - KBS M6-3 metaG (SPAdes) (version 2) | ecosystem: Host-associated > Plants > Roots > Rhizosphere >...
CACCGCCAACGGCGCGCCCGGGACGATGATGGTGCGCGGCCAGGCGCCGATGGCCGAGCTGCTCGGCTACCAGAGCCGGCTCAACGCGCTGACCAGCGGGCAGGGGCGCTACACGATCGAGTTCTCGCACTACGAGGCGGTGCCGCCGAACACGCAGCAGCAGCTCGTCGGCGCGTTCCGCGTTCGCGACGACGACTGATCGCGAACGTCAGCCGGGCGCGACGGCGCGCGCCTGGCGCATCGTGTCGTCGAACGGCGGGCCGATCTTGAAGATGCCGCTGACGCGGGCGACGCTGACGCCGTCGGCCTGCACCAGGCCCTGCATGAAGACCAGGCTCCGGGTCGCGCGCAGCAGCTGCGCCTCGCCCTGCACCCAGGCGCCGAGCGGCGATGCGGCGAGATAGTCGATCTGCAGGTTGATCGTCGGCAGGAAGCGCTCGGCGAGCTCCTTCGACATGACGTGCGCCGAGATCGGCAGGAGCATGTCGCAGAAGGTCGCCATCATGCCGCCGTGGCAGATGCCCATCGGGTTGCAGTGGCGCTCTTCGACGCGAAAGCCGAGCTGGAATCCGGCCTCGTTGCGGCGCGCGTAGAGCGGGCCGTTGACGGCGATGAAGCCGCCGCCGAACTCGCGTGCGCGAAAGCCTTCGGGAACCTGGATGCTGGGATTCGGCGCGGCGCTCATGGCGCCCATTCTCGCCGCGTTGGCCCGGCCTAGACGAGCGCCGGCTCGATCCTCGTGTCGCCGTCGCAGTGGACGGCGTAGAGCAGGCCGAGCGGGTTGCCGTGCTGCGCGAGGAACTCGCGCCGCAGGTCGAGGAAGGCCTCGCCGAGCGCGGCGCCGTCGAGGAAGCGCTCGAAGAAGCGCTTCGCCCATTCGACCGCGAACAAGGCCGGCGTCTTGCACTGGGTGCCGATGACGCCGCGCGCGCCCTTGGCCATGAAGTAGGGGACGAAGCCGTCGTAGAACGCCGGCGACAGCTCGGCCGACTCGCAGGCGTTGATGAAGACGAGCGGCTGGCCGCGCAGCATCGTCGTCGTCGGCGCGTCGAGGTTGAGGTCGGCGAGGGTGATTCGCGCGTCGGTGAGGACGAGCGCCGATGCGTCCGGGCCGCCGGGATCGTTCAGCGCGGCCGACTCCGCGTGGCAATAGAAGTAGAGGATCTGGTCGTCTGTCGCCGCGTCGGCGAGGGCGCGAATGACGTCGGCACTTGTCGTCCGCGACGTCACGCCGACGCGCTTTCTCGCGGTCTGCGCCTGGGCCCAGTAGGCGTTGGTGTCGGACACGTAGGTGCCGCCGAGCTGGGTGTCGATGCCGTTGTTGACGTTGACGCTGACGGCCAGGCGCGGGTTGCTGCCGATCGGCGTGTCGATGACCGCCATGTTGGTCTGCAGCGGAATCTCCTCGATCACGTGGCGCATGCCCAGGAACAGGTCCCAGTCGAGTGTCGCGCCCGCCGACGCGTCGCCCATGTACAGCAGGGCCCACGGGATCGGCGCGGTCTCGGCGACCACCTGGAGCTCGAGGCGTCGTGCCGGGTCGCTCGCCACGGTGCGCAGGAAGTTGCCGATCCGCTTCGAGTCGTCGCCGGCGGCGGGGCCGAAGAAGACCTTCTGGAACAGCAGCGCGCCGGCGCGCGCCATGGTCTTGAGCGCGAAGTCGCGATCGGCGTCGGCGATGTCGATGCCGGTCTGGAACACGTAGGCGCCGCCCGCGTCCTGGTGCATGACGACCTTCATCATCTCGCCCCGCGCTGCCTCGATCGCGCTGGCGAGGAACGCCGGTTGCAGCGGCAGATGCGCGCGCGCGGCGACGGCGCCGACGGCAACGCACTCGTAGCCGCCGTCGCGGAGCGACAGCTGCAGGCTGACGTCGCGCGGCCGAAGCGTGCTCGCGGCCGAGGCCGGCCGGCCTCGGGCGGTGGTCGCTACGGGCACCGGCACCGTGCCGCCGACCACGAAGGTGATCGCGATGCTCTGCAGGAAGTTGCCGTCCTTGTGCAGCGTCGCGGTGAGCAGCGAAGCCCCCTCGTGCCGCGGCGAGATCTCGAAGCGCGCCTTGTTGCGCGACTTGCCCGAGCGCGGCACGCGCAGCGGCCGGATCGGATCGGGAATGTCGAAGTCGGCGCTGTTGAGCTGCACCGTGACCGCGGTCTCGTCGACGCCTTCGGGGAAGAGCGATTCGTCGGCGAAGGGCGCCGCGGTCAGCGCATCGGCGTGCTGGCCGACGTCGACGTCGAAGGCCAGCGTGTACCAGCTGCCGGCCTGGAGGATGGTGTCGGCGGTCTGGTCCTCGAGCGCGACGTTGACGTATCGCTGCCCGGGCGATGCCGCCGGCTCCGGCGGCCCCGGCGCGCTCCTGCTTGCGACCGAAGGGCGATCGCGATACCGGATCGGGCGCATCGGCACCACGGCTTCCTGGGTCTGGATCTGGAACTGCGGGGCTTGCTGCTGGAATTGCGCGCTCGCGGATGGCGGCGCCCCGCGCTCGTTGCCACCGAGCAGCCCGCCGGGCTTCGATGCGGACTGGGTGCCGCTACCGGGCGAGAGCGTTCCTGTCGGCGGCAGCGGCGCGGCCAGCGCCGCCGCCCAGAACGCGTGCGCAACCTCGGGATGGGCGATGTCGCTGTGCGCGCCCGACGCGCCGCCGCCGTTCTTGATGATTCCGCTCGCCTCGAGGTTGTAGATCGCGCCCGGCTTGAAGTCGTACGCGAAGTTCGCCGCGCCCATCGCCATGTCCTGGGCGCCCTTCGTGCCCTGGATGCCGAACGAGCCGATGCCGCCGTACGCCGGCAGCTGATCGCCGAGGACGAGCTGCTTCCTGATCTGCGCGCCGAGCGGGTAGAAGCGGCCGACGGCGGTGTCGTGCGACGAGCGCGTCGTGACGATCGGTCCGCGCACGAGCCCGTGCTTGATGATGCGATTGAAGTAGCCCGCCGTTCCCGCGGCATACGGGATGTCGCTCGCGTACGACCAGAGCGACAGCGCGCCCTGGACCAGGAACAGCGAGTCGACCGGCCGCGGCAGGTTGGGCTGGTCGGTCGGGCCGGCCACCGTGGCCGAGGCGACGATGCAGCCGAAGCTGTGGCCCATGAGGTGAAAGCGCGCGCGCGGCGCCGCGATCTGCAGGCGAGCGAGCAGCTCGTGGGCGCCGTTCTCGCCGAACGCGCGCGCACGGGCCTTCATCTTCCAGAACGAGAGCTGGCGCAGCGGCGAGAGGAAGAGCCCGCTGACGGTGTCGCCGATGCCGAGCAGCTGGGTCGTCGGCTTGGCCGCGCCGCCGCCGCTCGCGGCGATGATCGCGGCCGGATCGAAGCCCTCCTGGTCGGCGCCGGGTGCCGCCGCGCTGCCGCGCGCGTCGAGGCCGGACTCGGCGAAGAGCGTCGCGTAGGCAGCGAGGAGGGCCGGCGAAGGCGCCGCCGCGCTGGCCTCCTGGCGCGCTCCGTCGAGGATGGTGCCGATCGCGGCGCGAGCGCGCGGCGTGTCGGCGATGCGCGCGGCCCAAGCATCGATGTCCTCGCTGCCCGCAGCGCCGCCGTCACCCGCCGACAGCACGGCGGGCGCACCGGCCGGCGTTTTCTCGTCGCCGAACGGCAGGCTCGGCCAGTGCAGGCCGATGATCAGCGGTGCGAACCCGCCCGGGCGCTTCTCGGCCGCGGCGCGGTCGGCCTGCTGCGCCGCCACCGCGGCGATCCAGCGATCGAATTGGACGATCGCGGCGGGCACGTCGCCCTGCCAGCCGTGCGCGGTAAAGAAGACGTCGGTGACGGGCCGGGCCGGATCGGCGACACGCTGCGCCAGCGTCTCGCTCAGGAACGTGCCGTCGGGCTCGGGTCGCTCGTCGCCTTTGTCGTCGAAGACGACGAGGGCGTAGGCGAGATCGGTTCCTGCGATGGTGCGAACGGGCATGGCGGCCTCCTGCTGCGCGAGTGATCCGTGCCCGCGCACGAACTTCGCTCGCCGAGGCGGCCAAGGCTACTCGCTGCGTCGGTGCCCGTAAACCGAGGCCGCGTCGCCATCTCGGGGGAGGCCTGCAGTTCACCACCACGCCTCTGCAGTCCGTCGCTCGATCGTTGCCCCTGCCGGTGCCGGACACGGAAACTCTTACGATGCACGCTTTTCTACGTCACCGACCCATGAAGATGTCCATCGCCGTCACGGGCGCCTTGTGCGCCGCCGCCGTCACCACCGCCGCGATCGCCGCCAAGCCGACGACTCGCAACCGCGCCGAGATCCCGGCCGAGTACCGCTGGGACTTCTCGGCCATCTACCCGAGCTGGGCGGCGTGGGAGGAGGGCATGAAGGAGATGGACGCGCGCATGGACGCGTTCGCCAAGCTGCAGGGAACGCTCGCCCAGGGCCCGCAAGCGCTGCTCAAGGTCTACCAGTCGTTCGACGAGATCGGCAAGCTGCAGTACCGCCTGTACCGCTATCCGCAGCTGCAGCGCGATGTCGACACGCGCGACCAGGCAGTCGCCGGCCGCTTCCAGCGCATGAGCGCGGTGTTCGCCAAATTCGAGACCGCGTCGGCGTGGTTCAGGCCCGAGCTGCTCAAGATCCCGGAAGCGACGGCGACGGCGTGGCTCGCGCAGACGCCGGCGCTCGCGCCTTATCGATTCCCCATCCTCGATGCCTATCGGCGCAAGGCGCATGTGCTCGACGACAAGGGAGAGCGGCTGCTCTCGCTCGCCGGCCAGTTCAACGACTCGCCCGAGACGATCTACCAGGAGCTGAGCACCTCCGACATCAAGTTCCCGACCCTGCGCCTCGAGGACGGCAGCGATGTCGTCTTGAGCCCGGGCAACTACGCCGCGCTGCTCGAGAAGAACCGCAACCAGGTCGAGCGCGGCAAGGCGGCCGCTGCGCACGTCGGCACCTATGGCGCGACCGCCAACACCTATGCGGCGATCTACAACGGGACGTTGCAGCGCGACTGGTTCCTCGCTCAGTCGCGCAACTTCGAGACCACGCTCGACGCCGCGCTCGACGGCAACGCGATCCCGCGCGCCGTCGTCGAGACGCTGATCGACGCGACCCGTTCCGGCTCGGCGCCGTTCCAGCGCTACGCCCGCCTGCGCCAGAAGCTGCTCGGCCTGCCGAGCTACCACCTGTACGACGGCTTCCAGCCGATCTACCGCACCGACAAGTCCTATCCCTTCGAGCAGGCGCGCGACCTCGCGCTGGCGTCGATCGCGCCGCTCGGCGACGAGTACGTGACCAAGTACAAGCGCTTCGTCTCGGGCGGCCGGATCGACCTGTACGAGAACGAGGGCAAGCGCAGCGGCGCGTACAGCGCCGGCGTGTATGGCGTCGGCCCCTACCTGCTGATGAACTACAACGACACGCTCGACGCCGCCTTCACGCTCGCCCACGAGGCCGGCCACGCGATGCACACCGTGCTGTCGTACGACAACCAGCCGTTCGTCACCAGCGGCTACACGATCTTCGTCGCCGAGGTCGCGTCGACCACCAACGAGCGCTTCCTGCTCGACCAGATGCTCAAGCAGACCAGCGATCCGAAGGAGCGGTTCCTGCTCTTGCAGCACGCGGTCGACTCGATCGTCGGCACCTTCTACACGCAGGTGCTGTTCGCCGACTTCGAGCTGCGCGCGCACCGCCTGGTCGAGAAGGGCGAGCCGCTGACGACCGACGTCCTCAACAAGCTCTACGCCGGCCTGCTCAAGGAATACTGGGGCGACGCGGTGACGGTCGACGACTTCTACAAGTGGACCTGGGCGCGAATCCCGCACTTCTTCAACTCGCCGTACTACGTCTACCAGTACGCGACCTGCTTCGCCTCGTCGGCACAGCTGTACGGCGCGATGACGAGCGGCTCGCCCGAGTCGCGCAAGGCGGCGACCGACCGCTACCTGACGCTCCTCAAGGCCGGTGGCGACGACCACCCGATGGCGCAGCTGAAGAAGGCCGGCGTCGACCTCACCCAGCGGGCGACGATCCAGGCCGTGATCGACCAGATGGATCGCCTGGTGGCGCAGATGGAGGTCGAGGCGGCGAAGATCCCCTAGGTCAACCGCCGCGCCGTCGTTCCGTTGAGCACGGATCTGCGACCCGCCTTTTCGCCATGAACTTTCACGTGATCCTTGCGGCGGCAGCGTTCGGTCTGGCTGGCCTGTCGGCCCCGGCGCTCGCGGCCCCGACGCCCGCGGCTCCGGTGGGCGCACCGCACGCCGCCGCCTGCATCGCCGCGCTGAAAGCTCAGGAAGCGGAGCTCGCCGAGTCGGTCAAGGCCGGCGAGCCGCGCGAGCCCGTGCTGCTGAAGGTGGTGCGCAGCGGCCTGGCGATCATCGGCTCGCAGTACCTCGCGGGCGTGCACGAAGCCGAGGCGCGCGAGCTGCTCAAGGCGGCCGAGCACGACTTCCAGGCGCTGTCGCCGGCAGTGGCGCAAGCACGCCAGGCGGCCTGCCTGAAGGAGGGCGAGACGCTCTTCGCGCATGCATCGCCGATCGAGCGAAGCCTCATCACGACCGCGGCGCAGCGCCGCATCAGGCGGCTGACGGCGTCGAGCTGAGTGCATTCGACGCCGTGATTGGCGCGTGCTCGCCGCTGCGGGTGCTCCGTCGGCCGCTGTCGCTACCAGCCGAGCCCGACGTGCAGCGGCATGTAGACCGCGAGTCCCGCCAGCAACGGGCCGAGCACGCCCGGCCGCCAGGCATAGAACGCGGTCGCTGCCAGCGCCGCCGGCAGGCGGGCATCGCGCCAGGTGCCGATCAGCTCGCCATGGGTCAGAAAGATCTCCGGGGCGGTGACGGCGACGATCGCGGCCAGCGGTGCGACCTGAAGGGCGCGCTGCAGCGCGTCGGGCAGGCGCAGGTCGCGCTTCGACCAGAGGAAGAAGCCACGCGAAAGCGCGGTCACCGCGGCCATGCCGAGGATCGTGATCGCGCCGTACGCCCATCCGGGCATCGTCCACCAGGCCGACGACGTCATGCCTTGCGCTCCGGCGACGGACCGGCCCTGGCCATGACCAGGCTCGCCGCCACCGCCGCTGCGATGGCGACCAGGATGTTGAGCTTGAGCGGCAGCGCGAACGCCGCCACCGCCGCCGCCGCCGAGACGATCGCCGCGACCCACGCGGTGCGGTCGTTGAGCAGCGAATAGGCGATCCCGAGCATCGACAGCGTGCCGGCGAAGCCGAGGCCCCAGCTGAGCGGGACGAGGGACGACAGCAGGATGCCGGCGAGCGACGAAACCTGCCACACCGTCCACACCGCGGCCGCGCCGCCGGCGGCATAGCGGGCCTGTCCGGTCTGGTGCGTGTCGCGGTCGGGCCATGCCTTCTGGAAGACGACCAGGTTGAGGTCGGCGAGCAGGTAGCCGAGAACGAGGCGGCGCCGGCGCGGCAAGTGGCCGAGATGGACGCGCCATTGCGAGCTGAAGATCACGAAGCGCAGGTTGACGCAGAACGCCGACGCCCAGATCACCCACATCGGCGCGCCGCTCGCGAGCAGCGGCAGCGAGGCGAGCTGCGCGCTCCCGGCGTAGACCGTGAGGCTCATCAGGATCGAGAGGCCGACGCCGAGGCCGCTCTGCGTCATCGCCACGCCGGTCACGAGCCCCCACGCGGCAAGGCCGGGGCCGAAGGCCAGCATGTCGCTCGCGCCGTGACGAAAGTGGCGGTCGCGCGACAGATCACGCAAGTGCATTGGGGCAGACTGTAGCGGCGTGCCGGCGAAGAGAGATCCGACGAATCGCGACGGAACAAGTTGGCCCCGGAGTTGCTTTTCGCCAAGCGCAGGTATCGATTCGTGCACCAGAGCACTCAAGAGGGTGCCGGACGGGCCGAATCGACAGGGAGCACTGGGCCTTTGTTGGGAGACCGCATGAACGCCAGGATCAAGCAGCTTCGTGACCTCGTCGTCGCGCTCGATCGCGCCGACCGCAACATCGAACCGATGGCGCCCGACGCCTACCAGGCCGCGGCGCGGACGGCGCTGATGCTGACCAACGAGGAGATGGGGCTGCTGCCGATCGGCGATTTCGCCGGGCCGGTCAGCGCGCTCCAGAACATGGCCGAGAACATCTTCTTCGGCATCAACGGCTGCTTCGCCGATCTCGACGGCACCGGCCGCGCGCCGGTCGCGCTGACCTCGACGCGGTCGCTGCTGCGGCGACTGCGCGCGACGACGTCGTCGGGTGCGAGCCGCGAGATCACCGAGAGCCTGCTGACACGGCTGCGTGTCGCGCCGGCCGCCGTCGACTCCGGCTTCGCCGTCGCCAGGCCGGCAGCGAAGCGGTCGCGCGGCGCGACGAGCGCGCGCACGCGCGGCGACCGCCTCCAGCGCTGATTTCTGGCGCGAGAAATCCCGCAAACGCGGGTCTGTGGCGGGCCGGCAACCGTCGGTGTGATCCGAACCACGGCAGCGCCGATGCAAATGTGACAGGCGTTGCGCGCGCGCCGTCGCGGCGGCATCCTGACCTCAGTCGAGAGCGCTGGAGCAGGACATGCGGGACGTCGTCGAGATCGCGAGAACCATGGGCCCGGAGCAGCTCTTCCTGGCCCTCGTCTTCCTCGCCAGCTACTCGCTCGCGCTGGGCGAATTCGCGACGGCGCGAGGTCGCGCCTGGGCGGTCGTGTCCGGCCTGGTTGCGGCGGGTGTCTTCTCGGCGTTGAGCCATCCCTGGGAAGCGGGCGTCGTCCTCGTCGCCTGCGCTTCGGTCGGCATGGCGCTGTTCTCGGCGACCGTCTGGGCGCTGTCGGTGGCGACGATCGAGCGCGCGCCGCGCGCCGTCGATCAGGCGCCGGTCGCGAACGCGCCGAGGGCGAGGGCCGTGCCTTCGTCGAGGTCGGTGAAGAACGCGCCGATCTTGAACTCGCCGGCCGCCGAATAGGACGAGTAGACGATCTTCGCCGTCGCGACGATGCCGATGCGCTCGGCGCCGACGGGAAGCTCGAAGGTGATCGTGCAGCGCGTGCCGGGGGCGATCGGCCGCGTCGACAGCAGGCACATCCCGTCGCGGCCGAGGTCCCAGGTCTGCACCGTCCGCGACGCGTCGCCGTGGACGACCGTGGCAGGCTGGCGGATCGCCTTGCGGGCGGCCGCTCTCCGATTTCGTGCTTGGGTCAGGGGCTGGCTGCTCGTCACGGTTGCACCGTCGCGCAAGTAGTCTAATAGTTCAAGGCCATTCGTCCGTCGCGAGCGAGGCCGGCACGGCAACTGCCCAATTTGCCGCACCGCTGTTGTCGGGTCGACGCGCGAAGCGGCCGCCGGCGAGGATCGAGTTCCGCGCAACCCGGGCATAGTGGAGGCATGAACGCCTTCGACCTCACCGGCAAGACCGCCTTCGTCACCGGCGCCTTCGGCGGCCTCGGCCTTCACTTCGCGAAGGTGCTCGCGGCGCACGGAGCCAAGGTCGCGCTCGCCGGGCGGCGCATCGAACTCGGCGGCACGGTCGCTGCCGAGATCGGCGCCGCGGTCGCTCGTCCGGGCGACGTGCGCGCGTACGCGCTCGACGTCACCGACGCGGCCAGCGTCGCCGACGCGATCGCGAGGAGCAGCGCCGACCTCGGCGCGCCGGCGATCGTCGTCAACAACGCCGGCACGGTCGCGCGGGGCGCGAGCCTGGAGCTCGGCGAGGAGGCGTGGAACGGCGTGCTCGACGTCAACCTGTCGGGCGTGTTCCGCGTCGCGCAGGCGAGCGCGCGCGAGATGGTTCGCACCGGGACGCGCGGCTCGATCGTCAACATCGCCTCGATCCTCGGCCTGCGCGTGCGCAGCCAGGTCGTCGCCTACGCCGCCACCAAGTCGGCGGTCGTGCAGATGACAAAGGCGCTCGCGCTCGAATGGGCCGAGCTGGGCATCCGCGTCAACGCGATCGCGCCCGGCTACTTCGAGACCGACATCAACCGCGACCTGCTGCGCTCGCCGGTCGGCCAGGCGATCATCGCCCGCGTGCCGCAGCAGCGCCCGGGCCAGCTCGCCGAGCTCGACGGGCCGCTGTTGCTGCTCGCTTCGGACGCGTCGTCGTACATGACGGGGGCGGTGATTCCGGTCGACGGCGGCCATCTCGTCAGCACGCTTTGAGGAGGCGATGAGCCTGCAGTCCGTCCGCGCCTTCTTCGCCGAGCGCGCCCCCGACATCGAGTTCCTCGAGGCGACGACCA
>Ga0207682_10001690_pt1 | contig 10114 bp, 10 predicted proteins | sample KBSM63metaG_FD_184332 | JGI IMG/M metagenome (GOLD analysis project Ga0207682, IMG submission 184332) | Miscanthus rhizosphere microbial communities from Kellogg Biological Station, Michigan, USA - KBS M6-3 metaG (SPAdes) (version 2) | ecosystem: Host-associated > Plants > Roots > Rhizosphere >...
GTCCCAGGGATTCCTGCCCTTGGTCGCCTTCATGCGAAATGCGTAATCACCCGGCACAGCGGCCTTGATGTGCTTCGCCTTGGGTTTCTCCGGCTGGAAAAACCAGGCCCCGTTGGTTTCCTTGTTGATCATGTGACTCGCGATGTCTTCTTCGGCGGTGGCCAACGAACACGCCGCAACCCCTGCCAGCAAAAAAGCCCAGCCTTTCATGCGTCCCCCTGATTTCGTTATTGGTTTTTTAGGTGCGTATCGAAGAAATCCATGGTCCGGCTCCGCGCTACTCCCAGTAGACGTGCTTCTTCATCTCCGATAAAGGCACGCAGCCGTGGTACACGGTCGGGACCGGAACGTATTCCATATTTTCGGTAATGCCCACTTCCGAAGTGTAGAACCCGAGCAGCGTGAGCTCGCGCGCAACCAGGATGAACGGCTTGTCCTTGTGCTCACCTTCCAGCGCGGCAGCGATCGCCTTCTGCACTGTCGCGGCCCTCTGCGTGACGTCCTGATCGAGGAAACCCTTGCCACCCTCACCGGCCGCGGTTTCGAACTCATTGATGCCCGCGCTGAAACGATCTTGCGCATCCTTCGGATACACATCGGCCATGATCGAGTCGATGAACGCAGGCACACCGGCATCGAGCGCCCCGCTGGTATCGGTCTTGGGAATGAGCACGTCGGCGATGGCGGATACGATATCGGCCTGCTTGCCCTTGAAGAACTTCGACTGCAAAGCCGCACCGGGCACCGGCTCCTTCGCCGAGCAACCCTGCAGGATGGCAAGAGCCGCGGGAGCGGACACCGCGCCACCCAACATCCACGCCACGCGCCTGAGCACTGCGCGCCGTTGCTGCATCTCGCTGGGTTTCATAGGTTGCCCTTCTTGAGCTCGCTGACCGCGTGATCGGCGGCGCGCGCCGTGAATGCCATGTAGGTGAGCGAAGGGTTCTGGCAGCCGAACGAAGGCATGAACGACCCGTCGGTGACGTAGACATTTTTACATGCGTGGACCTGATTGAAGCGATTCAGCACCGACTTCTTCGGGTCGTTGCCCATGCGCGCCGTGCCGCTCTCGTGGATGCTGTTGCCCATGTTGTAGGAGTCACTCTTCACCGTGACATTCTTGAACCCTGCAGCCTCGAGCATCTCGGCGGCGTCGTTCTTCATGTCTTGCTCCATCTTGCGCTCGTTCTCGCGCACGACGGCGTTGACGACCAGCAGTGGCAGGCCGTGCTTGTCTTTCTTGTCGCGGTCCAGCCGCGCGTAGTTGTCGTGGTACGGCAGGATTTCACCGAAGGCCGTCATGCCGATCGTCCACGGGCCCGGTTCGAGCGCCGCTTTCTTGAGCTCGGCGCCCATGAGCGGCGTGTCGTTGAATCGGTTGTAGTTGCTGCGTGCGGCTCGTCCCTGGTAGCCGAAACCGCGTAGATAGTCACGCTTGTCCTTGCCCACGTTGCGATAACGCGGACTGTAGAAGCCGTTCGGACGTCGCCCGGTGTACGCGACATCGAGATAGCCTTCGACGCTGGCGTTGGAATTCCCCGGCTTGTTGTGATCCATGATGTTGTGGCCGAGCTCGCCGGAATCGTTGCCGAACCCATTCGGGAAGCGGCTCGAAGTGGAGTTCAGCATGATGTAGGCCGAACCCAGAGCCGAGGCGCACAGGAAGACAATCTTGGCGAAGTAGTCCGTCTGCTTGCCGGTTTCAGCATCCAGCACGCGTACGCCGGTGGCCTTGCCCTTGTCGTTGTCGTAGATGAGTTCGTAGACGATCTGGTTCGGCAGCAGCGTCATGTTCCCGGTGCGCTCCGCCGATGGCAGCGTGGACGAGACGCTGCTGAAGTAGCCGCCGAACGGACAACCGCGAATGCACATGTTGCGCGCCTGGCAGGTACCACGCTGCGGACTCTCGTTGTGCGTGAGCGGCGCGGTGAGATTCGCGCAGCGGCCGATGATGAGTTTGCGGCCCAGCTTGTCGTCGAGCCGTTTTTTGAAATCGATCTCCACGCAATTCAAATCATGCGGCGGCAGAAACTTGCCATCGGGCAGTTGATGGAGACCTTCGACGCTGCCGCTGATGCCCGCAAAGATCTCCGCCTTGTCGTACCACGGCGCGATTTCGTCGTAAGTGACCGGCCACGGAATGGCCACGCCCTCTTTGGCGTTGGCTTCGAAGTCGAGCGGACCGAAGCGGTAACTCTGGCGCGCCCACATGAGCGAGCGTCCGCCGACGTGATAGCCACGCAGCCAGTCGAACGGTTGTTCCTCGACATAAGGATTGTCGAGGTCGTCGACGAACCAGTGCTGGTTGGCGGGCGTGGGATAACCGGTGCGCGATTGAATCGGCTTTCGATGGCGGGTTTCCTGCGTGATGCGATTGCCGTACGGCAATTCCCAGGGGTCTTTCGTGGCGGTTGGATAATCGGGGTGCCTGACCATGCGTCCGCGTTCGAGCACCAGCGTCTTCAGACCCTTTTCGGTGAGCTCCTTTGCGGCCCAGCCGCCGCTCATTCCGGAGCCCACGACAATCGCATCAAACGAATTCGTTTCCATGCTCTACTTCAATCCCCCGAAAAAGATGGCGGTGCGGCGCCGCATTATGGACTCATTGCGCGTTCTTCTGGTTCCGTTCCATCCGACCAACCTGCTCATGGTCGGAATATTCAGCGCGCTGTTTACCCTCTGCCTCTGGTTCGGCAGTTACGGCTGGTTCGGCGCCTGGTTCCTGCAGGTCTGGATATTCAAGTATTGCTATGTACTGATAGAACATCTTGCAGATGGCGCCACCGAACCGCCGGTGATGGACACCGATATGTTGAGTGCGGGTGAAGCGCGCCCGTGGATTCAGGCAGCGCTGCTCTCCATCGGCGGGTGGGGCTGTTACTACATCGGTGGCGGCACGGGGATCACGCTAGGAATATTGCTGCTCGTGCTGCTTCCAGCAACCGTCGCCATTCTGGGTTTCGGTGAAGCCGCATGGCAGGCAGTCAATCCTGTGACTTTGTGGCGCGTCATTCGCGGCCTCGGGCCGTACTACCTGCTCATGTTGCTGGCGCTCGCTTTCTGCGGCGCGGTCGCATGGCTGCTGGCGCGCCTCGAGCTATGGAGCCTTCTGGAGAACGCGATTGCGCTTTGGTGCGAGGTGGCTTTCTTCAGCTTTGTCGGCGCCTCGATTTACCTGCGCCGCAAGCAGCTTGGATACGAACCCAGCAAGAGCCCGGAGCGAACCGCAGCGCGCGCCGAGGCCGAGCGTCTCAAGGAACGCGCACGCATGGTCGACGACATGTTTCAGCTCGTGCGCATCGGCAAGCACGTCGATGCGACGGCGCCGCTCGCGCGTTGGCTGCGCGACCTCGATGCCGAGCACGTATCGAAGGACACCTACTACATCGCCGAACAGTCACTGAAGTGGGAGAGCCCGGCCGCGCTCAACCCCATCGGCAGCACGCTGATCCGGCATCTCATGCGCTATGGGCGGCCGGATGCTGCGCTCGCGGTGTTCGAAATCCTGCGCGCTCGCGCTCCCAACTTCACCATGGATTCCGCGCATGACCTGCGCGCGCTGGCCGAATACGCAGAGAGCCATGGCCGCGAAGCCCTGGCGCAATCCATGCGGCTGGAGACGCCGGTCTACCAGCCAGAACGCTGAAGGCCTACGCGACATGACAGGTGTCAGCCACCCCGGCTGACAGCGACGACTTAAGTTGGCCATGGTTTGCGCGGCATGATCTGCCCTATGGAGGAGAACATGTCGCAAAACACGCTGGCCAGCCTTTCGGGCGTACGCAAACGATTCGGCAAAGTCCAGGCCCTCGATGGATTCGACCTCGAGGTAAAACGCGGTGAGCTGCTCGCAGTCCTGGGTCCCAATGGCGCCGGGAAATCCACGGCCATTTCCCTCCTGTTAGGACTGCAGACCGCCGACGAAGGCTCGGCCGAGCTCTTCGGCCATGCGCCGCAGGAGATCGACGGTCGCCGCCGCATCGGCGTGATGATGCAGGAGGTCGCGCTGGCCTCCGCGATGCGTCCTCGAGAACTGCTGGCGCAGGTTGCGAGTTACTATCCGATTCCCTACGACGTCGACGCGGTAATCGCCCGTCTGTCGCTCCAGGGATTGCTGAAGCGACCCTACGGCAAGCTCTCCGGCGGACAGAAACGCCAGGTGCAATTCGCCTTGGCAATCTGCGGGCGACCCGAGCTGCTGTTTCTCGATGAGCCCACGGTCGGCCTCGATGTGCAGGCTCGGGAAGCACTCTGGAAAGTGATCCGCGAGCTGCTTCACGAGGGTTGTTCCATCGTGCTCACCACGCACTATCTCGAAGAAGCCGAGGCGCTTGCGAATCGCGTCGTCGTGATGGCGCGAGGCCGTCTGGTCACCAGCGGAAGCGTCGACGAAATTCGCGCGAACGTCTCGCACAAGCAGGTGAGCTGCGTGACCCGGCTGAACGCCGACACGGTCCGCGCCTGGCCCGAGGTGCTGCGACTCGACATGGAACGCGATCGGATGCAGATCACGACGCGCGGCGCCGAAGCGGTGCTGGTGCGACTGTTCCGCGAAGACCCCGCGCTTTCAGACGTGGAGGTGAAACGCGCCGGACTCGCCGAGGCATTCACCGAGCTCACCAATGAAAAGAACAAGGAGGCCTCATGAACGCCACCGTGCACATGCCCGCGGGACGCCTGTGGGCCGCCTACTTCGGCGAGATCCGTTTTGAATTCATCAAGGCGCTGCGCACGCCGCAGTTCGCCGTGCCCACGCTGTTCTTCCCCATCATGTTCTACGCGTTGTTCGCGCTGACGCTCGGCGGCCGCGGAAATGGCGGATCGCTGACTTCGTTCGCGAACTACGGCGTGTTCGGCTGCATGGGACCGGGGCTGTTCGGATTCGGCGTGGCGATGGCCATCGAGCGCGAGCTGGGACTCCTCACGCTCAAGCAGGCTCTGCCCTCACCGGCCGGAGCCTATCTGATCGCGCGCGCGGTCATGGCGATGTTGTTCGTCAGCCTGATCTCATTGATGCTCATGACGCTCGCAGTGTTGTTCGCGCATGTGCCCATGACGCTGGGCCAGGCCGTGCAAGTGTTCTGCGTCAACGTGCTCGGCACGCTGCCGTTCTGCGCCATCGGCATGTTCGTGGGCTCGATGGTGTCGGGCCAGGCAGCAGTCGCCATCTGCAATCTCATCTTCCTGCCCATGTCGTTCCTGTCGGGACTCTGGTTCCCGCTGCAGATGCTGCCGAAGTTCCTGGTCGACATCGCGCCGATATGGCCGGCCTACAACCTCTCGCAGCTGGCGCTGCACGCCGTGGACGCGCCGAGCGCCGGCAGCCCCGCCACACATGTGCTGGCGCTGGCGCTGATCACCGTGGTGTTCTTCTTCTTCGCCATGCGTCGCATGCAGCGCGGTGGCTATCGGATGTTAGGCGCGCGCCCTCGACGGACGCTGACGCTGGTCACCGGTGCCGGGGCACTCGTGGTGGCACTGTTGTTTTCGGGCGTGTTCGGTGGCAAGCCGGCAAGCAAGGAGGATGCAACCGCTGCAACGGACGCAGCCTCCGCTTCCTCGAACACGCCCGTCTCCGAGGCGCCGGCCGGTGTCGCGGCGCCTGCGGTGGCCGTGATCGCCGACTTCGATCACGGATCAGCAGCGGCGCCCTACGGCACCGGTTGGGTCGCAGCCGCTGACGACAGTCAGGGAGGAAACTCGAAGTCTTCCCAAAGAGTGATCGATAACGGCGCTGCGGGCAGCAAGGGTGCCCTCGAAGTGACCGGCGAAGTCGGCAACGCGCTCCAGTACCCGTTTGCCGGCACGATGTTCTTTCCGGAAGGCATCCCCATGCAGGGCCTGATGGACTATTCGGGCAAGAAGACGCTGAGCTTCCAGACTCGCGGCGACGGCGGGCGCTACAAGGTGCTGGTGCTCTCCGGAACACCGATGATCAGCATTCCGCTCATGATCGACTTTGAAGCCGGGGCCGAATGGCATGAAGTGCGGCTCGAGATCGCGAATCTCGGCGCCGCGGATTTCAAGCGCGTCCGCGGCATTGGTATCGGCTCGATGGGCCCCACGGGCCCGTTCCGCTTTGAGATCGACGACGTTCGCGTGGAGTAAGATCCCGACGGGAATAAACGAATATGCGCCTCAAACAACTGCTGCAGAACATCCGCGAGCCGCCCCCGGACTCGGCTGTCGGCTACATGTCGCACGAGGGCAGCAAATCCATGCGCAGCATGCCCTTCGTCAGCCTGATCAACATCGTCTGGCTGTTCCTGTGGGCCGTCCTGCAGCGGGAGTCATTCACGGAAGTGATCCTCCCGACACTGCTCTCGGTGCCGCTATTCCTGTGGTTGTACCTGAGCATGCACTTCTGCAGTGGTCCCAACTCCAGGCGCCTGAGTTATGTCGCCGGCATCTTCGTGCTGGCCTACGTGCTTGCCCCATTCAACATGGCGAGCATGGGTTATCTCATCTTCGCGTTCTTCTCCGTCACCCATATCGTGCCAATGAGCGTCGGGTGGAAGGTCGTCTTCGGCTCGACCCTCCTGTTCGTCATCGAAATGGTATGCCTCGGCGCCAGCTTCACCACCATTGTCAGCGCGGTCGTGCCGTGCCTGTTGCTCGGCATCACGGCTATCTACATGGCCTACAACACGCATCAGCAGCGGACCCTGCGGCGCAGCCACGAAGAGATCATGCGCCTCGCCACGCTCGCCGAGCGTGAGCGCATCGGCCGCGATCTGCACGATCTGCTGGGCCACACGCTTTCCGTAGTGGCGCTGAAGTCGGAACTGGCGCGCAAGCTCATCGATCGCGACCTCGACGCCGCCCGGAATGAAATCAGCGAGGTGGAGCGCGTGGCGCGCGACGCACTCTCGCAGGTGCGCAACGCGGTCTCGGGAATCCGCAGTACCGCCTTGTCGGCGGAACTGCTCGCCGCCACCGCGCTGCTCGAAGCGCAGGGTTTCAAGGTGAAATGCGAAACCGAAAACGTGAAGCTGCCTCACGACCGTGAGACGGCGCTGGCGCTCAGCTTGCGCGAGGCCACTACCAACATCCGGCGTCACTCGGGCGCCTCCGGCGTCACGATTCGCGTCAGGAAAGAGCCAACCGAGGTGGTGGTCGAAGTGGCGGACAACGGGCGCGGCGGTCGTATCGTTCCCGGCAACGGACTCAACGGCATGCGCGAGCGGCTCGGCAGCGTCGGTGGTTCGCTGTCGCTTGCATCGAACGAGGACGGCGGGACGCTGCTTCGCGCCACGGTCCCCGTCGCCGCATGATTCGCATCCTCCTCGCCGAGGACCAGGCCATGGTGCGTGGCGCGCTCGGCGCGTTGCTTCGGATGGAGCGCGACATCGAAGTGCTCGGCGCTGCGGCCGATGGGATGCAGGCGCTGTCGGAATGCCGGCGGCTCAGGCCGGACATCGTGGTGACCGACATCGAGATGCCCGGCATGACGGGCATCGAGCTCGCGCAGAAAATCCAGGCCGACGGCCTGCCCTGCAAGGTCGTGATCGTGACCACGTTCGCGCGCCAGGGTTATCTGCGCCGCGCTCTGGATGCCGGGGTCAAGGGTTACCTGCTCAAGGACTCACCCGCCGAGAAACTCGCCGAAGCGCTGCGCAGCGTGCACCGCGGCGGCAGGGCCATCGACCCCGCGCTCGCGGTGGAGGCGTGGAACGAGTCCGATCCGCTCAACGATCGCGAGCGCCAGACGCTGCGCCTGTCGGGCGAGGGATTGTCGGCGCCGCAGATCGCCGAGCAACTCGGGCTCTCCGCGGGCACCGTGCGCAACTATCTATCCGAGGCGATCGGGAAGCTCGGCGCCAACAACCGCATTGACGCATACCGGCTCGCGCGACAGCGCGGCTGGCTTTAGGTTGCCATCAACCCCGTCCGATGAAGGGCATCTTCGTCGCGAGGATGGTCATGAACTGCACGTTTGCCTCGAGCGGTAGTTTGGCCATGTGCAACACGGCGTTCGCCACGTGGTTCACGTCCATCATCGGTTCCGCCTGAGGCAGTCGGCTGCCGAGCTCCGTCAAGGCATTGCCGATGTCGATCTGGCCGCAGGCGATGTCGTACTTGCGGCCGTCGAGCGAGGTGGACTTCGTCAATCCCGTGATCGCATGTTTCGACGCCGTGTATGGCGCCGAATTTGCGCGCGGCGTGTGCGCGGAAATCGAGCCGTTGTTGATGATGCGACCGCCGCGCGGGGTCTGATCCTTCATCAGGCGAAACGCCTGCTGCGTGCACAGGAACGTGCCGGTGACATTGGTGTCGATGACTTCGCGCCATTTCTCGTAAGGCATTTCTTCGAGCGGCAGGAATGGCGCATTCATGCCCGCGTTGTTGAACAACACGTCGAGCCGCCCGAATTTTTCGCGCGTGGCCTCGAACAGCGTGCGCACTTCGGTCGGATCCGAAACATCCGCGCGGCACGCCATCGAACCCTCACTCGCGCCTGCCTCGGCTCGCACGGCCTCGAGTGTGTCGAGGTGACGTCCCGCCAGCACCACCCGAAAACCGTCGCGCAGGAACGCCAGCGCAGTCGCTTTGCCAATACCGCTGCCCGCGCCCGTGATCAGCGCCACTCGAGTCTCCGTCATGGCCTTCCCTTATTCTTATGCATCGCCGCGCCGCAGCAGAAGCTCGCTGAACGCGCCATTTTCATCGACGCGCAACTCCATTTCGATGGGCTGACAACAAACCTGACAGTCTTCGACATAACTGCACAGACCAGCGCTGGCATCCACAATAGTCTCGAAATCCTCGCCACAATACGGGCAGGTAACGCGGGCGAACTCGGTGGTTGCGCTGCTGTCTACCGAAGCAGACTCGCCGCCGAGGACAGGCTCAAGGCCATAGAGCGCATCCACTTCCGCGTCCGTCAGCGGCTTCTCTGGGAGGTTCATGTTCATTCGCGATTCGATGATGGCACGACTTGCGATGCTCATCGGCATCGGACTGGTGACGGCGGGCAACTACGCCGCCTGCGCTTTCAAGTCGGGACCCAACGGCGGTGTCTACCCCGGCACACCCGGCACGCCCGGAACACCGGGCACGCCGGGCACGCCTGGTGTTGGCACGTTCACCAGCGATCTGACCCTGCGCAATGTCTCCGGCGTGGAAACCGACAGCTTTGTCTTTGGCGAACCGATCCGCTTCGACTTCGAGATCTTCAATCGGACCAACACGCAGCAACGCGTCCAGTTTCCCGATGCGCAGACCCACGAGTTCCTCGTCGCAAACCAGGCTTCCACGCAGATCGTCTGGAAGTGGTCCGACGGGCAGGCATTTGCGCAAGTCGCTACGGAACTCGTTTTCGAGCCCTATGCGAGCAAAACCTTCACGTTGATCTGGTCCGGCACGCTCGCCGATGGCACGAATCTCAAGGTTGGCAACTATCAGGCCCGGGGCGCCCTGGTTTACCCGGGTTTCGAGGACGACCCCCTGGCAGCCAATGACATGGCGTCACCGCTGGAGCCATTTACGGTGCGCTGACAATTCGGGGGCTCCTCTGCACCCTGCCGGGCCTGCGCCTCGTATAGATGGCGTAGACACCGCAAACAGGAGCCCACCGTGAAATCCCGCCCGCTTGTCGCCCTCGCCCTGGCCGTCACCCTTGCCCTGCCCGTCGGGCAGGCCAACGCCGACCCTGAATTGAAGATTCCCGATTTCAGCCACCTGCGGAACAAGGCCGTGGACTCAGTGGACATGACGATCGACGGCTTCCTGCTGCGCATCGCGCGCAAATTCGCCAAGGCCGACACCGACGATCCAGAAGCGATTGCCGCGGCCACCCTCCTCGAAAACATCAAGTCGGTACGCGTCCGCAATTTCACCTTCGACGAAGACGGCGCCTATTCCAAGGCGGATGTGGACAGCGTGCGCAAACAACTCGGGAGTCCGGGCTGGAGTCAGCTGGTGCAGGTTCACAGGAACGCTCCTCAGGAAGACGTGGATGTCTACGTGAACATGGAAGGCGACCAGGTCAAAGGACTGGCCGTGATCGCCAGCGAGCCACGCGAGTTCACCATCGTGAATATCGTCGGCAGCATCGATGTCGATAAGATCGGCAGGCTCGAAGGACAATTCGGCATCCCGCAGCTCAGCCAGA
>Ga0207682_10001692_pt1 | contig 10103 bp, 7 predicted proteins | sample KBSM63metaG_FD_184332 | JGI IMG/M metagenome (GOLD analysis project Ga0207682, IMG submission 184332) | Miscanthus rhizosphere microbial communities from Kellogg Biological Station, Michigan, USA - KBS M6-3 metaG (SPAdes) (version 2) | ecosystem: Host-associated > Plants > Roots > Rhizosphere >...
CCGCGTACTCCGCAGGGACCACTCGCCCGCGCCGGGCGATGCGCTCGGTCATGATGCTGTGCTTCATCAGCGCCGCAGAGACCAGCCAGGCCACGCTGCAGCCGCCGAGCAGAGGCAGCAGCCCCAGCGGTTGCCGGGTCGTCTCGAAGGCGAACACCACCGAGGCGAGCAGCGCGCGCGAGGCTCCGGCGAACATCGCTGCCATGCCGACCAGCGCCGCCACCCGCGGGTCCACGCCCGCCTGGGGGAGGAGGACGGTGAGCGCCGTCCCGATCAGCGCCCCGAGCGCTCCGCCGATGGTGAAGAGCGGGGCGAGCGTCCCGCCCGAGGTCCCGCTGCCGAGCGCGATGGCCCAGCTGGCGAACTTGAGCACGCAGAGCGAGAGCAAGGGCCCGGCGGCCAGCGCGCCGGTCAGCACCGCGTCGATGTTGTCGTAGCCGACGCCGAGGGTGCGGGGCGCGAAGTACCCGATGACTCCCACCGGGAGTGCGCCGAGCGCCGGCCACCACATCCAGTGGATGGACAGGTGCTCGAAGGCGTCCTCGATCCGGTAGACCGCCTTGGTCACGCCCACCGAGACGACGCCGACCAGCGCCCCGAGCAGGACGTAGAGCACCAGCGCTCCTCCGCTCGGCTCGGTGAAGCTCACGCTGTGGAACGCCGGAGCGCTCCCGGCGTAGGAGAAGCGGACTCCCGTGGCGGTACACGCGGCGAGCGCAACCGGGATGAGCGAGCGAGGCCGGTACTCGAAGAGCAGCAGCTCGATGGCCAGCAGCACCGCCGAGACCGGGGCACCGAAGGTCGCGGCCATGCCCGCCGCGGCGCCGGCCGCGAGCAGGGTCTTTCGCTCGGCCGCGGAGACCGGGAGCATCTGTCCGAGCACCGATCCGAGCGCTCCCCCGGTCGCGATGATCGGCCCCTCCGCGCCGAACGGTCCTCCCGTTCCGATGGCGACCGCGGCCGAGAGCGGCTTGAGGAACGTCATCCGCACCGGGATGCGGCTCTCGTTGGAGAGGATCTGCTCCATCGCCTCGGGGATGCCGTGTCCGCGGATGGCCTGCGAGCCGTAGCGGGCCATCAGCCCCACGACGAGACCTCCGATGGGCGGCACGAGGATGACCCAGAGCCCGAGGTGGGCGGTGGTCGGGCCGAGCGGGTCCAGCGACGCGGTGCCCCGGAAGGCGAGGTTGGTCACGAGGTAGATGAGCCGCTGGAGCACCTGGGCCACGCCCGCGGCCAGCACCGCGACGACCACCGCCAGCGCGCAGATGTACGCCGTCCGCCGGGTGACGTTCGCCGCGTGCGGCGCGATGTGCGCCTGGGCCAACCCCGGGCCCAGCGACGGCGCGACAGGAAGTCCCTCGGTGGTGGAGCCGGTCCTTGCCGGGCCCTCAGCCACGGCTTCGGGCTCGAGTGCCTGCAGGACGTGCGCGCCTTCGGGACCGGGTCACGGGCGGCTCACTCTCGAAAAACATGGGCGTGGGTGCGGTCTCGTCGATGCCCATGCCGCGGACCACCCGCTCCAGGAGCTGTTCCAGCTCCTTTCGCTCGGTGCCGCTGAGCTGCTCCAGGGCGACGAGGAGATCCGCCTGCGGTGAACGCGGGGCGGTGCCGAGGAGGCGCTTGCCGGAGGCGGACAGGCGCAGGGTGGTGCGCCGGGCGTCGTCGGCCGCGACGGCACGAACGACGAGACCACGCTGGGCCAGGCGGTGAACCACCACCGAGACCGAGCTGGCGTCGGTGAGGGTCCGGCCGGCGAGCTCGGCCATCGAGCCCACTGGACCTTCGGAGAGACGTTCCAGGACGAAGAGCTGCGCCGCGCTCAACCCGAGGCGCGTCTCGGCGGCCCGGTCAGCGAGCCGCAGGGCACGCACCAGCCGTCTCAGCGCCCGGAGGGTTCCGGCGGACGTTGTGGAGACTTCCATGGGTTCCCAACTAATAGCACTGCCCGACGTTTCCGGCAGCTCCCGCCTCCCGTCAGGGCGGGGTGTCCGATGCTGCCCAGTTGCGCAAGCGAACCCCCAGTCTCACGGTGAAGGGGCCGGAGATGGTGTTCACCCCTGCTCGCCCCACCAGATCGCGGCGGTCCAGCACGTTTTCCACCGCAGTGTAGATCTCCACCACCGGTCCGATGGCGCGCGCGAGGTAAGCGTCCAGGCGGAACTGGGTGCCCAGCGGAAGGGTGTTGAGGTCGTCCTCGTACTGGACCAGCGCCGCGATGCCCTGCACCCGCGCCGTCCAGCCTGGCGCGAATCGCGCCTCCACCGAGCCAGCGATGCGGTGCACCGGGTCCTGCGGGAGCCGCTTTCCGATCGTCCCCGGCGCGCTGGCCGCCTCGAGGACGCGGGAGTCCACGTAGGTGTAGCCGGCGGTGAGCTCCCAGCCGTGGGCCGGCCGGGCCTCCACCGCGAGCTCCAGGCCCTGGACTCTCGCCTTGCCGAGGTTCTGACGCTGCCGGGTCGACCCGTCGGGGAGGGCCTGAGACAGCGTGACGTTCGTGATGGGGTCGTGCAGCTCGTTCCAGAAGCCAGTGGCTCGCGCCCGGACGACGAGGACCGGGGACCACTCGACGCCGGCCTCGGCTCCGACCAGCGTCTCGGCGGTCAGGGCGGGATTGGCGGCGGTGGAGATGGTGCCGACCGTGAACGGCCGGTACAGCTCTCCGAGGGTGGGCGCCCGGAAGGCGCGGTTCACCGACGCCCGGAGCGCGAGGGAGTCGACGACTCGCCACAGCGCCCCGAGCCGTGGGCTGAGCTGGGTCTCGTTTCGTGACGGGAACTGCTGGGTGTTCATCCCGGTCGGCGTCGTGAGCTCGAGCTGTCCCTTCTCGTCGCGCCAGTAGTCGAGCCGCAGTGCGGGGACGAGGGTCACCGGCCCGAGCTGAAGCGTGTCCTGCACGAAGACGCCTCCCGAGAGCTGGACGCCGCCGCCGTTTCGCTCGAGCGTCGTGGGCGTGACGCCGGGAGGGGGGAAGAGCCGCTCGAAGGACGTCCCGGAGATGCGATGCAGGTCGGCGCCGACGTCGAACCGCTGGAAACCCCATCGTGGGGCGTGCCACACCACCGAGAACCCCTCGTCATCGGCAGGGACGCGCTGCTCGCCGGCGAGACTCTCGGTGCTCCGCGGCATGGCCATGGTGCCGATGCGCGCCCGCTGCTGGCGAAAGACCTCGTTCCGGAACCAGGCCGCCAGCTCGACGTCGGGGGACATGCGGGGACCGAGCGCCAGCGTCACCGCGACCGAGCGGACCTCCGACGCGCCGTTCGTGAACTGCGTGCCGCCATTCTGGTTCTCGTCGAAGAAGCCGAGCTTGGCGCCCAGGAGGACGTTCGACGCGAGCTCGGCCTCCATGCGGCCCTGGAGCGAGACATGGGTGCTGCCCGCCGGCACGTCGACCGCCCCGCGCTGCTCCGGCGCGACGACGTTGTAGCCGTTGCTCCCCAGGAACTCAGAGGTGAGCTCGACCGCGACCGGCCCGGCGCGCTGGACTCCCCGCAGCCCGATGCCGAGCGAGGGCAGTGTGTCGCCGAACACGTCGGCCTCGACCGAGGGGACGTCGAGTGGTCGTGAGCGGATGTTGACCACCCCGCCGAGGGCCGAGGTCCCGTAGAGCACCGAGCTGCCGCCGGGAACGATCTCCACCGAGCCGATGGACAGGCCAGGCACCGACTGCCAGTAGACCCAGCCACCGAAGGGGTCGTTCAGCGGCAGCCCGTCCACGAGCACCAGCGCCCGCGAGACGGCGGACGGTCCCACCCCGCGCAGGTTCAGGCCCTGGCTCGACGGATCGGCCACCCGACTCGATGAGCGGCGAAAGGTGCCCACGTCGGGGACGCGGCGAAGCACGTCATCGAGGAGCGGCGATGCCGACTGCTCCAGGTCCGCCCGGTCGAGCACGGTGACGTCGGCCGGGACCTCGCTCCGCAACCGGGGAGCGCGGCTGGCGGTGACCACCGTCTCGCCGACCAGCGGGGCTTCCGGCGTCCCCGCGTCCCCGCTGCTCGAGACTCCTCCGTCCGGAGTGGTCGGTCCAAGGTCGTCCCCGGCTGCGGCGGAAGCGCTCCCGTCGCGCGTGCCCCCATCGAGCGTGAGCTGGGCGAGCATCTCCTCGCGCGCTCCCTCCGGGCTCGCCACGACGAGCGTGGCCGCGAGCACGACAGCGAGGCTGCTCACCGGAGCCCGTGGAGCGATGCGGCCATGTCACGGGCCTCCTTCGCGGGGAGGCCCCGCCCGGCCATCCCGTCCGCCGCCGACCATCCCGTGCGGGTGGCCGGCTCCAGCGGAGGATGTGCGGGGCGCTGTTCTCCAGTCGACCGCCCCGTGGTGTCGGAGCTGCCCCGGATGAAGCGTGCGCTAGTGCACGAGGCGCTCGAGCGCCGGCGTCCGCGCCCGCTCGAGCTTGCCAACGCAGGCGAGCAGCAGGTCCCGGTACTCGCCGGTCTCGCGGAGCCCGGAGACCATCCAGCGGTTGCCGATCACCAGCGTGGGCACGCGCCGCACGCCCCGCCCTCGCGCCAGCCGGTGCTCCTCGCGGATCAGGCGGCGGGTCTGCGACGAGCCGAAGGCCGCGGTGAAACGATTCATCTGAAGCCCCGCGCGCTCGGCGAGCTCGAGGACGATGTCGGGGCGAGTCACGTTCAGGCCCTGCTCCAGCGCCGCGTGGCGCAGGCGCATCTGGAGCTCGAGCCGGGCCGGCTCACCCTGGAGGCGCGCCGCCTCCAGCGCGGCGAGCGGCTCCACGCTCGAGCGCGGCGGGTCACCCGACGTCCAGAGCTCGGGCCGCAGCGGAAGCGACTCGCGCTCGCGCGCTGCCGATGTGAGATCCTTCACCGCGCGGGCGATCTCGTCCTCGGTGGGGAGCGACTCCATCGGGCGCAGCGGGTACGGACGCGGAACGAACCGAAAGACGTCGGCCAGCTCGCGGTGCAGCGTCAGCAGCCGCAGCTCGGCGAGCCACGACCAGGGGCAGAGCACGTCCTGGTACACCAGCACCTGACTCTGCTTGGAGGGTCGGCTCATGCGTTGGTGGAGTGAACCGAACTGTAGAGAAGCCGGCCGCGGGTCGACAATGGTGTCGATCACGCCCCGCCGCAAAGCATCCAGGCTGGCCCGAAAGAATCGACGTCGGCGCCGAGCGCACACGGGGGGCTGCACACCACGCTCGGCTGGATGCCTGTTGCCTCAGAGCGCGCGCCGCGTCGCGACATCCCGCGCACCCGACAGGGCGAGCGCGCGGTCGATGATCGCCCCTGCGGCGTCCAGGCCTGTTGCACGCTCCAGCCCCTCGAAGCCCGGGCTGGAGTTCACCTCCAGCAGGGTTGGCCCCTCGCTCGTCTCGAGGAGATCCACGCCCGCCACCTCCAGGCCCACCACCGCCGTCGCCCGAACGGCCGCCTCGACATAGGCCGGCGCGAGCTCGACCGGCCGCCCCCGTCCACCGCGGTGGAGGTTGCTCCGGAACTCGCCCCGCTTCGCCCGCCGGCGCATGGCTCCCACCACCCGGCCTCCGACCACCAGCGCCCGGATGTCCCGCCCCCGTGACTCGGCCACGAATTCCTGGAGGACGATCTCCTGGCCGAGCCCCTGGAAGGTGTCGAGGATTCCCTGGAGCTCCGGGATCGTCGACGCGAGCATCACCCCGACCCCCTGCGTGCCGCGGAGGAGCTTCACGACGGCCGGCAGGCCGCCCACCTCGTTGAGCAGGCGGGGAACGTTGCTCGCGTCCCGCGCCATGACGGTCCGGGGGATGCGCAGACCCGAACGGGCGAGGAGCTGCAGGCATCGCAGCTTGTCCCGGCTCCGGGCGATGGCCTGCGCGCGGTTGACCGCCGGGACGCCCATCATCTCCAGCTGCTCGACCACCGCGAGCCCGTAGCCGGTGATGGACGCTCCGATGCGAGGGATGACCACGTCGATGCCGCGGAGCTCGACGCCGCGGAACACCATCCGCGGGGCGCCCGAGGTCAGCACCAGGTTGCAGCGGAGGGTGTCCAGCACCAGCGGGCGGTGGCCTCGCGCCCGGATGGCCTCCACCAGCCGCCGCGTCGAGTAGAGGGAGCGCTTGCGGCTGAGGATGGCCACCACCCGGCGCACGGTCGCCCCGGGGGTGCGGGGCGGGCGACGGTCCCGCGACTTCGGTCGCTGTCGTCTCGGGGGGGCCACGGCGGGGCGCGGACGCTAGCACCGCCGGAGGGAGAGCGGTTTGCGCGCCGGGACGGAGGGTGCTAGCCGAACGGGCTTTCCATTCGTTCCCCGCCATGTCCGACGCCTCGGGCGACAACCGCTGGAAGCAGACGCTCAACCTGCCCCGCACCGACTTCCCCATGAAGGGGAACCTCACCCAGCTCGAGCCGCGCATCCTCGCTCGCTGGGAAGCCGAGGACACCTACCGGGCGCTGCTGCGGAAGAACGCGGCGGGGCGCCGCTTCGTCTTCCTCGACGGCCCGCCCTACGCCAACGGCGAGCTGCACGCCGGACATGCGCTGAACCACGTCCTGAAGGACATCGTGGTGAAGTCGCGGAACATGGCCGGGTTGCTCTGCGCCTACCGGCCGGGGTGGGACTGCCACGGCCTCCCCATCGAGCAGGCGGTCGAGAAGCGGCTTCGCGAGCGGAAGGTGGACCGGCGCACGCTCTCCCGTGACCAGTTCCTGGCCGCCTGCCGGGAGTACGCCCTGGAGTACATCGGGATCCAGGCCGCGGTGCGGAAGCGGATGGGGAACTTCGCTCTGTGGGAGGAGCCGTACCGCACGCTCGACTTCCCCTACGAGGCGCAGGAGCTCCGGGAGCTGGCTCGCATCGCTCGCCGGGGCCTCATCTACCGGCGGAAGAAGGCCGTGTACTGGTGCATCACCGACCAGACGGCGCTGGCCGAGGCCGAGGTCGAGTACGAGAACCGCCGGAGCCCGTCGGTCTACGTGGCCTTCCGGACCGAGCCGGGGACGGCGGGTGAGCTTCCCGAGCGCCGCCGGGAGACGCTCGCCGACGCGTTCCCGGGCCTGGGCGGCCGTCCCGTGGACCTCGTGGTCTGGACCACGACGCCCTGGACACTTCCCGCCAACCTGGCGGTCGCGGTGCACCCGACGCTCGAGTACGTGTTCTACGACCTCGGCCCGCGGGCCATCGTGGTGGCCAAGGACCTCCTGCCGCGGGTCCTCGGGGAGATTGCCCCGGACCAGCTCGCGGTGAGGACGGTGGCGGCGGCGGGGGCTGAGGTCTCCGCGGCGGCGCTGGTGGAGCCCAGGCGCATCCTCGGCTACGTCGCCGGCAAGGACCTGGCGGGGTTCGCCTACCGCCATCCCTTCGTGGATCGCCAGGGCGTGGTCGTGCTGGGGGAGCACGTGACGCTGGAGCAGGGCACCGGCCTGGTCCACACCGCGCCGGGCCACGGGCAGGAGGACTACGACGTCGGCATCCAGTACGGGCTGGACATCTACAACCCGGTGCTCGCCGACGGCCGGTACGACGAGACGGTGCAGCCTCCCGAGCTGCGGGGGGTGAAGGTCTTCGACGCCAATCCGAAGATCGTGCAGCTCCTGGCGGACCGGGGCGTCCTGCTCAACCGGGCGAGCGACACGGTCGAGCACAGCTATCCGCACTGCTGGCGGTGCCACAACCCGATCATCTTCCGCGCGACGCCGCAGTGGTTCATCGCCATGGACCGTCCCCTGGACACGACGTCCGGGCTGGACTCCACCCTGCGGAGCAAGGCTCTGAGCGAGATCGACCAGACGGTGAGCTGGGTGCCGGACTGGGGTCGCTCGCGCATCCGGGGGATGGTGGAGAACCGACCCGACTGGTGCATCAGCCGCCAGCGCACGTGGGGCGTCCCCATCCCGGTCCTCCTCTGCGAGGGGTGTGGCGAGTCGGTGGTGAGCCCGGAGCTCATGGAGCGGGTGGCCGACGCGGTGGAGAAGGAGGGCACCGGCGTCTGGTACTCGGCGCCCCTGGAGCGCTTTGCTCCGCAAGGGCTGAAGTGCGAGTCCTGCGGTGGGACCAGCCTGCGCAAGGAGACCGACATCCTCGACGTGTGGTTCGACTCCGCCTGCGCGTTCGCCGCGGTGAGCGAGCGCTGGCCGGACATGGGGCTTCCCGGTGACCTCTACCTCGAGGGCTCGGATCAGCACCGGGGCTGGTTCCAGTCGAGCCTGCTGGTGAGCGTGGCCAGCCGCGGTCAGGCCCCGTATCGCGAGGTCCTCACCGCCGGCTTCGTGGTCGACGGCGAGGGACGGAAGATGTCCAAGTCCGTCGGCAACACGGTCAAGCCAGAGAAGCTCATCCAGCAGATGGGCGCGGAGATCGTCCGGCTGTGGGTTGCCGCCGCCGACTACCGGGACGACGTCCGGCTCTCCGAGTCCATCCTCCGGAACCTCGCCGAGGGATACCGGAAGATCCGCAACACGCTCCGCTACGCGCTCAGCAACCTCCAGGACTTCGACCCCGCCAAGGACGCCGTGCCCGACGCGGAGCTCCTCCCGCTCGACCGGTGGGCGCTCGCACGGCTCGACGAGGTCGCCGGACGCGTCCGCCGGGCCTACGACGAGTTCGACTTCCACCTCGTGTACCACGCGCTGGTCGACTTCTGCGGGAGCGACCTGAGCGCGGTGTACTTCGACATCTCCAAGGACCGGCTCTACACCTGGAAGGCCGGTGGCCACGCGCGACGGAGCGGACAGACGGTGCTTCATCGGATCCTGCTCGACGTCACGAGGCTGCTCGCGCCGGTGACGTCGTTCACCGCGGAGGAGGTCTGGGAGCACGTTCCCGGCCGCCCTGCTCCGTCGGTCTTCCTGGCGGGGTTGCCCCAGCCCACCGGCCGGCGAGACCCGGTGCTGATGGAGACGTTCGATCGGCTCTTCTCGGTGCGCTCGGCGGTGCAGCAGCAGCTCGAGGCGGCGCGGCGGGACAAGCTCATCGGAAGCTCGCTCGAGGCGAGGGTGGTGCTGCACGCGGACGCCGAGGGGCGCGAGTTCCTGGTCCAGCACCTTCGCGAGCTGCCGACGCTCCTGATCGTGAGTCAGGTGGCGCTGGAGAAGGACTCCACCGAGCGGATGGTGCGCACCACCGCCGCGCTTCCCGGCGCAGGGCATCTCGCCATCGAGATCCGCAAGGCCGACGGCGCCAAGTGCCCGCGCTGCTGGACCTACGCTCCGGAGGTCGCGGCCGGCGCCGACGTCTGTCCGAAGTGCCAGGAGGCCCTGGCGTGACCGGTCCGGGGATGGAGCAGGTGGCCGCGCCGCGTGCCCCCGGAATGCTGGCGCGAGATCCCGCGATGATCCGCAAGCTGGTGGTGCTGTACGTCAGCGCCCTGGCACTCGTCCTGGTGGACCAGTGGGTGAAGTACGAGATGGTCGACCGGCTCACCACGCGCTTCGACGGGCTCGCCTCGGTCAGCGCCCGGCTCGGTGCGCTCTATGGACCTGCGCCGGCGCCAGGGTGGGACGGTCTGCACTTCCGCCCGAAGCGTCCCATCGTCTTCAGCGACGACTTCCTGATGCTGCGCTACGCGGAGAACCCCGGCGCGGCGTTCGGCCTGTTCCGCCGGCTTCCTCCCGGTGCCCGAGGCCCGCTGTTCCATCTGGTGTCGATCGGCGCCGTGGTGCTCATCACGGTGTACTACCTGCGTCTCGGCGGAACGAGGCAGGAGCGCTGGGCGCTGGTCGGCCTGCCGCTGGTGCTGGGAGGAGCCATCGGCAACTGGGTGGATCGCCTGGCACGGGGCTTCGTCATCGACTTCATCGAGGCGCACTGGAAGGACGTGTACACCTGGCCGTCCTTCAACGTCGCCGACAGTGCCATCGTGGTGGGGGTCATCCTCCTGCTCGTCGACGGCATGGTTCGTCGGGAGCGGAAGCCGTCTCCCGCCTCGTCGCCGAAGGAGCTCTGACGTGCTGCCCACGCTGATCGACATCCGGTTCGACACCCCGTTCGCACAAGGGGTGCTCTACCTGGTCGCCGTCCTGCTGCTCACCGCGGGCATCGTCGTTCAGGCCGGCTGGCCGCTGCGGCCATGAATCGCATCGACCTGCTCGGCGCGCCGCTGCTGGTCTCGTGGCAGATCACGCGCGATTGCGACCTGTGCTGCCTGCACTGCTGCACCGAAT
>Ga0207682_10001696_pt1 | contig 10080 bp, 10 predicted proteins | sample KBSM63metaG_FD_184332 | JGI IMG/M metagenome (GOLD analysis project Ga0207682, IMG submission 184332) | Miscanthus rhizosphere microbial communities from Kellogg Biological Station, Michigan, USA - KBS M6-3 metaG (SPAdes) (version 2) | ecosystem: Host-associated > Plants > Roots > Rhizosphere >...
GCTCGGCAGTGGGCTCGAGTCGGACGAGGCGATCCGCGCCGCCGCGTACTCCAAGCGCGAGGAAGAGCGCCGAGAGAGGCTTGCGGGCGAACGAGCGTGAGACGTGGCTGGCCAGCCAACGACATGCCGAGGTGAAGGCGCGGTACCTGTCGGAGGACGCGCGACGCCGTGCACCGGCGCCCCCGACGCTCCCGCAGATCGTCAGGCTTCGGTCGGTCACGACCGGACAGTGCCTCTACCCCAACAACGACCTTTTATACAGCGGAGCCTGCGTATCGTCTTCACTAATGAGCTTTGCGATCGAGCCGGTGCCGAATGGCACCCAGATCCGGCATTTGCCGAGCAATCGCTGCATCCACGGGAGCTTCCCACTGCCGAACTCGGCCGTAGTCATGGCGCAATGCGGAAAAATAGGCACCAGAATTCAGGTTAGACCCTATGTCAACGGGCGGTTCAGGCTAGACATCACCGGCACGCAGGACCAGGTTTTTGGCTATCCTCCGGTGTCGGGTTTCGCTGGCTGCCTCAGGCCTCCGCCGGCGCAGGGGGGGCAGGCGACAAAACAGCATTGCCATTGGGAGCCATGGCTCGAAGAGGACATGTTCTATCTTGACCCGGCCTAGTCTCAGCGGCCTGGGTCCCGTAGCCGGGTTGGCACAGCGGATACCAAACTATTTTCAAGGCCTCACGATGACCGACAGCAAATTCCAACTCTCCCTCGCTCCCGAAAAGCTCTGGCAGGCGATCAACCCCTGGTCGTTCTACAATCAGGGCACGCAGCTCGGCTTCGTCAACATCAACCTCGGCCAGACCAATCATCCGGAGATCGAGCAGAAGGTGCTGGACGAGGTCGGCAGCTACGGCCGGCAACTCGGCCGGATGGGTGACGCGCTCGAGGTGCTGATCGATCATGCCGCACTGAAAAACCTCAGCCGCGCGGAAAGCGACGCGATCGATATCCTCAAGGGGCAGCTCGCCGAAATCCGCAAGGTGAAGCAGCGCGAGCGGTCCGGGGAGGAAACGTGACACCCTGAGCCGAATGCCCCGCGCGGGAGGTGACTCGAATGGCGCGCCCGGTTAGGCAGTCGGTGCTGAGGACAGGCTCGGCAATGAGGGCGGCGGACGGCATCGGTGGCATCTGACGAAGCGGGCCCGGCCCCACCCGGCGACAAGGCTCAGAGCCTGATCCTTCGCGGCGGCCGCTCGGCTGCGCTCGGCCTCGTCATCCGCTTGGGCGCCCGGATCCTGTTCCTTTTCATCGCGGCGCGGCTGTTCGGGGCGCTGCTGTTCGGCGCCTACAGCCTGGCGATCGCGGTGGTCGAGCTCGGCGTCGCGGTCGCGGGGCTGGGCATGAAGCGGCTGCTGTTCAAGCTGCTCGACGAGGTGGGGGGCGAGCGCGAGCCGGCGCATGCCCTTCTCGACGCCGCGCTTGCAGTGACCGGAATCGGCGCGGCGATCGCGGCGGGGCTGATGCTGGTCGTGGCGCTGCCGCCGGTGCACGGCCTGCTCGGCGAGACCGCTTGGCCGCTGCTGCTCGCGGCGCCGATGATCGTGGGCCAGGCTTTGCTCGACCTCTTCCTCGCCGCCACCCGCTGGAAGCACCGGATGCGCTACGAGGTGGTCGGCCGCTCGATCGTCGAGCCCTATGCGGCCACCGCCGCCACCGTCGCCGCTTATTTCGCCGGCTTCACCGAAACGGGCCTGCTGCTCGGCTATTGGGCGGGGACCCTGTTCGCGCTCGTTTATGCGATCGTCGGCATGCGCCGCTGCTTCGGCGGGCTGGGCCTCCGCCGCTACCGGCCGGCGCGCCTCCGGGCGATCCTCCACGAAAGCGCCGTGCCGACGCTCAGCGATTTCGCCGGCGCCCTGTTCGGCCGGCTCGATCTCTATCTGATCGGTCTCTTCCTCGGCGAAAGCCCGGCCGGCATTTACGGCGTCGCCCGCCAGGTGCGGACGCCGATCCGGCAGGTCCGGCAGAGCTTCGACGGACTGCTGACCCCGATCGTCGCCCGGACGCTCGCCCGGGACGGCGCGGCCGAGACGGGTCAGGCGATCGCCTCGGCCTCCCGCCTGATCCTGACGCTGCAGCTCGCCTTGCTGGTGACGCTGGTCGCGGTCGGCCTGCCTTTGCTCGGCTGGTTCGGCCCGGAATTCGCCGCCGGCTATTGGGCGCTGCTCGCGCTCGCGCTCGCCGAAACGATCCAGGGCGCGTTCGGCATCGGCGACCTCATCTTCCTCTATCGCCAGCCCTGGGTCGTGCTTCGAATCACCGCGGCGACCACTTTGGTCAACCTTGCCGCCGGAGTCGCGCTCATCCCCTGGCTCGGCATCGACGGCGCCGCTTTGTCGGTGCTCGCCGCGATGATCGCCGGGGCGATCATCCGCCGCTGGTCGCTGCGCACGCGCTTCGGGGTAAAGGTCCCGCTGAGCTACAGCGCCGGGCCGGTGCTCGCCGCGGCGGCCGCGGTGCTGACGGTGCTGGCCGCGAAATCCCTGCCGGCATCGGAGCCGATCCGCGACGGCCTGTCGGTCGTCGCGGCCCTGATCGTCTATGCCGCGGCCCTGAAGCTCTGGCTCGCCACCACCGGCGCTTCGCTGGCGCTGGTCAAGTTCAAGACGGACTAGGCTGAATCGACTGTCAGCGCGGAATGCGCTTGCTTCTTTGTTCCTGATATGTTCTATAGGCTGAATGACCCGGCCCTGCCGATCCCCTCATTCCCGCCGGTCCGCGCGCGCGCGGAGGGCTGGACGCCGGAACTTCGGCGAAAGGTCACAATGAAAAACTTCCCCCGAATCGCGCAACTTTGTGACCTTTCACGCCTTTGCGTCGGCCAGCGCCCTGGCCCGCTCGAATGGCGATCTGTCCTAGCGCCCCGCTTGCGGCCAGACGCGGCCGTGCCGGATCAGATAATCGTTGAACCGGCGGCTACGGTCGGCCTCGTCGAGCAGGCGCCGAACCAGCCCCGGATGCTGCGCGGCCAGATCGCGGCGCTGCAGCCAGTCCGAGCGCGCCGAATAAAGCCGCGGTTGGCCGTCGGTCGGGTCGCTGACCGCGCTCCAGCCGCCGGCCTCGGCCATCACCCCGTCGCGGAAGCCGAAGCGGATCGGCCGATCGGGGCGGACGGCGAGCAGGCTGTGGCCGTGCCAGGGATTGGCCTCGCGCAGACCGATGAGGTCGGCGAGGGTCGGCGCGACGTCGAGCAGGGTAACGACGTTGTCGTGCCGCCCGGCCGGCAGCCGCGGATGGGCTCCGACGATCAGCAGCGGAGTCCAGGTCGATTCGCGATAGAGGCTGTAGGCGCCGGTCAGGCCGCCATGTTCGCCGAGATTGTAGCCGTGGTCGCTGTTGATCACGATCAAAGTGCGCTCGAACCAGGGCTCGCGGCGCAGCGTCTCGATCAGCTCGCGGACGACGTCGTCGGTGTAGCGCACCGTGTTGAGGATCCGCTCCCGAGCGCTGCCTTGGCCGGCAACGTCGAGCGCCGGCTCGGGCGAGCGGAACGGATGGTGGTTGCTGGCCGAAATGAGGGTGACGACGAACGGGCCGTGCCGGCCGATCTCGCGGATTCGCGCCGCCGCGTGGCGGAAGATCTCGCGGTCGCGCTGCCCCTCCTCGGGATAGCGCCAGAGCCGGTCGTACATGCGCTGGACCCAGATCGTGCTGTTGTCCATGTCGATGTCGCCGGCGGCGAACATCTCGGCGCGGTAGCCCCGACGGCGCAGGGCGTCGGGCAGGCAGTAGAAGGCGGCGCGGGTCTGGGCGGTGATGAAGCGGCGCGACGAGGGCGTGATCGAGCATTGCAGGGCGAAGCGGCCGTTGATGCTCGGCGGGCCGAAGGTCAGAGCGCGGGTCCAGACCGCGGCGTCGGGACGGGCGGCGAGGCTGTCCATGAACGGCGTCGGCGATGGCCGGCGGTCGGGACGGAGATGACCCGTGTCGACGCCGCGCACCGATTCCAGCTGGATGATGACGACATTCCAGCGGTCCCGCGGCGCCGGCGCGGACGGCAGAACGGGCTCGTGCACGAAGGGGTAATCGGCGTTCCGGAAGCGCCAGCCGGGATCGGCGCTGCCGGCGAGCCATTCCGCCTGCCAGGCACGGGCGAGCGCGGTGGGATCGCCGGGCGGCGTGTCGTCCTCGTAGCTCCAGGCGAAATCGCGGATCGCGGCGAACAAGGCCGGCTCGAGCCGGGACAGGCGGAATTTGGCATGGGCAAGCGAATAGCCGACCTGGCCGGTGGCGAGGGGCAGGATCAGGATGGCGAGGGCGGTGCGCAGGCCGAAGCGGACGGACGGACGGGTGCGGAGGCGCCGCCGCACCAGCCGGATCGACCACCACAGATAGAGCGCCGGGGCAGCGATGCAGAGGATCGGCGACAGGAAGGGCCCGCCCCGGTCGCCGCGCAGCACGTTCAGGAACAGGCTGTCGGCCATGGTCGTCGGATCGGCGTAGACGGCGAGGAAATTGGGCCCGAGGCGCAGGCCGAGGAAGCGATAGAGCTCATGGTCGAAGGCGGTGATGAGCAGGTTCGACGCCATCAGCGCGATCAGCAGCCAATGGCCGAGCCGCCATTTCGGGGACCGAAGCGGGCGCCGATAGAGGACGAGCCAGAGCAGCAGGAACGGCAGCGCGATCAGCCAGACCGCGAGCAGCTCATAGACGATCGGCCGGATGATGAACGCCTTCCAGGCGACCAGGAAGGGACCGCCATAAGGCGACGGCCTGAGATAGAGGAGGAGCTGAAGCAGCGCGCAGCCGAGCCAGGCGCCGGCGGCCAGACGCCAGGCGACGCCGAAATGATCGGCGCCGCGCGGTTCGGCCGTCTCCCCCTCCCCGTTCCTCTCCATGGTCGCTTTTTACCGGCCGCCCCGGATTTGAAAATCGGATTCGAGAAAGGCTATTCCTGGCGGGCGAAAGGATGCGATTCGATGAAGGCCACGATCTATCACAATCCGATGTGCGGAACCTCGCGCAAGACGCTGGAAATCCTGCGGAACGAAGGCGCCGACGTCACTATCGTCGACTATCTGAAAACGCCGCCCTCCAAGGCCGAGCTGAAGCGCCTCTACGATCGCGCCGGACTGAGCCCGCGCGACGGCCTCAGGGCGAAGGAGCAGCTCGCCGGCGATCTCGATCTGGTCGAGGGCGCGGTCAGCGACAATGCCATTCTCGACGCGATGGTGGAGAACCCGGTCCTGATCGAGCGGCCCTTGGTCGAGACCGAAAAAGGGGTGCGGCTGTGCCGTCCGCAGGACAAGGTGCGCGAAATCCTCTGAAAGACTGGGAAGGTTAAGGTCGAGGGCGTAAGATGGGCGCCGATGAAGACGCTCGACCCGGATCTGTTGCTTCGAGCCTATTCGATCGGCGTGTTCCCGATGGCGGACAGCCGCGACGCACCCGATTTATTCTGGGTCGAGCCGAAGAAGCGCGCGATTCTGCCGCTCGACGGCTTCCATCTTTCACGATCGCTTCGCAAGACGCTGAAATCGGGCATGTTCGAAGTTACTTGCGACCAAGCGTTCGGCGAGATCGTGCGGCTCTGCGCGAAGCGCGACGCGACCTGGATCAACGCCGAGATCGAGGCGAGCTACATTCGCCTGCACGAAGCCGGCCGCGCCCATTCGATCGAGGTCTGGCAGGACGGCGCGCTGGCCGGCGGCCTCTACGGCGTCCGCCTCGGCGCGGCCTTCTTCGGCGAGTCGATGGTCTCCCTTGCCCGCGACGCTTCCAAGGTCGGCTTGGCCTGGCTGGTGGCGCGGCTGCGCGTCGGCGGTTTCCGGCTGCTCGACTGCCAGTTCATGACCGAGCACCTGCGCAGCCTGGGCGCGGTCGAGATCGGCCAGAAGGATTATCTGGCGCTGTTGGATTCGGCGCTCGGCGGCGTCGTCGCGGGCGCCGGAGCCGCGGCGGGCGCGGGGCCCGCCGGAACGGTCGAGTTCGAGGCGCTCGACCGGCTGCTCGCCTCCCGCCCCGTGGGCGCCGGCGTGCCGCCGCCCGGATGGGTCATCGCGCAGCTCATCGGCCAGACGTCGTAGATCGGATGCTCGACGACGTTGAGCGACGGCGTCTCCTTGTACAGCCAGCCTGAAAAGACCCGCTGGTAGCGGCCCTGCGGATTGCGCACGTCGAGCTGGACGAAGGCGCCGGTCAGCCGCTGCACCTCCCACGGCGCGCTGGTCTCGCAGGCCCTGAGGCGAACGATCGCATCGCCGAACGGGATCGCCTGGCCGGGCCGCAAGGTGAACTCCCGCATCTGGCCGTTGCGCTTGTTGAGCAGCCTCAGCACGGCGCTGCGCTGCGCCATGGGCGTTGTGCCGGGCGGCAGCCGGTCCACCGTCTGCGGGATATCGACCGTGTCGGCCTCAGCGGTGGCCGCATTCTCCTGGCCGCGCTCGCGCGCGCCCTGCGTGCCGCATCCGCCGAGGGCGAGCAGCGCCGCCGCCGCGGCGAAGCTGAGCGCGCCCCTCCTCACGCTTCAATCAGGGGTCCAGGGCTGATAATCGCCGCTCGCCGCCGCGCGCCGACCGCCGCGCTCGAGCGCTCCCGCCGGCCGATAAGCCTGGCCGGTGCCGGTCAGGTTCGGAGTCGCGGCCTTGAGGAATTTCGGGGCCGGCGGCAGCGCCTTGTCCGGCACGTCATCGATCTGCCGGGTCAGCCAGGCATACCATTCCGGCGGCACCCGGCTGACGTCGTTCGAGCCCTGGTAGATCACCCAACGCCGGCCTTTGCCTTCGAAATAGGAATTGCCTCCCGCATCCTCGCCGACAAGCGATCCGTGCCGCCGCGAGAAGATCGCCGTCCCGGTCGACGCGCCTTCCCACCAGGTGAAGAGATTCTTGAAGAAGCCCATGGCCGACGCGCCTAGCGCCGATGCGCGGGGGCGCGCAAGCCTCAGTCGCTCCAGCTGACCCGGTCGCCCTCGCGCAGGCCGAGCTCCGCCGCCCGGCCGCCGCGCAGCTCGAGCACGGCGGTCACCGCCTCCTCCACCCCAATCTGCTCCTCCGACATCGGCACCGCGTTGGCGGCGATCCGGACGATGCTGCCGTCGGGGCGGATGAAGATCATGTCGAGCGGAATGAGGGTGTTGCGCATCCAGAAGCTGGCGGGCCGCGGCGGATCGAACGGAAAGAGCATACCCGCATCGGCGGCCAGCGAACGGCGGTTCATCAGCCCCTGCGCCTGCTGCTGCTCGGTGCGCGCAACCTCGACGGTGAAAGCGTGCCGCCGGCCGCCGCTCTCGATCGTCAGCTGGACGAGATCCAAGCCGGAAGGCGCGGTTCGGGGAACGGGCGGGGCCGTCTCGTTGGCCGGGGACTGGGCACGGCAGCCCGCAAGCGCGAGCGCGAGCGATGCAGCGGCGAGCAGCTTCAAGCGCGCTCAACCTCGACGGCGAGCGGGCCCTTGCGGCCGTTGGCGATCCGGGCCCGAAGCATCTGCTCCGGCAGAAGGTCGTTGAGGCCGCCGCGCCGGACCGTTTCCATATGGACGAAGATGTCCTGGGTCTCGTCCTCGTCGCGGACGAGGAAGCCGTAGCCGCGCAGCCGATTGAACCATTTCACCCGAACCATTTCGAAACCGCCGGCGTCATCGAGCAGGCTGGACGGATCGATCCGGTCGTGGCCGGCATCGCCTCGTCCCTGATCGGGGGCCACCGCGGCGCTGAGATCGATGCCGAGCACCTTGCGTGCCTGCAGCCCGCGCTCCTGCTCCGCGACCAGGCAATCGACGATCGCCCCTTCTGGCAGGCTGCGCCGGTCATGCTCCTTCAGCACGCTGAAATGGATCAGGATATCGCCGTCGGCATCGTCGCTGACGATGAAGCCGAAGCCGCGCGTGGCATCGAACCATTTGACGGTGCCGCTGAGGCGGAGGAGATCGGGCTCCGACGGGTCGGGACGCGAACCGTCATCGCCTTCGGCGACCGAGGCAGTCCCATCGGTAAGCGCTTCGCGACGCGACCTCATTTACACCTGACCCCCCTAGATCAGAGGCTAAAACTATCATGGTTTCGCCATTTGTGAACTATAAGTGTTTCACGGGCCGTCTGCATCCGGGATTTCCCCCGGTCGGGCGGCCGCCAGCTTGCGGGCGAGAGCCAAGGGGTGGCCGGCGCGAAGCATCGCCGCCAGCGCCTTGTCGCGGCCGGCCCGGTCCGCCTCGGCGAGCGCGAAGGGACCGATTTTCCGCCGCTCGGCAAAGCGCAGCGCCGCATTCCAGGCATCGTCCCGCGCCGTCTGCCGCGCCTCGGCGGCATCATCCTCCTCGATCCCTGCGGCCCGCAGCGCTTGTCCGACCCGGCGCTCGCCATAACCGCGCCGGCCGAGCGAGGCGGCACGGGCCGCCGCGAAGGCCCGGTCGTCGACATAGCCGAGCGCCGCCATCCGCTCGACGAGAGCGTCGTAGCCCGGCTCGCCCGCCCCGTCCCAGCCGCGTTCGCGCACCTTGCGCACAAGATAGGCGCAAAGCTTCGCACGGGTCGTCGCGTAGCGCCCGGCATAGCGCAAAGCGGCCTGTTCGAGCGCCTCCGCGTCGAGCGGCGGACGGTTTCGGCTGTTACGATCTCGCGTCACCGCCATGTTTGTGCCACAGTCTCGCCGGATTATGAACGCGCCCCGTCTCCTTACGACGGAGGCTGAAGATGGATTTAGGGCCGAACGGCCCAGAAATAAGGATTCAGCCGGACGTGCCTGAAGCAGAAGGAACAGCGAAGTCGACCGAGGATGACGGCGGCGCGCTCACCGCCACGCCCACCGATGACGATCTGGCCCGGCGTTACGCCGATTTCGCGACCATGCCCGAGGCGCTCGATTATGTGGCGCAAGGCCGCAAGGGCTTCAATTTTCACAATCATCGCTCCCAGCTCGTCCGCGTCTATCCCTTCGCCGAGATGCGCTCCGACGCGCTTGCCGACGCGCATCGCTTCGTCGCGCTCGGCGTGAAGCCCGGGGACCGTGTCGCGCTGATCGCCGAGACCGCGCCGGACTTCGTCGCCTTATTCTTCGGCGCGCTTTATGCGGGCGCCTGGCCGGTGCCGTTGCCCCTGCCGACCTCGTTCGGCGGTGCCCAATCCTATATCGACCAGCTTCGAGTCCAGCTTTCGAGCGCCGATCCGAAGCTGCTTCTCTATCCGCCCGAGCTCGACAGCCTGTGCGGTGAGGCGGCGCGGCTCGAGAAGGTCGAGAGCGCCGATTGGGGAAATTTCCAAGCCTCCGATTTCACCGCGGGCCCCCTTCCCGAAGCGCGACCCGACGACATCGCCTATCTGCAATATTCGAGCGGCTCGACCCGGTTCCCACACGGCGTCGCCGTCACCCACAAGGCTTTGCTCGCCAATCTCGCCGCACATGCCCACAGCATGAAGATCGGGAAGCGGGACCGAGGCGTGTCCTGGCTGCCTTTCTATCACGACATGGGCCTGGTCGGCTGCATGCTCTCGATGGTCGCCAACCAGATCTCGGCCGACTATCTGAAGACCGAGGATTTCGCGCGACGGCCGCTCGCCTGGCTGGACCTCATCACCCGCTGCGACGGCAACGGGATGAGCTATTCGCCGAGCTTCGGCTACGACATCTGCGCCCGGCGCGTGTCGAGCCAGATGAACGTGGCCGAACGCTTCGATCTGTCGCGCTGGCGGATCGCGGGCAACGGCGCCGACATGATCCGCCCGGACGTGATGCAAGCCTTCGTCGACGTCTTCTCGCCGGCCGGCTTCGACGCGAAAAGCTTCCTGCCGAGTTACGGCCTGGCCGAGGCGACCCTGGCCGTTTCGGTCATGCCGCCGGGTGAAGGCATCGTCGTCGAACTGGTCGAGGAGACTTTGCTCGCCGGCGGCGGCGCCGGCGATCGGGACCGGCCGCAGCGCTACCGTTCCGTGGTCAATTGCGGCAAGCCGGTGCGCGGCATGGCGGTGGCGATCCGCGGCGACGACGGCTCGACCTTGAGCGAGCGTGAGATCGGCAAGGTCTATTGCCGCGGCAGCTCGGTCATGGCGGGCTATTTCCGCGACGAGGAGGCCACTTTAGCCTGCCTCGACCCCGACGGCTGGCTCGACACCGGCGACATGGGTTACCTGTCCAACG